>Ga0315899_10007207_pt1 | contig 11938 bp, 6 predicted proteins | sample LakEriMetagenome_2_FD_203518 | JGI IMG/M metagenome (GOLD analysis project Ga0315899, IMG submission 203518) | Freshwater fungal communities from buoy surface, Lake Erie, Ohio, United States - Buoy 4 MA112 | ecosystem: Environmental > Aquatic > Freshwater > Lake | place: USA: Lake Erie, Ohio... | reverse complement strand
CGTTGCCTTTTGGGTCCGTATTCAAGCGAATGTCATCGGTCCATGTTTGTCCGCCGTCACTGCTCATTTTCAGGAAAATATCGTAATCGCCGTTTCGCTTATCGCCATAAACCAAATAGAGGCGACCTTTTGAATCGCTTTTTATAAACGGCATATTGTTGCTGCGCATCAGTCCGGGGATATCGTCGATGGCCCATCCCCCTTTCTGAACGGCAATAACCTTATCCGGCCCCCAGGTTTTTCCACCATCGCGACTCGCGTCCATCCAAATTTTGCCTTTGCCTGCCCAGACACAGTAAATCTCTCCCCATACACCCACGGCGCAAGTGGCACCTTCCAAGGTTTCGTCATCGTCTTTTGCGCCGCCACAAGAATCGCTCACTACCGTGTTAGAAAACGTGTCGCTGCCATTCCTGCGGAAAGCAAACCGTATGCGGCTTGAGTCTTTGGGATCCGAACTGCCGTATTTGTCAAACTCAGTCCATGAAACATACACACTGCCTTTATGGGGACTGCCTTTGTTTTCATCCACGGCAATCCAGGGTTTATCCTGCATTTTTCCCGCACGATAGCCTATACCGGTGCTTTTCCAGGTTTTTCCCTGATCGTCTGAAGTCTGAAAAACAATCCTGTCGAAGTGTTCGGGCCATTCCAGCGAAGGATTGCGGGCCAGACTCAGCAGATAGAATCGGCCCTGTTTGTCGATGAAGGTAACAGGATCCCCATAAAACCCTTCAGCAGGCTTGAGCTCTATGAATTTCCATGTAAACCCTGCATCTTCAGACACAAAAAAATAATCCGTATTTGAACCCAATATCTGAATATTGGGCTTGGTGGGATGGATGGCGAGGCTGGGCTCATTGGTTTCCAATCCACCCGGAACCAGATCGATGATAGGGGTTTGGGCCAACAGGTTATTGGCCAAACAACACAAAAATATCAATCCGCTTTCAAACCGCATCAGGCACCTATGCTTGCCGAGTTGCGGGAAGCGAGCCATCTTTCAGCGTCCAGGGCGGCCATACAGCCACTGCCTGCGGCTGTTACAGCCTGTCGGTAAATCTTATCCTGCGCATCACCGGCACAGAAAACCCCTTCCACATTCGTGTAGGAAGTGCCCGGTTTGGTGATGATATAACCCTGCTCATCCATGTTGATATAGGGCTTGAAGATATCCGTATTGGGCGTATGGCCGATGGCTACGAAAAATCCTTTGATGGAAATTTCGCGGGTTTCACCGGTTTTGTTGTTTTTCACCCGAACGGCCTCCACGGTTTGCTGACCGAGGATTTCATCGGTTTCGGTATTGAAGAGCACTTCAATATTGGGCGTGTTCATCACACGGTGCTGCATGGCTTTGCTGGCACGGAACTCATCCTTGCGAACCAGCATGTACACTTTCGAACAAATTTTCGCCAGGTAGCTGGCCTCTTCGCAGGCAGTGTCGCCGGCACCTACGATGGCCACATCGGAGTTGCGGTAGAAAAATCCGTCGCACACCGCACAGGCGCTTACCCCGCTTCCGTTCAGGCGCTGTTCGCTGGGGATGCCCAGCCATTTGGCACTGGCACCGGTAGATATGATCACGGCATCGGCTATTATTTCATGGGTGCCGTCTACCATCACTTTCTGGGGACCACCGTTTTTAAATTCAACAGAAGTAACCATGCCAAAACGCACGTCGGTTCCCAGGCGCACAGCCTGTTTTTTGAACATATCCATCATTTCAGGGCCCATTATACCATCAGGGTAGCCGGGATAGTTTTCTACTTCGGTGGTGATGGTAAGCTGACCGCCGGGCTGCAGGCCTTCGTATAAAACGGGCTTCATATCGGCGCGGGCGGCATAAATGGCGGCAGTGTAACCGGCAGGACCGCTGCCGATGATAAGACATTCTACGTGTTCGGGTGTATGTGACATGATTTGTTAAGGGCAAATTTACGATTCAACAATCCTTATTGCCAAGCTCAGGGTCTATGAGCAAAACACAAGTTACAAACAGAACACAAAAGCTGTTAATTAAAGCATGTTACAATATGCCTTATTAGCTTACTGCACTTATTTGTTAAGCTTTTTTTAAAATATTTTTCCCCGCATTTTTTGCGTTGATTAAAATAGCAAGCTTTTATCCTCTGCATAACTATGTGAATAAAATTTCGTCATGTGGATAATTGACATAAATCAGAATTGACAAGGGATTGCTGATTATCAACAAGTTAAATATTTGTCATTTACCACAAAAACATTTGGATTTATGAAAATTTCCTTTTACTTCGTAATACATAAAATAATTGCCTATGCAGGAAGATTACATTTTGATTTTTGCGGGCATTGTGGTCGTGATACCGGCTATTTTTCTGGTAGCCTGGCTCACATCCCGCAAGAAAAACTAACCCCGAGGCCCCGGAGAGATCCGGGGCTTTTTTTGTGCTCCACTTTTTTGCACCATTGCAAGCCACAAGGCAATCCCTCACCCCAGATTTTTGGGTATGGTTTATGGATTGAAACAATAATGCATGTCATTCTTTTGAATAGAAAGATCATTCCTATTAATTTTACCGTTTCATGTGCCGGGTATACAATAAAAATGGTCCGTCTGACAATGTAATTGACTATTTAAACAGAAACCATATTTATAAATTTCAAACCGTACATGAAATATTGGAATACCGCAAAAATTACTCAACTATTGTAAACGCATTATTTTCCGAACATAGAATATTAATCGAAAATGAACGTGTAAATCTCAATACCGAGATTGCCGTAATTCAATCCAGCATTGAAACCCTTGCAAAGGAAACACGCACTCAGATTGAGTCACAAATAGCATTATTACGACAAAAAAGTACTTTACTGGAAAAAGAAAGATATCCTTTTTTACTGAGGCCATACAAATATTTACAGCTAACCTTCCTGAAATACAAGACCCATCGAACTCTTAAGAACAAGGAAAAAAATATTAAAAAGTCGGTTATTGAGGAAAGCAGAACTTTAAATGCAAAACAGGCACGGCTTGGATTTATTACGGATAAAATTTCAGAAGCGGTTACATTAAGCTGCAAGTCAGTATTAAACGAGCTGGTCCAATGCAAAAATGTCATCAATGATGCTATGCCTATGATACAGGGCGCAATTGGAGAATTGAAAGTTATTCATGAATTGGAAAAACTGAATGACAGCTACACATTATTCAACGATTACAAGTGCACTTTTCATCCTCCGATATATTACCGGGAAGAAAATGACCACATAATGTCCATTCAAGCCGACCACATTATTATAGCTCAATCCGGTATATTCCTCATTGAGACAAAAAACTGGAGTGAAGAATCTATGAACAATCCCAGTCTCAGATCACCGGTAAAACAAATACGCAGAACCGGTTATGCGCTATTCTGTATACTGAATAACAGTCGCACTTTTAGCTGGCTCTCACATGAATGGGGCAATATAAAAGTACCCGTTAGAAACATTATTGTTTTTATAAACAACAAACCTTCAGAAGAATTTCAGTATGTAAAAACACTAAATTTAAAAGAATTACAGGGTTATATAACGAGCTTCAAACCGATTTTCACCCCGGAACAAGCGGATTCCATTGCTTCATATCTGAAAAGTAAAATGGCTTAGGACTAAGTTATTGAATGGGTTTTATTACCGCACCACCACCTGATACCCCACCACTGCCTGCATAAAACACCTGCCCTGGGATTGCTGCTACTGAAACGCAACCCGGTGCCGGCAATGGCGATTAATCAAAGTGATATTTTTTATAAATCGTTAGAGAATTACACAATGGATTGTGTAAAACAATTTATTTTATACCATTTAGCATTATACCTATTGGTATAATAAAATTTGGTATAATAAAATCCTAAAAAAATTAAAACACGAATGACGTGCCTTCTTTACCCGGCATAACCACCACCTACTTTACCACCACCTACTTTACCACCACCTGATACCCCACCACTGCCTGCAAAAAGCCCCTGCCTTGGGATTGCTGCAACTGCAGCATAGCCTGTAGTGATTGTTTTTTCCATTGCCGGTTCAGCTGAAACCGTGCGCTGCTCATCACGTTTCTTTGGTTTTGCACCTGCGAAACAATGCGCGACCATGAAAAGGATGTTCTCAGCTTTTTATTCATCAGCGGCACACTGTAGGATAGCAAAGGCCCCAGGTTCCGCACCCGCATCTCCCCTGCCATGTTTTGTCCTGCATTAAGCTGCAGGGCCAGCGTGGCTCCGTTTTGGGCATGCTTTGCCACCAAACCCGCACCGGCATTGTAAAAATCGCTGTTGCTACCCGGTGCACCGGCATTGCGCTGCCAAAGCCCGTTGCCCGTGAAACTGCCCTGCCATTTCCCCCATTTGGGCATGGGCAGGGCCAGCTGCACATTCCCGGATTCTGAAATCTCCCTGAAATTGAGCGCATCCCAGGCCAGCATGGGGCTGTTGGGTTGCAGATAATCCGTGAACGGCCGTGTATTGGTGAAGCTCGTAAAACTGGAATAGGAACCCGACAGCATGCCACTTTTGCCCAGCCGGTATTGCGCCTGCAGGCTATATACCTGCCTGCGCATGGAAGCACTCTTTCGGTTATCGAGGTTGTCGCGCTGCAAACCCGCCTGTCCGCTCAGGCTCAACTTCCCTTTTAGCGCCTGTAGATTGCCGCCCAGGCTGATGTTTTCAATGTCGTTGTTAAAGTAATAGGCGCCCAGCGTGCGGTAATCGGGATCGGTGTGCTCATAGGCAAGGTTCCACTGGTGCGCTTTACCCTGCCAGGCCAGGCTTGCTTTGTAATGCAGCCTGGAGGTCCATTTATCGGGTAGCCGCAAATCCGAATTGATAAGGCTTTGGTTCCAGGTGGCCTGCAGCATGATTTTTTTGAACACAACCTGATCATACAGCAAGCCGTAAACCCTGTTTCCCATTGGCTTTTGCGCTGCAAAGGGACCAATTTGCACGCTGCCGGTATCGTCGGAAGCCTGAAAATAGGTGGCCTGCACATGGGTGTTTTTATGACGATGTGCGGCCCTGAACCCATACCCCATGCGCCTGAACGCAGGAATTACATTGCCTGAAATTGAATCCAGCGGGGCTGTAATAGCTTTCTGAAAACGGCCATACAAGGCACTGAAGGTCCAGTTGCCCGGCGTGAGATCGGTGGCGGCACCCTGAAATACATGCCCACCCACGGTTTGGGGCGACCAGTTCACCGCAATTCTTCCCAGATGCAGCTGAATCCATTTGTATTGCGGGTGCAGCGCTGTTTGGTTGAATGTGGGCTGCGAAAACCGATTGCCCATATTGGAAAACAGCATCTGAAACGGGGCATCGATAACACCAAACAGTTTTAGGTTAAGATTGCCGCTCAACACATAGTTGTAGGGCTGATCGTTGCTCGCATCACCGAATCTGCGATTCAGCATTTGCTGCAACTGTACAGTTCCGTTCGCCTCAACAGGTTTGCTTTTCAGCACCTTCTCAACATCCTGCGAAAAAAGCCATGCAGGAACGCCGAAAAAGCACATCAATATCACTAAAAACCTGTTCATCCGATGCCTATTTAATGATGAGTATTTTGCGAATTTGGGTCTCGTTTCCGGCCATTACCCTGAGGTAATAAACTCCCTCAGCTTCAATATCAAATGGATGTTCGAACAACCGCTGTATCTGTTTGTACTCCTTTCTGCGTAGCTCAATTCCTGAAATAGGGTCCAGCAGCATCAAAACTATATCGGAAGGCTTTCTGAGTGTTATTTCCGCCAAATATTTCATTCCGTCAGACGGATTGGGCTTGAGGACAAACTGCTTAATCAACGGGCCCTGATAGCCCAGCTGAGGCAGGAATCCGGCTGTATCATTTACCCCGACGATATGCAAGACTTTAGTGCGGTGGAAAGTACAACCCGAATCGAATTGGGAGGTGAGGGTAATACGGTACAGTCCGGTATCCTTTATATAAAACCTTAGGTTTTCATTTTGCGCGCGCTCCCACGTGGCCTTTTCTGCATTCCAGCTGCTGCTGAGGGGTTTAGGCCGGCTATGGTCTATGGCCCAGGCAGTATCGGAAAGCCTTACCTGTGCTGGCATTAAAAAATCATGGGTAACTGCAAGGCTGCGCCTTTGAACATGCAACGTATCGCGCGCCACACAACCCGAATCATTGGTCCATTGCAAATGCCAGCGGCCATTTTCATACGCCGTAAACGTATCATTCAGCAGTTTATCACCATTGGGTTTAGTTGCCTCAAAAGCGCTGGCGTTCGAATCCTTTGCGTTGATGAACAGTTTCTGTCCAAGACAAAGCGTCGTATCTACCCTGAATTTTTTTCCAAAAAAAGGAGAGCCCGGAATCGTGATTTTTTCTGTTAAAACACATCCTCCGCGGCCTGAAACCGAGTAGTCATAATCTCCGTGTGGCAAACCTGTTATTGTATCACCCTGTTTATATAAACCCAGCCCTTTTAAACTAACCCACAGTGTATCATTCCATAATGCACTTTCCCCTGTAATGGTAAGCTTTCCATCGCTGTTTCCGGGACACATTTCTCCGCATATTATGCGGGGATTGATTTCTATCCCATAAGGGCCGCTGACAACAACGGTATCCCAGCGAAAACCGCAGTCAAAGTCATTCCAGGGGGTAAAATCCAATCCTATTGCATACCTTCCATTCACCGGATAGAAAGTCTTGCCGGCATTTTGTGCTGCAAGGGCATGATATTGCCCCGTCATCCTGCCTATTCGTATGCCGGTTGCATTATTCCAATTTCCAAAAAACCACAAGCCATCGGGTGCAGGATTATCCAGGTTTTTGAGCCATACATTGATTCCTTCAGCATGCTGATGCGCACTGTCGTTGGTAAGCGCTATATCCATTCGCTTTTGGGTTTCGCTGCAGTTTCTGCCATACACGGTGATTGAATCAGCCCGGGGGTTCAAGTAATACGATACAGGGCCAAACACACCGCTAGACTTGCTCCGTTCACCGGTTACAGTGAATGAATCCGTCACAAGCTTATAATACCTATGCTGATTGAACAGTGGCGTTTGCCCCGAAAGCAAGCGGGCAAATGGATTGCAGGTCAAGCCCGTATCTGTTTTTGTCCATGGCCCCTGTGGCGCGGTACTTTCATACCATTGAAGCATTCCTCCTGCAGGCCTGAAAGACATATGGCAAGGTGCTTTAAGCCTGAAATTTTTTGCTTCCGATTCGCAATAGACCGCATTCTGCAGCAATCCGTTTTTTTCGGGCAGGTTCGGTAAAACATCATCGTATACGCTGAGTTTTAGCGAAGCACAAATGAGGCCCAGCTCGTTGTAATAAAAGGACTCACACGGCGCATTTTTCATGAGTTTGGGGAATATCAAACGACTGCAATGCTGCAAAGCACTGCCCCTTACAAATGTGTTCTGCTGTGGAATCCGCCTGGAATGGTCCACAATCTGAAAAGACAACGAATCGGGAGTTTGGGCAAAAGACCTTCTGAATACTTTTTGAACAGGTCCGCGCAAAATCAGGGAATCATAGATATTGGATTTACCGTCAAAATGATAAATAATTTTAACTTTTACAAAATCGGCATTTCCGCCTCCCCAGGTGTAATCCCCGCTAAACTCCAGCAGATAATGTTGTTTTCCGCAAAGCGCCTGTATCATCAAAAGGCACGGTATTATTATGAATTTTTTCATCGGCTCTTCATTCCATTTTTGGTATAGGCAATAACCTGAATTTCATCCTCTTCGGATTTTAAATACCCAAACAGACAATATTGCCTTTCATCTGCTCGGGCTGTTCCCATGGTTTTTTTTCTTCCGTTGGTTTTTAGCATAATCCTGAAATGCGAGATGCCTTCCATTTCAGGATAATCCCAAAAAATGCAGCAATGGCGTTTCTGGCTGTCATTCAGGCAAATGGGTCTGGGGACCTCAGGAATTTCAGATTTTGCCGGAAACTTCAGCGATAGTCTGGCTGAAGACCCGGAAACATTGCCATTGCGGTCGGTCGCTATCAGGTGATAGGTATAATGCTCCTCTTCCACGCCGGTACTATCGGTGTAGGCTGCCGAATCCGCAATTACCCGCATCGGCTGATTCCCTTCCCTGTAAAGGGTGTAATAAGCAGCATCGCGGTGTTGGGTCCAGCGCAGAAGAAATCCTTTATCCGTGAGTTCATACCCCAAAAATGCAGGAGGTGGTGGCGGAATAATATCATACACAGCGCACGCCACCTTGGTTTGGGGCGATTCGTTATAACGGCTGTCAAGTGCAGTGACTGCATAGTAAACAGAGTCTTGCAGGGTTTTCAAATCCAGCGTATCGGAATAGAACGTATCACTTAAGTACAGATGGGAGTGGTCCGTAAATTCCACATAACGGTAATTGGCGCGATAGAGGCGGTAATACTCCGCACCCGGGATCGAACGCCAGTGAATCCGAACAATACCCGATGAATCGCAAACCGCTGAGAGTCTTTCAGGAGCGGGAGGTGGCAAGGAATCCGGGGGTTGCAAAAAGGCAACAGGCCCAAAATATTCATCGCTGTTTATATCGGTAAAAGACGGTTTGAGGTAAACCGAAGACCACCCGGAAGGCCAACGTGCACGCATAAAACTACCTGCCTTCCATACCGTTAACGGGAGGAACACCTCATCTACCGAACTGCTGTAACTGAAAGAGGATTTTTTCATGTAGGGCAACAAGCTGTCAGGCATATTCCAGCTGAATTCCAGCAACGTATCTCCGACAGGGCGAAGGTTTTCGATGCCCGGACAAACCATTTCCGGTACCATAAAAACGCCTGCTGTATCCGACCACGGCCCCGAAAGCCCGAAGGCATCGATACCTGCAACCCTGTAATAAATTTGGCAGAAGGCAAGCCCCTGCGAATCGTTTACCAGCAAATCCGGCGATTTTGTGCCATTGACAAAAGGCTGTGCAGACAAGGGTTTGAAGTTCATGCCTGAATCCAGTGCCTTTTCAATGATATACCCCCAATAGTCCGGAGATTCAGCTAGCTTCAGCAAAATAGTTCTGTTTTTTTCGTTTTTCAGTGAGAGGTTTGGAATTGCCTGTTGCCGGTACACCCCACAGTATGCAGATCCAAGCAGGGCCGTATCGTTACAGGGTTGCAATTCATACAGATACGTTTCATTGGCTTTCGCATCCATATCGATCCAACCCATGCCACAGTTGAGTGCCAGCCTGAAATCCTGTAGCAGCATCAGATTACCCTGCAACCACGCCAGGTCTGCCATTTCCTTGTTTTGTATGTTTTTGCGGATATCATCGGTATAATCGGGTTTGAAAAAAAACAACGTTTTAAGCGTTCGTAGAGTATCGCTCAGATTCGAAGCAGTGTCCCATCTAATGGGTTCTGCATTTAACCGGTATCGCTCCTCGGTTTCCAGTGACTTTCCGTCGCGGCTTACGGTGATCCTGTGTAGGGAAAATCCGTGAGGACTTTGTTTTTTAAATAGATCGGGGCGCTGTGCAGACCAGCGAATCCATACAGCATCGGCAAATCGCCGGGTTTGCAGAGAAAAACCGCTTGACTGCGCTACAGCATTTAGCTGCAGTAAACCACAGAAAATCAGGCTTAAAATCAGTCTCACAGAATACCTCCTTTCCCAACTGCCAGAGGTACCGCGGGGTTATCCGAGATTTTATAGATTCCAGAGAACGGAATAACGGATCCCTTTGGGATTGATGGAATTGTAATGGTGTTCAAAGCCATTAAAAACCGGTTCCGTGCTGCGGCTTGCTGTGCAATGAGGGACCCAATCCGTGTTACCGGGACCGGCTGTGTAAGCCCTCCGTTACCCAGCACCGGGGCCTGTAACGGCTTTGTGACCGAGTTTAGTGATTGATTATTTTGGATAGCAGGTATGCCGGCTGTCAGCATTTCCAGTGTTGCTCTGTCCATGCCTGCACTCATTGCTGTAAGGCTTTGCCTGAGTGCCGTCAGGTCGCTTTCAATCAAACGAGGTCCGTTGAAAGTTAGCAGTATCGCTGTTTTATCAAAAACATATTTACCCGATGTAAAATGAGACGTTTTGAGTTCTACCCTGTCAATTCCAGCCTGCTCTATAGTTTGCGGTTTGCGGGGAATAAGCCCTCCGGTGGTGTCACGGCCCCAGTTGATTTGTGAGCGGAGGGCGGGCGGCAGTTTATAGTAATAACCGTAGAGAAACGGATAAACGGAGCGATTGAACCAGGTATTGCGTTTCAGCTCTACTGAAAGCGATAAATATTGTCGGAGTTCCGCCGATTCAAGGTATTCGCCTGCTGCCTGTTGCAAATCAAATGCAATGTCGGCACCTGATACAGCTGCATCCCGAACATTACACGAAATCCATTTTTGAGCCGGCTGAGCATAGACGGAGGTGCGGAACAAATAGCTCAGCAAGACTGCATTATCAACCCTGTCAACCTTCTGCATATTTCCACTTGCCGCCGCAGAACTGAACAGCCCCGAACCCAATGTCACATTCTTTAGTGATCCCTGTCCTTCCTGATTTCCGGATGCAATGTTTACCAAAGGCTGTGTGCTGCTTTGCCTTACCAATGAAAAACGATACACTTTATCATTGCTAAGATTTACCGGAATCTCAAAGCGCGCGGTGTTTCCGCGTATTTCAGTCAATGTCTCCCTGCACTCTCCATTTTGTGCTGAAAAGCGGGCTACGATGCGTGTTCCCGGTAACGTAAGTGATTGCCAATGTGGCACTTTTAATTCCACAAATCCCTTTCGGCTGTATTCGCGATGCATGTTTACTTGCCCCGGATGCGGATACGCTGCAGTAATATTGCTGAGGGGTATTTCCCTGGGAAGACCGCCGGTTGTAAATCGCAGCGACATTTGTTCCACAATCTCACTTCCCGATTGTTTTATACGCTGCCATGCTGACTTGGACGGAATCCAGGCCTCGAGATAAATTGTGGCGAGAAGGGTATAGGAAGAAAATGGCTGTAATGGCTCTGCAGACTGAAATACGGCCTTCTCACCTCCGGCTGAAACAACCCACTGTCCGGCTACTTTCAGATTATCGCGCATGAACAGGAAATCAGGAGCGAAACGAAGTCGGCGCTGATCCACATCCTGAAATTCAGACATAACCGGCAAGGCATAATTCACGGCAGGTCTGGTCAGCACAGAGACATCCCTGCCCTGGGCCGGCTCGGCAATGGTAATAATGGGAATGGAATTATACTTTGTTTCCGACAAATCGCATTTATTGCCCAGCTGCAGGCGTATGTTGCCATTGTACTTTAACAGCACAGTATTGATATTGATGCCTGCCATCCCCTCAGCATAAACAGGGTTTGGACCCTGCCCATATAGCACCGCACCCACGCTCATATTAGCAATCTGAATCTTATGTTCTTTTATACTTACACCCAGATTTAATGCTGCGCCTACGTAGTATTTACCCTGTGCAAACCAGCCGTTCACACCGGGTGTTTCCCCCGTTTGTTTGCAGTATACACTATTGTGGTATTGTTGCAACAGAATGTCAAAACCGGCAATGGCTGAACCGGAAGCATAAATGGCGAGTTTTCTGTCGGAATAATCACCTCCGATATCACATTTCAGGTTGGCTCCCAGGGCAAAGCCTACACCCTTTGAAATCAGTTCTGTATTACGTTCAAAAATCACATTCCCACCCACAGATTTTTGAATAATTTCCGGCAAAGGGGGAGCAGGGAGTATGTAAGTACCAGCCATAAAGTAGGCCGAAGCATCTGCGTTGAGCAATTTGGGCACTATTGCCCGAACCGCAAGCGGGTGAAGGCTGTTACCAATCCATACGTACCAGTTTGTCGGTGAAAAATAGAGGTTAACCTGACCTGCGAAACCATTATTTCCCCGCCCTGACACCCCCATGGATTGCGATTGAAGATTAACATACATTCCCAGGTCTGCGTTGTAG
>Ga0315899_10007202_pt1 | contig 11940 bp, 7 predicted proteins | sample LakEriMetagenome_2_FD_203518 | JGI IMG/M metagenome (GOLD analysis project Ga0315899, IMG submission 203518) | Freshwater fungal communities from buoy surface, Lake Erie, Ohio, United States - Buoy 4 MA112 | ecosystem: Environmental > Aquatic > Freshwater > Lake | place: USA: Lake Erie, Ohio... | reverse complement strand
CAAGGCTATGTCGGACACTCCGCTGCCTCAGAACGCCTCCGCCGAAGCCGTGTCGGCCCCGTCCATCTCGGCTGAGCAGATCGCGGCCGCCACCGCCCTGCTCGAGAGCCTGGCGGCCGATCGCGCTCATCTGCTCGACATCCCCGAAGACCAGCGGACGCGCCTGCTCAAGGCCGCGGGCGAAGTGTCGCGCCCGGACGCCATCCTGCGCCGCCAGATGGTGAAGGCCACCAAGCGCCAGAAGAAGGTCGAGCGCACGGCCAAGCTGCAGGAAGCGGAGAACCAGCTGCAGGAAACGGGTATCCGCAAGCTGCGGCGGCAGACGGTGTTCACCACGCCCAACTATCTGCTCCCCGGTAGCGATGAGCAGATCACGGTCGACGAACCCGACTTCACCGAAGCGTTGGAAGCGCAGCACTGCTACGTGTGCAAGCAGCAGTTCACCGTGCTGCACCACTTCTACGATCAGCTCTGCCCCAGCTGCGCGGAGTTCAACTACCGCAAGCGCACGGAGCTGGCTGACCTGACTGGACGCACGGCGCTACTCACCGGCGGCCGCGTGAAGATCGGTTACCAGGCGGGCATCAAGCTGCTGCGTGCCGGCGCCCATCTCATTGTGACCACGCGCTTCCCGCGTGACTCGGCGCAGCGCTATGCCGCCGAGCCCGACTTCGAGCAGTGGAAGCATCGGCTCGAAATCTACGGGCTCGATCTGCGTCATACGCCAAGTGTGGAGGCGTTCTGCCACCACCTCATGGAGACGCACGATCGCCTCGACTTCATCGTGAACAATGCCTGTCAGACGGTGCGGCGTCCGCCCGATTTCTACAAGCACATGATGGACCTCGAGCGTGCCTCGCTCAGCGATATGCCGGAGCAGGCACGCAAGCTGCTCGGCGCGTACGAAGGCGTGCGCGGCTATCACCTGCTCCCCGAAGCCGGTGTCTCGCGTGACGAAGAGAAGATCACGCCGGCCACGCTGCCACGCGCGTTGGCCGACGTGGCGGGCATCACGCATGCGGCCGAACTGTCGCAGGTGCAGCTGCTGGCCGAAGAATATCAGGACCAGTCGCAGCTGTTCCCCGAAGGGCGGCTCGATCAGGATCTGCAGCAGGTGGATCTGCGCGAGCGCAACTCGTGGCGCCTGCTCATGCACGAAGTGCCGAGCGTGGAGCTGCTGGAAGTGCAGCTGGTGAACGCGATTGCGCCGTTCCTCATCAACGCGCGCCTCAAGCCGCTCATGATGCGCACCGCGAATCGCGACAAGCACATCGTGAACGTGAGCGCCGTCGAAGGGCAGTTCTATCGCAAGTTCAAGACGACGCGCCACCCGCACACGAACATGGCGAAGGCGGCGCTCAACATGATGACGCGTACGTCAGCGGCCGACTACGAAACCGACGGCATTCACATGAACGCCGTCGACACCGGATGGGTCACGGACGAAGATCCCGTGCACATTGCGGCGCGCAAGGTGGAGGAGCATCGGTTTCATCCGCCGCTCGACATCGTGGACGGCGCAGCGCGCATTGTTGATCCCATCATCGATGGGATCAACACGGGTGAGCATGTGTGGGGGAAGTTCCTGAAGGATTACAAGCCGACGGATTGGTAGGGCATTGGCGCGTCCTTACCAGCTCAACCCGCGCAGATACTCGTAATTTTCCCGCGCACTCGTAAGCTCATCGCCGCTTCCCTCCTGCTCAACAAAGCAGGGCTTCTTGTCGAGCTGGGGGACGGCGGCAAGCAGTGCCCGAAGGTCGAACACGCCCTTGGCCAGTTCCGTATCCTTCGTGCGATCGGGTACCACGTTCTTCAGGTGGAAGCTCCAGCAGCGATCCCGGTACTGCTGAAGGAACGCAAGCGGATCACCGCCGCCCATCAGCATGTTCCCCACATCGAGCTGGAAGCGCACGAGCTTGGGATCGGTCTCGGCAAGGAATACGTCCATGGGCTTCCTCCCCATGATCGGCTTCTCGTGATTGGGTTCGTTGTGCAAGGCAATCCACAGCCCGTACCGGCGCGCCACCTCACCGGCGTTGTTGAAGCGGTTCGCCCACAGCTTCACCACCTCGAGGCTCTTGTTGGCCTCGCTCGGCAGGCTCGGCGCCGTGAGGTACGTCATGCCCAGCTCCTTCGCTTCGGCGCACCGCTGCTCCCATTCAGTCAGGATTGTCTCTGGGGCCATGTGCGCGGAGGGGGCCTTGAGCCCGGTAGCCTTCAGTGAGGCTTTGAGCTCCGTGAGGCTCTGCCCGAAGTTCTTGAAGCTCCAGAGTAGTTCCACATCGGTGTAGCCGATCTTCGCCAATGCCTCGAGCGTGAGCTCCGGCGCAGCCCTCATGGCGTTGCGCACGGCGTACAACTCGATGCCGATGCGATCGAGCTTGGCCGCCGGTGCAATGGCGAGCAGACGGCGGCTGACAAGCGCCGCGGCGGACGCGGCGAGGAACGAGCGACGGCGCATGGGCGGGACCGGGAAGCGGGGGCAGGCAGCGGGGGCAGGCAGCGGGGGAACGCTCCCGGGAAACTACCCCCGAACGCGTCCCCTGACACGCGCGTATCCTTGGGTATCCCGATTTCCCCCTTCGGAGCTCCGATGTCCTTTCTATCCGTCCGTACGTCGTTCGCCCTGGCGCTCCTCAGCGCCGGCACTCTCCCCGCCCAGAACGCGGCGCCGGTCACACCGGCGACGGCGTGGGATCCCCAACAGACCCTGCGCACCGAAACATTCGTGCGGCCGCCCGCGAACATCGAGCGGATGATCATGGCGCCGCGCGTGGACATCTCGTTCACCAGCCAGAGCCCCGATGGCCGCTGGTTCCTGCGCACGAGCGGCACCGATCGCGGAGACATCAGGGCGTACGGTGCGCCGCACATCTGGCTTGGCGGGCTGCAAATCGACACGCGCGCCAACCGGGCGCGCAGTGTGACGACGAGCACGCGCACCGGCCTCACGCTCGTGGCACCGCAGAGTGGCGCGGCACGCACCATTCAGGTGCCGGCCCGTGCCACGATTTCGTCGCCGGTCTGGTCACCGCGCGGGACGCATGTGGCCTTCATCGCCAACTTTCCCTCGGCGAGCTACGCGTACGTGGCCGACGTAGCCACCGGCCGCAGCACGCGTCTCTCCGAGCGGCCGCTACTGGCGACGCTGGTCACGGACCTCGACTTCACCGCCGACGGCCGTCACGTGGTAGCGGTACTGGTGCCCACTTCCCGCGGTCCCGAACCGCAGCACGGGGCCGATGGCATCGAAGATGGTCCGCAGGTTCGGCTCACGGAATCGCGCGCCGTGCCGCAGCCAGTGCACTTCTCGCTGCTGCAGGACCCGCACGACAAGGCACTCCTCACGTACCACACCACCGGGCAGGTGGCGCTGATTGACGTACGGAGCAAGGCGGTGAAGCCTGTGGGCGCGCCCACGATGGTTCGGGCCCTCGACGCCGCCCCCGATGGCCGCTACCTGCGGGTCACCCGCATGGCGGAGCCGTTCTCGTACCTCGTGCCGGTCAGCAGCTTCGGCGCGGTCCAGGAACTGTGGGACGCGACGGGCAAGGTGGTGGCGGTCCTGAGTACCACCACCACGCGGGAAGGGCGCGACGCTGACTTCGGCGCGGCCATGCGCACCGTCTCGAGCGATACCGGCAAGCGCAATGTGCAGTGGAATCCGATCGGCCCCGGGCTGATCTACCTCCAGAATGTCCCGGCAGCCGGAGCCCCGGTGCCGTCGGGCACGCGTAACGGGAGCGAAGGGGGAGCGTCGGCGCGCACCGCCGGCATGGCCCCCGTGCAGGTGCGGGCGCCCCGCGGACAGCTGGTGCTGTGGAAGGCCCCGTTCGGTCCGAACGACACCACGGTGCTGTATCAGGGGGGGCCGCAGCTTTCGGCCGCCATGTACAGTCTCGACAGCACGACGCTCTTCGTGAGCGACAGCGGCGCGGTGATTGCCGTGCGCGTGAAGAATCCCGCGGATCGCTACAACCTCGGGCGCAACGTGTCACTGCCATCGCTGCAGCGGGCCTTCGGCGATGGCGCCGCACCGCGTGGCTCGAGCGACAGCACCGCTGGCCAGCTGCTTACGCGCCGGGTGGGCAACGCGAGCTACGTACTGTTGGCGAAGGATGGCAAGCAGGTCGCCGTGAGCGGTACGCGCGTGCCCGGGGCCAACTGGGCCACGCAGGCGCCGCGGCCGTGGCTCGATCGTCTCGACCTGACCACGAAGACGCGCACGCGCCTCATGGACTCGCCGGCCGATGCGTACGAAGAGTTCGTGGCGGCACTCGACGCGGATGTGACCCAGTTCCTCGTCACGCGCGAATCGCGCACCACGATCCCCGATGCGTGGCTGCGCACCGCCGGCACGTCAGACGCGAAGCAGCTCACGAAGAACGTGGACGTGGGGCCCGAAGTGAGCGGCGCCATCTTCAAGCGGATCAAAGTCACGCGCCCGCGCGACGGCACCAGCTACTGGACCGACGTCACCCTGCCACGCGACTGGAAGCCCGGCCAGAAGCTCCCCGGCATCATCTGGTTCTATCCGCGCGAGTACACGAGCGCCACGGACTACGAGCGCTCGCGCTGGAACACGAACATCAACGCCTTTCCCACCGTACCGAGCGCCCGTCCGGCGTCGAGCATGCAGCTGTGGGCGGCAGCCGGCTATGCGCTCATTCAGCCCGACATCCCGATCTACGGCAGCGCCGGGCGCATGAACGACAATTACACCCGCGATCTCGAGGAGAATCTCGACGCGGTGCTCGACGCAGTCGTGGATTCCGGCTTCGTGGACCGCGACAAGATGGGGATCGGCGGGCATAGCTACGGCGCCTTCAGCACGGTCAACGCGATGACACTCATGCCGAACTTCAAGGCAGGCATCGCTGGTGACGGCATGTACAACCGGACGCTCACGCCGTTCGGGTTCCAGAGTGAGCGCCGCAACTTCTTCGAGGCCAAGGATACGTACCTCGACATGTCGCCGTTCCTGCGCGCCGACAAGATGTCGGGTGCCCTGCTGCTCTACCATGCCTGGGAAGATCAGAATCAGGGCACCGCGCCGATGTCATCCACGCGTATGTACGCCGCGCTGCAGGGGCTCGGCAAGCCCGCCGCGTTATACATGTATCCGTACGAGGATCATTCCGTCGCGACCTATGCCAGCGACCTCGATCTCTGGGCCCGCTGGGTGGCGTGGATGGATATCCACGTGAAGCATGGCGCGAAGGTGGGGGCGGTGAAGGCGATGGTACCGTGAGTCAACACTGACCACGGCGCATGTGCACTGAAGGCTCCCGGCTCGCCCCTATATTTCCCCGATGTCCGAACCCGTCGCTGCTCCCGTCCCCGGCTTCCGGCCCGTGCCCCGCACGGGCGTCATCTACGTCATGGATCGCGCCCGCGAGCTCGGTTTTCGCGCCGGCGCGGAGGGGTGGTGTAACCTGGGACAGGGACAGCCCGAGACAGGGCCGCTTCCGGGAGCACCGCCGAAACCCTCCGATGTGGCGATATCGGCCGACGACTACGAGTACGCGCCCGTCGGCGGCATCGAGGCGCTGCGCCGTGCGGTGGCCGACCTGTACAACGCACGCTATCGCCAGGGGAAGGCCAGTCAATACGGGCCGGAGAACGTCTGCATCTGCGGCGGTGGCCGTTCCTCGCTCACGCGCGTCGTCGCCAGCCTTGGCAACGTGAACCTCGGGCACGTGCTGCCCGACTACACGGCCTACGAGGAACTGCTCGAGATCTTCGGCACCTTCAGCGCGATCCCGCTGCTGCTCGAGCCCGAAGCAGGCTACGCGCTGAGCACCAAGAACCTCCGCCGCGAGATTACCGGCCGCGGACTGGGGGCCCTGCTGCTCTCCAACCCTGCCAACCCCACGGGGCGCGTGCTACGCGGCAGTGCTTTGAGCGCGTGGGTACATGAGGCCCGAGAGCTCAAGTGCACGCTCGTGCTGGACGAGTTCTATTCGCACTATTTGTGGGACGAGGGGCTCGCGAAGGGAGCGACGGTGAGCGCCGCCGAGTTTGTGGACGACGTGAACGGCGATCCCGTGGTGATCCTCGACGGCCTCACCAAAGGATGGCGCTGCCCCGGCTGGCGACTCAGCTGGATCGTGGGCCCGGCCAGTGTGATCGAGGCCGCCACCAGTGCCGGCAGCTTTCTTGACGGCGGCGGCAACCGGCCGTTGCAGGAGGCCGCGTGCACCCTGCTCGAGCCCGCGCGCGCCCGGCAGGAGGTGATCGCCATTCACGACGCGTTCGCGCGCAAGCGACGCATGCTCGTGGACGGGCTCCGGACCGCCGGCCTCACCGTCGAGCACGAACCCGATGGCGGCTTCTACGTGTGGGCCAACGTGTCGTCACTCCCTGCCCCGCTCAACGATGGCGAGGTGTTCTTCGAGGCCGCCCTGCGCGAACGGGTGATCACGGTGCCGGGAATCTTCTTCGACATCAACCCCGGCAAGCGCCGCGCGGATCACACGTCGCGATTCCGCCAGTACATGCGCTTCAGTTTCGGCCCTGACGAGGCGGCGGTGCGCGCGGCGGTGCAGCGTCTCCAGGCGATGGTGCAGCGCGGGGGCTGAGCGCGTCTCGTACCGCCACGGCGATCGGGAGCTCCCCGCAGTCGGGCGGCGGGCTCGCACGTGGCGGGGACGTTACCCCTGATGCATGTAGGCGGCAAACAGCTCCACCATGTCGGGCGGGATGCGGGTGATGCGCCCGGTCTCGCGCGCCAGCAGGGTCCATAGGGACCGGCCGCGGCACAGCACGTGGTCATCGGAGGTTCGGACGATTTCGGTCAGGCGCTCGAAGCGCCGGGAATCGACCGTCCCGATCCAGGTGCGCGCCACGATCGGATCACCCATCACCGCTTCGCGGCGGTAGTCGATCTCGTGCCGTGTGGCCACCCACCCATACGCCTGCTTCATGGCCGGCGGGGCACTCACATTCCAGTGCTCGAGCGCCACATCGAAGATCCAGCGTAGGTACACCACGTTGTTCACGTGGTCATTGTCGTCGATGTCCGATGGCACCACGGTGATGGGGAGCTCGAAAACCTGATGGCCGTGCTTCGCGAAAGACATGGCGCCCTGGACAAATGCTGAAAAAGACTGATCACGGGGGTTGAGCAACTCGCGCACGGGGCGGAATTTAGCGCCATGCGATTCTCCTCGGGGCGCGCCCTGCGCGATCAGCCGGCTCACGCCGTCACCTTCTTCGGGATGTCGGGGGTTGGCAAAACCACCCTCGCGGGCCTCCTGCAGAAACACGACTGGTTCCAGTACTCGGTCGACTACCGTATCGGCACGCGGTATATGGGCGAGCACATCGTGGACAACTTCAAGCGCGAAGCGATGAAGGTGCCGTTTCTCCGGCAGCTGCTACGCTCCGACTCGATCTACATTCGCTCCAACCTCTCCTTCGAGAATCTCAGTCCGCTCTCCACCTACCTCGGTAAGCCGGGACGTGAAGCGCTTGGTGGTATTCCCTTCACCGAGTACCGGCGCCGGCAGGCGCAGCACCGTGCGGCGGAGGTCCGCGCGCTGCTCGACATTCCCGAGTTCATCGAGCGGGCCAAGGACATTTACGGGTACGCACATTTCGTGTGCGACTCCGGCGGGAGTCTCTGCGAGGTGGTCGACCCATCGGATCCGTCCGATCCGGTGCTGCAGTGCCTGTCACAGCACACGATGCTCGTGTACATCCGCGGTACCGCCGAGCACAGTCGCATGCTGGTGGAGCGGTTCCGCAGGCACCCGAAGCCGATGTACTACAATCCGGCCTTTCTCGATCAGAAGTGGGCGGAGTACATGGCGCTGCGTGACATCCGCGACGAAGCGCTCGTGGATCCCGACGAGTTTTCCGTGTGGGGCTTCGAGCAACTGCTCGCCCACCGCATCCCTCTCTACGAAGCGATCGCCGCGCGCTACGGCTACGTGATTGACATGGAGGACGTCCCCGGCGTGAAAACCGAAAGCGACCTACTCAGCCTTCTGGCGCGTACGATCGACCGGCAGGTGGATGCCACCGGCACGCACGGGAGCCCACGGCCATGAGCCAGACCACCTCACGGCTCCGCTCGATCGTCGGCGGGTCGATCGGCAACCTGGTCGAATGGTACGACTGGTACGCCTACTCGGCCTTTTCCCTCTACTTTGCCAAGGCCTTCTTCCCACCGGCCAGTCAGACGGCGCAGCTTCTCAACACGGCGGCCGTGTTTGCGGTGGGGTTCTTCATGCGTCCAATCGGCGGATGGCTCATGGGCCGCTACGCCGACAAGCACGGCCGGCGCGCGGCACTGACGTTCAGCGTGATGCTCATGTGCGGCGGTTCGCTGCTGATCGCCATCTCGCCGAGCTACGCCACTATTGGTCTCGCGGCCCCCGCCCTGCTGCTCTTCGCCCGGTTGCTGCAAGGATTGAGCGTGGGCGGTGAATACGGGGCGAGCGCCACCTACCTGAGCGAGATGGCCGGCCAACGGCACCGTGGGTTCTGGTCAAGCTTCCAGTACGTCACGCTCATCGGCGGTCAGCTCATCGCGCTCGCGGTCCTGCTGGTACTGCAACGGTTCCTCACCAAACCGGAACTGGAAGCGTGGGGGTGGCGCATCCCATTCGTGATCGGTGCGCTCTGCGCCGTGGTGGCGATCTGGCTGCGCCGGTCCATGGAGGAAACGAGCGACTTCACCAAGGACAAGGCGTCGCGTCCGCAGGCGAGTGCCGCGGCCACCATCCGCGGGCTGATGGAGCATCCGCGGGCCGTCCTCACGGTCGTGGGGCTCACCGCCGGCGGCACGGTGGCTTTCTACACGTTTACCACGTACGCCCAAAAGTTTCTGGTGAACACGGTGGGCTTCACCGCCCCGCAGGCCACGTTCATCAACGCCATCACGTTGCTGGTGTATCTCTGCCTACAGCCGGTCGTTGGGGCACTTTCTGATCGCATTGGCCGGCGCCCCGTCCTCACGGCCTTCGGCGTACTGGGCTCTCTTGGCACTGTGCCCCTCTTCCGCGCGCTCGAGACCACGCACTCGGTGAGCGGCGCCATCTGGCTCTTGCTCGCGGCGCTCACCGCGGTCAGCGGATACACGGCGATCAACGCCGTGGTGAAGGCCGAGCTCTTTCCCACGAGCATCCGTGCCCTCGGGGTCGGATTCCCCTACGCCGTCACGGTGGCGCTCTTCGGTGGCACCGCCGAGTATATCGCGCTGTACTTCAAGAACATCGGACACGAGCAGTGGTTCTACTGGTACGTGACCGCCTGCATCGTGGCGTCACTGCTCGTGTACGTGACCATGCGCGAGAGTTCGAAGCTCGGGCATATGAGCGACTGAATGCGTGGCTGGCGTCACGGCCGCCACACTGCGTCTGCGCTCGCATTCCCCACGCGGTCCACGGCATTCACCACCACGCCGTCCACTCCGCTCGCGGCGATATCGACCGTGCGCTGGGTGGATGGGACGAGGCGCTGCCGCCACGCACCGTTCACCCGCCAACGCAGCAGCCACCACCAGGCATCGCCCGACGCCGACGTGGTGACTTGCAGCGAACTCCCGCTCGGCACCACGGTCAGCGCCAGCGCCGCGGGGGCGGTGCCATCGAGCCAGGTGGTGGCGGGTGGGATGGCCCCTCCCGCATACAGTCCGCCGGCGAGAGCGGTCGCAAACCCGAGCCGATTGGTTCGCACGCTCGTGGCGTTGTACAGAATGCTCCCAGTGGCACCACCCGACGTGGCCGCCGCCTCACGAACGAGCGCCACCTGCGAGGGGATCTCGGCGGCCGAGAAGGGGCCGGGATCCGTCCCGATCCGATAGGACGCCAGCCCAGGCCACAGGTGTCGCCGCATCGTGTTCTGTTGTGCCCACCATCCCAACAGCGCCGGAAAGCTCTGCCCCGAGCTGGCAATGCTCCAGTACAGCTGTGGCGCGAAGTAATCCACCCACCCGCTCTGCAGCCAGCGCCGCGAATCGGCGTAGATCGTGCCGAAAGCGTCGAGCCCCGTGATGCCGGCGGGATTCCCCGGTCGCCAGATCCCGAAGGGGCTGATCCCCACGCGGGCGGTGGCCCGCTCCTCATGGACCGCACGATACATGCGCTCCACGAACCGGTTCACGTTGTCGCGCCGCCAGTCACCCAGGGAGAGCGCACCACCGCCCTGTTGGTAGCGCCGATACGTGGCACTATCGGGGAAACTCGTGCAGGTATCGGGATACGGGTAGAAGAAGTCGTCGATGTGGACCGCGTCGACGTCGTACCGCCGCACCACATCGCGCATGACCGCGATCGCCTGATCGTGTACCGCCGGTTCCCCCGGATCGAACCACAGCTGCCCGCACTTGCGTACGAGGTCGGGGCGTCGCACAGCGAAATGCGATGGGGCCAGCGTGAGGGTGTCACGCAGGTTCCCCGCGCGGAACGGGTTGAACCAGGCGTGGAGCTCAAGTCCACGCAGGCGCGCCTGCTGGACGGCGTACGCCAGCGGATCGTAGCCGGGGTCGGCCCCCTGCACCCCGTTGAACACCCGCGACCACGGCTCGAGCGACGAGGGATACAGGGCATCACCGGCAGCACGCACCTGCAGCACAATCGCATTGAGGCCCGTCTGCTGCGCCACATCCATGAGCAGGCCGAGTTCCGCCTGCTGCTGCGCCGCCGTGAGTCCGGTACGCGACGGCCAGTCGATATTGGCGACCGTCGCGATCCACATGCCGCGGAACTCCCGCCCGATGGCCGGCACCGAAAAGACCGGTGGAGGTGGCGGGGGTGGCGGGGAGACGGGCCCCGGCTCGACCGGTGTCGTCTCCCCGCGGCAGGCTGCAACGCCCCACGCCGCGGCCAACAGGAGCGCGAGGCGTGCGCTGCGGGTCACTGCCCCTGACCGAGGGAGAAGCCCGACTGCCCGTCGAACGTGTACAGGTTCTCCGTTTTCACGAAGTCGAACCCGGCGTTTCCGACCCGCATCAGCAGGGACAGCAGCTGCATCAGCGTGACGGTCGATCCGGCCGGCGCCTGGAACCGGCAGCGCCAGTGGTCGGTGCAGAACGTTTCCGGCAATCCCCCCGGATACACCTTCACGCCCCGATTGGTGACCATCGTCAGCGCCAGGCCATCACCGTCCAACGCCGCAAGCTGCGGCCCCAGCAGCTCAGGGCGGCCGCGCCAGTGGAGAAACACGTCCACGCCGGTGAGTTCCTTGCGTGCCGGATGCAGCGTGGACACGCGCCCGGCCACGGCGATCGGAGAGCCCCCGGCATATGCCACCGGGGTAAAACGTGAGGGCTTCTTGCCGAGGCGATCGATGACGGCCTGCGCAAACGCGTCCGTCCCGACCTGCAACTCCGATACCTTCTCATGGTAGATGTCGCCCGTATGGACGCCGTCTTCCAGCGTGGCGAGCCACGCATTGTGAATGCGCTCGGCCACCTCACCCTGACCGATGTGCACGAGCATCATCACCGCTGCGAGGAGCAGTCCGCTCGGGTTGGCGATCCCCCTCCCCGCAATGTCCGGCGCGCTCCCATGAACCGCTTCGAACATCGCGCAATGCTCGCCGATGTTGGCTGATCCGCCCAGTCCCACGGAGCCTGTCACTTCGGCCACGATGTCGGAAATGATGTCGCCGTAGAGGTTGAGCGTCACGATCACATCGAACGTCTCGGGGCGCGTGGCCAAACGCGCGGCCCCGATGTCGATGATCATGTGATCGCTGGCGATATCCGGATATTCCTTCGCGATCTCGTTGAAGACCTGATGGAACAGGCCGTCCGTGAGCTTCATGATGTTGTCCTTCGTCATGCACGTCACGCGCTTGCGGCCGTTGGCGCGGGCATACTCGAAGGCGTAGCGGACGATCTTCTCGCACCCGGGACGCGACACCAGTTTGAGACACTGGTAGACCTCGTCGCTCTGGCGATGCTCGATGCCGGCGTAGAGGTCCTCC
>Ga0315899_10007201_pt1 | contig 11940 bp, 10 predicted proteins | sample LakEriMetagenome_2_FD_203518 | JGI IMG/M metagenome (GOLD analysis project Ga0315899, IMG submission 203518) | Freshwater fungal communities from buoy surface, Lake Erie, Ohio, United States - Buoy 4 MA112 | ecosystem: Environmental > Aquatic > Freshwater > Lake | place: USA: Lake Erie, Ohio... | reverse complement strand
TGCACCGCCCCTGGTATTCCTCACGAATGCCAGGGGCGGTGCTGTTTTGTGTACCCCCCACCATACTCATCGCGGCGTACGCTCGCCCCCCGTATCCTCTCTTCCTCCTCCGGTGCGGCCGCCTCCAGCCCCCTCGGACCACGACATCGGCTAGCGTGTATATTCCCACTCTACCCTCCGGAGGCCCCCGCCGTATGAAGTCGCTCACCACTGTCGCTGCCACGTTCGCCCTCCTGTCCGGGCTCGCCCTGCCATCGCAGCGTGCAACCGCCCAGGACGGTGGCGACTACCTCTTCGGGCGCCCCAAGTTCTCCTTGGCGCTCCGCGTAGGCGCCGCTCGGCCGGATGCCGCGAACGGGGTGTTCTCATTCAGCGATTCGCTCCTCACGCTCAACCCCAATGCCTACACGGGGCTCAACCTCGGCGCTGAAATCGGCATCCCGCTAACGCAGCGCGTCGAGGTGCAGCTTGTGGGGGCCACCTCCGCACGCCGGCTGCAGTCCGAGTACCGCGACTTCGTAGACAACAGTGACCTGCCGATCGAACAGGTAACCCGCTTGCGGCGGACCCCGCTCAGCGTCGGCGTCCGTTACAACTTCGCGCCCGCCGGTCGCACGATCAGTCGGCTCGCGTGGGTGCCAACCCGGACCGTCCCGTATGTCGCCGCTGGCGGCGGCGCGATGTGGTATCGCTTTCAGCAGGAAGGCGATTTCATCGACAGCGAGTCGCGCAACCTCGACGTCTTTCGCGCGACCCTCAGCGCCAGTGGCTGGGCACCGCTCGGCTATGCGGCCGCCGGACTGAGTTGGAGTGTGCGCCCCACGGTCGCGCTCAACACCGAAGTGCGATACGATTACGCGCGTGCGCCACTGCGCGGAGATTTCACCGGCTTCGGCAATACGTCGATGTCGGGAATCGGGCTGACCACCGGCCTTCAGTTCCGTTTCTGAGCGTCCGTTGACGTTGATCCCGCTGGTTCATCCGCACGCCCACGCCGTGCACGGAGAGATGGTTATGCATACGAGCCCGGTCACGCACCGAGTATCAGCCTCACTGGCGATCGCGTCGCTGGCGGTGGCCTTGTCCGTTCTGGCACCGAGGGCAGGGGCCCAGAGAGCCTCCGGGATTGACCCGCGCTTTCAGCCCTGGATCGGCTGCTGGCGCACGATGGACGCTGGGATTGGCCTCGAGGAGATCGGCGCGGAGAAGCAGCCGACCCGGGCGTGCGTAGTCCCGAGCACCAGCACCCCCGGATCCATCGACATCGCGCTCTATCATCGCGACGCCTTGTTGTCGCGCACCTCGGTGCCCGTCCCCGGTACCAGTCGTGAAAAGACCGTCGACGAATGCGCCGGTACCGAGTCCGCGGCATGGGATCCGGACGATACGCGCCTCATCCTGCGTGCCGAGCTGTCGTGCACGCGCGGAGTGAAGCGGGTGGAGACCGGACTGATGGTCATGAACAGTGCCGGGCAGTGGGTCCAGCTGCAGAACCTCGCGGTCGGAAAGAACGAGGCCACGACGGTGGCGCGCTTCCGCTTCCTGGGGGACAGCGGTGCACCCGCAGGGCTCACGTTTGGTGCGGTCAGATCCACGAGGGCGCTCCGCTTGGCCACTGGGGCCCCGGCGGAAACGCCCGCGGTGATTGGTGTCGCGACCAAGGTGCCGGCCAGTCTCGCCGAGGCCTGGCTGTTGGAGACGGGACAAGCGACCAAGGTGAACGCCTCCACGCTCGTGACACTCGCGGACGCCGGTGTACCGTCGCGCGTGATCGATGTGATGGTCGCCCTCGCCAACCCGCAGCGGTTTCAGGTGGGCCCCACCCCGATCACCGCGGGCGCCGATGTGGTCGCGCCGACCGTGGCCTCGAGTGCCAACGTGCGCGGTGGCGGTTCTCGCTGCGATGGGCTCGATGACTTCTGCTACGGCCCCGGCGGCATGGGGGCGTGGGGATTCGGGTGGCGGTACGGTGCCTTCGATCCGTGGGGGAACTTCTCACCGTGGGGCGCGCGATTCGGGGCGCTCGGCTACGGCTACAATCCCTACTCCCTTGGGTGGGGGTATGGATACGGGCCCGGATGGTTCGGTGGCTGGGCGAACCCCCTCAACAACGGTGGCGGCCCGGTGGTCATCGTTCCGGTCAATCCCTCTGGGGGGGAGGGCACCGTTCGCGGGCGCGCGATCAACGGCCGCGGCTACACTCGTGCGAGCGATCCTGACATCCGCTCCAACATCAGCCCCGCGTACACGCCGCCGATCGGGAGTGGCGGCTCGAGTGGCATGGGTTCGTCCGGCAGCTCGGGCTCCGACGGGTCCTCGTCGGGTGGGGGACGTACCGCGAAGGCACGCCCACCGGGCTGAGCGCTGCGTGTCACCCGCAGCATCCAAACGGCCAACCGGGACCCATCACGACGATGGGTCCCGGTTCGACGTTCGGTACCCATGACGGACGCACCGGCCCCACACGGGGGCCACGGCTCGGCATGGTCAGCGCTGCGCGATGATCAGGCGGCCCGTTTCCACGACCGTATCGATGAGCAAATCCATATCGGCGTCGACGCTCCGATGATTCACGTGCGCCACCCGCAGCGCGAAGGCACCGCCGATCCTCGTACTGGACGGCAGCACCACCCCGCCTTCCTGTAGCCGCGCCAAGAGCTCCGCGTTCAGTGTGTCGTACTCCGCTGCCGTGAGCTCGACGGAGGTGGGCACGAACCGGAAGCACACGATGTTGAGCGGCGCCGGGGCGAGCCGCTCGAGCTCAGGGTGTGCATCGATCCGTGCGACGAGGTGCCGGACCTGGAGCACGTTCTGCGCGATCACACGTCCGAGCCGTTCCACACCATCGGCCTGCAACTGCATCCACACCTTGAGCGCCTTGAACGACCGGGTGAGATCGAGTCCGCGTTCGTTGAAGTACATACCACCGGCCGTGGGACCGCGATCGCCTGCCGATAGATATGACGCCGAGTTGCGAAAGGCGGTGTGATGCACGACGGGGTCCTTGACCAGCACGCAGGCGCACTCGAAGGGCATCGATCCCCACTTGTGCAGGTCGAACGCCACGGAGTCGGCGCGATCCATGCCGCGCACGATCTCTCGGGTCAGCGGCGACAGGGCGGCAAGCGCGCCAAAGGCGCCGTCCACATGGAACCAGAGCTGCTCGTGCGCACACAGGTCGGCCAACCCCACCAGATCGTCGGTGGCGCCGGTATTCACCGTGCCGGCGGTACCGATCACACAAAACGGCGTCAGTCCAGCGGCCCGATCGTCCGCAATCATCCGGGACAGCGCCACTACGTCAATCGTGAAATCGGCAAGCACGGGCACCGTCCGGAAGGCTCGGGTGCCGAGCCCCAGCCACTCGGCGGCCTTGTAGGCCCAGCCATGTGTTTCCTTTGAACCGTAGAACACCATGGGGGAAGGGGGCGATGCACTGGGCCACCCCTGCACGCCGTCCATGCGCACATTACGGCCTTGCCGGCTACCCAACGCGACGCGGGCACAGGCAATGGCATGAGTGTTGGCCATCGTCCCACCGGTGACGAAGAGACCGCTGGCACCGGGCATGCCGAACCAGTCGGCGAACCACCCGATGACCTGTCGCTCCACCATGGCTGGTGCCTGATTGAACCCCCCGAGGTGTGGGTTCATGCCCGAGGCCAACATGTCGGCGAGCATACCGAGCGGCGTGCCGTTGCCCTGGACCCAGCCGAAAAAGCGCGGATGCCAGTTGCCAAGGCCGTACGGCAGAATGTGGCTGCGGAACTGCTCGTATGCCGTCGCCGGTCCCACGCCTTCCTCGGGCCCCGCCTGCTGGAACAACGCCTGCTTCTCGCTGGGCAACGCCTGCCAGACGGGCGTGGTCGCAAGGCCCTGCTGCGCGTCGAACATATCGTCGAGCATGCGGTGACCAAGGGCGCGGAGTGCTGCCCACTCGTCGTCCGACGTGGGGTCGAACGTGGCGGGCGCGGAAGGGCGGGGCGAGTCAGTGGTCATCCAAGAAACATACTGGCGCGCCTGCCTACACGATGCACGAATGGCCATGCGCGCACTGATCCGGTACCACGTGATCTCCAGAGTGGTGGCATCGTGGCGACTCAGCGAGCAATCACCTCATGCGCGATGGAGTGTCCGTGGCGGAACAGCAGGATGATGGCAGGCCCGTGCTGAGGATCAAGGAGTTACCGAGCGCCGAACGCCCACGGGAACGCATACGCTCGTTGGGCGCTCAGGCCCTGAGCACCTCCGAGTTGTTGGCCACCCTGCTCGGCGCGGGTGCACGCGGGGCCTCGGCCCTCACCTGCGCGCAGTCGCTAATGGAGCGGTGTGACGGGTCCCTCGGTCGACTGGCCGCGATGCCATTCGCCATGCTCACTCGACTGCACGGGGTAGGGACCGCGCGAGCCGCTACCGTCCAGGCCGCCCTCGAACTGGGGCGTCGGATGGCCATCGAAGCGAGGGCGCCGGGGATGCCGCTGCGGGGACCGCGTGATGTGGCGGCTGCCTACGCCCCCAGACTGCAGGATGCGCCGGTGGAGGAGTTCCACGTGGCCATCCTCGACGCGCAGCATCGTCTTGAACGGGATGTCCTGATCACGCGTGGCCTGCTCAACTCGTCACTCGTCCATCCACGGGAGGTCTTCCGCGAAGCCATCGCCGAGCGAGCCGCGGCGGTGATTCTCGTGCACAACCATCCGAGTGGCGATCCCACGCCAAGTGCCGAAGACCGGGCGGTAACGGAACAACTGGTCGCCGCCGGTCGGCTCCTCGACATCCCGGTGCACGACCATGTGATCATCGGTCGGGGACGGTATGTGAGCTTCGCGGAGGCGGGACTACTCTGAGCGGGCGGCGTCGGACGTATCGAAGCGCATGCGTCATGATCCGAAATGTGATGCCTCCGACTAGCCAGTGGCGGTCCTTCCCTCGTAAAATGCGGAGGGGAGCTGCCTCACTCGTCTTGCGGAGAAGAGACACGTCGTGACCACGATCGCGCTGCACGAAATGATTCCGGGGTTCGGGCCGGGCGCGGGAGGCGCCTACGATCGGCTCGACCACGATCTGCTCGTGCGCGCCTACCGCTATTCCGAGGTGGCGCATGCGGGGCAGGTGCGGCACTCGGGCGAGCCGTACGTATCGCACTGTGTTGAGGTCGCGCGTATCCTGGCTGACCTGCAGCTCGACACGACCACGGTTGCCTGCGGGCTGCTGCACGATATTGTCGAGGACACCGACATCACGGTGGGCGACGTGTCGCGTGAATTCGGGCCCGAGATCGCGCAAATCGTGGATGGGCTCACGAAGATCGCGAACCTGCCGATGTCCTCACGCGAGGAGCGGCAGGTTGAAAACTACCGCAAGCTGCTGCTGTCGATCGCCAAGGACGCCCGCGTTATTCTCATCAAGCTGGCTGATCGGCTCCACAATATGCGCACGCTCGACTGGCTGGCGCCGGAAAAGCGGCGGCGCGTTGCCCAGGAAACGCGTGACCTCTATGCTCCGCTGGCGCACCGCTTCGGTATGGCGAAGGTACGGTGGGAGCTCGAGGACCTTGCCTTCAAGCATCTCGAGCCGGACGCCTACAAGGCGTTGGCCAAAATGGTGGCTGCCAAGCGCGGGGAGCGCGAGGCGCTGATTGCGCAGATGCGCGAACCGTTGGAGAAGCGGCTGGCCGAGGCGGGGATCGCCGATGTGGAGGTGACCGGCCGCCCGAAGCATCTCTGGTCGATCTACAAGAAGATGCAGCAGCGCGATCGTCCCTACGAGGACATCTACGACCTGCTGGCGATCCGTGTAATCGTGCCGAATGTGCTCGAGTGCTATCACGCACTCGGGGTGATCCACGATGGGTGGACGCCGGTGCAGGAGCGGATCAAAGACTATATCGCGCAGCCCAAGAGCAACGGGTATCAGTCGCTGCACACGACCGTGTTCGGCCCCGGGCGTCAGCTGTTCGAGATTCAGATCCGCACCCGCGACATGCACCGGACCGCCGACTATGGCATTGCGGCGCACTGGCTGTACAAGGAGCACTCGCGCAGTGCCGACGAGTTGGATAAGCAGCTCGCGTGGTTCCGGCAGGTGCTGGAGCTGCAGCTGGACGCCGAGACGCCGGGCGAGTTCCTCGAGTTCCTGAAGCTCGACTTGTATCAGGACGAGATCTTTGTGTTCACGCCGACCGGCGACGTCATCCGACTGCCGAAGGGGGCGACGCCGCTCGACTTCGCGTTCGCCGTGCACTCGCAGGTCGGTGCGCACTGCGCCGGCGCCAAGGTCAATGGCCGTATCGCCCCGTTGTCTCGTGAGCTGAAGAACTCAGAGACGGTCGAGATTCTCACCAACCCGACTGCGAAGCCGAGTCGGGACTGGCTTGCGCACGTCCGCACGGGAAAGGCGCGTCACAAGATCCGGCAGCTGCTCCGCCTCGAGGAGCGCTCGTCGGCCATGCGCCTCGGGCGCGAAATCCTCGAGCGTGAACTGCGGCGTCGCCGTCTCCCGAAGGCCGACGACCATGATCTCTATCCGATCGCGCGGCTGCTCAAGCTCAAGGACTCGGCCCATCTGATCGCGAGCGTGGGTGCGGGTGATGTACATGTGCTGCAGGTGCTCAAGCTGCTGCACCCGCTGCTTGATACCACTCCAGAGCCGGCCGAGAAGACCAGTACGCTCGAGCGGATCGTGGACCGCGTACGGGGCACGGGGAAGGGGATCCGTATTCAGGGGGCGGACGGGCTGCTGGTGCGCTATGCGCAGTGCTGTCAGCCGGTGCCTGGCGACAAGGTGGTGGGTTACGTGACCCGCGGCCGCGGCGTAAGCATTCACCGCGGCGACTGTCCCAATCTGCTGCTGCTCGCGCACGAGCCTGAACGCCGCCTCGAGATTGACTGGCAGGAGATGGCGGGCGAGCGCTTCGTGGTACGTCTGGCGCTCGAAGGCGTCGATCGGCGCGGACTCTACGCCGACGTGGCTGCGGCGGTCAGTGCTACGGGCACCGACATTCGGAGCTTTGAGCTCAAGACCACCGACGGCAAGGTGACCGGGTCGGCCATGGTCGAGGTGGAGAACCTGGCGCATCTCGAGCGCATCATGAAGGCCGCGCGTCGGGTGAAGGGGGTCGCGGCGGTGAGCCGACGCGAGAAGATCACGGCCGAGGAGTGAGCCCCTCGGTCGGTGACGTCCCGAAGAAACGCCGGAGCTGATAGATTGCGCCCATGAGCGCTCCCTTCCGATTGCAGGCTCCATTTGCCCCGGCCGGCGACCAACCGCGGGCCATCGGCGAACTCTCGGCGGGACTGCGCCGCGGTGACCGGCATCAGACGCTGCTCGGCGTCACAGGGTCCGGCAAGACGATGACCGTCGCCAACGTCATCGCCGAGTGGGGGCGCCCCACACTCGTGCTGTCGCACAACAAGACCCTGGCGGCGCAGTTGTACGGGGAACTCAAGTCGTTCTTCCCGAACAACGCGGTCGAGTACTTCATCTCGTACTACGACTATTACCAGCCGGAGGCCTACGTCCCCTCGAGCGACACGTACATCGAGAAGGACGCGAGCATCAACGAGGATATCGATCGGCTGCGGCTGCGTGCGACCAGTTCGCTCATGGAACGCGACGACGTGGTGATCGTGTCGACGGTATCGGCGATCTACGGCCTCGGGGATCCCGTGTCGTATCGCGAGCGGATGGTGTCGCTCACCCGGGGGCAGCAGATCCCTCGCGATGAGATCCTGCGTGCGCTCGTGGGGATCCAGTACCTGCGCAACGACGTGGCATTCGATCGGGGCACGTTCCGCGTGCGCGGCGACACCGTGGAGATCTATCCGGCCTACGAAGAGCAGGCCGTGCGGCTCGAACTCTGGGGCGACGAGATCGAGCGCATCTCCAAGATTGATCCCCTCACGGGGGACACCATCGCCACGCTGGAGCGTATGGCGATTTATCCCGCCAAGCACTTCATCACGAATCGACCCACCATCGAACGCGCAGCGGCGGCCATCAAGGACGAACTGGCCACGCGTCTGGCGGAGCTGCGCATGCAGGGGAAGCTCGTCGAGGCGCAGCGCCTCGAGCAGCGCACCAATTTCGATCTCGAAATGCTGTTCGAGATTGGCACCTGCGCCGGCATCGAGAATTACTCGCGTCATATCAGCGGTCGGCTGGCTGGCGAACGTCCTGCCTGCCTGCTCGACTACTTCCCCCAGGATTTCCTCGTGGTGGTGGACGAGTCACACGTGACGTTGCCCCAGGTGCGAGCGATGTACAATGGCGACCGCGCGCGCAAGCTCACGCTGGTGGACTATGGATTCCGGCTGCCGAGTGCCCTCGACAACCGTCCGCTGGTATTCGACGAGTTCATGCAGCTCGTTCCTCATCTCATCAACGTGTCGGCGACGCCGGGGGAACTCGAACTCACCCTCAGCGAGGGCGTGGTGGTGGAGCAGGTGATCCGCCCCACCGGCCTGCTCGATCCGGTCCTGGAGATTCGCCCGGTCAAGGGACAGGTCGATGACCTGTTGCATGAAATCCGGCAGCGCGAGCGCAAGGGTGAACGTGTTCTCGTTACGACACTGACGAAGCGCATGTCGGAGGATCTCACCGACTACCTCCAGCAGATGGGGGTGCGGGTGCGCTACATGCACAGCGACATCGATGCCATCGAGCGCATGGAGATCGTGCGTGGACTCCGGCTGGGAGAGTTCGATGTGCTGGTGGGCATCAACCTGCTTCGCGAAGGCCTCGACATGCCTGAGGTGTCGCTGGTCGCGATCCTCGATGCGGATCAGGAAGGGTTCCTGCGGAGTGACCGGTCGCTCATCCAGACCATCGGTCGCGCTGCGCGCAATCTGAATGGCATGGCCATCCTGTACGCGGATCGGATCACCGGGTCGATGCAGCGCGCCATTGACGAGACCACCCGTCGTCGCACCATCCAGCACGAATTCAACCTCGCGCACGGGATCGTTCCCAGAGGCGTGAGCAAGAGCGTCGACGAGGTGAAGTTCATCACGCGCGTCGCGGATGCGCGCGTGGAGCGTGAGGGTGAGGTGCCGGCACCGAAGAAGTTGCCGGCGGAGGCGGTGGCGCGGTCGCGCGAGGAACTCGACCAGTTGGTGGGCGAACTCGAGGTGGCCATGCGCGAGGCGGCCGGTGCCCTCGACTTCGAAGCGGCGGCGCGTTTGCGCGACCAGTTGTTCGAAGTGCGGACGGCGCTTGGTCAGGCACCGGCGCAGGCCCGAGGGAACGCCGTTGCTCCCAAGCGACCGCCCGGCAGTGCGCCCCTGCGGCATTCGGGAGGCAAGCGTGGGCGCTGATCACGGCAGGGAACTGGCGTACCTGCTCTCGCGCGGTGCGCCGAGTACCCCGGACCGCGACACGCTCGACCGATGGGGGCGCGCTGTCGGTGCGGCGCTCGAGCGACCGGCCGTCGTGACGCTCGAGGGGGACCTCGGCGCCGGGAAGACCACGCTGGCACGTGCACTCTCTGCGGGGCTCGGTGTCGTTGATCTGCGGGCGGTCACCAGTCCCACGTTTTCTCTGGTGCAGCAGTACGCTGCCCCCGCCGGGGCGGTGGTCCATGTGGACCTGTACCGGCTCCGCAGCGATGCCGAGCTGGAGGCGCTGGGGTGGGATGAACTGGTGGCCACCAGTTCCGTGCTGCTGGTCGAGTGGCCGGAGCGTGCACTGGCGACCCTCCCGGCGCATACGATTCGCATCACCCTCGCCCACGACAATGCCGATCCGGCACGGCGACGGCTCAAGGTGATCGCACCAGTGCTGCCCTGACCGCTGCGTCGGCGTCGTGATCGTCGAGTGGGGTACCGTCCGCCGTGCGCGACCCTGGCTGGTGGGTGGTCCGGTGCCGTGGGCAGTCGCATCGCGCAGGGGGAGTTGGTAGAATCCGTGCGTGCTGAACCTCTGGTCCAACTCCGTCGTCCTCGCGCTCGAGGCGTCCACCGCCGCGGGCTCCGTGGCATTGTGGGTGCATGGGGTGCTGGTCGGCGAGCGCGACGTCGTCATGGGCGTCGGGAGAGAGGATCGTCTCTTCCCGGCCATCCAGTCGCTGCTTGCCGACGCCGCGCTCGATCCGTCGGCGATCGGCGCGATTGTGTGCGGCGAAGGGCCCGGCAGCTTCACCTCGCTGCGCATCGCTGGCGCGCTGGCCAAGGGGCTGGCCCACGGCGTGAAGTGTCCGCTGTACGCTGCCCCCTCGCTGCTGATCGCTGCCGCGTCTGTTCCGGCAGAAGCCCCGGCGTTCGGCGCCGGTGCTCGCGGGGTGGTGCATGCGGATGCCCTCCGTGGCGAGTGCTATGTGCTGCCGGTCGAACGCGGGGGGGACGGGGTCGTGCGCGCGGTCGGCCCATTGGCCCGTCTGCAGGGCAGCGCGCTACGCCAGCAGTTCCTACCTGAGGAGCGGGTGGCGCTGGGCGCCTCGCTCGCGTGTCCCGACGACGTCAGTGTGTCGCCACACGTGTCGATGCTGCCGAACGCGACCGGTGAGTGGCAGTACCAGCCGGTCGACCTTGCCACGTGGGAGCCCACCTATGGCCGCCTGGCCGAAGCGCAGGTGAAGTGGGAGGCGACGCACGGTACACCTCTCCCAAGCCGGTGATGACCGGTCGGATCAGGGAGGGATGGTGACCGTCGACCGCGGTGACGGCATGCAGGTGCGGACGATGGTGGAGGCGGACGTTCCGGCAGTGGCCACCATCGAGGTGGCAAGCTTCAGCGACGCCTGGCCGGGGTCGGCGTTCGACGAGCTGCTGCGCTGTGACTACGCGCGCCTGCGGGTCGCGGTGTCCGCCTCCGGAGAGGTCGTGGGGTACTGCGTGCTCACCCGGGCGGCCGACGAGGGGGAGATCGCCAACATCTGTACGGCCCCAGCCGTTCGCGGTACGGGGGTCGGCGGTCTCCTCCTGGACGATGCGCTCGGAGCGGCCGACGCCGGGGGGACGGAGTCGGTGTACCTGGAGGTGCGGGTGTCGAACGCCGCCGCGCGCGGACTCTACGAAAGCCGTGGATTTGCGCCCGCGGGGCGCCGCCGAGGTTACTATCAACAACCGACCGAAGACGCGCTCGTGCTTCGCCGGGCTCGGCCTCAGCCGGTGCCAGCGCCCGGCGCGTAGGAATGGCCCAATGCCCGAGCAAGTGATGACGCAGTTGTCAGGCGTCCTCTGTACTTTCCCCGTCGTTAGACATCACTTCGCAGTTCATCAGCAATTCGAGGAGGCATCGTGAGCCGCAGCCTGAACAAGGCCATTCTCATTGGCAACGTCGGGGGAGAGCCCGAAATCCGCACCGTCGGCACTGGCGGCCGCGTGGCCACGTTCTCGCTGGCCACGGGCCGGCAGTGGACCGACCAGAGCGGGAACAAGCAGGAGAAGACCGAGTGGCATCGCTGTGTCGTGTGGAACAGCACGCGCGGCAGCGGCCTTGCCGACGTGGTGGAGAAGTACGTCAAGAAGGGTGAAAAGGTGTACGTGGAAGGTGAAATCGAGTACCGGCAGTGGCAGGACAAAGAAGGGCAGACCCGTTACACCACCGAGATCAAGGTCAAGGAGCTGATGCTCCTTGGCGGTCGTCAGGGTGGCGGCATGGGCGACGACATGGATGCCGCGCCGCGTCGGCAGGCCGCGCCATCGGCACCGCGTAAGGCCGCTGCGCCAGCTGCCGGTGGTGACGATTTCAATGACTTCCCGGGCGCCCTCGAAGACGAAGACGACGATCTCCCGTTCTGACGGGACATCCCGCAGCACCTGAACGGCCCGGCTTTGCCGGGCCGTTCTTCGTTTCCGGGCGCGTCGGTGAGGCCGCCGATAGTCGAGACCCGCGGGGGGCGGCCTTCCCGTTACCGTCACGCCGCGCGCGCGTCTCCCTCGTAAGCACTCCCGACTCTTCTCTCTCGAGGTCTCCAAATGTGCGCTGCTGAACGGGCGCCAA
>Ga0315899_10007200_pt1 | contig 11941 bp, 10 predicted proteins | sample LakEriMetagenome_2_FD_203518 | JGI IMG/M metagenome (GOLD analysis project Ga0315899, IMG submission 203518) | Freshwater fungal communities from buoy surface, Lake Erie, Ohio, United States - Buoy 4 MA112 | ecosystem: Environmental > Aquatic > Freshwater > Lake | place: USA: Lake Erie, Ohio... | reverse complement strand
GAGGGAGGGAGGGAGGGAGAGAGGTTGTCTCCTGACGCGCACGCCCTCTCACTCTACCTCTGCCTCTCCCTCTTCCCTCTCCCGCTGAAGGCGGGGGATGAGAGTGCAAGGAGGCAGCACATGGCAGCGGGGAGAAGGAGAGAGGGCAGGGCACATACGCACACGCACACACGCACGCACGCACCCACACACACCGTATCCTTGTTGACGTCGCCATTGACGGCAACATCCTGGAGGAAGCTCAACACAGCCTTCTCAGTGAAATCGCCCTTGTGCGGCGTGAGCTTGTAGGTAAACTCCTCGCCGTCCTTGCCCTTGGAGCGCCGCATCACGGCGACTTTGGCCGTGTCGTCGCTGCGCGGTGTGCGCACCTGTGTGTGTGTGTGTGTTATTTTCATACATATACATACATACATACATATATACATACATACATATACGTATATATATATACGTACATACATATACACATTTGGCCGTACATATACACATTTGGCCGTATCGTCGCAGCGGGGTGTACGCACCACGTGGTCGAAGGAGGTTTTATGGAGTTTCCTGTTGATGCTCACGAACTTGAGCCCCCGGTGCTTACTCATGATGCCGCGCAGCCAGTTGGGCACCTAGATTTTTTTTCATAATATTTTTTCTTGTCAAATAATAATAATATTCTTTTTAATAATAACAGTTGAGCACCTTGAGCTTGCCCTTGGTGTGCAGCTGCACGCACACGTCTCTGTTCAAATATTTTTTTTTTGAGCACCTTGAACTTGCCCTTTGTGTGCAGCTGGACGCACACGTCTCTTCGCAGGCAGTGCTTGGCAAAACTCTTGGTCCACGATAGCTCCTGCAGCGACGGCTTGCTATTTAGAGTATGTGTGTGTGTTATTTACACACACATACATGTATGTGACTGTGTTATTTACACAAATATACATGTATGTATTCGTCCACGATAGCTCCTCCTCCTCCTCCTCCTCCTCCTCCTCCTCCTCCTCCCTCCGCTTGCCATGACGTGATAGTGTGTGTGATGACGTGATCGTGTGTGTGAGTTGACCACGTGAGCGCCTACCTATTGTGTGTCAGTATGTGCGGGCCACCTTTTGTGTGTCAGTATGTGTGTGTCAGAATGTGTGTGTCACCGACGAGTTGGTGTGTACATGTTCTGTGCGAGTATGTGTGTATGTTATTTACACACACACACACACACACACACACACACACACACACACCTACACACAAACAAACACGCACACGTACAGACACGCACACACTCGTGTGATGGCCCAAGACGTGTGTGTATGTGTGTGCGTATGTGTGTGTGTTTAGAACATGGAGACAGGACCTTACTCAGCCGCCAACAGGTGCTAATCTAGCTTAGTTTAGTTGCGTAGTTTAATTCAAAGGAAAGGGTGATGAAAGACGTTGTAGTCCTGTAGTAAAGACGGTGTACTCATGTAGTATTTGCTCATCAAGTTTAGTTTAGTTAAGTAGTTCAATTCAAAGCAGCTCAGCCGAGAACAGGTGCTAATCATTTCTCGTGAGAGATAAGAGTCTAACACATAATATTCGGCACATCATTGCTGCGTCATCATCAGGGTTCAGGGTTTAGTTTTTTTTTTTGGAATCATTATTATTTCTCGTGAGAGATAAGAGTCCAACACATCATTTTCGGCACATCATGGCTGCGGGGAGACAGGGGTGGAAAACAATGTGTTTGTGTGTGTGTGTGTGTGTGTGTGTGTCTGTGTGTGTGTGTGTGTGTACATACATTGCCACAAAAATCTCACTGGCACCCTCCAATAAAAAAAAAAATAAAAGTAAAATTAATCTCAGGACGCGAACGAGTGCCCAGGCAATGCTAAGGTATCTGCTAATTTTATAATCAGTATCATTACAAAAACAAAATTGTAGGTAGATTTTTTTCAACAATAATAATAGTCTTCCTAGGGTGATGAGAGAGGTGTCTTTTAGTTTTTTTTTTGTCTTGTAGTAATTTTTTATCATTTCGTGTCTACTGTATTGTTGTTATTTTTCGCTAATCGTAGGACGCGAATGAGTGCTCAGGCAATGCTAAGGTCTCCTCGTAGGACATGCATGTATCCTCCTCCTCATATGCCTTGCGTGTGCTCAGGCATGCTAAGGTCTCCTCAGGCCCTCACAGAGAGGTCGGAGAAAGTAACGTAAAATGACCATCACGGCACACGTTGGCGTCTATACAGCAAAAGAGCTAAGAATACATCAGAGACTATAGGGTTTAGGGTTTAGGTTTTAGGGTTTAGAGAGTCTACACAGCAAAAGAGCTATCAATTCATCAGACCTCTACCCAGGAGAGAGAGTGTGTGTGAGAGAAAGAGCCGTGCGCGCGCGAGGGAGAGGGAGAGGGAGAGTTAGATGGAGAGTGACCGGCGCCGGCAAGGGGGTCAGACCTGTACTTTTCAGCCCAGTCGGACAGCTTTTTGGCATCGTTGATGTATTTGTCTGGGATGGCGAGCGGGTCGTTGTTATTCGCGAAGAGGAAGCCGGCCTTACACAAATTCTCAAAAGTTAGTGCTTTAGTATATGTACTATATAACCTCACTGTATAGATTACTTTTGAGAAAAGGTTGCCGGAGCGGTAGACGAAAAGGGCTTGGGCGTGAGCCCGAAGCGCTGCCAAAATGTTTTGTTTGACGGCAGCTTGCCGTTGCAGTCAATGGTGCCGAAGTGCACCTGCGACGTCACCGACATGCGCTTGGACGCGCCCAAAAACCCCCCGCCGATTGTCACATTTTCGTTGGCGCATTGCAGCATCCACGGCTCCCCTCCGAAAAACACCTGCGCTCACGCGCCCTTCTGTCAGCAACCAGGTACCTCTAGATGGCGCTAGCGCCATCTCGAGGTAGCGCCATCTCGCCATCACCGGTAGCGCCATCTACCGGTAGCGCCATCTAGAGGTAGCGCCATCTAGAGGTAGCGTCATCTAGAGGTAGAGCTGGCTCTGGACGATGCCGCGTCGTCGCACGCGAGCGCGGGGGCGGGGCGCGGGGGCGGAAGGCGCTGCGGGGGCGTGCCTCCTTGAGTTGCGCCGCATCGTCTAACAGCACGGTGGCGATGGTGGCGCGCGAGATGGTTACGAGCGAGTACAGGCACATGCAGCCGATGATAAGGCCTCCGGCCAAGAGGCCATACTTCCAGCTCGCGGCCTTGATCTGGTCCGCGCGCTTCCGAAGCGCATCGCGCTCGGCCTTGGCTGCCTTCTTCTCCGCCAGGACATCTGGGTCCTTGTTTGGGTTCCCCGCTTTCCGCGCTCTCGCGCTCGCAGCTTCTGATGACATCCCCTCTGCACGAGGGCGGCCACGTTAGTTCGTGGAGGAAAAAAACTGGACGGTCCTCAGTCCCGTTGAGGCCTGCACAAATGCACACGCAGCTCTACTTGCTTACGTCTCTCTCATCTGCGTGAGCAAAATGGCCGCTTCCCCTCGGGCGCCGCCCGCACAAGCGAAGGCAGGCCTTTTTCATGTGCCCGTCGTTTTCAAGCAGATAGTACCCGCGCTCAGCATCCCCGTGCTCGACGCCAAGGGGCTCACCCTGCCCACCGTCACGCTGCCCTCGCTCGACGCCTCTGGGGCGCTTGCGCATTCGTTCAGCTTTTGGCAGCCGCGTGCAGACGGAGCAAACGCAGTGAACGAGGCGGAGACACGCGTCGCCAGCGGCGATTGCGCAAACAAAATAAACCAAGCGACTCCTCCTACCTTTCTGCCAGCAGGGGACGCAGCGGCAGCCGAAAATAGAGAAAAGAGCCAGGACTCCTGGGCGCCGCTCTGCGAGGTGCCCAGGAGCCCTGTCGGTGGCGCGCCAGGCCTCCACGACCAGCTGTTGGGGATACGCAGCTTGCTCCCAGAGCTAAAGGTGCCGCAGCTCTCGTCGATGGACCTGGTCTCGGGCTCTTGGAGCGGCGCGTTTTCACAGCCTTGGGCAGAGAACAGCCCGCCTGCAGATGCGTGCAATTTTGCAGCGCCCACTGACGACCCGACGGGCGCTGTAGACTCCACTTCCCGTGCTCTGCAGAAGAGGGCCAGCCTCCTTGCAGAAGAGGGCCAACCTGCGTGGTACGCGGGTGTGCTGGGCACCAAGAAGAAGAGCGACTATGCTCCAACGACCCGGACGTGGCAGGGGGGGCATTCGAGGGCCCCGGAGCTCAACGTTTCTGTTCGAAGCTCCGACTCTGTGCAGCTGCCGCGCGTGCCTGGCGACAAAGACTATGACAACCTCGATGCAGCCAGGTGCCTGTCCCTGACGTCATTTCAGCAAGTCTTCTCTGCTCCGGTTTCTGCCCTCTCTTAAATGAAATGACTGACGCTCACGGTGCATGCCATTATGCGTTTGCCCAGTTGGAATCTCGTCGAGGCCCTGAGCGCCGATGCATCACATTGGCAACCAGCCGACGATGTCGTGGATGCTGCAGAAGTTGTGCTGAGGCGGGAACATGCAGAAGGTCAGCCTCTTTCATCCCCGAAGATGCCACCCGTAGACGATTTCTTTCCTCCGCGCAACGCCCCGCGCCGGCAGGGACCGATTAGTGGCGGATTGTTCAGTCCTAGCCGAAGTTCAGAACTCAAGCCCTCCGGTCTCGCCACTCCTAGGGCACACCAACCCGCTCCCGACCAGCTTGAGAGTGCGGCGCACTGGTACCACTGGTACCAGCGCGGTGAGGGCAGCGGGGCTGTGGGTCGAGCTAACGAGGAATTCAACTCGCCGCTGACGGCCCTAGACGTGAAATTAACGGTTACAACAACCGGAGGCATGCGGCTTGACGCTTCAGACTCCGGCGATCGCGTCTGCGCCGATTGGTTCGGTGGGCCGCCGGCGCCCATCCTGGCGCGGACTCTTGCGCACAACCCTAGTCCGCCCGACGAGCCACAGAAGGTGAGCGTTGTCCCAGTATTTTGCTTTCCCTCTTTCCCTGACTTGCCTCTATTCAACCCTCCTTGTCGCATCCTGCAGGAGGCACCCGCGGCACTGCAGGCAAACACGATTCTGCACAATACACCAGCGTTGCCTAAAAGCCAGAAGGTTACTTTTGACGAACGCCAGAGTTCGGCAGAAGATGCAAGGATACAAGACCAATTGTCGGATGCAGGGCGTCCTCTATCTGCTCGAGCACAGCAGCTGCCATGGTATCTGCAATCAGCCGCAAGCAGAAGCAGCAACAACTTTTCTCCTGGGAGGCCGAGTGTCAGAGAAATACGTGATGCGCGACTGGTGTCCAACTGGTCTCCCCCGCAACTTAGCCTCCAATCCCCTACTGGCGCGGGGGCGGAAAAGTTTCAATCACCAAAGAATTGGCTCTGCAGTCCAGAGACCTTGGACGCACAACGCGGACTGGATGAGGAGCAGCAAGAAGACGCACTGAAGACGATGGAGGACGAGCGCGTCGAAAGAGAGCTGGTGGCCTGGAGGGAGGAGATGGAAATGAAGAGGGTAGCGGAGGTAATAAAGGCGGGCAAGGTGAGGCAGACGAAGACAGACAGGGATGAGAACCAGATTGAACAGGAGCAGATTGAACAGGACGAGGCGGCGTCGGCAAGAGCAAAGGCAATTGAAGAGCACGATCGGCGCAAAAGAGAGGCGGAGCAAGCGCTGCTACAAGCCAAGGAGGAGCAAAAGAAAAAACGCGATTCAGAAATCGCATCGGCGCGGGCGCGGGCGCAGGACGAGCTGGAGCAGAAAGAGACCGCAAAAGAGCAGATGCGCCTGGCGCTCGCAGAAAGACGCAAGAGCGAGGCAGCAGCGGAGATTGGTGCGGGTAAAGAGGAGACCAAAAGACGCGAGGAAGAAGCAAAGCGCAAAAAGTCGCTAGATGACCAAGCCCGCAAAGAAGCTGACCAGGCCAAACTAGCTGCGTTTGCCGAGAGACGAAGGAAGGCGGAAGAGGCCGCTGCTGCCATTGAAGCGCTGGATAAAGAGAGACAGGAAGCGGAGAGGGAGGAGATAGAAAGGAAGAGGATATTAGAGATAAAAATGAAGCAGGACATGGAGGAGGAGGAAGAGAGGAGGAAGACAGAGGAGGCGAAAAAGAAGAAGGAGCTCGAGGAGGAAGCTGAGAGGAGGAAGACAGAAGAGGCGAAAAGGAAGAAGGAAATTGAGGAGGAGGAAGCGAAGAGGAGGACAGAGGAGGCGAAAAGGAAGCAGGAGCTCGAGGAGGAAGCAGAGAGGAAGAAGACAGAGGAGGCGAAAAAGAAGAAGGAGCTCGAGGAGGAAGCTGAGAGGAGGAAGACAGAAGAGGCGAAAAGGCAGAAGGAAATTGAGGAGGAGGAAGCGAAGAGGAGGACAGAGGAGGCGAAAAGGAAGCAGGAGCTCGAGGAGGAAGCAAAGAGGAAGAAGACAGAGGAGGCAAAAAGGAAGAAGGAAATTGAGGAGGAGGAAGCGAAGAGGAGGACAGAGGAGGCGAAAAGGAAGCAGGAGCTCGAGGAAGAGGAAGAGAGGAGTAAGACAGAGGAGGCAAAAAGAAAGAAGGAAATGGAGGAGGAGGCAGAGAAGAAGTTCTGCTTGTATAAGGAGATACACGCAGAAAATGAGAGACAGCGGCAGTCGGCGGAGGAGTCAATGCACAAGAAGGAGGCAGCGGGTGCAATGGTCAAGAACGCCGCAAGCGTGCCGAAAAAAGAGGTATCGATCTACTTCAGGAGGGGGAAGTGGTCCTTTTTGGATGACAGGACGAGATAATTGATCAGACCTCCATACATATAGGGAATTTATTGTTGTCGGTATAGACAGAGCGAATGAGGTAGAATGCGTGTTGTCGATCGCGTATGCTCTATAGCTTCAGAAGGAGAAGAGGGTGAATGGGTGATGATAAGTTGCACATGTTTCCGATGACTGTGATGAGTGGCAGGACGCGAAGCTTGCTGCGAAGAAAGCTGCGGCCATGGCGGCGCGGAAGATGGTGGTCGATTCTGACGACGAGGACCGGATCGACGGTGCTGGTCCCGGGAGTAAGGAAGCGAAGGAGGCGTGCGCAGCCGCACTTAGAGTGCTTCAGGCAGCATGCCGGCGATACAAGGCACAGCGTAAGCGAAGAATGTTAGTCTCGCTGGGTACCTGGTCCAACTTGAGTGACGTTCGTTTGAAGTCTGCCGTGGAGCATGGCACTGCTTTAGACGATGAAGATGAGGTGCAACCGTCGCCACGCAAACCGCTGCGCATCACGCCCCGCCTGGGTCAAGATGCTGATTCCACCAAGATACTGGCCGATCTGCAGGATTCGCGCAATTTCGCAGGAAAGTTTTGGCAGCGACAGGAACGGGAGAGGAAAGAGGAACAGGCGCGGCGACAGCAGGAAGAGGAGCAACGCCATGCCTTGAGAAGGGACAGCGCTGAACGTGGAAGTGAGGCGCTGAAAAGACTGCAGCTAAAGCTCAAAGAGGACGAAGAGGAGAAACTCAAAGAGGAAGAGGGCGCTAAGAAGAAACGAGAAGATAAGGAGGCAGCCGCGGCCGAGAGGAAAATGAAGGAGGAGGAGCAGTCAGCTGAAGGCGAGAAGAAAATCAAGGAGGAGACCGCGGCCAGGGCCGAGGAGAAGCGGAGGGAGGAGGAGGAGGCAGCGGTCAAGAAGAAACGGGAGGAAGAGGAGGCGGCCAGGGTGGAGAAGGAACAGAGGGAGAAAGAGGAGACAGCCGAGGCCGAGAGGAGAAAGGAGGAGGAGGAGGCATCGATCACGCAGAAACTGGAGGTTTTCAAGAAGAAACTGGAGGAGAAGGCCGCCGCCGAGGCTGAGAGGAAAAGGCAGGAGGAGGCCGAGAATAAACAGCAGGATGAGCTGATCCAGGAGCAGCAGAGGAAAGAGGTTGAAGCTCGTATGCAGTTTGGCGACGAGCAGGTAAGATACGGAGCAGGAGAACACTTTTGAATGCGGGCAGGCCAAAGGAGGTTGGGCCATAGAGAATGGGAGGAGAATGGAATTCACTTAAATTTTTGGGCGCGATAATCATGAATGCTGCGTGGGTTGTAGTTGTTTACGTGTACGTGTGTGTGACTGTGTCAGATGGGCCTCGCCAGAGAAATGATGAGAAGCAATGACATTACCGGTGCGCGTGCTGCCACCAAAAAAGCAGGTACACTACTCGTGTGCGTTGTAGAAACGAGAGATGCCACGGGCAGAGGCGAGAGCAAGTTAAAGAGAAAGGGAATTCGCGGAGAGCAAGTTAAAGAGAAAGGGAATTTGCGGTGTGCGACAGACAGAATGAATGTGTTTTGTGTAGTTGGTTGACATTGAATGAGATGCAGCTGAGGCGTACACGCAGATTTCGGAGGAAACAGAAAAACTGAAAGGGAAGAAGAAGGAGGCCGAGGAACTGCTTAAGGAGATTGACGCAGTCGAAAAGAAAAATTGCCTTCACTTGCAGGTCATTTGTGAAATACCACGGCGCTGATTGTGCGTTCGAGCGAAGATCTCTGACACGCATTTCTTTTCGGCTGCATTTGAGCAGGTGGCAAACGCAGCGCTAGCTTCAACCCGAAAATCACTGTACTCTTCCGCCGGTGCCTCCACTGCTGCTGCCGCCGTGCAGGCGGTTGACCAAGCAAAGGAGTCGTTGCAAACTGCTGAGCAGGTACATTGACAAACATTGCGAAAGCACATGTGCTTTCATAAGCACACAGATAGAGCATGGCAATGGAATTTCATGACGAAGAGACTTGGTTGAACCTGCCGAGCTTGTGACAGCACCGCAAGTGCGGGCACAGCCGTTTGCTGAGGGGCTGTCATCACGTGTGTGTGTGTATTCATGGTTGTGCATGTGCCCGTGCCCGTGCGCGTGTGCCAACTTGCGTACGATCAGGAGTACGCGCAGGCGGGAACGTTACACGACAGAAGACAAGAGCTCGACGTGCTTGCTCTTCAAGTCAAAGCCGCAGACAAGGATGCGCAAAAACGACAGGGGCACGTGATGGCCGGGGATACTGCTGTCGCTAGCGCGCGCGAAAAGCTGGCTAGGGGCGATGTTGAGGTATGTGACGATACAAAACATGCATGGAGGGGGCGAGGGGGGCACACGGGGTGGTGTCATTGCTTGTGTTGAGTACATGAATGTCTGCAGGTTACGAATATGTGCAGATTACAAGCGCGAGGCCAGGCGTGCAGCGTGATGTAGGCTGTACAAAGCTTCTTGCTTGCAGATTGCGCTGATTACTGTGCACCGTTGGTTTGAGGGAACATAGGGTTGTAGAGCAGCGCGGGCGTTGGCAGAAATCGATTATGAACAAGGCCACGAAGACAAAAAGGTTATCCTTGCTAATCTGGATGATGACATCAGAAATGCGGCAGATTGGAAAGAGATGGAAGACAGGTTCGTTTTGTGTTGATGTTCACGTACATCTAGCAGAGACAGCAACACAGTGATGCGTTTGAGCACACACACACACACGCACGCACACACATACACAAACACACTGTGAGACGCACATACTGTGACACAAAAACACGCACACAGACTGGAAAGGGCGAAGAAAAAACAGGCTGAAGAAGAGGAGAAAATAAGGAGAGAAGAAGCGCAGAAGAAGGTGGAGGCAGAAGAGAGAAAGAAGGAGGAGGAGCGGCAAAAACAGGAAGAAGAGCGTCGAAGGCGAAGAGAGGAAGATGAGAAGAGGAGAGAGGAGGAGGCGGAACGCCTGAAAAGGGAGGAAGAAGAAAGAGAGAGAAAGGAGGCCGAGGCGGTGCGGAAGGCTGCTGCGGCAAATATCCAGTGCGGGGATCATGACATGGCTGAGGCCCGCAAGAAACTTGAAACACAGGTTCGATGCATTTTTTGTTTTGTGGCTTGCCGGCTTTTTGAGTGCACGGATGGTCCTTATTTCAATTACACGGGCAGGACTTTGATGGCGCCCGAGCAGCACGGCAGGCGGCAACAGATTCCTATGTAAAGGGCGGTGCAGACAGGTATGACGACTTGAAGAAGCTCGATGCCGAGATCGATGCTGCCATCAAGAAGAAAGCGGACGCTGAGTTCTTTCAGAACGCCAAAGAAAAGGCCTTTGCGCAGGCGGCCGCTGCGCAGAAAAGGTGGAAAGAGGAAGAAGAGAAATGCACAAGAGACGCGGCTGTCAGAGTCCAAGCGGCCCTTCGCCGTTTACTCATTCAGAAGAAGAGGAGGCTAGCGGGTGTGCTCGGTCACTGGTCTGCACTGAGTGAGGGATCGGGACACGCGTCTGCGGCGGTGCCGAGATTGAGCTTAGGCCTGCCGCCGCCGTCCCCGTCACCGAATCGCCCTCTATCGGCAGCCGATGAGGAGGAGCGGGCTAGAAGGGCGCGGGAGCGGCGATTGCAATATCTTGGGAATGCGGGAGGGCCTTCGCTGCTGGGCGATCTGCAGGCTGCTCTTCACATGGAGTCTCCACGACAAGCGCTAACGTCGGCAAGGTCTTCGGGTCCGATGCCGCACACGACGTCAGCAGAGGTCGAGGCGGATCGCGCTCGCCGAGCCCAAGAACGGCGAAACCAGTATCTGAACGTGCACGCCAGCCCTGATGCCTTGGCACAGCTGCAGGCAACGCTGTCGGCATCCGCTTCGAGTTCGCCACGATATGGTTCGTCGCCGAGAGTCAGTAACTCCAACGCGTCTCCTCGCTCGGGACAAATTTCTCCCTCATACTATTCAGCTGCAGGAGCACGCTCGGGACACATTTCTCCCTCATACTACCCAGCTTCAGGATCATCGCCATCGCCTCGGATCGCACTGCCTTCACCCAGATCAAGCGGAGGCTCCCCGAGTCCGCGAGCGCCAGGCTCAGCATCTCCATGGGTTTAGAAGTACGTGCCACGGCGCTTGCACGCAAAATCCAGTTCGCGCAACACAAACCATAATAAATTGCAGCTGGGCGGGCACGGAGCGATGAACACTCATGTATGATGGGAACGAGGAGAGGAAAAATTTACTCTACACGAGGGTCCATGTTATTGTTCGCACTTGCGTGGTATTTTTCAGGACCAGTCTATCTGTATCCTTGTCAGTTTCGGCCTTCTTGGCCAGAAGTTGGCAAGCCAGGTCGACATTTCTGAGGTCCAAAAATCAACGTGCGATGCAGAAAATGCTGGGTCCACACCCAAGTGGTACGTAGAGAAATACAGACCCTCCATGGCGATCAGATGTGTCTTCCGCACGGGGTCAGCACAGATTGCTCCCCAGGCCTCTGGTTGAGAAACAGATGCTATCTGAACAAGACGTAAGCGCTTATTATGTGCCCTCAAAAAACAAAACTGCCCCACCTCAAATGTGGCAGCATGTTCTCCCAAACGCAACGTTCCGTTTTTTTTGCCCTGGCAGGCAAGTTCAAACAGATCTATTGCCGCGTCGCTGTCGCTGCGTTTGACTACTCCTAGCGGAAGCTGCCGAAGCGATGCCCCGTGTTTGAACTGCTCCAGCACCAACGCATTAGGCATACTCGAGCGAGCATATGCATTTGCGGCCATTTGTGCCGATAACACAAAAACCTGATGCTGTAGACCGAGTACTATCGAAGGCAGCTGCGGTTGTGCTTCGCTATACCTGCGCTCAAACAACCGAGTCTGCATCAGGGATTTTTGTGACTGCAACTGGCGAATCTCAGCTGCGTGTTGTTGTTGGACCTGTACACGCCTTGTTTCCAGCTCCGCAACTTTCTGTCGCAGTTCTGTGGGTACGAGCACGCGCGCGCAAGGGTGCGCGAGAGAGCACGCGAGAACGTGAGAGAGCGCGAGAGAGCGTGAGAGAGCGCGAGAGAGCACGAGAGAGCGCGAGGGAGAGAGAGAGAGAGAGAAAGAGGGTAGAGAGAGAGAGAGAGCGCGCGAGCGAGAGCGCGCGCGAGTGCAAGGGAGGGAGGGAGAGAATGCGAGTGCGCGGGAGATCAGATAGAACGCAAGCACGCACGCATGAAGCGCACGCACGCTCGCTGGCGCACACGCAAGAACACACACACACACACACAC
>Ga0315899_10007199_pt1 | contig 11941 bp, 6 predicted proteins | sample LakEriMetagenome_2_FD_203518 | JGI IMG/M metagenome (GOLD analysis project Ga0315899, IMG submission 203518) | Freshwater fungal communities from buoy surface, Lake Erie, Ohio, United States - Buoy 4 MA112 | ecosystem: Environmental > Aquatic > Freshwater > Lake | place: USA: Lake Erie, Ohio... | reverse complement strand
TGGGGTGCTGGAATGTTCGTCGGCGCTGGTGCGCCGGCTGCGGGAGGAGTGGCGGGTGGTGGAGATGCCGGGGCGCTGGGACGCGGCGGCGGCGGGGCTGCGGGTGCGGCTCGCCCGGCGCGGGCTGGCGTGGCGCACGGAGCGCCGGCCCCTCGCGGCCTGAGCCGGTGGCGCGCCGCGAGGCGGCGCGGGTGGGACGGGCTGGACGCGCGGTTTCGCGCCGGGCACCTTGCCGCGATGCCGCCCGCCCCCGCCACCCCGCTCGCGCGCCGTTCCTTCCTCGCCGCCGCCTCCGGCGCGCTCGCCTTCCCGGCCGTCCTGCGCAGCCAGGGCGGGACTTCGCCCGGCGCGCGGCTCAACGTGGCCTGCGTCGGCGTCGGCGGCCGTGGCGCCGCGGCGGTGGCCGCGATGAAGGAGGAGAACCTGGTCGCGCTCTGCGACGTCGACGAGGCGCGCGCCGCCCGTACCGTCAAGGCGCACCCCGGCGTGCCGTTCTTCCAGGATTACCGGGTGATGCTCGACCGGCTCGGCTCGCAGATCGACGCGGTCACGATCTCGACGCCCGACCATATGCATTACCCGATCGCGCTGGCGGCGATGTCGCTGGGCAAGCACGTGTTCGTCGAGAAGCCGATGGCGCACACCATCCGTGAGGTGCACGAGCTGGCCCGGGTGGCGCGGGAGCGGAAGGTGGCCACCCAGATGGGCAACCAGGGTCACGCCGGCGAGGGGATGCGCCTGCTCAAGGAATGGTACGACGCGGGCATCCTCGGCGAGGTGCGGGAGATCCACTCGTGGACGGACCGGCCGATCTGGCCGCAGGGAGTGAAGGCGCCCGACCACGGTAAGCTGCGTCCCGTCGTGCCCACCGGGCTCGACTGGGACCTCTGGCTCGGCGTCGCCCCCGCCCGGGCCTACGATCCGATGTACCTGCCCTTCGCCTGGCGCGGGTTCTGGGATTTCGGCACCGGAGCTCTCGGGGATATGGGCTGCCATATGATGGACGGCGGCTTCTGGGCGCTCGATCTCCCGGCTCCCACCGCGATCGAGGCCGTCTCCGCCGGCCAGACCGAGGTCAGCGCGCCGACGGCTTCGGTCGTCACCTACGAGTTTCCCGCGCGCGGCCAGCGCCCGCCGTTGAAATGGTGCTGGTACGACGGGCGCCTGACGCCGCCGCTGCCGCCGGCGTTCGAGGCCGGCCGCAAGCTCCCGGAGAACGCGACTCTCATCCTCGGCACGCGCGCTGCCGCCATCGCGGACCCGAATTACTTCACGCTCCGGCTGCTGCCGGAGTCGCGGATGCAGGAACAAGCCGGCGCGCTCCCCCTGCGGACGATCCCGCGCATCCCCGGAGGCAATCACTTCGCGGAGTGGCTCCGGGCCTGCAAGGGCGGGCCCGCGGCGGGGGCCGACTTCGCCTACTCGGCGCGGCTCACCGAGATGGTGCTGCTGAGCAACGTCGCCCTCCGCGCTCGCCGCCGCCTCGAGTGGGATGGCGTCCGCCGCGAGGTCACGAACGTCCCGGCCGCGAACGCCTTCCTCACCAAGGAGTACCGTCCCGGCTTCGGCGTTTGAAGGGTCCCGGGCCGGCCGCCATCGCGGCTTGCCAGCTCCCGGGGGCAACGCATCGTCACGCGAGCGCGATGAGTCGTCACGGCTTCGAGAGTCCAGAGGAGCACGGTCCCGTCACTTGGTGGCGCGGGCATCCCGTGCACGCGGTGCACCTGCTGGTCGCCGCGCTGGTCGTGTCGATGCTCGTCACGACCGCGCTGCAGTTCGCGCGCGCGGACGGGGTGTTCGCGCTGTTGTCCTTCAGCGGGGAGGCGGTCTGGCGGGGCGAGCTTTGGCGGGTGCTCACCTACGGGCTGCTGAACCCGCCCTCGCTTGGGCTGGCGATCGAGTTGCTGATGCTGGTCTGGTTCGGGCGCGAGGTGGAACGGTTTCTCGGGCGCCGGGACTTCCTGCGGCTCTACGCCGGCCTGTACCTGGTCCGGCCGCTGCTCTTCTCCGCGCTCGCGCCCGTGCTCCCCGCCAATTTCGCGGGCGGGACCGGGTCCTTCGCCGTCTTCATCGCGTTCGCCACGCTGTTTCCGGACGCGCCGCTCCTGTTCAACCTGCTGGCCCGCTGGGTCGCCTGGGGGTTGCTGGCTTTGGGCGCGCTGATGGCGCTGGGCGCCCGCGACGGCGTGCGTCTACTCGAGCTCGCCGCCACCTCTGGCTTCGCGTTCGCGTTCATCCGGCACCACCAAGGCCGCTGGAGCTTCCCGCGTTTCCCCCGCTTCCGCCTGTCGCGCCCGGCCCCCGCGACCACGACCCGCGCTGCGCCCGTGCCGGTGGTCGCTCGAGCCGGCACCGCCCGGAGTTCGGGAACCACCCCGCCCGTCGCCGCACCTATGGCCGAGGTCGACGCGCTCCTCGACAAAATCGCCCAGTCCGGAATCCACAGCCTGACCGTGGCGGAGCGCGCCCGCCTCGAGGCCGCCCGCGAAGACCTGCAACGCCGCCGGCCCAAGGGCTGACTTGGCCGGGTGGCGTCCCTGACCTTATGCCCCGCCGCCGCCTGCTGCTCCTCGCCCTGTTCGCCGTGCCGCTGGTCGCGGCCCCCGCGCCCCGGCCGAACGTCCTCGTGATTATGGTCGACGATCTCGGCTATGCGGATCTCGGCGTACAGGGTGGCGCCGAGGTTCCGACCCCGCATCTGGACGCCTTGGCCCGCGCCGGCGTGCGCTGCACCAACGGCTACGTCACTGCACCCTACTGCAGCCCCTCGCGGGCCGGCTTCCTCACCGGGCGCTACCAGACCCGCTTCGGCCACGAGTTCAACCCGCACGTCGGCGCACCGGAGGAGCTCGGCCTGCCCCTCGGCGAGCGGACCCTCGCCGACCGCCTGCGCGGCGCCGGTTACGCGACCGGCCTGGTGGGCAAGTGGCACCTCGGCTTCAGTCCCCAGCATCACCCGCAGTCCCGCGGCTTCGACGAGTTCTACGGGTTCCTGGTGGGCGCCCATAACTTCCAGCTCCGCACCGACGCCGCGCCCAAGTTCGGCCCCGCCCAGTCGCTCAACCTGATCCACCGCGGCCGTGAGCCGCAGCGCGTCGCGGGCCACACCACCGAGCTGTTCACCACCGAGGCGTTGCGCTTCATCGACCGCCACGCGAGCCGGCCGTGGTTTCTGTTCCTGTCCTACAACGCGGTCCACACCCCGCTGGAGATCGCGCCCGAAACGCTCGCGCGGCTCCCGGCCGCGGTGCAGGACCCGGCCCGCCGCGGCTACCTCTCCCTGCTCCTCGGACTCGATGACGCGGTCGGCCGCCTCACCGCGCACCTGCGCGCGACCGGGCGCGACCGCGACACGCTGATTTTCTTCCTGAGCGACAACGGCGGTGCCGGCCGGAAACCCTTCTTCGCCTACAACACGGGGCGCAACGCGCCGTTGCGGGGCGACAAGGGCCAGATGCTCGAGGGCGGGATCCGCGTGCCGTTCCTCGCCGCGTGGCCCGGCCGACTGCCGGCGGGGACGACCTGCGCCGCGCCCGTCTCCGCGCTCGACCTCGCGCCGACCGCCCTCGCTGCGGCGGGCGTCGCACCCGAGGGTCCCCTCGACGGCGTCAACCTGCTCCCCGTGCTGGCGGGCGAGGCGGCGGCGCCCGCCCGGGACGCGCTCTTCTGGCGGTTCGGGCCGCAGCGGGCGGTGCGCCAAGGGCGCTGGAAGCTGGTCGATTGGCGGGACTTTGAGGCGAAGGCCAACAGCGGCTGGCAACTCTACGACCTCGCCGCCGATCCGGGGGAAACCCGGGACCTCGCCGCCGCCCAACCGGCGGTGGTGGCGGACTTGCGCGCCCGCTGGGAGGTGTGGGACCGAGGCAACGCGGCCCCGCGCTGGCGCGGCACGCCGAACGAGGATCCGCCGGCCACGACCGCCCCGTCGCCGCGCTGAACGGCCCCGCGCCGCGGGTTCAGCGCAGCGTCTTGATGTGCAGGATGAGCGATTCGACCTGCGTGTCCGAGAGCACGCCCGCGAAGCTGGCCATCGCGTACTCGCCCTTCTCGAAGCCCCCCGCTAGCTTCGCCGTGGGGTCGAGGATCGACTCGCGCAGGTAGGCCTCGTCGATCCTCAGCTTCACGGCCTTACCGCCGACGTAGACGGTCCGCTCGCTGCCGTACAGCCCCTGCCAAGGTGGGCCGGAGCGCGCGACGGCGAGGTCTTGGCCCGCGCCGTGGCAGGCCGTGCAGGCGAACAGTTGCGCCAGGCGCGCACCCTCCTCCGCACTCGCGATACCGGCCGCCACCGTGGCGGCGACCCGCGGGGTCAGGTCAATCGTCAGCGGCCCGAACCCCTCCCGTTCCGGATCGAAGGGCGTCAGCTCGCGCGGCGTGGTGTACGCGTTCTCCTCGAGTCGCTCGCCGGTGACCGTGGCGAGCGACCAGCCGACGCGCAACTGCATCACGGGCTGCAGCCCGGGCACCGCGACGAACACGGACCGGCCGTCCCGCGAGAGGTAGGCCGCGCTGGGCGTGAACGCGTCCTGGCCGGGGGAGCCGTCCGCCTTGTACTGGGCCGAGCCGTACTTGTGCGTCCGACGGTAAGACCAGCCCTGAAGCGAGTAGCTTGCTGGGTCGGTCGCGCGCCGCGGGTCCAGCGGGGAGCCGAAGCGCAGCAGCACGCCGCGGTCGAGTACGGCGAGTTCTCGGGGCAGCGGGTCGGGGCGTCCCGTGTGCCGCAGGCGGCCGAGCCCGGCGGGCACGTCGATCACGTTGCCCCAGCCGAGCACCTGGAAACCAGCGAGGTAGAGCAGGCCGTCGCGCGGGTTCACCGCGCCGTTCAACGGCGGGAAGGCGAAGCCGCGCGTGATGCTCACGACGGCTGCCTGCGGTTCCGTGCCGCGGCGATTGAAGAGCACCTGGAACAGCTCGGGGCGGTTGTAGCCGATGTGGACCAGGCTCCCGTTGAGTGGGCCGAGGCGCGCGTCGTGCAGCCAGACCTGCGAAAGCGCGGAGGCGTTCACCGGATGCGGGATCCAGGTGAGCGGCTCCACCACCGGCGCCGGGTACTGCTCAATCGGAGTGAAAGGCGGGAGGAAGCCGTGGAAACGGCCGTCGCGCACAACGTGGAGGGGCGTTGAGGGGATGTACTGCCCCTGCTGGTCGCTGGAGGTCACGAGCCCCGTGCGCGGGTCGACGCCGATGTTGGGCTGGCGAAAACCGTAGCCGAGCACGGTCGCGGTTCGCCCGTCCGCGGAGATGCGGAGGACGCTGCCATTGTGCTTGCCCTGAGTGGTCGCCTGCTGCCCGCCCTTGGCGATCACGAACTCGCCGCCCGGCGCGGGACGGATCTGCGAGGGGAACTCGCGCAGGTCCGCGGTCTGGCCGAACGCGTTCGAGAAGAGCTCGTGCACGTCCGCCTCGCCGTCGCCGTCGAGGTCGCGCAGCCGCCAGATGCCGTTGCGGTCGAAGGCCATCAGCTCGTCGCCGCGCACGGCGAGCGACATCGGCTCGTGGAGCCCCGACGCGAACCGCCGCCACCGCGGCTGCCCCGCCGGCTCGTGCAACCCGCGCACCAGCCAGACGTCGCCGTCGAGCGTGACGACGGCCGCGGTGCCGTCCGGGAGGAACTGGATGTCGCTTGGCCGCACGGCGCGGCGCCGCGGGTTCGGGTCGGGCAGGCCGATGGGGTCGATGACGAACGCGGTGGTCGCCTCCGCCATTTTCACGGTGGTCGGCAACTCCTCCGGCCAGCGCGCGCGGTTGCGGCCGGTGAGCGCCGGCGGCTCCCCGGCGAGGGTGGTCGCCGCGGGGCCCGGGCCCGCGAGCACGGTGAAGCGCAGCGGCGCGGTGCGCGCGGGCAAGTCCACGACGTGCATCCCCTGTTCGAAGGAGAGGGCGGCGCCTCCGGGGACGGCCGGCGCAGCGAGGCGGAGGGCGACGCCCGCGGCGGTGCGGCCGGCGAGCAGGCGCAGGGCGGGACCGGGGCCGACTTCCACGGTGCGGCCGATCCCGGGTTCCGCGGCGGTGCCGGCGGGGAAGAAGCGCTCGCGCACCGTCGCGCCCGCGACCTCGTACTCCAGCACGGCGCCGTCCGGCAGCAGTTGGACGGCGCGGAAGCGGCCGCGCTCCGGCGGTAGTGGCCCACGGCCCGGCTCCTCGGGGCTCGGGGCCGGTGTCCGCGGGTCCGTGCGGTCGAGCGGGCCGGCGGCCTGCCAGCCGGGATGCACGCCCGTGGCGAGCCAGGCGGTGCCGGCGAGTTGCGGGAGTTTCTCCTGGCCGCCGGGCGTCTTGCGGCCGATGTCGTGGTAGGAGCCCGGGGCGAGGGCGGCCGCGGTGACGCCCTCCCCGCGCCAGAGGGCGACCAGCCGGAGCAGGTCCGGGTCGAAGCCGGCCCAGAGGCCGCCGCCGAGGTTCAGCACGAGGCCGCGCGGGGCGAGGTTGTCGGTCGGCAGTCCGGCTCCTGCCGCGCGGGCGTCGAGGATGGAGGAGAAAAACGGGAAGTCAGCTTCGACCCAAGGCGCGGAGGAAGCCGCGACCTTGGGGGGCGGGGCCTTCTTCGCGGCCTTCGGCGTGGCGGCAGTCGCCGTCGGGGGCAGGAGGGCCGCGAGCGCGAGCAGCGACACGAGGGCCAAGGGGCGGGGCAGGGCGGTGCGGCGGGGAACGGGCATCGGGGAACGGGCGACGCGTTGAACCTTGCGGCCCGGCGTGCGCGGCCCAACACAATTCTCGGTTCGCGGCGCTGTCCGCCGCGGGCCTCTTTCCCCCATGCGCCTCCCCGCCCTCTTGTTCACCCTGTTTGCCGCCGCCGGCCTCGCCCGCGCCGCGGAATCCGGCCGGCCTAACGTCCTCTGGTTCATCGTGGACGATATGTCCGCAAACCTGTCGTGCTACGGGGAGAAGCTCATCCAGACGCCGCACCTTGACCGGCTGGCGCGCGAGGGCACGCGGTTTAGCCGCGCCTTCACCACCGCGCCGGTCTGCTCGCCGTGCCGCTCGGCGTTCATCACCGGGATGTACCAGACCAGTATCGGCGCGCACCACCACCGCAGCGGGCGCGGGGAACTGAAGATCACGCTGCCGGCAGGGGTCGAACCGATCCCGGCGCGGCTACGGCGCGCGGGTTACCACACCGCGATCGGCTCCGGCCTGCCGGAAGCCGGACGCGGCGGCCAGGCGAAGGCGGGACGCAAGGCGGGGACCGCGCTCGGCAAGACGGACTACAACTTCGAGTGGGATCCCGCGATGTACGACGGCGCGGACTGGGCGAACCGCCGGCCGGGACAGCCTTTTTTTATGCAGGTGCAGCTCGCGGGCGGGAAGCTGCGCGGCGGCAACGACGAGGCGGCGAAGCGCCTGTCCGAGCGCGCCGCAGCGGAGCTCGGCGGCGCGACCGACCCGGAGCGCGTGACCCTGCCCCCCTACTACCCGCGCGACCCGGTGCTGCTCCGCGATTGGGCGGCGTACCTCGACGCGGTGCGCTTCACCGACCAGCACGTCGGCCGCGTCCTCGCGCGGCTGGAGGCCGAGGGTGAGCTCGAGCGCACCCTGGTAATCTTCACCACCGACCACGGCATCAGCCACGCGCGCGGCAAGCAGTTCCTCTACGACGAGGGCACGCACGTGCCGTTCATCGTCCGCGGCCCCGGCGTGCCCCGCGGCGCCGTCCGCGACGACCTGGTCGAGCTGATCGACCTCGTGCCGACCTCCCTCGCGGCTGCCGGGCTGCCGCTGCCCGCGGGCCTGCAGGGGCGCAACGTGCTGGCCCCCGGGTATCAGCCGCGTTCGTTCGCCTTCGCCGCGCGGGACCGTTGCGACGAGACGGTCGAACGCCTCCGCAGCGTGCGGACGGAGCGTTACCTCTACATCCGTAACTTCCTGCCGCAGCGGCCACACCTGCAGCCCAACGCGTACAAGGACGGCAAGAGCATCGTCCAGTCGCTCCGGTCCCTGCACGCGGCCGGCCGGCTCGACCCCCTGGCGACGGAGCTGCTCTTCCGCCCGGTGCGCCCGGCGGAGGAACTCTACGAATGGACCACCGACCGCTGGCAGGTGCGCAACCTGGCGGCCGATCCCGCCCATCGCGCGGAGCTGGAACGACTCCGGGCGCGCCTCGACCAGTGGATGCGCGAGACGGGCGACCGCGGTGCCGAGGCCGAGGCGATGTACGATAGCGATATGCGCGTCTACGCCGGCGACCGTGGCGGCAAGGAGGGCGGGCGCGGCGTCCTGCTCGAGAACATCGCCCTGATGAAGCGCTGGGCCGGCGAGGGCCGTTGACGGTGTCAGCGCGGCCCCGCCTTCCCCGGTTCGTGGACCCCTTCGCCGCCGTGCTGCTGGGCCGTATCCTTCCCGCGGCCGCGGGTGGCACGCCCGCGCAAGTATTTGTCGTCGCGGTGCCCTGAACCGCGTTCAAGGCGTCCCCGGCCTTTTCGGCTCGGCGCGCGCCGGCGTTCCCCCAAGGCTGGTTTCAGCCCCCACGCTTGCTATGGTTGTTTCACCCCACTGGTCCGCCTTCCATCTGCTCCTCCTCGCGCTACTGCTGCCGCTGTCCCTGGGCGCCCAGGGAGGCGCGACCGGCCGCATCGCCGGCCGCATCTTCAACCCCGCGACCCAGGAGTACGTCCGCAACGCGGAGGTCGCGGTCGAGGGCACGGATCTGGTCACCTTTTCGGGCGACGACGGCACCTACCTGTTGTCCCGGGTGCCGGCCGGCGAGGTGAGCCTCGCGGTCGTGTACACCGGCTACGAGCGGGCGACCGCCCGGGTGACGGTGCCCGCGGAAGGGACGGCGACGCGGGATTTCGAGCTGCGCGGCGCCACCTTCCGCCCGGGGGCGCGGCCGGCGGGCGGGGACGCGGTCGTGACCCTCGACAAGTTCGTCGTCTCCAACGAGCGCGAGGGCAACGCCAAGGCCATCATGGAGCAGCGCGCGGCGTTGAACATGAAGAGCGTGGTCGCGTCGGATAACTTCGGCGACGTGACCGGCGGCAACATCGGCGAGTTCATGAAGTACCTGCCGGGCGTGGTGATGGATTACGTCGACGCCGACGCGCGCGCCGTCCGCATCAGCGGCCTGGACCCGAAGTACGCCGGCGTGAGCGTGGACGGCATGCGGATGGCCACGGCGGCCTCCGCCTCCTTCGGCGGCACCTCGCGCCAGTTTGAGTTCGAGCAGGCCTCCATCACCAGCATCGAATCCATCGAGCTGAACAAGACCCTCACCGCGAGCATGGATGCGGACGCCCCGGCCGGCAGCATGAACCTCCGCAGCAAGAACGCCTTCGAGCGGAAGGGCCGCGAGGTCACCGCGCAGGCCAGCCTCACCGCCTCCCCCTACGACTTCACCCTCCGCCGGACCCCAAGCCCGGGCGACGGCGTGCACCGGAAGGTCCGCCCCGGCTTCGTGTTCACCTACGCGGATTCCTTCGACGGCCGCTATGGCGTTCAGCTGAGCCTCTCCGCCAACAGCCTCTACAACGAGCAGGCGGGCGTGACCCACACGATCGACAACAACGCGGCGCGCGGCCCGGTGATCAACGCGCTCATCTTCCGGGACAATCCGAAGATCACGACGCGCGCGGCGCTCGGGCTCAACCTCGACGCGCGGCTCACCCCGCACCTGGTCGCCTCGCTGCGCACCGCGCTCTCCCACTTCAACGATGAGATCAACGCGCGCACCCTCACGTTCCGCGCCAACACCGCCGACATCGACCCCTCCTCCACGCTCACTTACCTGCTGGCGCGCCCGACGGCGAACGCCAACACGCGGCTCGAGCAGAACATCGGGCACAGCCACAAGTTCAACGACACGGTCACCTACACCCCCAAGCTCGAATACCGGCGCCACGACGTGCAGCTGACCCTCGGCGGCGGCTACTCCCGCAGCACCACGCACTACGAGGACCGGCGCACCGGCTACTTCACGGGGGCCAACAACCGGATCACCCGGATGAGCTGGAGCGCCCGCCGCTCCAGCCCCACGGACACCGACTGGCAGCTCACGCAGCTCTCGGGGCCGGCTTGGACGGACCTCGCGAACTACAATCGCGTCGACGCCAATCCCAACAACATCGGGACGGTCGACCGCTCCGGCAAGAGCCAGGTCTTCCTCGGTTACCTCGACGCCAAGCGCGCGGTCGTGGTCGCCGGCCTGCCGGTGACGGTCCAGGCGGGGCTCAAGGCGCGCCTCACCACCTACGACCTGAACCGCACGGGCACGCGCTCCTGGACGTACGTCGGCGCCGCGGGGAACCAGCTGGATCCCCGCACCGTGATGATCGCCCACACCTACCCCGGGCTGTTCGATCCCAAGCAGGGGGACAATCTCGCGGCCCTCAACATCCCGATCCCGAACACCACCGCGATGCTCGACCTGTACCGGTCCCAGCCGGGCCAGTTCGTCGAGAACCTCCTCGGCAACTTCCAGGTCGAGAACACCACCGGCCGCGCGCTGAAGGAGCAGGTCGACGCGGGTTACGTCGAGTTCAACACCCGCTGGCGCAACCTGCGCCTCAACCTCGGCGCGCGCCACGAGCGGACCCGCACCGTTGGGCGCACGTTCGACATTTTGCCGGCGGCCCTCGTCCGCGCCGCGGGCTACACCCCGAACACCATCCCCTTCGTCGCCTACCAGTACCGGAATTTCGTCCGCTTCAACAAGTACGGCGGCTACGCGAACGACTTCCTCAGCGGCGGGGCCAAGTACTCGCTCGCCCGCAACCTGGTGGTCCAGCTGGCCGCCAACCAGTCGATCGGCCGCCCCGACTACAACAACCTCGCCGGGGTGATCACGGTCAACGAGACGAACCAGACGGTTCAGGTGCCCAACCCGGACCTCAAGCCCGAGACCTCGAACAAGTACTACGCCAGCGTGCAGTACTACATCGAGCCCGCCGGCACGCTCAGCGTCTCCGGCTACCGCCTCGACGTGCGCAACCTCGGCGTCGCCAGCCGTCCCGTCTCCGCCGAGGAGGCCGGTTACGCCGATGATCCCGAGTACACCGGCTACACGTTCCTGCGCCCGAGCAACCTCGACGGCGTCCGCCGCATCAAGGGCGTGGAGGTCGAGTACAGCCAGCAGCTCGTCTTCCTGCCGGGGTTCGCCCGCGGCTTCAGCGTGTTCGGCTCCGTGTCCCGCGCCATCCCCGACGTGCGCCTCACCAACGTGGTCCCCAAGGCGGCCAACGGCGGCATCCGCTTCTCCAACCACCGCTTCAACCTCCAGCTCCGCTCGACGTGGGCCTCCGCCCGCGCCACCTCGATCGGCGTCAACCAGGTGCAGTGGCAGTACGAGCGCCTGATGTTCGACGTCAGCGGCGGCCTCAAGCTCGGCTCCACCTACGAGGTCACGCTCAGCGGCCGCAACATCCTCAACTCGCCCAACCGCGGCTATGCCGACGAGCCGGGCAACCTGCGCATTAACATGTACTACGGCGCCGTTTGGACGCTCGGCCTGCGCGGCCGCTTCTGACCGGCCCGCCGCTGCCCCCGCCGCGCGTCGTGCCCCCGCCCCCGATGCTCCGCCGCCTGCTCCCCGCCCTCTGGCCCGCGCTGCTGGCGGTGGCCGCGCTGGCCGCCCCTGCGCCGCGGCCCAACGTCCTCTTCCTCGCGGCCGACGACCTCCGCACGGACCTCGGCGCCTACGGGCACCCGGAGGCGCGCACGCCCAACCTCGACGCGCTCGCGCGCCGCGGCGTCCGCTTCACCCGCGCCTACTGCCAGCAGGCGGTCTGCAACCCTTCGCGCGCGTCCGTCCTGACCGGGAGGCGGCCTGATACGCTCCGCGTCTGGGACCTGCGGCGGCACTTCCGCGAGACGCTGCCGGATGTGGTCACGCTGCCGCAGCACTTTCGGCTCCACGGCTACACGACCGTCGGCCTCGGCAAGCTGTTCCACAACGAGTCGGGCGCAAAGCCGCCGTTCCCCTTCAGCGACCCGCCCTCGTGGTCCGAGCCTC
>Ga0315899_10007198_pt1 | contig 11942 bp, 1 predicted proteins | sample LakEriMetagenome_2_FD_203518 | JGI IMG/M metagenome (GOLD analysis project Ga0315899, IMG submission 203518) | Freshwater fungal communities from buoy surface, Lake Erie, Ohio, United States - Buoy 4 MA112 | ecosystem: Environmental > Aquatic > Freshwater > Lake | place: USA: Lake Erie, Ohio... | reverse complement strand
TTCCCCATCCTTCCGTAGTATATATGCCTATTCGCTAAAAATGAGCCTCTCCGCTGGTGCCCTCCTCGTGTCCCGCTTCGCCGCGCACGGCGCAGCCCCCGCGATTATCGACTCGCAGGGCGTGTACACGTACAAGGCGCTGGTGGCGGCTGCGTCGAGCCTGTCCTCAGCCCTCCAGGCGCAGCGCGCGCCCGCACCGCCCGTGGACCGCCCGCCGCGCATCGCTTTTATGTGCTCCCGCGACAACACGTACGTGCAGTCGCAGTTGGCGGTGTGGCACAGCGGCGCCATTGCGGTGCCCATTGCGGAGTCGCACCCGCCCTCGGAGATTGAGTACGTTCTGCGCGACTGCGGCGCGTGCGCGGTGATGTCCGACGGTCCAAAGGGCGCCACCATTGGGCCCCTCGCGGCGGCGCTGAACATCCCCCACATCCGGGTGGCCCCTCTGGCTCCCTGCGCGGCGCGGCTGGCGGACATGCTGCCCCGGCGCGGCGGCGGCGGCGACGCACCCGCGCCGCCCCACCCGGGCGCGGGCGCTCGCGGCGGCGAGGGCGCGCTGCTCGTGTACACGTCGGGCACCACGGGGCGCCCAAAAGGCGTGCTCACCACGCACGGCGGCCTCCTGCGGCAAATCACCGCGCTCACGGAGGCGTGGGCGTGGCGCGCCTCGGACCACATATATTCGGTGCTGCCCCTGCACCACGTGCACGGCGTGGTGGCCATCCTCAACAGCGCGCTGTGGAGCGGCGCGGTGTGCGAGCTCGCGCCGCGCTTCAACGCGGGTGACACGCTGAGGGCGCTCACGCGGCCGCCGGGGAGCGCCGCGGGCAACCTGTCCCTGTTCATGGCGGTGCCCACGGTGTACGCAAAACTCGTGGAGGCGCTGGAGGCAATGGGGCCCGAGGCGCGCGCCGCGGCGCAGGCCGCGCTGCGCGCCTCCGCGCCGCGCATGCGCCTCATGGTGTCCGGCTCCGCGGCGCTGCCGCAGTCCGTGGCGGAGGGCTGGGCGGCCGCATCGGGCTTCCAGCTGCTGGAGCGCTATGGCATGACCGAGTTCGCCATGGGCGTGTCGAACCCCTACGCGGGCGGCCCGCGGAAACTCAACTCGGTGGGGAAGCCGCTGCCCGGCTACGCAGTGCGCCTCGCGCCCGAAGGCGGCGCGGGGGAGGCGCCACCGCAGGGCTTCCTCGCCGCGGGCGAGATACAGCTAAAGGGCGAGGGTGTGTTCTCCGAGTACTGGGGGCGGCCCGAGGCCACCGCGGAGACCTTCACCAGCGACGGCTGGTTCAAAACGGGCGACATGGGCGCCGTGGACGGGGACGGCTACTACTTTATCCTGGGGCGCCTCTCCGCGGACATAATAAAGTCGGGCGGCTTCAAAATTTCCGCGCTTGACATTGAGCGCGAGATGCTGACGCACCCAGAGGTGGGCGAGGTGGCGGTGCTGGGGCTTCCCGACGCGGTGTACGGGGAAAAGGTGGCGGCGGTGCTTGCGCCAAAGGGTGAGAGCGAGGAGGCCGTGGCGGCCGCCGCGGCGAGGCTCAATCAGCCCGACGCCGCGGCCGCCTTTCTTAATGGTATGAAGGCGTTTTTGAAGGACAAGCTGCCCCCCTACAAGATCCCCAGCGGTGCGTTGCGGTGCCCGCGCACCTCCCCTTTGCGATCCCCCTCGCACACTCACGCATACCGCTACCGCAGTGCTGAAAATCGTGCACGCCATCCCCCGCAACGCAATGGGGAAGGTTGGGAAAAAGGCGCTGAGGAGAGAAATGTGGCCCGACGTGGAGGCGCTTGTCACCCCCGTGTCGCCACGCGAGGGCGGCTTTCTGGCCACCCCTTTGTCGCCACTTGAGGGCGGCTTCTCGTCGTCCCCGTCAGCACGGTAATTCGCGCTGGCCACTAGCATTTGCATTGTCGCAAAGAGAGGGTGCTCGGGTCGCAACCTAACAAAAATTCATACTACGACCCCTCTTTCTTTATCGTGCGCGCCCTCCGCGCGCGCTCGTCGGGGTCCAACACCCGCTTGCGCATGCGGATAGCGCTGGGCGTGATCTCTACTAGCTCGTCCGGGGCGCAGTACACCTGTGGGTGGGGTGGGTGGGACGGACGTTGCGGTCAGTAGGGAGCGTGGAGTGAAGGTAATCCCAAGTCGCACCCCCACGCACGATGGCGTCCTCTAGGGAAAAAATCCTCGGCGGCGACAGCCGTATCGCCTCATCCATCCCCGAAGCGCGCACGTTGGTGAGTTTTTTTGCCTTAACGGGGTTCACGTCGAGGTCCCTGTCGTCCTTTGAGCACTCGCCAATCACGTGCCCGCAGTATGTGGCCTCCCCGGGGCCCACAAACAGCTGCCCCCTGGGCTCCAAGTCCCGCAGTGCGTAGGAAGTGATGTTGCCGGCGGTGTTGCTCACAAGCACGCCGCGGTCCTTCCGGTTGAGCGCGGAAAGATACGGACCGTAGCCCTCAAACACACGGTTGAGCACCGCGGTGCCGCGCGTGTCCGTCTTCAGCTCGCTCTGCAGGCCAATCAGGCCCCGCGAGGGCGCGTAAAACTCCAGCCGGACCTTCCCGCCGCCCAGCTGCACAAACTCTTTCAGCTCCGCCTTGCGCTCCGCGCAGCGCTCAATTACCACGCCCGAGTGCTCCTCCCCCACGTCCACCAGCAGCGCCTCGTAGGGCTCCAGCCGCGCGGCGCGGCCCGTGGCGGGGTCTACCTCGGTGCGGAACAGCACGCTGGGCGGTGACACGCTTAGCTCAAAGCCCTCTCGCCGCATCGTTTCAATCAGCACCGCCAGCTGCAGCTCGCCCCGCGCGCGCACCTCGGTGCTGTCCCCCCCGCCACCGCCCGCGCCCGCCGCCACCTCCAGCGCCACGTTGGACACCGCCTCCTTTGCCAGCCGCGCGGCGATGGCGGAGGAGGTAAGGTGGGTCCCCTCGCGGCCACCCAGCGGCGAGTCGTTCACCGTGAAGCTCATCGCGATGGTGGGCGGGTCCAACGGCGCCGCCCATAGCGGCTTTAGTAGCGTGCCGCCCGTGGCGGCGGCGGGCGCGCACAGCGTGGACGAGGGCACGGGCGTTTGCAGCCCCGCGAGCTCCACCAACTCGCCCGCGTGCGCCTCCGCAAGAGGCACACGCACCATGCCCCGCCGCCCAAACAGCTTTGTCACCCTCCCCTCCTCCGTGCGCGCGCCTTCGCGCGCGAGCGCCACCACGGCGTCGCCCGGGCGCACGCGCCCCGACTGCACGCGCCCCACCACAAGCTTTCCCACGTACTCGGCTACCTCCATGAGGTTCACGGACATGCGGAATGGGTCGCCCGGCCCCCCCAGCACGGTGGGCGGCGGTACGTGCGCCACGATGGTGGCCAGCAGGTGCGCCATGGCGCCGCCGCCGCTGCCAGCGCCCGCCGCCACCGCTGCCGAAGCGGCGCGCTCCGCGCCGCCCTCCACGCTGGGCGCGGTCCACCCCTGCCGCGCGGAGGCGTACACCACGGGGTAGTCCAGCTGTTCGTCAGTAACGTCCGGGTACGACGCAAACTGGTCGAAGATTTCGTTCTCCACGGTGCCCAGCCGCGTGCCGTCGCGGTCGCACTTGTTGAGCACCACAATCGCGCGCAGACCGCGCGCCACCGCCTTCCCTAACACGTACTTTGTTTGCGGCATCACGCCCTCTGTGGCGCACACCACAAGCAGCACACCATCAACCATGTTGAGCACGCGCTCCACCTCGCCGCCAAAGTCAGCGTGCCCGGGCGTGTCCACCACGTTGATCAAATGGTCCGCAAACTCCAGCGACGTCACCTTTGACAGGATGGTGATGCCGCGCTCCTTTTCCAAGGGGTTGGAGTCCATGGAGCCCACCATCTGGGAGGACTCCACGGTGGCCTTTAACAGCTGGTCCACCAGCGAAGTCTTGCCGTGGTCCACGTGCGCAATCACCGCAATGTTGCGGATCTTGCGGTCCGTGGCAAACACGCGGCCGTCGCGGCCCTCCGTGGGAATAGGGGCCAATGTAAAGGGCGCCGACGCTGTAAACGCAAATGTGCGACGCGCAGGGGATAGGGAAACACGGAAGCGGGCGACGGCGCGCCACATCGCGTTGGAGAAGGGCCCTTTTTAGTAGTGGAGGACTTAGTACTACGCTACTATCTAGTAGTAGATAGTAAGCTACTACTAGTAGTACTACTAGTAGTAGTAGGAGGTACTACCTACCACTACTAGTATAGTAGTACTACTACTACTAGTAGGACTACTAGTACTAGTAGTACTAGTAGGTACGGGCCGAGGGCATCTGCTCGAGACGATTAGAGAAAAAAGAGAGAAAATGCGTGGTCCCTTCTACTTTTCAGTCGCTGCCTTCCTATGCACCAACACGGGGGCGTTTATCACCCCTCTCGCGCCTTTGCGGCTTAAGATTGACCCTAGCATTCGCAACACGACCGCCCCCCCCCACGGTCGGTTTTTGACGACCTCGGGGAACTGCGGCCAATACTGGAGCTACTGCATTCAGGAGGGCACCATCTGGCTCCCCAGCGCGTCACAGTGCAACTATGCGAACGCGTGGCGGTCCATTTCCGCCTCCTGGAGCGGGAGCGCCCCCTCCTGCACCTGCGTGGTCAACTGCCCGCAAACAAACGCGTGGTCGCTGGTGTGCCCGGCCGGTTACGTTGGCGTCGGCCAAAACGGCTTCACCGGCCAAGGGTCTTGCAAAGACGACACGAGGGGCTTTTGCAGTCACTTTAAGACGTGGGACGACAAGTTTGGTGCCTGCTACCCGTGTAAAGTGGGCGCTTACTGTCCCGGCGGCACTGGACTCACGTACATGTACGCGTGCCCAGCGGGCTACTTTTGCCCCGCCACCACGCCCACTAGCCCTACCTTCACGTACACGTCGCGCCCGTGCACGGTTGGGAACTACTGCCCGGGGCAGGTGGGCGCGCCCATCCCCTGCCCCGCGGGCACCTTCGGTGCAAGCGCGCTTCTGCAAACCGCAGCGTGCTCTGGGCAGTGCGCGCAGGGTAAGTGTCTCGAACCGAATCGACGCTGCCCGAAAATATATAACGCTCGCCCTAAACCAAATCCCACACCCTTTTCTCGGCAGGCTACTACTGTTTGGCAGGGGCCACCACGGCCACACAGAACCTGTGCCCCGCTGGCACCTATGGAAACACGCCGGGGCTGGGCACGTCGCTGTGCTCTGGGCGTTGCGACCTGGGCTATTGGTGCTCCGCGGGATCGCAATCCAAAACCCAGAATTTGTGCCAGGCGGGCTCGTACGGCGCCGTGCAGGGCCAAACCGCGGCCACGTGCAGCGGCCTCTGCTCGCCCGGCTACTTCTGCCCCGCGGGCTCCGTCAGCGCTACGCAGGTGGCGTGCCCCGCAGGCCGCTTCGGCTCCACATCTGGTCTCTCTTCTTCTGCCTGCACCGGGCAGTGCAGTGCGGGCTACTACTGCCTCGCGGGCTCCACCTCAGCCACCGCCGCGCCCTGCCCGCCGGGCGTGTACGCTGACGTGCCCGGCTCCGCCACCAGCGCGTGCGTGAACTCGTGCGCGGTGGGCTACTACTGCCTCTCGGGGTCCACCTCCGCTACGCAGTATCAGTGCCCCGCGGGCACGTACGGCTCCACGCGCGGGCTGGGCACCGCGCTCTGCTCCGGGCTTTGTCCCTCGGGCCGCTTCGGCGCCGTGGCGGGGCTAACCGACAGCGGCTGCAGCGGCGCGTGCGCGCAGGGCTACTACTGCCTTGCCGGCGCGCTAAACGGCACGCAGTTCCCCTGCCCCGCGGGCACCTACGGCAACGTGAACGGGCTCAGCTCCCCGGCATGCGCGGGAGCGTGCCCCGTGGGCAGCTTCTGCCCGCCCGCCTCCAGCCAGCCCACGCCCTGCCCCGCTGGGCGTTTTGGCTCCGCAATGGGCGGCTCCAACCCTGCGTGCACGGGCGCCTGCGCCCCAGGCTTTTACTGCCCCGCGGGCTCCGGCAACGCCACGCAGGCGACTTGCCCTGCAGGAAGCTACTGCCCCCCGGGGAGCGGCACGCTGCCGCTGCCCACGTGCCCCAGTGGGGCCTTTTGCCCCGCGGGCTCCGCCGCGCCCGGCGCGTGCCCCTGCGGGCGCTACTGTCTCCCCGGCACCAACTCGCCCAGCACGTGCCCCGCAGGCTTTTTCTGCCCCGTCAACACATCCTCGCCCACCATATGCGCTGCGGGCTTCCAGTGCCCAGTGAACACGTGCAACGGCACGGCCACGCCGTGCACCCCAGGGCTTTTCTGTCCCAGCGGCAGCGGCGCGGGCTCCTCGTGCCCCGCGGGGTCCTACTGTCCCTCGGGCACCACGCAGGTGATTATGTGCCCCGCAGGCTCCGCGTGTCCCGCAGGGAGCTCCTCGCCCACGCCCTGTGCAGCGGGCTTTTTCTGCCCCTCGGGCTCCGCCAACACCACCGCGTCCGCATGCCCACCCGGGAGTTTCTGCCCCGCGGGCGCTGGCGCGCCCACGCCCTGCTTGCCGCCCGCCGCGCCCTACGCAAATGCCCCCGTGGCGTCAACTGCCGCGCTCGGCGCGTGGACCTGGACGTGCGCCGCGGATTTCTATGGCGCACCTGTGACGCGATCGTGCTCGCCTACCACGGGCGCGTTCCTCGGCGCCGCCATCACCTGCTCCGGCTGCGACTCCGTGAAGCCCGCGCCGCCCGCAAACGGAGGCGTGCAGCGGCAGCTGCTTAATGCCGCGGTTGTGCCCTGGGCGTGGTTGTACACGTGCAGTGGGGGCTTCCAGGGCGGGCCGGGCGCGCGCGTATGCGACAACGCCACGGGCGCTTTTTCGGGGGCAACGCCCACGTGCGCAGCGTGCGGCGGCGCAGCGCGGTGGTGCCCCGGCGGCGCAGATGGCGGCTCCTACCCCTGCCCTGCGGGCAAGTTCGGCACGCCCTCCGCGTTGCAGCTCGCCACCGCCAACTGCTCTGGCTCCTGCGTGCAGGGGTTTTTTTGCCCGCTAGGGTCCACCTCCCCGCAGGCGGCCGCGTGCGGCGGGCCGCAGTTTTACTGCCCCACGGGCTCGGGCGCTCCCACGCCCGTGCCCGACGGCTTCTTCTCGGGCCCCGAGGGCGCCTCGCCCACGATGCGCTACACGGCCCAGCCCTGCCCCGCGGGGCGCTCCTGCTCGGGCGGCGTGATTCTGCAGGGCGTGTCCTGGGGCGCATCGTGCCCTACGGGGCTGGCCTTTTCCGTGGCCGAGGCGGGGGACCCCGTGGGCAAGCCCTTTGGCGCCGCCTTTACGCCCTTTACGCCGGGCTGGTCCAGCGGCTACACCGTCGCCGTGGCCGCGCTGCCCGGCATGCAAACGCCAGGATGCGCGATTGCGCCGGGCGGCAACATCACGTGGGCAAACGCCTCGTCGCAGCTGTATGTGCCTGCGCCGCTGTCCTACGCCGCGTGCCCCTCGGGCATTGTGCTGCAGCTCACGCTGGCGCGTTTGGGGGACTCCTCAGAAACCGCCAACTGCACGCTATCGGTGAACATTTCGCAAGTGGCCTTCCCACCCGCAATCTCCGACTGCGGGCCGCGCACCATTGCGGAGCGGCAGCTAGCTGGCACGCCCGCAGGGCCCGCTCTCACTGCGAGCGTGCCCAACGTTGGCACTGCCATCATTTGGTCCATCAATGCGTCCAAATCGGCGGGCGGCACACTCCCTTTTTCCATAGGGCCCTGTGACGGCGTGTTGCGCGCCACCACCGCTCTGCGCTTCCGCGACCACTCCAACTACACCATCGCCGTCACCGCCACCAACGACGGGCGCAGCATGGGTATCGGCGCCGCGGCCTCCTACTGCATCGCGCAGGTGGCCGTGATTGCGGTGCCGCAGCCGCCCACGCTTTGCGCCTTTGTTAAGTACCCCTGCGAGGTGCCTCTGTCGCTGCCCGATTTTTCGGTGGCGGGCACGCCCATTGGCAGCCTAGGCTCCCTTGCTGCGGACATGGACGGCTACCCCATCGTGTCCTTTGTCTTGGTGCCCGGCTCGGGCGCGGGCGCGTCCTTTTTTAACGTGTCGTTCGCGCAGGGCAACATAACGCTCATTGCCCCGCTGGACGCGGCTTCTAACGGCGTTTACACCCTTCCCGCCATCGTCAACGTGTCCAGCTCCCACGCCTGGGGGCTGCACACGGTGGTGCTCACCGTGTTGGCCATGCCGCGCCCCCCCGCCATTGGGTCGCAGCTGTGCTCGGTGGCGGAGCTGGTGCCCGCAGGCACGCTGTTGCGCTGCCCGCCCAACGCGGCATCCCCCGGCCTGCCGCTCACCGCGGCCTCCGCGTACAACCTTTCATGGAGCCTACCCAATGGCGGGCTCGGCTTGTTTTCTATTTCCCCGGGCGGCGTGCTCCGCGTGGCCACGGGCGGCGCGGCGCTCGCGTACTCGGCGTCCACCTCCGGCTACTCGCTCATTGTAATGGCATCGGACACCAATGGCAACTTTGCCTCCGCGCCCGTCACCGTGACGCTGCTGGAGGTGTCGAAGCCGCCCACATGGGGTGCTGGCGGCATTTGGAATTTCTCCATCCCTGACGGCGCGCCGGGCGGCACCGCGACCGCGGGGCCGCTCGCGGTGAGTGCCACGCCGGGAAAAAGCGGAAGCGGACTCATTTTTTCGCTGGTGGCGGTGGTGCCGCCGCCGCCGCTGCCGGGCGGCGCGCCTTTGTGGGCGGTGGCGCCCACCACGGGTGCAATCACCCTTTTCCCGGGCGCGCCCCTCGCCTTTGACCGCAATGCTTCCTTCCCGCTCGGCCTGCCCTTTACCTACACGCTGCTGCTCTCCGCGCTTGATGTGTACTTTAACACCACGCCCGCTGCGTTGGGTGTGGCGTATGTGACGGTGACGTCCATCCCGCCCCTCGCTTTTCCCGGTGGCGCCGTGGTCCCCGCTAACGCGTCTGCGGGCGCGTTTGTGGCCACCCTGCGCGCCACCACTGTGTACCCTAGCGGGCGCTTGCTGTTCAGCATCAGCGCTCAGGACACGACGGTAGAGGGCGACCCCGTGCTGGCGATTAACGCCACCTCGGGCGCGCTTAGCGTAGCCAACAACTCCTACACGCTTGCGGGCGGCGGCGTGCGCTACGGTCCGCCACGGTGGAACCCTAACACGCGGAGCGCGTTTTCCGTTGCGTGGTCCGTTTTAGACACCGCCACGGGGCGCACCGCGAGCGCCACTTTCACGCTTCAGCTGTCCCTTGTGAACCGCGCGCCCGCGTGGAACACGAGCGCGCTCGCAGCGTACATGGTGGCGCAGTGGGGTGCGGGCGCCACCGCCTTCCGCACCTTTGCGCAAACGACCACCTCCGCCGTGGGCGTGCCCCTCTCCCTCTTTGCCACCGACCCCGACTTGGCGCCTTCTCTGGGCGTGCCCGAGGCGCTCATGTTTTCGATTGCTGCGGGCAACGCTGACGGCGTGTTTGCTATTTCGCCGAACTCGGGCCAGCTGTCCGTGGCGAGCGCCACCTCCCCCGCCTTTGCATACCCGGGCTCCTTTGCCCTCACCATTGTGGTTACGGATGTGGGCGTTAATGGGCCGCCGCTCTCTGCGTCGCTGGCACTCACCATTGCGCTGGATCCCAGTCAGGTGCTGCCCTCGCTGGCAGGCGGAGTGTTCACCGTGGCGGAGCACGCGCCCGCGGGCACCGTGGTGGGCTCGTTGACCGCTACGTCCCCTGCGGGTGCCGCCACATCGTTTTCCTACTCCCTTGCGTGGGCGGGCGCCAATGTAAACCAGCCTTTTCCCTTTGCCATTTCCACAGTGGCGGGCGGCGGGCCGGGCAGCGGTGTCATTGTTGTGCTCTACGCGCAAGCGCTGGGCGCCCTTGCGTACCAGGGACCCCTTGCGTTCTCAGGCCAGTTCCGCAGCTACGCTGCCACGGTCACCGTGGCTGAGACGCGTCCGGGTGTGCCCTCCCCGCTTTTTACCTCCGCGGCGTTGATCATCAATGTGACGTGGGTGGCGGGACCGCCTTACTGGGACCCTGCGATCGTGCCTCCCGTGTACGCGCCCATGCCCGGCTTTACCCTGGCGGGGGTGTTGAAGGAGCGGGGCGGCGCGGGGACCAACGCGAGCTCCGGCGCCGTGGATGCCGCCGCGCCTTTTAGCGCGCGCATAAAGGACCCCTTTCTCGTGCCGTTCCTGTTCTACTCGCTAGTGCCGCCCGCGCACCCGGTGCTGGCCATCGACGCAGGCACGGGGCGCGTGTTTGTGAGGGCGGGAGCGGTCCCAGTCATCGCGGCAGCCACGCCCACGCTGACCGCGGTGTTGTGCACCACGGTGGTTGGCGCGCCTGCGCCCTTTGCCGCCGCTAATGGCCTCAACGCCACCGCACCACTGGCACTCACCGTGCTGGAGGTGAACACGGTTGCGTCATTTGCGCCGCCTTTGGGGGGCCTTTTCCCCGGCCCCGCCGGCTCCCCGGGCAACTCCACCACCTCCCTCACGCTGCTTGAGTCCACCACCGCCGCCACCGGTGTGTTTGCGCGGCTAGTGGCGGTTGACGCCAACCCATCCACAAGCCTGTGGGGGTTGAAGCGCTACTGGCTCACGGGCGCGGGGTCGGACCGCTTCGTAGTGGACGCCACCTCGGGCGCGCTTAGCGTAGCGCCGGGCGTGGCGCTTGACTTTTACGACAAGCCCCTATTTTCCCTGGTGGGCTGGGAGTCGGACTTAGATCCCGGTGCCAACCTTTCAACCTCCCTTGCCTTTACGATTTCGCTCACGCAGGTCAACACGGTGACCGTTACCGGCGTGGCGCCCACGGCGTCTTCCCTTTCCTCGGGCGTGGCGGTGCTGGTGGCGGGCTCACCGTACGCGGTCGCGTTCCCCACGCACGTGGCGCTACTATCCTCTTCTGTGGGCGCCGTGGTTGACGTCAATGGGACGGGCTTTGGCCCACGCGCGGGCGTGCCCGCGCCCACCATCACCGCGCGCCTGGGCGCTGGCGCAGCGGGCGCTTGCACCGTGGTCACCCCCAACACCATCATCCGCTGCACCTTGCCAGCCGGCACAGGCGTGGGGTACCCCCTCACCGTCACCGTCAACGGCGCGTGGAGCGCATCCGCGCCACCCTCGCAGCTGCTGGGCTACATACCGCCAACCGTCACGGGCATTGCGGTGGAGGGGCTGCCCGGTGGCGCGCAGCTGCTGCCCACCTCGGGCGCGGGCGCCACGCTAGTGGTGACGGGCGCAAACCTGGGGCCACCGGGCGGCACCAGCGGCGTGCTATTACTAGGCCCCGCGGGCGGTAACCCCTCCGCCTTCTCCGCTGCACCCTGCACCACGCGGAGCACCGCTACCGCGGTGGCGTGCCCCGCGCCCGCGGGCTTTGGCGGCAACCTGAGCTTCACACTGGTGCTGGGGGGCTCACCCTCCCCGCCCTTTGTGTCGCCCATGGTGGCCTACGCACCGCCCGCTCTCGCTGCGGTTGCCACTGGCGGGCTACTGGACACAATGGGAGGTGGCGCCATCACCGTCACGGGAGCCAACCTTGGGCCCGCCGGCACCGCCGCGCCCGATGTTGCGCTCACCTTTGGGGGCCTCTTTGGCGTCTTTTCCGCGACGCGCTGTGTGGTCACCGTCGCGCACAATGTGCTATCCTGCATCGCACCTCCGGGCGTGGGTGCGGGCCAGCCAGCTACGGTATGGGTGGGCGGGCAGCCCTCGCCGCCGCTGCCCGGCGCCAATGGCAGCGTGAGCTACGCGCCCCCCACTATCACGGGGCTGCGCGGTGCGGGCGCGGCGGCGGTGCCCACGCCCGGTGGCGTGCAAATTGAGGTGGTGGGCACCCAGTTCGGGCCGCCCACGCCCATCGATGCATCCTCGGGCCTGCCCATGGCGGGCGCGATAACGCCCACCGCCATCTACGGGCGGCGCGGCGTGGCAAACTTTTCCGCCACGGACTGCATCGTTACGGTGGCG
>Ga0315899_10007197_pt1 | contig 11943 bp, 11 predicted proteins | sample LakEriMetagenome_2_FD_203518 | JGI IMG/M metagenome (GOLD analysis project Ga0315899, IMG submission 203518) | Freshwater fungal communities from buoy surface, Lake Erie, Ohio, United States - Buoy 4 MA112 | ecosystem: Environmental > Aquatic > Freshwater > Lake | place: USA: Lake Erie, Ohio... | reverse complement strand
CAACCTGATCGACGGTGAAAAAGGTGGTGTGGGTAAAAGCTGGGTCGCACGCACAATGCTGCAATACCTGATCGATAACGCAATTCCCCGCGCCAGTATTGAAACAGATCGTAGTAACCCAACCGTACTCAACATTTACAAAGAATCTAAGGCTGCTGTTTTCTCAGAAAATGAAAAAATGGCTGATGTGGCTGATGTCATTTTTGAATATGCACTCAAGAAAACGGTTGTCGTCAATTTACCCGCTCAGGCTCACCGAGCAGTGGCGAAATGGATTGACACCAAAGGATTACTGGATTTGGGCAAGGAACATGACGTGACTTTTATCAAGTGGTTTGTCAGTGACGGTGAAAGCGACTCCATTGAGTTATTCATCGAATCGCTAGAGCATTATCAAGGCTATATCACCCATGTATTTATCAAAAATTGGGGACGCTGTGATGAATGGGGGTACTTCAAAGCCCACGAAGCGATCCAGAAAGCGATCGCCGAATACAACGTTGCGGTGATTGACTTTCCCAAGTTGAGTGATGGTAGGCGGATCGAAATTAATGCTAAGCGGCTCACCTTCGAGGATGCTTCCAATTACCCTGAATTTGGCATTATTGGCAGGAATCAAATCAAAACATATTTACGTGACGCTTATAAAGCTTTTGAGTCAACTGGGCTTCTACCCAAAGCTAAACAGCTACAGGAACTGAAAGCATAGTATGAATAGCGATCCCCTGCCGAAAACCTATCTGGATATCGCCATCCATGACTACGATCCCGTGGTCAAAGCCAAAATCTACGAGATTGTGGCTAAGTCTGGCATTCCCCAGAACGATCCTTACATTGCAATTTTCTTGTCTAATGCCCAAGTTGCGGCCACAGTTGCCACTGCGCCAAATCTACTCCAAAGTGCTTTAGCCAAAGGCTTTGATGTTGGTATCCAAAAGTTCCGCGACTTTCTGGCGACTCTACGCGAGACTGCGGTTAAGGAACAGGAGGTGGCGATTAGTCAGGCGATCGCGAATATCATCAAAAACAAACAGCATCAAGAATCCCAAGGTTATTGGCGGGCGATTAGCTTGCCCTTCATTGGTTTCTGTGCGGGGATGTTGATGATTGGCTTAGCAGCAGGTATGGTTTCGGGCTTGGCGATCGCGAAACTGTTTTTACCTACACCTAATCTAAACGCCCAATCCGCCAAGGATTTGGAGTGGGTAGCAAGTGACAACGGCAAACTTGCAAGGAATATCGTGGACTGGAATCGGGATATTTTGAAAACCTGCCTTCAGGATCAGCAAAACCTCAAGGAGGCTTTAATCATTCTCAATGGTAAGTATGTGACTAAAGGTTTATGCGCCCTATGGGTACTGCCTGAAACCCAGAGAGTCTATGAGGATCGCCGTTAATTCGGGTGCGGCAATACATGAATCAAAAAACACAATAGCTAACTTTTACTGCCCAAAAACGTTCAAAATTTCGTAATATTTACTTTTTAAGTCATCGTTTAAGTAGATTTTTTGACTTTTGTATTAGGCAAATTCGGTGTATTCGGTGCTAAAAAGTCTAAAGCGTTTGAAGTTGCAACGACACTTTCTTCTGATACTACTACCACCTTGGACTTTTTAGGGCTTTTGGGTTTCCTTATGGTGGGCGGAGTGTTGAATAATCGTCCGCGTTTACGAATTTCGTAGCCATGCTTGATCAGCACTAGCCTAATCGTGGAATCGCTTAAGCCAAACAGATGACCTACATTTTCTAGGCTCATGGGCTGGTTGTACAGATCCCAATATTGTTTGGCGATTACAGCTTCTTCCTTGAAGGCTTCGGCTTTTTCTTTTCGCGATAGTTCTTTGATATCAATACCATTGCGCTTAATGATCCGTTCGACGGTTTTGCCTGTGACTCCAAACATCGCGCCTACTTGGTCAAAGTCTAGTCCTCCCTCGCAGACTAGTTGCCAATATTCTTGGGCGCGGGTATAGCCTTCCAATCGTTTTTGCTTTAGTTTATCTTCTTGCCTTTGTCTGATTCGTAGCAAAATCTGGCGGCGCTCTCTTTGCCTTGGGGTCAGTTTGGGTACTGCTAATCCTGCGATACCGCCTAATTTATGTTTTAGTCTTAATTTCAAACGGTTTTTGGAGTCTACGCTTTGTCGGATCGGGTAGCCATTGCGCTTTAGTTCCTGCAATACGATTGGGTGCGAGATACCAAACATCTCTGCGGTTTCTCGCAGGGTTAAGTTGTAATCGTTGTAGGCTTTGTTGTATTGTGCGGCGCGATTGGCTGAGGTAACTGGATCGATGCCCCGACGAATGGGAATATTATGCTTTTCAAGGATTTTATTGAGGGTTCTGGCGGCGACATTTAATTTTTGGACGATCGCTGACCTCGTTAGTCCTGATTGGTATAAGGCGATCGCCTGCTGCTCCATCGACATTCTCGTATGGCTGCTGCGAGAACTACGCGCCCTAAATTCTGTAAATCCTGCTGAAACCATACCGTTATATACCGTCGAAACTCCGACCTTAAATTGGTTGGCGATTTCTCTAAGTGGATAGTTCTCTTCTGTATATAGCCTGATATATTCAGATGCTTGTGAAGTTATCTCTGGGCTATGCTTACGCTTACTGTCTAATTTTTGCTTGCTCATTCGTTCATCCTTAAATATTTTGACTTGAATTTTTAATCTGGTTTACGGTAATCACAATACTGAACAATCTGTAGAGTTGGCTCAACGTATTCCCAAAATTACCTCTTGCCAATATGCTGTGTAAGTTGAGTTTTTCAAAAAAGAGGAGATCCAGTTTTTTACTGGTCTATCAACACTATTATAATTTCATATCAAGTGGCAGTTAGCCCCGCAATTGTTAGGACGGATACTACCCCAAAAGTCGATCTTACCAACTGGTGGGAATCTCAAAATATTGGGGCAAAGGTACATCAAGTGCAGGCTGGCGATACTCTCTATAAACTGACTCAGCTTTATCATGTTGATGCGGCGGCGATCGCTACTTCTAATGGCATTAGTGCCGTTACGGATTTACCGATTGGTACACAACTCGTTATTCCTCCTATTGAGGGGATTGTTTATAAAGTCCAACCTGATGACACACTCAGCCAGATTGCCAACCTGTATCAAGTCCCGCAGCAAGCCATTTCCCATGCTTCAGGAATACTGGCTACTGATTACTTGCGTATTGAGCAGCCTTTAGTCATCCCTGGTGATGTTAGTAGCCTGATCCAGCGACGGGAGGGAAAAACCAAACAGGAGCTTGTACTTAAACGAGATGTTTTACGTCAACGTCTGTTGCAATTAACCAATGAGGTTCCGACTCTGACCAGTTTGTATTCTAGTCAATTTAAGGAACAGCCCCTGACTGACAAAAGTTGGATATCGCGATTTCACTTTCAAGGAGTCCAGATTCCTACTGAGTTAGCCATGTTGCCTGAGTCAGAAGCGCGGATGACAACCGTAGAAATGTTCAGACTGACTAAGGATTTGGAAACACTCGACCGTCTGGTGACTAACCAAGAGCAGTTGATTGCTTCAACAATTCCCAACTCTGACAATCGAAATCAACTACAAACCAATTTACCCACTCTTCCAGCAAAAAATGACTTAATTGACAAAATTGATAAAAATACTAATTCTGCATTCATCTGGCCTACTCAAGGTACGATCTCTTCAGGTTATGGTTGGCGGTGGGGGAAAATCCATCAAGGTATTGATATTGCTGCACCTGTCGGTACTCCTGTCTGGGCTGCGGCTACTGGTATCGTTGAATTTGCGGGATGGGATGATAGCGGCTATGGCAATATGCTCGATATTCGTCATCGTGATGCTTCGATTACTCGTTATGCTCATCTCAATGTCCTCTTTGTCAAACAAGGAGATACTGTCACTCAGTCTCAAGTAGTGGCTGCTGTGGGTAGTACAGGGAATAGTACAGGTCCACACCTCCACTTTGAAATCCGCCCACAAGGTAGCCTTGCTGCCGATCCAATGGCTTATTTGGCGAAACAATAATTATATTTTTTTTTACCGAAGCCCCATTTATTCGCTTAAACTTAAAAATGCAATTACTACCTAAAACTCTACTTACATTCTCCGATTTAGTACAACGTGAATGGGTTGATGGCAGTGCTATAAATCCCGAACTTTTCGCTTCTACGGTTGAAATCTTGACTGATGAAGTGATTTCTAATGGCGATGATATCAGTTATCCCATTCATGAGGCTCTAAACTGGAATGCTTCTAAGTGGCGGACGGCTTGGCAATCTGGTCGTCAACAACGCCCTGAACTGTTTGGTGCTCTCATTAATACTTGGAATCCGCTCTTAGCAAAACCTGAAGTATTTCAGGTCAAGCTTAGTTATCCTATCATTGATTCCCAGAAAGGTAAGCCCCGAAAGTATGAGAACCCTGCTAACCGTGAGCAAGTTGGTGGGTTTGCTTTGGTCACTCACGCAATTTGGCAAAAGGTGGTTGATCGCTATGCCATTGATTTAGATTGCTCTAATTTGCCTACTGCGATCAACTTTTGGGATTGGGTCAGCCAGCATCCTGAAATTCCGATCTTTATTTGTGAAGGCATGAAAAAAGCTTGCTGCTTGCTTTCTCAAGGTTATGTGGCGATCGCTTTGAGTGGTATTACGATGGGACGAGTCACTGATGAGCATGGGGTGTTGTCACTTCAGCCTTATCTAGCTAAATTTGCAGTACCAGAGCGACAAGTGCTGTTTTGCTTTGACGCGGAAACTAAGGAGAAAACAAAACATAATATTTTTCTTGCCACGGTCAGAACTGGCAAACTTTTTGTGGAAGCGCAATGTCAGGTCAAAGTAATCCAGATTCCCTTGCTTGAAAGTACTGATAAAACTGGGGTTGATGATTTTATTGTTGATCGCGGTGTGGATGCTTTCGAGCGAGTTTACTTAGCAGCCGTCTCTCTCAATACCTATGCTTGGCATCATCAGCAATCTCAACAACTTACTTTTAAGCCTTCCAAGAGTTTGCACATGAATGTTGTGTTTCAGCTAGACCAGTATCAAATTCCTGATTACATTCCCAAAACTGGTATCGTGGCGATTCAGTCGGCTAAAGGCACGGGTAAAACTAAAGCAATCGCGGCGATCGTGGCAGGGACAGATAAGCTAGCTTTACTGGGGCATCGGGTCAGTTTGGTTCGCAATTTATGTAAAGTCATGAATGCTGATTTCAAAGGCGATCTCGATCTTGCTAATGGACAATTTATTACTGATTCAGATTATGCCTTGCGGGTCGGAGCCTGTGTTGATAGCTTACTAGCCTTTGATCCCCGTCAGTTTGTTGGTTGCGATCTCGTCATCGATGAGGTGGAACAGGTGCTGCGACATTTGATTTCAGGCTCGACTTGTAACAAGGATGGTAAACGTCCTGCTCTCCTTGCCCGTTTGCATATTCTGGTGAAGTTAGCCAAACGGGTAATCGTGGCGGATGCCGATCTCTCTGATGTCAGTTTGAATTACCTGCAAGCTTTGCGTGGTGACGGTGCTGATGTGTTTTTGATTAAAAATGATTTCAAGCCTGAAGGCTATCCTGCTAAGTTTATGGTGGCTAGTAACGATGCACCAATTATTCAAGAACTATTGGCGGATGTGGCAAAGGGTAATCGTATCTTTGTAACTACTGATAGCAAGTCCAGTAGTAAGGCGATCGCTAAGTTAGTTGAAAGCATCAAGTCAATTCGCCCCAAAGCTAAAATCTTGCTGTTCAATTCCGATACCAGTGGTGGGCGGCATGAGACTGACTTTGTGACTAATATCAATAAGCGCGTTTTCAATTACGATGTGGTGATTGCCACTCCTTCCATGAATACTGGTATATCGATTGAGGTCAAGCGATTTAACAAGGTCTATGGCTTGTTCTATGGCACGGTTACGGATGCGGATGCTAGTCAGGCTTTATCAAGGGTGAGGGATAATGTCCCTCGCATAGTTTGGTGTGCTGAGCGCGGTTTCAATTTCTGTAAAATCGATCGCTCGGAGTCTCCCAAGCATCTCAAAGCAACTCTCAGGAATCGCTGGGATCGGGAAGTTAGTCTCATTCGGGCTGGTCTGGGTGATTCTCTGTTGCCGATGGTTGATCATATTGCGGCGGAAAATAATCACATTGACCTCTGGGCAAATGTTGAAGCAAAATCTAATTCGGCAATGTGGGCTTTGCGGGATCATCTGCTCGAACGCCTTAAGTTTGAAGGCAATCAAGTCACAGTCGTCACTGTCAATAATGATGATTTTGGTAAGACAATTAAGGCGGCTTTAGCGTTAGTTAAACAGGAGCATTACCAAGCTGTTGCTGGGGCAAGGGTACTGAGTAGTTCAGAACAAACAGCGATCGCTAAACATGAGTGTCAATCTCAGGAAGATCGATTGAGCGTAGAAAAAACGGCGCTATCGGATTTTTATGGACTGGATGAGGTTACACCACAACTTGTGGAATACGACCAAAATGGTCAGCGCCGTTCGGAGATTCTCAAGTTGGAAGCTTTACTTCAATCAGAATCAGATCTTGCTGTGGATTCTGATATTGATATTTTTGCGCGTCAGGCAAAATTTGGCATGGGTATCTTCTTGCCAGATCAGCCTTGTCACGAATTAGGCAGATTTATCAGGGATCGACTGGGGTTGAAAGACCTACTCAATCCTGATGTTCAGTATACCGATACTGACTTGGCAAGCTTGGGTGACATTTGCCGTCAATTTAGATTCGATATTAAAAGATATTTGGGCTTTAACATTTCTGCCAATGCGACAAACATTTGGATATTTCGGCTGCTGTGTAACCAGCTTGGTGTCAAGATTTGCTCAAAGCGTCTTCACTGTGCTACGGGCATGATTAATGTCTGTTGGCTCGATCCTGATGCGTGGCAGCAGTTACAAGAAATTATGCAAAGACGCACAGCATCTCTTGAACTTGCTATTGCGCCTCAGCCTGTTTTTTGCGATCGCCCCCTCCCTATAACAATTACTCAAGTGGGGGCGATCGCTAACTGTCAGTTTGCAATGTGGACTCAAGTTATCTCTGTAATGGCTTATTTGAGCGATCTTATGCCGACTGAGCTTTCCCCTTGGAAACCTGTACGTGAGCAACTGTCACTTTTATTTTTAGCCATCCGCTCAGTAGTCACGCACCATATCCCTGTTCCCTGTTCATAGGCGCTGAACTAATTTCATGATTATTTTGTCATCCAGATAACTTCAGAAAAAGCTATCATGAGAAAATCAATGATTTTAGTCACTAGGCTCAGATTTGGGGACAGGGCTAGGAATTTTATCTAGCAATTTTATAATGGAGTCTGAAATGGGTACTTTAACCGATATTTTCGCTGCTCCTAAAGAGAAACGACTTAATTTTTTACGCGATAACTTCATCCGTATTTTTTATCAATATCACCACGATCGCTTTTCGGCAAAACAGGTGAAACTCCGTTCTGTAACGACTTTCCTTGATTCTCAGATTTCTAAACCCATCGATATCGACACCACGGCTCAGTTTATTAAACAGCATCGTTCTGACATCCAAGAATTTGTTAGTAAATCCATTGATGAAGTAATTCAGTATGGCAATGTCCTATTTGCTGGTGGATCGTCTCCGCGCTCAACAAGACTGGCTCGCGCCATCTTCACTGGTGAGGATTCTTTGATCGTAAATATCAACGAAGATATTCTGGGCGAGATTATTGATTTCCTCTGCAACGATCTCTACTACCCACTTCTTTGCGATATTTGCTTCCCCTGCACCTGTCAAATAATTGCGGCGGCGCATAAGAATCAGCTTCCTATCTCAATCAAAATTATCAAACCTCCTATTGGGTTACTTTCTAATCGAAATCGGGTGATTGCTTGTTCCAACTGGGGCGCTCTCGTTCAATATGCTAGTGCTGATGTCGTCCTCAAACTATGTGGCATCCCTTGGCTAGATGAAATTCCTTCCTTTTCTCAAGGTTCTCATCCAATTAGAACCGCAACGCCTCACAGAGTAAAGCGTTACAGTTAAAAAATAATCAATCTGAGATATTTTGTTTAGAACATCTCAGATTGACTATTTGATTCCTTGGGTGTGGCTTTTAGATACTGCTCAGTTTCACCAATCACTGTTGCAACTTCTTCAGGTGTATTGAATCTTGACCATGCTGTGCCATGTTTACAATTCACATAGGTCGCAAAGCGGGTAAGGGTTCCGCTCAGTAAGCGCAGTAACATATCCAAAGCTTCGTCAGCAATGCGATGGTTGATGGACATCGACTGCGCGTTGACGATCGCCGCTTCTTCACATGACAGTACTTTTTCGGTCGTCTCCTGTTCAATCAAGAGGTCTGGATGTTGCAGTGCGGGTGAGGGTAGCGCCGTACAAAAGGTGGAAACATGAAAGGAGCTTTTCATATTTGTCACTTTGCCCTGTGAGCCAAGCAGGACTTGTCCCGAATCGTAATGATTACCACAGTCAAGCCAGAAAACTGATTTCCCGTTTTCTAAAACTTTGGCAATTTCAACTCTGGCTTCAGGATTGTCTACTGCGCCAATACAAATCACCAAATGCTTCCAGCGTAGTGTTGCCATGCTTTCCTTAAATGGCGCGGCGATCGCGTTAATTTCAATTCCCCATTGCCACCCATACCTTGCCGCCAGAACTGATGCTTTAGGCAATCCCAGATCGCTGGGAATAAAGTTTTGGCGGGGAATATTTTTTGCCTCTACCCGATCTGGGTCAATGAAGGTGAGTGACACCTTTTTGCCTGACTGTTTTTGCAGATAGGCGATACGCGGCAAATTCACGGCTAGCCATCCACCTGTGCCTCCACAGCCAATTAATACTAAGTCCAGTTGATCGTAGGACGGGAGCAAAATTGGCACGGCTTCGGCAAATGGTAATGATAAGGTTGGCATTACCAATCCTCCGATAGACAATCAGTTAGGTGGGGTGGTAGCTCGAAAATACCAGTTGTGGCAGTTTCATAGAAATGACCGTAGATTCCTACTCGCATCCTGATTTGTGGGTTTGAGAATATTTCACCCAATACTCCATAGATCCGAAAGCCTGTCTCATCGCGATTGTCCATCTCTGAGAAATATGCGTTCATCCCATGATGCGAATGCACTTCGATTAGGGCTTTTGCATAGGAACTATTCAGAGAATTGTCTAATGGTCTACAGGATGTAGCGGTTTGCTCTTGCTCTGGTATCGTCAGTTGCCAATTACCCTTCTCAAAGTACAGGTGAAACAGAATTTCCACTGGTTTACCTGCTTCATTGCTCGGTAAGCGAGATGTTTCTAGCATTTGCTGTACTAATGCAACAGGTACTGGTGGGTAGGTCATCTGGACTGATGCTGATATGGCTCTCAGTCCTTTGGCTTTGTAATAGACGACAGGGGCGATCGCTACCAACCCTTCCCGTCTGGCTCTAACAAATGTGCCATTTCCTGCGTAAACGTACTCATACATTGAGGTCGCCGCGATTTCAGGCAGATGCTGATTCGTGGCAATGATGTGCTGAATTAGCCCTGCACTTAAGGTTGGCAATACTGGGCTTACGGTAACTGGGTTTGTAGTAACTGTGTGTTTTTGAACGTGTTCTAATAATTTCATCGGTTTATAATCATATTGATCGCTACCTTCACCGAAGAGCCACATCGGACAAGATCGGCGATTGGATAGCGGTTGGATTTCTGGAGTTGTAATAGCTTCAAACGAATATCTTGTGGATGGGAAGTTGATTTATCATTCACAAGATGATTGCTGAACGGTGCATTCATAAACATTTGCCATGCTTCAGCTAGTTTCTCTATTCCTTCTAATTGACTAGAAAAGCTATTTTCATTACCCATACAGATTCTACCATCACCGTAGATATTCGGTAATGGCACATGGTAAATAGGAGCCTCTGCATTGAAGATTTTGAAGTTAGTTGCCCAAACATAACAACTATCACCACAGAGCATAAACACTAAACCCATCATCGGGATGGTCAAAGCGATCGGCTCTCCGTCCTCAGTCAAATTTGTGAAGGTAAATGTCCGTCTTGCAGGCGGTATAAACTGTACGAACCATTGTCCTTGCTTACAGATACCCAATCGCTGTACGCCACTGGGTATCCATCCTGAGTCAATTTGTTCATGTTGAAATGCAGCTCTGACAGTTTCGGGGGATAGAAATTTATAGGTTTCTTTTCCTGCATCTCGATATTGAAAGCAGTAATGTCCGCCTTTTAGAAATAGCAGTTTTGCATCTGCTTCTATCAGTGGATACCCATCAGGATTGAGGGCATCTTGCATCGGATCTATGGTTAACATTGATTCCTCCTTATCCCGCTAATGCATTGATGGGGTGATGAAAATGTAATTGTGGAATGGGTTCTTTACACCTATTCCACAGCCGCACTACTTTGACGCAGTTTTGAGAGTCCTTATCTAGCCATTCGATAAATTCTCTGTATTCCTTCATGATTGTCTGAGCTTCTGTATATGATTCTCTCAGTATGTCAATCACCTCTACCGTCCAATCAGCATCGGTGATTTCGCTTTCGTAGGTCATATCCAGCCAGATATTATCCGTTGACTGGGTTAACATCTCCATCGCCAATGGCAATCGAGAGATCATTCCCCTCGCCTTTTTTGCCTCTTGACGTAAAAGCACATCGGATATGTAATCTACGACTGGGGGCAATTCTTTGCCCAGTTCGCTTTCTACGCCATCCCATACTTCACTACTGATGTCATGAATTAGGCACATCAGAAATTTTTCGGTTGCACCTAATCCTTCAAATTCGTCGTAGTACCATGAAGTACCAATTAACATATTTGCACGTTGCTGCATGGATTCAAGGTAATCGGCGGCTCTTTCCGATGTATGGGAACACATCCACTGGAATTTGGCTTTGTCCATTCTAGAATCCTCTGATTACCGCAGGGGCTGCGATCGGGTGCGCTTTTTTTAAGTTGTCTAGCGATCGCTGCAATAAACAACTATTTTGCCTAGATAAAATTGTTGCTTCAGTAAAGTTTTCTAGCTCAATTTCACCGATTTCGATTAGTTGCTGTCCTTGCTCTTCGTACTGCTCGATCTCCCATAGTATTTCTAGCAAGGGATTGATAAATTCACTGGCTGTAATCAAACTGGTCAGGACTAGCTCGGACATATTTAGCCCTTCGGTCCTGCTTGTTTACAGATATCCACGAGGACATCTCCATTCGCTTGAACTGTTCGCCGAATTTGTGAGTTTTTGATCCCTTCAAAATACTGGCTGAGCGTACCCTTGATTTGCTCATCACTGCCACCAATTTCAGGTGACTATTGATTTTAGGCAACTCCATACGCTGTATATGGTCGTTTGTAGGGCGGTTGCAATCCCAGTACTATATCTTGTCTGGATACTCCCATTTCAACTAATTCTTCCGCAGGATTCTGGTCTGTTAAATTTTGTTGAAGCCAGATTTTACCGTCCTTGATGTCGAAATGCATCACACACCGATAGACTCGATTTAACTCTTGCCAGCCAATATTTATCCACTGATAATGATCTCGTTCTATATCAAAAAGAAGTTGTACCTCAACTTCTTCGTCTGACACATCACCACTGGCATATCGAGTCATCAAGTTTTGAATATATTCTCGATATTTACTTATTTTATCCATTTCACAATTACCTCATTTACTGGATTATAGATAACTCACAAGATCGCTTCAATTCTCGCATCGGGCATTTCTGGTCGTGGATATAATGGCGATCGCTTCTGAAAAGTCGGCTCCAACGAAGTGTTATACGGCTCTTTGGAAAAACTATAACTGATCTTCATCCGATTCTTCTATGGCAAGTGCTTCCATCAACGGCTTCAGATCTAGATACATTGTGCGATATGGGTTGACTGGTGGTAGAGACTCGATAGGATCAGCAAACTCAAACCCCAGTTTT
>Ga0315899_10007196_pt1 | contig 11944 bp, 7 predicted proteins | sample LakEriMetagenome_2_FD_203518 | JGI IMG/M metagenome (GOLD analysis project Ga0315899, IMG submission 203518) | Freshwater fungal communities from buoy surface, Lake Erie, Ohio, United States - Buoy 4 MA112 | ecosystem: Environmental > Aquatic > Freshwater > Lake | place: USA: Lake Erie, Ohio... | reverse complement strand
TCATCAACGTGTGAGGAGGTGCAGGTCAGTCTTACGTTCTTGTCCTGTTTGCCGCCGCCGTCGTTCCAAGCGGCATCTTCCGATGCCGCTTTTTCTGCATTCCAAGACCAATTAGCGCAATTGCCGAACGCAGGCCAAATCCTCAAACCCCATTTTTAAAAAGAGTTTGGATTTTTTTTCCTCCAAAAACCAACAGCCCAGGAGACACCGCAGGAAATGATGACGCCCTGTCGGGCGGCGCTCTTCCTGGCGGCGTGCATGGCGTCGCTGCCGTCGGGCGCTTGGGGCGGCAAAATCGACCTCGACAAGCCCGAGAAGGAGGTCATCTATCTCGACAACCCGTGGGGCGGCTCCCCGATCGTGAGCTCCGAAATCGGCGCTCAGCCGCAGGCCATGGGCGATCCGGAAACGATGAACCCGGTTTACGGTACCTGCTTGATGCCGGGCGTGGTGCCAAGCGAGTGCTCACCCGACTGTGCCTTCAAGTGCGACACGCCCGAGTGCTCGCTGAACTGCTTCTGCGCCTGCCCCGAGGGAAAGGCGTTGCGGACGCAGATGCTCGCGGAGGAGCGGCAGAGGAAGCAGGTGCTCGCTGCTCGCGAGGATTTTGGTAGCGCGGAGTTCTGGAAGGACGCGCTGCACGCGCTGAAGAAGGATGAGAAAAAGGCTGCTGCGTCTGCGATTGCCCTCAAAGTGCAGGAGGCGAACGAGAAGCGGAAGGCCAGCCCGCGGTTCAAGGCGCACCAGCTGCTAGTGGAGAAGGAACGAGCAGCGGAGCAGGAGCGTGCAAAGGCGCGTGCGGGGAAGAGGCCCCGGGTCGATATCCACGGCCATACAATTAGCGCAACGAGGGACCCGTTTGCAGAGGTGGATGGTTTCTCGTGGGAGAAATATCACCCGGTCAATCCCTATCGCGTACGAGGCCGCTCGAGGAAACCGACCGAGACTGATCGCGAGGTAGACAGGATTGACAACGTGTTTGATCCGTCCGAGGACTTTGACAATGCCGGCGGGGAGGAGCCGTTCGCCGCAGCGCAGGGAGAGGTGGGAGCTCGTGGCGGCAAGGACACGGCGTGGTGGGGCTTCAAAAGCAAAGAACCTGCATATGCGCGCGCAGCAGAAGGTCACTGGTGGACGCACGAGGAGAAGAGTGATCTCAACGCCGGAGTGCCCAGCCCTTTCGGAACCGCCGACAACGACCATGCGCTAGGCTGGTTCTGAAGGGAACCGAGGATTAAAGGTCTCAGTCCTGTTGAGTCCTGTTGTCGACACCATGGGTGGGTTCTGCTGCGGATGGGGACGCAAAAGGCAAAGCGGTACGCATCTCTGCGGTTCGTGTACGGACCTGCGAGACCTCTAAGCGGGACACAATCTCTGCTTTTCCTACACATCCAGCGAGACCTGAGCTTTGTTGATCCTCCCCGGCTCCCTCATATCCGCCGTCCAGGGGTGAATGATAGGGCGGGGTGGGTCGGAGGGGGTGGTAGTGCGGGGTAGCTTGGAAGGCGTTGTAGGGCGGAGTGGCTTGGAGGGGCTGGGTGGGAGGGCGGGGTGGAACTGGAGGAACGCGTGGAGGCGAACTTTCACAACGCTACACTCACACTCTAGTTGGGGACATACTTTCACAACACCCACACTACTCTAGAGGAGGAGGGGGAGGAGGAGGAGGAGGATCTATTCGTATTCAACGATACTATAGAGGAATAGTTGGGGACATACTTACACAACACTCATGTGAGACTCTCTGTGGTAGCGTTTTGGTATTCTTTTCTGGTGCATAAATAGTGTGATACGTGTACATGTAATGCCCGTTCTTGTTTCTTTTCCCAGCTCGGCGTCGGTTAAAATAAAACAAAGAAACACGTCGGGTATAATAAAACAAACAAACACTACTGCACAGTCGACACTTCCGCTCCGAGCCACATGAGCGTGCCAGTGAGAGAGAGCTTTATTAGGAACTTTCCATCATGATAACGTGTACGTGTGCGTGTGCCGCTGTTCCGTGTGTGTATGTGTGTGTGTGTGTGTGTGTGTGTGTTTCGCTCCCACCCGTTCTTGACGTGGAGAAAGGATGCAGGGAGGAGGAGAGAACGAGGGGTAAAGAGAAAGTGTGTGTGAATGCGTTTGTTTGTGTTCGATAGGGGGACAACGACCGAGATTCGATTTCCAAAAGTCCTCCTGGTCCCACTCTTCTTTGTGTATTGGTGGGCTTTTAAATATGCCAGGAAATTATGAGATTCAATTTTCATTATTTTTACCACGCAAAATCTCGAGTCATTTATGTTGATATCTCCTTGCGTGTCCAGTACGTGTCGGTTATATTGTGCATGTTTTTTGAAAGATGAGCATCCTTACCTTAGATTTACTTACATGTTTACACTGGATGGAACAAAGCGAGGGCACACTGGATGTACAAAAGAGAGATGACAAGGAGATCCGATGAGTTGCTAGCTACGAGGAGATATGCCATCTTCATGCGATAATACTGTCGTCATGGCGGGTCTGGAGCTCACAGTTATGCCACTGTCTGCTGGTGAGAGCACATAGTCTCGTGCCTCCTTGCTCTTCTTCCTCCCTCTACCTTTGTGTGGGTCTTCTCCTTTTCTATTCTCTCCTCCTGACGCCTTTCCTTTCTTTTTTGACGCGCTGCGCTTTGAAGTGGGCTCGCTTTCCCCACCTCGATCCATTTTTTTGTCTCTCGCCGTGGGAGTCTTTCCATTGTTATCTTGCGCAATGGATTCTGCGTCATGCCTGGAAACTTTCCTGCAATGCGCTTGGATGTTGGGAGAGACATATGCCACCTCGTTCCGTCCTTCTGCTGGTGCAATGTTACTTGACATTGACTGCTGGGATTCCACGGAAGAAACAACGGAAAGCTCTCCGCTACTATCCAACAATTCTTTTGAAATCAACATTTGACTCGACATGCGGTGAGCCCCTTGCGTTTGCTCAAGCTCTGAGACAGGAGCCGGCTGCAGATTTGCAATATTCGGCTCAGAGGTTTCGCCATGTTGTTTAGTTCTTGGAGTGAAATTCGACATTGAACTGAAAAATGTGCTCTGGAGGTACTTCAACCTGTCCTCAACAAGTTCTCGCCTTTCTTGCACAATGCCCCGCAGCGTGCTCAAAGACGAATTAGAGCCCATGGATCCCTCAGTTGATGCATCATCAGTGCCATCCACTGGCTTTCGGCCTCTAGCATACTTGATTCTGCGATTGTAAGCACCTCGAGGTGTCGAAAGTAAGGCGGAGACGTGTCCGCTCAAGGTTGGCACTTCGCCTATCTCCATTTGTAGAGGGACAGGTTGTGACTCGTCTTCGTCTTCGCAAGCTTCCTCGAGTGGAGCGAGAACGACAGGCTGCTTATTCTGCTTATTCTTGGTTGTATCCACGACAACCTGCATCGTTTCGGGACCAGTGGCTCTTGCCGGTTTGTACGGCACAACACTACTGACCATATCAGCAGTCTTTGGAGCCGATGCAGTAGGATGAGCTTCAGCATGCAAGCACGGATCTCTGCGACGGCTCATGAAAAGTGAAACCTTGTCCGCCTTCCCTTGTCCAAAATATGACAAAAATTGAGAAGCTAAGACAGGCGCAAGGCGATTGACAGATGCCTTGGATTCCATCTTCTGATGTTCACTAACATGTCCTTTTCCTGTGGAATTTGAAAGCGGGAGATCACCGTGACACACACCTGAAACTGCCCTACGTACACCATCGATCTCTGGCCCATTATCATCCTCCAGCTGCACGTTTCCCTGGTGTATTGAAAAGGAGGCTGCTCCGGACGAGGCAGCTGGACAACCTGGTGGGCAGTCGCACTTTGTGTAATATTGCTTTTCGACACCAAGAGTTTGTGTTGAGAATTCAGTATACAGTTGCTCCGGATTTTCGGGTAGGGTATACAGTTGCTCCGGATTTTCGGGTAAGGTGGCAGCTGCCGACGGAGCCGGTTCTGATTCCGGCTCAAATGCAGCATCAAGGCATTGAAAGGCCTGTGCGGCAACTTGCAGTCGAGCTTCATCCATGCTCTTATAAAGAAATCGTACGGTAATTTCTGCGCTCTCATGATAAGAAGAAAATTGTCTTGTTAGTGAACGGATAGGCCTCGTGATCTTTTGCGTTAGGGGCTCGTCGCCGCCCTCGTCTTCAGGATTGCCAGCATGCCGAGACTCACCCGCAGACAACGGATAGCGGAAGACGCCAGGAGGTTGTCGCACGAGCGAGTCCACTGAAACTTCCACTGAACCAAACAGCATTTTGTGGCCTGCGCCTGCAGAATCTTCTGCTGCGCTGATTAGGATCGAACAATCAGTGCTCACTATCGGGATTACAAAATGGGCATTCCATTCAGGATCTCTCGATCCATGTCGAATTTTTGTGTTGTATCCAGTCCCCCGTCCACGTCTCTCTTCGCACAGCTGTTCGTCCTCATCGTTTGTCCTTTTGCTTACGTTTTGTGAAGCATCGTTTGCCTGTGGAAAATGTCCTGGTGATGGACTTGGTTGAACCGTGATACCATATTGGTTTTTAATATAATGCTCATCCAACCATCCATACGAGAGAGGGCCGCTGTGCCCTAAAGAGCTCTGCTCCTCCAACGGGACTTCTGACTTCGACTGAAAAGCGTGCTCCCTCCTCCGTTTCCACTTCTCCTCTGCATGCAGGAGAGTGACATTACAGTAGCTGCCGTGCAAACTCGCTCTTGGCAAATTGTGCGCGCCTATTATCCAGACGTGAAGTAGCCCTTCAAATGATTCCCAGACCTTACCGGCCGGAGCTCCAATTGAACCCACACGTCTTTCCCATGAAGGCAGAAGGAGCGCGTCCCTAATAGTAAGAGCATTGCGGCGTCTTGCCCAGACCTCCAAAACCCCACCTTGTGAGCTCAAAGTTTTCGCAGCAGCGCCCTGATCTCCAGTCCCATCACCAAATACGCACCATGGGTATTTGTACGCGCAGATCAAACTCATTACAACATCCAGAAAGCTCATACCATCTGTAACAGCTTGCCGACGAGCATCAATTGACGCGCGCCGAGATTTCTCTAAATGCAAAATTAGCCCTTCTATGTGCTTTGCACGTCTTACTGGGTCGATACCGAGCAAGCTTTTTGCAGCAACCAACCGCTCAAGCAGCGATCGAATTTTCCAAACATCAATAAAGCCAGTCCGATTGGGATCCATCATTTGCCAAGTTCGCACAAACAGGCGTAAGTCATAGGGTGTTATCACTGTGTCCTGACCTACAGTCTCAAAACAACAACAAACGATCGATGCAAGGCAAAGTGGTAGGAAAAAATATTTCACAAGGATATCGAAGGAAACCAGGAAAGGTATTGCCCATAATGACCCGCAGTCACCGACTGTACCAGCTGTGCAGAACGGAGGAGAAACAGTGAGCTCATTCATGATACTTGGCCAGTCCTCGCCCCCAATAATGCGGCACATAACTATCAGCGCGTTATAGGGCGAATCAAAATTCGAATTGCGATTTAAATGCTCACCATATTTGACACCTGCAAAGCCGGCAGAGCCGACAACGGCATAACTGCTGGACATGATCAAGAGCATAGAAAAACAGCCCAGAATGACCTTGAACGACTTTCTGCAGGCATGGATGAGCGTTCTCATAGAGGGAATGAGCTCGAGAAGCCGTAATACTCTTACCGAGCGCAGAACGTTGATCCCCGACGTATGCAAAAGACCGGACACCTCCATGACTGCGCACAGCGTCACGGTGAGATCGAAAATATTTATCCATGCAATCGAACGCTGGCCATGTCGGGTGGGTACGAAAAAGCTTGTTGATAGTGCCAACAATTTGAGGCCTTGCTCGACAGTATACCAGATAATGAAACAAAAATTAGCAATTTCCTTGAAAAGAGAATGACCTGGTGAAGCACCGTGGTATTCGGTAAGGAGCACACCAGTATTCAACATGATCATGATCGTTGCAAATCTTTCAAAGAGATTATGATAAATAATGCGCTGAAGCCTTTTGATACCCCCGGGTGCTGGATCTTTCACGAAACTGTCGCGTGTTTGCATCGCCAAAGTTTTGGTGGCTTTCAAGGCCCTTTGTGCACGAGTCAAAAATGCTCTTCTCCTGGAGACATCGATCGCGTTGATCAATATAGCCACAATGCACTGCAAAATAATCAAATGTACCAGTATCTGCAAAAATAGAAACGGGAGAGCGTTCTCCTCCGCTTGTCTCCTGTCGATGCCTGATAATTTTGAGTCAGTGTGCCCTGCTGCAAGGACCTGTTGAACAACTCGCGTCCAACCATTACTATTGAGAGCACGAAACATGGTCAGAAATGCCATGCGAAATTCATCAAAATGTTCCCACTCCGGTGGCCCCCACACCAACGGCCGAATAACACCGTCTTGCCCTGCTATGAAGTGCGAGCAATCCAATTTGCTCAGGGTCATAAGCTTGGAATTGCCGACGCAATTGTCGAGTTTTCCTGTAAATGCGTACAGAGACGCAATAGACCATCCGCAGAGAAAGATGCCGGACATGGAAAGTAATGAAAAAATTACGAGGGAAGAATTGAAAACCGCCACGCTCGCTGTGCGGAGTCCAGAGAATCTAGAAATGGCCATCAGGGGCCGCAGTAAACGGATGGTTCGAAAAACAAAAACTCGGGACAGCGCGTCGTGAACGGTATGAGCTAGGACCATCCCGATGGCTAAGAGCGCATCCAATTGATGCCATCCAGATCTGAAGTATGCTGGTTCATCAGAGCCCGACGCTGAGAAAAATGCCCCAAAAACAGCGATCTTGACCAAGATTTCTAGAAATACGATGACCAAAAACATCAAGTCGATCGCCTCCCTGACAGTCTCCAATCCATCGCTTCCCTCTGATTCACTCTCCACAAAGACCAGCCATGTACACCCAACAATTAGCGAGAGCATCATACGGTCCACCCATTTCGATCTTACAGCACATGCTACCCATTTCCAACAAGAGGCGAGTGCTTCATCTTCATTTCCATTCGATATCTTCGAAGCGACAGTCATAAAGCGTACAGTAATGGTAGGACCTTTCTTGTCGTCCATGTTCGTTTTCCTTGGGTCGCCGTGCTTAGCATCTTCGCAGAGGCTGTCAGCGACATCCTTTCCACCTGGCTCTTGCAAAGGCAACACAGCGATCGACGCATGATATTGTGATAGATGCGATAAACGTTGTCGACAGCTTCCCAGCAGTACGTCAGGCACTCTGACCTCTTCTACTTGATCATCTTTTTGAATCATGTTTTCCCAGGACTTGCGCCCTTTCGTCCGATTTCTGTTTAATTCCGGCACACACCATACTTCAAAAACAACGTGACCCACGCCCAGACCAGTGAATCCTGGGGTCTGAAGAACAGGACCTATAAAGAGTTCCTCTCTCCACTCGGGATCCCATGTTTCCAGGATCGTCGTCTGGCTTGCACGCCTAGGTTCATTATCCGGAGGTATGCCTGTTGAATTTGATTCCATGTTCGAATCTACCTGTTCCAAAGAGCTCCCACCTTCTTCTTCACTTTTGTCAACATCTTCAAGGCGCGCACAGATAAATATGTGCGGGCTGACATTTGGGCTTTCAAGAAGATGGAGACGCTGCCCGCGCAACACCAAAATACTAAGGAATCTTTGAACACCATTGTGGCTCGTGCTTGACCGACAGAAGATTCTCTCAATCCATCTTCGCAAGGTAGAAAATAACGAAAAAGCACACGCAAGTGCAAATGCACTTTTCTGATGACTTGTCGCTTTCCTTATGCGTCGAAAAATGCCGGCAGCATCAGGGTGCAGAATCGAGGGTTGTCCAAACTCATGAAGAAGTTCTTTGTGCGGTCGGTTACTCGTCATCCACTCATTTTGAACTTGCTCCTCAGACCAGCCCCACAGTCTACACAGCTTCTCAAACTGCAACTGATAGGCAACACGATCTTTGTCACTCACGACGAAGTTTGTCAAGAAGATTGCTGTGAATACATGGCCGACGATTTTGTCTAAGAGGACACTCGAACCCAGTACAAATATAACAGCCGGCGCACCAATGTGATTGAAACCTGCTTGAAATACTTCTTTCATCTCCTCTCCTATAGCCATTCCAAAAATAGTGATGATCGATGACGTGAAGGAACCAAAGTAGTTCTCACCATTTTCAAACGTTGCCTTACCCAGTATTTGCATGCCGCCAAAGCTGCAAACGAGCAGGAAGCAGCCGAACACTAGAACTCCAGCAGCCAAATCGACAGGACGTCCTATGGCGACGTGGAGCACTTTTCGTGCTTGGCCCATGCCGGGGAGCTCCAGCAAAACCGGCAGCAATTTGATCAAGCGAAAGGCTGACAGTTGCAGCCAAGAATTCCAGCCTGCTGCCCACACAACCAATGTGACGCTGGAGATAAAGAAGTCAAATTGACAGCCGGGCCCACGACTCAAGTACTTGATTATTCCCTCGAATGCAATAACCCTCAGAAATTCCACCCCTGCAAACGCGAGCACCATGCCCATGTCCATAGTTTGCAGCAGCGTCTTTGACTTGGGGTCCATCTCGTGCCGATAATTTGACAGAACAGCAGTGTGCACAACAGCAAACACGACTGTGATCACCTCCAGCCATGCTACCCTACTACTTGCTGTTCCACATCCTCTCTTCGCCATTTCGTCATCGGGGGGCAGCTGTTCGAAAGAATTAAGCTCTGCAGGATACAGAGAAGTCGGAAACGTGACTAAGAAGTGCAAGAAACTCACAACAAGCTTGATTTTGATCACCGCATAAGACCGCGCCGTCAACAAGAATCCGCGGAGCCCTGCAAAGCAGATTTGCACGGGTGTACACGTTTGATGAATAATTGCCAGAGCTGTCAGCCTTATCGAGTCGTCTGCCTCCTTTTTACGTGTATCCTGTCCAGGCGTGGATAGCATCCCCTCATAATTTTGCTGCGTTACAGATTGGCCATATTTTGCAACACCATCCCTACCATTCTGCTCTTGTGCGATTAGCTGGTCATTTCTGGTCTTGCCGCCGGATTGCACTGGTCCAGAGGCCGTTTCTGATTCGAAAGCAATATCGAAAGCATTATCGAGGAGACCGCTTGTTGCGTTCATATCGGCTTGCTCTTTGTCTGTGTTCCGATAAACTGTGTGCGTGCAGTAGTACGCATTGCAAACTAGCGCTGTGAGGCAGTTGAGAAGGAAGTATGCTCCGATAACAAGGACCAGAAGGAACCATGCAACTGTTCAGCAGTCCACGTGAAGAAGCAGAAAGTCAGGATCCAGTCAGAACGCGAACAGGGACGCCACAAAGCTCAGCATAGGCCATCGCGAGAGCATACACATACCAGCAATATCGCCAAACGCGTCGACTGTTGCGTGTTGAATTGGTGAGAAATCTTGCTCAAGCATGACGATGAACACCACCAACATCGCCTCCCAAGAGCTGTCAAAGGACAGAAAACCGTCCAAGTGCGGCATGTCCTCGAGATAGATGCACACCTGCTTTTGCAGCAGTCATGTTACCCACAGCATCTTGGCAGGAGGCTCGCTTTGAAAAGTATTAGAAAAGAAAGTTAGGGACTTAGAGAGACCTGCCCATCATCTTTGTGACAGCCGTAGCCCCAGCCGTCACCGCTACCAGCAGTCACGTTTGAACAATATGCTTCAGGTTGTGCCTGCAGCGCAGCGTGTCAGAGAGTGCCACCTGTTTTTGCGTAAAAAGGTCGAATCTAAAAAAAAGCAATTTCCTTTAGTTTGACCTCCTTTGTCGAGCATCCGCAGAATCTTCAAGAAAAAATAGTATTTTTGAAGAATCTGATCGTAGATTGTATAAACAGCCCCCCCCGGGGACAAGTCCTACTATCACATGTTTAAAAAACCCGACGGTTTTGAACGTCAACTAGCGCGATTTTTTGGGCTTTAACTTTTCAGTCGTCATCACCACAGCGAGCAGCGGCTGGACGAAGGTTGGGGAATCCTGTAAAGAGATCTGATCCGCTCGAGCCCATGGCACTGTCTCCACCAGGCTACCATCCTTTGTGTGCATCACTGTTGAGAAATCCGCCCGTCCAACTTCACCTGTCTCCCTTCCTTGCCAAGAAGGAGCCAACCCTTCCGCCCGATTGGGCATTGCAATCACACATCTATTCCTGAGGTTATCCCTCTTTGTATCGCCAAAGAATGAGTGCCCAAGCAGCGCAAGCAGCACAACAAAGACTGTGATCATGCAAATGATGGGCGCCATCGCCGTGAACGTCAGAAAGATGCTGTTGACCATGCGCCTCGCGGACCCCATCGTGCGGACAGTCATTTCCCACACACGCCAGGAGGCGTCCCTAGTCGGGAGCAGCACCAGTATTGCATCGATGTCATGCACGAGCTGAAAGCAGCGCAAGTACACGAGAGCGACGCCCCTAAACCCTAAACACGCTTCTGCCAGGAGCGAAACATAGCACACGAGCTGCAGGAAGCGCCAGCCATCGAGCAGCAAGAGTTTCGCGCCATAGCCGACCAGCTTCAGCTTCAACTCCACGCCCCACACAATAAGCCCGGCAATGGACACGCCCGCCAGCAACCTCCTGTCCTCCTCGCTGTCGGGCTGCGGGCCCGTCCAGGCCAGCACGACGAGGTAGGCCAAGAGGAAAAGAGTCAGCACCAGCACCGTCATGGGGTTCTCGACAAGACTTCGCAGGGCGGTTGAGCAGGGCCCAGCCGGCGGCGGCGCTTTCCTGGCCGCGTCCCTGATCCGCGCCAGCGCGCGGCGGAGCACGCCTTCGTGCAGGCTCTGGACAGCGAGCACGTCATGCCCGCCGCCCCACACGCTGGCGGACGTCGAGGCCGCATACCCGCCGCTCTGCACGCTGGCGGCGGAGCGGCGTGGGATGCCGCTCCGCACGCTCGCGGCATCGTCCCACGTCTTTCCCTCTCGCTCGCTGCGCTGCCAAGGCGAGGCAGCCGATTTGTCACGCATCGCCCCCGCCCGCGGCGTTGGCGTTGGCGGCGTTGGCGACGGGCTGGCCATGGCGACGCCGGATTCTGCTCAGAGCGCGGCCGTCAGCAATTCTATTTTCCTCGTCTTGTGGTCTTCCATCATTCTAGGTTTGTGCGCACAGTTAATTTATGAAAAACAAAAATAGTTGAAAAACAAAAAAATTCCCGGCCGGGGGCCACTTTCGTCAATAAAATCCAATGATCCTCACGAACCCTTCTCTCATCCCGAGAAATCTATTAGTGCTGGCGGAACACCTGCAACAGGTTGCAGGTGTTCCGCCAGCCTCGAAGAAAAGGAGTGCTCAACACTGAACACCCACGTGCCAGTAGTGGGTGTTTTGACGCAGATCTGGAGATACAATTTTACAACATTGACGTCACGATCATTTCGGTAGGAAGTAGATCAACAACATCGACGAAACTCGAAAACACTCATTTCGGAGTGACGTCACGTTCATTTCGGTGAATTCGGTAAATTGAAGTAGTTTTTATCTTGAACATAAGGCTTACCCCCTCTGAACCACTCTGAAGGATGGGTTGCGGACAAAGTAAGGTGGTGCAGGCGGTGCAAACAAAGGACTCTGAGATACCCTGTGCAACACCAAGGAACATGCACACCAGCGAAACTGCGCCGCTTGCAACTTCCACCTGTTCTGCCCCCAGAACATTGCAACCTCCACCAGTGCTGTGCCACTCGCCCGCAACAGCAGCACCGAGTTTATGGTGATCTCGCGATATTTATGATAGATAATGTACAAGTATTTTCCTCAAGTATGAAGACACACCCAACAAAAAACAAAACCATCATCAAACACAAGTGCATTTATCTGTTAGGTTGCGCGTTTTGCGGCTCGAAAACGTGCCAGATTGCGATGCATCGCCTTTCAGCAATGGCGATTTCTACATCAACGCATCGCTTGAGAGCGAGAAATTAAAAAAGATTCAACCTT
>Ga0315899_10007195_pt1 | contig 11945 bp, 14 predicted proteins | sample LakEriMetagenome_2_FD_203518 | JGI IMG/M metagenome (GOLD analysis project Ga0315899, IMG submission 203518) | Freshwater fungal communities from buoy surface, Lake Erie, Ohio, United States - Buoy 4 MA112 | ecosystem: Environmental > Aquatic > Freshwater > Lake | place: USA: Lake Erie, Ohio... | reverse complement strand
GGGAGAAAATGACACCACTTGTTGAGGGAGACTTTGGTGACACGAGCGGCCACGGCATTTTGGCGGGAATTGTTATTATTTCTGGAAAATCTATTTTTAGTAATTATTAGACCAGGCACACGCTCACACAGCAAACATGCCTTCAACATACACCAACAGGAGCGACATACGAGGGTGATTTCAAGGACGGAAAACCACACGGCACAGGCGTCTACACGTTCAGGAGCGGCAAAAAAACTTTAGGTTCAGTCGCTTTTGATTTTTTTGGGTACGCGCTGCAAGGTGGTTGTTTTCTTTGCTCACGCTCTATCAGGCTCTGGGGAATTTTGCATTGCTGCTGGGACTAGGTTGAAATATTCACGCTGTATATTCTCCAGACGCACTGATGGCTCATTACCCCATCTATCTTTTCCCTTTTCAATCCTTAAGATACACGCATACATGTTCAGTACAACTTTTTACGTGCGGTGGAATTCTCCATTGCTGCATGCAGTCCACGAGTGGGGTCCTACGAGGGCCTAGTACCACAAACAAATTGGCCACAACGGTTGCTTCTACGTGCTGATGGGCTTTGCTGTATTTGCACAGACACGTACAAAAATGGGGAGGAGATCAGTAGCCAGGCCTACAACGCCGTGGTAGGGGACGCGCTTGTGAAAAAGTCCAAGGAGGCAGGCGACACGGCAACACGGAGTTCGGAGAAAGCAAATAAGGTCTGACTTCTCTTCTCCCCTTGCGCGCCCTTTCTGCACGTGTGCGTGCTGAAATGTTGTAGTCCATGTCGATAGGATTGGTTTTTGTTCGGATCTCTATGTGAGGACGCCTCTATTTATTCATCAGAATCTATTGTCGTACACTTTTGGACGCCCCTGATTGATGATCCTTGCTGGTAGCCGAAACGTGCCTGAGTTTGTCGTGGACAGGTGCTAGAGCGATGTCAACAGCGAGCCAAAACAATCCAGAAATGAGGAATCTCGGACATGAACCAAAGAAAATCGGCGTTAATGGTAGGCGACAATGTCATTGGGCAATAAATGGATCAGAAAAACATGATTATCCTATTCCCTCGCTGTCCCTGCTCCCGCGCAGCCCGTCACAACCCCCGCCACCACAGTCTGGTGAGTACTAGGCCATCAAACCGTAAGAGGAAGGTCGTGTACTTAGGCCTTACCCGGGCTGGGATTCAGCCAAGTCCACAGAGATAGGGTCGATTGCGCATCTGCGTGTAACGCGAATCGTACGTCATGGGTATACAAGATCGAAGGGTCAGCAAACTACACTGAACCCTCCCGGGTGCCAAGACAAAAGCAAAGAAGCAAGGGGGAAAGAACAAAACGCCAATCACACACCGTCTTCTGGTACAGACGCTGTGCCTTGTCGGACTGGAGACGACGTGTAAGTTCCATCTGATCCCACGCTTGCTGCACGTGCCATTGCGCCAAAGTCACCGCTGCGTTGCTTGTCTTTCCATCCGAGGCGCTTGCTCGCGCGCGCTACTCGCGCCAGCTCCTTCTCACGCCGCAGCATTGCCATTTCTTCCGCTCTGGCCCTCAACTGTTCTTCCTTCTTTGCAGGATCACGCGCAGTGACGCCTGGAAATTCACCTTGAAAAGATGCAAGATCTGCTGGCGACAGAACAGGGCCTACGGACACCTCTATGTGAGCGATAGAACAGGGCCTTGAATTACGCGGACTCAACTGTGGACTGTGCACGAAGTCTACGGAAACATCCGATTCCATCTTCTCTTGTCCTCCTCCAACCTTCGTGTCTTTCTCCACTTCTGCCGACTTGTTCACCGCCTCATCTTCCTGGGACAGCTTAGAAATCTCCTCCGCTGCTGCCTTGGCAGCTCCTCGCGTGTCCATGAACTTTAAAAGGGCTTCTAGCAATTGCTCCAAAACGCGAGCGAGAAAGTTCAAGAGCAGGATGCCAGTTCCGGCCAGGACAAGGAGAAGGGCAGTAAGATCGTTCACGCCGAAACGCTGCCCACCCAGCTCGCCAAATGTCGGTAGAAATTCTTCATCCGTTATCATAGTCATGTACAAAATGAAGCCGTAGCTGCACAAAGTAATCAGCCCACTAAAAATATTCGCCCAGTCGACGCTGCGGGCAGACCACGGCATCAAAATGCAGATAAGCAACAAGTCAACTGCTTGCGTCCCCGTGATGATGGCTGCATTCAAGACAGCGTGTCGATCCTCAACGAGAAATGTGAGGACAGTCAAGAATATAGCGCGCTTCGCGATCATCCAAATCGCAAACTGTTTGAAAACTTTCGTCAGCACCGCTTAAAACATGAAACTGCAGTATCAAGGCATAGCACCAGAGCAGATTAACAAGACGCACCTCATAGATCCGATACTCTTGGATCAGAAAATTCCAGAATGAAATCAGGTTAGATTCGCTGTCCCAAACGCCTTTGAGGTTGCGCTGCTCGCACCAGATTTGAAGTGAAAAATATTTTGTAAGGAACGTTTCCGAGTTGCTGAGGCGCTTCCACAGATCTCCAAAACCGGGTTTCCCAGTATGCTTCCAAGCAATATTTCCATCATCTCTATGCAGTCTTAGCCATACGAGAGCAAAAACCGCAAATATAACAGGAACCATCAGCAGAACTGCAGCGCAAGCGAGCATCCATGCATTGCAGCTGTCCTTTAAACCCTTCAAGACTGCATTAAAGTAACCAAACAATTGCACTACGAATGTAAGACCCTCCCACATCGGAAAGTCAAACCATGGCGGCGGACTCTTCTGCAAAATTTGAGTCACAACCCAGGCAACCGCAGATCGCAGAGTGGCAACACAAACAAGAGTCAGCGCACATGTCGTGACGATTTCAATAGGAACAGAGACTGCGTTCCAGTTACAGTCATCCTGTTTGACTTGAGTCCAGTTTGCAGTCATCCAGTTCAGCTTCAATGTCTCGGTCTGGTTTGGCGGATTCGCCATGGAGCCAAACAGTCCAACGTCAAAGTTGATCCTGCATCAATCAGAATGTCAAAGCCCAGATGCCCGTGTCACTGGTAACATCGGCCCTTTCTGACTACCAGACGAATGCTGTACACATCGAATGAGCTAATCGAAAGAAGAAAAAAAGACAAAAACTAACCAGGCAAGGCCGTCAGAAAAGTGTTTCAGCTCCGCTGATGCCCGGGATCCTCCGATGCGTCCTAAGATATTCAGGAACTGCACGTTTGTGATTAGTGCCAAGGTACCAGGAGAGGAGAACGCTCGCGGCCTTGCTGACGCTGGGCTCGCAGTGAATGCATCACCGATTGTAACAATCAATTTCACACCCACTCCGGCTACTACCAGAGCCGTCAATGATTCTGCAGCAGTATTCGCACCCTGCATTGTCAAAGTTGCGTTTCTGAAGCAAGGACCGCCCCGCATCGTTTTGTTCAGGCCCCAAAAACGTGCTTTTCCTTTATATCCCTCCAAACACTTACAATCGGTTGAGGAAAAAGCCCCCCTAGACGAGGTGTTACTGTGCCGTGGGCAGCTCCGACATGGCCCGTTATTCGTTTCGCTCTTGAAAGACCCTGTCAAACAGGGCCGGCAATTCTGTCCAGCAGGCTCCCGTCCCTTGCCACAGGCAACACTTACACCAAGAACCTCTACTCTCGAAGGGAGCCCATCTGATGCCAGCTGAATTGGGAGATACGTCCTTAGATGTGATACTGGATCACTCCGCCTTGCAGACCCTTTGACTATCGCAGAAGCTTTTAGCAGCTGCGAAACAAAAGTACATGTCACAGAATCCGCGGCGCGCCGCAATCCGAGCGTAGAGGATACAACTGCGTGATGATGGGGGGCGGTCATAGGGTATTCTTGCTCAAGTAATGTATAGCTGCTGGGCGTTGGGCTCCAAGGAGTACGACGGACCGACTCGAGCAAAGTAACTCGCGAGGCATTCACACTCAACACTGCGGCAATACTTGCAATGAAAGCAGTTTCCGCGCTGTTGAAGAACGATAGACTCGTTCCGAATCGAAGCTGGAAATTGAGATCTGTGACGTCATCAGAACAATCTTCGACACTTGTGCTACCAGGAAGCGACATCTGACTGGCCTTTGGGCACGGAGTACAGACCGTCTCCTTATCAGACGACTTCTTCGCGTCCAAGAAGGTGTCTGCTGGACACAACCTGAAGAACACGTTGCAGGCGATGAGGAGAGACGAACAAGATGAAATTGCAAAATGAATCGAGCACAATCAATGACCACGATCAAGCACAAAACACGCTGTTCACTACAAAAACAGGGCACATCCACAGGGGAAACTCACGTGCAATTTGCCGATTCGATGGCCGAGTCCACGCCAGGGGGGCAGGTATCACATTTTCTGGAGCCAAATTCAGCCGAAAATTTGCCTGGGGGGCAAGACCGACATAAAGCGCTACCAATTGAAGTCAAGTGGTTGAATGTGCCTGGAACACATTCTTCAATACATTCGATGCTGGCCCCGTATTTGACAACTCTTGCGTCGACCCAACTGAGGTCCTGCGCGAGCCCACCGTGCACCAGCAACAAATCGTCAACTGAACCAAACCCGTGGAAATATCTTCCAGTAGGAGGATCTCCCAAAGAATCCACTTGCTGCCAGACGTGCGTGTCCGTAGCGAATTGGTACATGTCATTTACCAATTCGATACCACCACGGTGATGCGTATTGCCTCCATGCACAAAGATCTTGGTGCCGAGTGCTGAAAAGCCATGTCCCGCTCTCGCACTGGGGGCGCTTCCGCTCGCCTGCACACCCGACCACGCCAAGCTGACGGTGTCGAAAGCCAGCAAGTTGTCATGTGATAGAGCTAACCCCACCTGCGTGTGTCGAATGGCGGTCAGAGAACAGTGACCAGAAAATATCTACAGCAAAACATCAAAATTAGAGACTGTCTCGAGAGTACATCATGGTTTTCTGTCAATCTGTATCCGCCGAACAAGAAGAGGCGGTCGCCAACAGCCGCCAACCCGTGACCATGCAATGCGCCTGGGCCATCACCAGTTGCATTTACTACGGCCCACGTCTTGTTTTTTAAGTCAAACATGTACAGATCGCCAGAAGCCGCGCCACCTGTGTACAATAAGCAATTAGATGATGTCATAAGTTTTAGATGAAGTCATAAGTGTAGCACAATAACATTCAAATGAGTTTCAAGCTTAATTGACTAAATTGGGAACCTGAACGCAGCCCGCCATGCAAGAACAAGAAACCCTCAGTGCCGACAAAAGCGTGAAAAGCCCGGGGCCCGGGATGTGTGTTATTGTATATTGCAAGCCGCGCCGAAACAACATCCGCCCATGCCGATTTCGAAATTCGGTAGCTCTTGAAATCAGCAGAGTATGATACCGGATCGCAATTTATTGCATCGAGAAGACTTGTACAACCACCATAAACAAAGAGGTCATCACCCACACCGGCAAATCCATGGTGAGATCGCTCGCTTGGACCACCGTTTACAGTCATCCTTGCCCATCTGTTCTCCTTTGGGATCTGCTGATACAGCGCATCGCTGAATTCATACAACGTTCCGTTCATGCCGAACAACTTCAGCCCGGTTCTGAGGCCAGGCTGACTCTCCCTCGACACTTGCCACATCTTTGGCCCCGTGTTTGCTGGACGAAATCCAGAGACACACTCACAATCAGAGATCGACGAGCTAGAGGCAGGCGATGTTGCATCAGCCGCGCAGGCCGAGCACGTGCTTGATCCGCTTCTTGAGTTATATGTGGCCTTGGCACAGTCCAAGCATACTGTCGCACTGGGAAGAGAATATTTCCCGGCAGCGCATGGGGCGCAGTATGACAACTGGAACCCTGAAGGCTTCACCGGGCCTCGAGTCCAAAACTTGCCTGCCTCACAAGCAACGCACGTCATGCCGCTCGCAGATGCCTCCAAGTTGTCGGTTTTGTCAAGCAACGTCACAGTCGACCCGTTGCTCAGGGTTTCAAAGCCCATATTACAAGTGCACCACGGACTTCGCACAGGAGAATTTGCGTTCGCTGGACACGTCTCACAATAGTACGGAATGAACCCTGCGCCCTGTCCCTTTCTCCAGAACTTTCCCGCAGGACATTCATCACAGGAGGAAAACCCCATGCCACCAAAGCCTGTATTACACGAACAGTTACCCTGATCGCCACTGGCAACGGGAGAGTTGGCGTTCGTGGCGCACAGAGAGCAAGTGCTCGATCCCTCAATCGAATACGTGCCTTTCGAACAGTCTGAGCACCCCGTAGTATTGGAACCATTTCCCAGCGCACGCAAATCGATTTTGCCTGCCGGGCAGGCCATGCAAATACCCCCAACGAGTCCATAGTGTATAGATAAATAGGGGTAGCCCAGACGCGTGCACTCACAATTGGTTATTGAAGTGCTCCCACTTGTTGAATTAGCGCCAAAGGGGCAAAAGTTACAAGACGGGCTAGCCGTCGCAGCAGCTTGAGCCGCTGGTGCGCGTGCGTCAAAAGTATTTTCTGGGCACTTCTGGCAGGCATGGGTGCCGACTGCATCCTTGAACATGCCTGGTTGGCAGCCCGTGCAATTTTGACATGCTTCGCGCATGCACTCCACGCCCACGCCACAGGGCAGGCATTGCTGTTCTGTTGCATTCAAGGCGCTAACAAAAAAGCCCGCCGGACAGGACTTTAGCACGTAGTGCTTTGTAGCATTGTCCAATACCCACAACCCAACCAAACTGCTCCCGCCGGGGCACGCAAAACTGCTGTCTCTGAAACGGCAAACAACATCGTCACAAAGAGCACCCTTTGGACAAGGTTTGCATGTGAGAATTGAACTCGCTCCAATTTCCAACGAGTAATGGTCTCCCGGGCAGTCGATGCAGGTCGAACTCTGTGATGCTCCGACTGAGGTGGAATACATGCTCGTCCCGCACAGCACGCAGTCAGCCTCGGCGTCATTTCCCAGTGTTTCCACGTACGTGCCCACGGGGCACAACGTACAGTCCACGAGATCATCGTTGCCCGTTGTGTTCGAGTATGTGCCGGCAGGACACAATGTGCAGTCCACGAGATCATCGTTGCCCGTTGTGTTCGAGTATGTGCCACAGGGACAATTTGTGCAGTTCACGAGATCATCGTTGCCAGTTGTGTTCGAGTATGTGCCGGCGGGACACAACGTACAGTGCACGAGATCCTCGCTGCCAGTTGTGTTCGAGTATGTGCCGGCAGGACACAATGTGCAGTCCACGAGATCATCGTTGCCCGTTGTGTTCGAGTATGTGCCTGCTGGGCACACCACACAGTCTCCAGCGTCATCGCTGCCTGTCAGGGTGAGGTACTTGCCCGCGACACATTTCACACAGTCGTCGCTTGCGTCATTGCCCTCGCCCGCAGCATACGTGCCCGCAACACAGTTCACACACGTATCCAGAGACGTTGCGCCCTGCACGGTAGAGTATTTGCCACAGGGACACAATGTGCAGTCCACGAGATCATCGTTGCCCGTTGTGTTCGCGTATGTGCCGGCGGGACACAATGTGCAGTCCACGAGATCATCGTTGCCCATTGTGTTCGAGTATGTGCCGGCGGGACACAATGGGCAGTTCACGAGATCATCGTTGCCAGTTGTGTTCGAGTATGTGCCGGCGGGACACAACGTACAGTCCACGAGATCATCGTTGCCCGTTGTGTTCGAGTATGTGCCTGCTGGGCACACCTTACAGTCTTCAGCGTCATCACTGCCTGTCAAATTGAGGTACTTGCCCTCGGGACACATCTGACATCGATCATTCCCTTGATTTGGCGAGTATTTCCCTGCGGCGCAAACCTGGCACGTCAACGATGCTGTCGCCCCAGTCACTGTCGAATACTTGCCCCCCACACACAACTGGCACGTGTCCGGCAAGGTTGCAGCAGAGGCATTTGAAAATTTTCCCGCCGCACAATCGAGGCATGCGCTGGCGTTCACGGCCGCAGGAAAGCGGCTGACTTCGGGCCGCATATACTTGCCTTCTGCACACGCAGTGCATGCACCATTGCCAACGATCTCTTTGAACTTGCCCACCTCGCACCTCATGCATCCGGGGCCCGTCACGACATAGACCTCGTGGGCCATGTGCGATACGACGGCCCACGTGGGGAGGCGCGGCGACCAAGCTACGCTGAAAAGATTGTTTACCCCAGTTTGTGCGATGATTTTGAGCACACCTGGACTGGACAGCCAAACCTGTTGTATTTTCCTTCCACCGTCCTCGGCTACAACGACAGCCGACCCGTCGGGCGAAAAAGCAATCCCGCTCGGGTAATTAATGAGATTCTGATTGCCGCCGGCCAGCGTGGTGGTCAGGCCAGTGGCAACACGGATGAGCCGGACGGCAAAGTTTTGCCGGTCGGCAACGGCAATCAACGTTCCGTCCGGCGAGAAGCTCAGCATTGAAGGGTAGCTGAACGAGGCGTAGCTTCCAACGCCATCTGTATTCCCTAGTCTCGAAGTCCCTGCGAGTGTCGTCGTGTTGCCGCTCAGCGTAATGAGGCGCACTCGGTGCCCCCTGTACTCCGACACCGCAATCACGCCACGCTGCGACCAAGCCACACCAGTCGGCTCTTTGAAGGTGGGCGTTTGAGTGCTCGGGTTGCCCGCCTCTCCGTCTGCCGCCCACCCGTCGACCGTGCCCGCGGTGCCAGTCCCCGCAAGCGTCGACACCTCCCCCGTCGACACCCGCACCAGACGGACAGCATGGTTGAACTGGTCAGCCACGGCGATCTGCGCCCCGTCGGGGCTGTACGCGACCCCGATCGCCCAGCTTGAGAGCGTGGCGTCGGCGGGGTACCCGAAGGTCGCCGCCGTCCCGACCCCGTCGTGGAAGCCCGACATGGTCCCCCCAGCAAGAGTGCTCACGTTGCCAGACGCCGCATGGACCAGGCGCACCGCCGCGTGCGCGCGCTCGGCCCCGACTGCCCCGCCGCAGCTCACCGCCAGGAAGGCGGCGTCCGGCGAATAGGCGATGCCCCTGGGCGCAGTGAACTTGGCTCGCGTGCCCATCCCGTCAGCGCGGCCGGCCTCCCCGCTGCCTGCCAGAGTCATCCGCGCGAAGGACTGTGCCTCGGCGCGGTAGGGGCCCGCGTGTCCGGGCTTGCAGGCGCAGTCCGCCTCGTTCACGTTGAAAAAACAATACGGGGGCACAGCGGTTGCAACGTCGGCAGCCAACCACCTTGCGCACCGCACCTGCACTCCCTGCGAGACGAGGGGGCAATCTTCCCGCGAGGGACCGCGCCCCTTAGCAGCGCGAGCAACTGGGCGGCAACGCTTCCGATGGCAACGCTACACCGACTCGCGGCGACGCTGGCAGCGCTGTTGATGTTCCATCTTGATGCGCCTGTGCTTGCAGTGAATAATCTGCACCCGCAAGAGGCATACAAGTTAATCAAGGTGTCTGGCAGGATGCTGTTTTCTGGTGGATTGGCTCATTTGTAAGCAAATCTGGCCCTTACAAGCTAACCATTCACTGGGCCTGTCAGGAGGTACCAGAAACCATGTTTGTCGATGTCAGGACAGAGATTGAATCTCTGTATGTGGGCCGCCCACATGACGTTGTTCACATCCCTTGGTATGCGCCGTCTTTGGATAGCCCGCAACTGTTGCTTGCTGCTGCTGATGTGGATGCATGGTGAAATCGTTCACTCTTGCGCGGCTGACAATTGACATTCCTTTCCAGGTATGAATACCCTCACATTGATAGACCTGATATGGCCAAGTTCGCTGCTGAAGTCGAGAAAACATGCCAAGGGAACAAAACGCGGCCAATTCTTCTGCTTTGCCGCAGCGGCAAGCGCACCTTGGACGCCGGCATGCACCTCGAGAAGATGGGATTCACCAATGTGAGCCATGTCATGTATGGCTTTGAAGGTGATGTCAACCACGAGAACAAGCGTTCCACTGTAAATGGATGGCGGTACGAGGGGCTGCCGTGGGAACAGACATGATCTGGCTTCAGAAGTCTCGTTCCGTGCGCCGATCCGATGATATCAGGTGCCCGTTGCGGGCGTGTTCAGAACGTTCTTGCCTGCGGACCAAATTAAAAAGGGGTCATATAAGGTTCCGCAATTTTGTCTGTGTAGCAAGTGCCCGAAACAAACATGCGCATGCTTCTACTTGTACATGCAATGCCCACCTAGCGCACTGGATCCTGTAGAAGCACGAGCTCGGATGCAAATCGGACGTTCGTCCCACTTCCCAGCTCTGAGCTCAAACCCCTCGAACCCATGGCCAGCCGGTATTGCCGATATTCCCGTTTACACCGCTTGTGCTTCTAGGGTACCTCTAGAGAGACACCAAATGCCAAGGACGGAGGACGCAGCGGCAGTGAGCGACGGCAGCAATGCCACGCTGTGCGGTAACTGCTTTAAGGTGCTGCAGAAGCCACTCGTCTGCGATCGATGCAAGACCGCCACCTACCGTTCCAAGGACTGCCAAGTGCACACGAACAGCACACAGAAAACGGGGCTTCCTTGCAAAAAAGGCTGTCATGGACAGACTACCAACGCACACACAAACAGAATGTGCCTGACTGAGTGAGTGAATGCAGGGGACGTGAAGAGGCCAGAAACCAGGTTTCTGGCCTCTTTCTCCAGGACACATATCATGGGAGCACGCCCTGATCAATGTGATGGTCAGAACTTCGGAATCCGCCGGAACATGTGATGCCGCCATCGCTGGTGGCCGATGCTGCACAGCCGGCTGTGCAGCTGCTGCACAGCTGGCTTGTCACGAACATGCGGGCCTGCTTCCATCGATGCCCGGATGAGACACGTCATTGTGTTGCCGCATAACGCACATACACACATGTACTCACACGTACACACACACATACACGTACATACACGCACAACGCTCAAATACGTACACACACGTACGCACACGCGCATACAATAATATACCCACATACACACACGTACACACACATACACACATGTACATACACGCACACTCTCGTACACGCACACACTCGTACACGCACACACTTTTACAATCGTACACACAAGTATGGACACATACACACACGTACACACACGTACATACACAAATATACCCACATACACACACGTACGCACACGTACACACACGGACGCACACGTACGCACACGTTCATCGTACATACACACATGCATACACGCGAACACACGTGCATGCTCGTACATAAACGAGCATCCAAGCACACACAGACATACCCACGCACGCACACACACACACACACACACACACGCATGCACAAACACACACACACGTACACATACATCCACACACACACACCCATGCACACACACACACACATGCGCACTCGCACGCACACATCGGGACATACATGAGCATACTGTGCCACGCAGCATGAGCAAACACTCTGGCTGAGACAAAGACACAAACACGTGATCGCGGGAGGCAGAGCTGGCGATCGGCGGGTGTTGGTGGTGGTGGCCTCGGTTGCGGAGCTGGAAGTGGCGGGAGAGCTGCAAAAGAGACAGAGGGCAAGAGGTGGTACTGGCGGCGGTGCAGGAGGAGGTGTTGAGCGAGAGCAAGGAGAAGAGTGAGAGTGCTCAGAGGGGGCCAAGGAGGCGAAAGGGGAGAAGGAGGTGCAGTGGCGGAGGGGCGGTGGTGCTTTGAAGTTTGGTTTTAGATCGCAGGGGTGAGGGATAGATTGTAGGGCAAAGGGTGTAGGATCCAGCGCTTGGGGCTTCGGATCTACGGTGTAAGGTGTACTGCACTGTAGGGGTACGGTATAAGATGACGGGTGTCAGCTGACGGGTGTAGGAGATAGGGTGACAGGAGTAGGGAGTATAGGGGGACAGGGGAGAGGGTGAGGGGGATACGGGTGACAGGAGCAGGGGGCTGGGTCTGATGCTCCAGGCCACGAGAAAGCGGAGAGGAGGAGGAGGAGGAGGTGAACATGGACATGGGACAAGGATCTATTGTCACTACGCAAGAA
>Ga0315899_10007194_pt1 | contig 11947 bp, 8 predicted proteins | sample LakEriMetagenome_2_FD_203518 | JGI IMG/M metagenome (GOLD analysis project Ga0315899, IMG submission 203518) | Freshwater fungal communities from buoy surface, Lake Erie, Ohio, United States - Buoy 4 MA112 | ecosystem: Environmental > Aquatic > Freshwater > Lake | place: USA: Lake Erie, Ohio... | reverse complement strand
GGAGGCGACCAGTGAACGCGTTAGCGCCGTTAATGGGCGAGATACGGATCCAGTAGGTCTGGCCGTGAGCGAGTTGCACGTTGCGGACTTCGCTCAGGCTTGTGTTGATGTTGGCGTCGTCGTTGCACGTGACGTAGGCGGGGTTGATGCAGTTGCCGTTGAGGGAGATGGGTGCGAGCGGGCCGCGGAAGATGTTGATGACGGTGTCGTAGTTGGAGTTGAAGGTGTTGAGGGTGAGAAGCACGTCGTCATCGGGCGTGAGGCGGTACCACACGGAGCGATCGAGCATCGCGCCGCAGGAGATCGGGCCTTCGCAGAGGCTGGCGGTCGCTCCCTGTGTGCGGATTTCGTCGAGCGAAAGCTGTGTGCCGATGTCGCTGACGAGCACCTGGGCGTTGTTGGCGAAGTCATTGGCGGGCGCGGAGGGTTCGGTGTAGCTAAAGTTGAAGTTGAGATCACCCGCGGCGCTGGCGTTGCCACCGTAGCGACTGACCTTGATGCGGTAGGTCTGGCCCGCGTTCACCTGGAAGTTCTGGATGCTGCTGAGCAGGCCCGTGCCGCTGTCGTCGTCACACTCGATAGCACCAGTGATGCAGATGCCGTTGATGCTGATGGGGCACGAGGAGCCGTAGATGGCGAGCACGGTGTCGTAGGTGCTGCCTTCGGTGTCGATGTCGAGCTCGCCGTCGTAGGTGGCGGTGAAGGTGTACCAGACGGAGGTGTCGTTGTTACTGCCGCAGCCGTCAATGCCGTCGCAGGTGGGTGACGTGGCGTTGGTGACGTCGTACGCGGCGGGGTTGTAGGTGCCGAAGTTGTTCAGCGGGATATCGATGGAGCTGCCGCAGGTGTTGTTCGGCGGAGCGACGGGGACGAAAGTCGCGTTGAAGTCCAGGTTGCCGCCGCCGGGCGTGGAGCCGTACTTGCTGACTTTGATGTAGATGGTGTCGCCGTCTTCGACGAAGAAGTTGTCGATCTGGCTCTGGGTGCCGGTGCCGCTGTCGTCATCGCAGGCGAGTTGCGAGGGGTTGGTGAAGGAGAGGCCGTTGGCGGCGAGCGTGCCGCAACCGTTCCAGAAGCTCACCACGGTGTCATAGTCGCTGCCGTTGGTGTTGACGGAAAGGTTGCAGAAGGTGGGCGCGGTGAAGCGGTACCAGACACTGCTGACTTCGCCAGCGGCGCCGGATTCACAGCTTGCTTGCGGTTCGAAGACGCGCTCGGTGGCCCAGGTGGTATCGAGAATGGCGGGGTTGAAGGGCGTCGTGTTGAAAAACGTGCCACTGCAGTTGTCGTTCGTGGGATTGTTTTCGAGGATGGTGTAGTAGGGGTTGACGTTGCCCCAGCCGAAGGTGGTGTCGTAGCCTGCGGTGCCCATGTCGCGTGCGCCGGCGTTCATCGCGGTGATGGTCTGAACACGCGTGGCGAAGGGATACATGCTGCGGAAGAGAGCGGCGACGCCTGCGGCCATGGGGCTGGCGGCGCTGGTGCCGCTGAAGTTGGTGTAGTCACCTGACGAATATCCCACGCCGCCTTCGCGGTCGGTGCTTGGCACGCCTGTGCCGGGTGCGACCCACTGCACGCCTGTGCCGGTGTTGCTGCTGGGGCGGAGGGTGCCGTCACTCTGCACGTTGCCCACGCCGTAAACAAATGCCGCGGAGGCGGGATAGCTGATGGAGGCCGCGCCGTCGTTACCCGTGGCGGCCATGTGCACCATGCCATCGATCACGGCGCGGTCTTCGTAGGCCTGGCTCATGGCGGCGCTGCTGCTCTGGCTGAAGGAGGAGTTGGTTACTTCCGCGTTCTGTCCAACTGCCCACGCGAGGGCGTTGATGACGTAGACGTCACTCGTGCTCCAGCTGGCGGTGGCGCAGCTCACGTCGTCCGCGGTTTTGCCGCCCAAAATCTGCGAACTCGGCGAGACACCGACCACGCCGATGGTGTTCATGCGTGCGGACGTGCAGCCCGCGACGGCGGTGCCGTGGAAATCGCAGGCTTCGGTTGGCGCGCCATTGCCGACGCCACCCACGACGCCAGTCGTGAAGTCACGACCGTTGATCCAGTTGAGATCGGGATGGTCGGTCTGGACGCCGTTGTCCATAACGAGGGTTTCGACGGCAGACGAACCGCGCGTGTAGTCCCACGCGAGGTTGGTATCCATGTCGAAGTCGCTGGTCTGATTGTGCTGCCACTGCGTGTCGTAGAGCGGGTCGTTGGGCGTGACGGACTCGAGCTTGACCGAACAGATCATGGCGGGGTGGGCCCACTTCATGAGCGGATGCTGCGCGAGGGCGTTGGCCTGCTGCATGACGCGGTAGCCGTTGCGCTCGCTCGTGCCCATGAAAGCAACACCCGGCATGAGGCCGAAGTTTTCTTCGAGGATGGCGAAGGGGTTGTTGGCGGAAGCGAGAGCTTGCTTGGTGGCATCGCGCTTGGTCGCGAGAGCCATGACACGATCCGTGAAGAAGAGGAAGCCGCCCTGCACGTCGTCACTCATGAAGACCGGCGCGACGAAAGGAAATTCGTTGAGCTTGGTCAGATCATCGATCATCGTGTTGGCCGCGGCCGCGTCGGCGAAGGGGCGCTCGAAGGTGACGAACTGCCAGCCGCTGCTGGCCTTGCCGCCCGAACGAATGGCGATGCCGGCACGTTGCGCGGCGGTGATGAGGCGGGCGGCGGCCTGCTCGGGGGCTATGTTGGGATCAACCTTCACGGCGAGTCGCGTGTGATCGAGTTGCATGGCGACACGCGTCTTGAGGTAGTAATACCAATTGGGCGTGTTGGCCGGCGCGAGCGGATAGTTGCGAGCCGCGAGCCGAGTGTGCAGGGCATCGTCGCTGTCTTCGGCGGGTGTCCAGGCCGGCTGCGAATCTGGCATGAACTTGGGTTCGCCAGCAGCATCCTTAGTTGCCTGATTGTCGAGCGCTCCGTTGGCATCGAAGCTGATGTCGGCGGGAATGCCGCCGTCTTCGATTTGCGCGAGAGCCGCGCTCGCTGACAGAGCGAGCCCCGCGACGACCACCAAACGAACCGCCAGCCCCGTTCCCGATGTCTTCATACCACGTTGCATACCAAACCTCCAGTCGTGCTTCATCGCCCCTCGGCGATCGGCACAACTGGCACATGCGGAAGCCCCGTGACGGAGGGACAGGAAATTCAGTGAAGAGGTACCATTTTCGAGGTCAGGCGAAAACTGGCCACCAGGCACTATGCTTTAGTGCATGCCGCTTCGTCTTTTCAACACGATTTCCCGCTCGACCGAACAGTTCAGCGCACTTGATCCGGCCAATGTAACGTTTTACACGTGCGGGCCCACGGTGTACGACGACGCTCACATCGGGAACTTCAGGAGCTTTCTGGCGGCAGACGTGCTTCGGCGGTTTGTCGAGTCGCCCCTGTGCGAGATCACCAGCGCGGGCGGTATCCATCGCGGTCCGCGTCGGGTCACACATGTCATGAACATCACTGACGTGGGCCACATGACCGACGACGCGGAGGGCGGCGAGCAAGGCGAGGATCGCATGGCGGTCGCCGGACGGCGCATCGCGGAAGCCAAGAAGAGCGGCAAACTGCCGGCGGACACCAACATCAATCCGGGTGATCCGTATCAGATCGCTCGCTTCTATGAACAGCGGTTCCGTGAAGATGCTCGCAAGCTCGGGCTCAAGCTTGCTATCGAAGCCGACACCGACGCGACGATCATGCCGCGGGCGACGGAGAACGTCGCTGGCATGATCGCCATCGTGCAGCGACTGATTGACAAAGGACACGCGTATGTCGTCGGAGCGCCGGGCGCGCGCGTGGTGTACTTCCGCGTGACCAGCTTTCCGACCTATGGCGCGCTAAGCGGCAACACTCTCGACGCTTTGCGCGCGGGCGAAGGTGGACGCGTGAGCGAGACCAATCAGGCGCAGAAGGAACATCCCGCCGACTTCCTGCTGTGGAAAGAAGATGCCTCGCACATCATGAAGTGGGACAGTCCGTGGGGCAGCGGCTATCCGGGCTGGCACATTGAGTGCACGGTGATGGCGGTGGGCCGACTGGCCACTCGCAACGGTCAGAGCCCGATCTCACCCATCGGACTGACCGAGTTCACCCCGGGCGGCGCGATCATCGACCTGCACAGCGGCGGCGAGGACAACATCTTTCCGCACCACGAGTGCGAAATCGCGCAAAGCTGCTGCGCCTTCAGCGGTGCCAAGGGCTCCTTCGCGCGCCACTGGTTTCACCCGCGCTTCCTGCTTGTTGAAGGCACGAAGATGAGCAAGAGCAAGGGCAACTTCTTCACGGCGCGAGACTTGTTCGCGAAGGGTGTTGAACCGGCCGCTCTGCGGCTGGAGCTTGTCCGTACGCACTACCGCAGCAACGCCAACTTCACGATGCAGGGCCTGACCGACTGCGCTCGGATGGTGGAGCGTTGGCGCCGCGTTGCGGAAGGCTCGGGTGCGGACACCCCCACCGCCAAGCAGGCTCGCGACACCATGCTCGCGGACTTTGCAGCAGCCATGCACGAAGACTTGAACGTCGCACAGGCGATTGCTGCAATCAATACTTGGGTTGGGTCGTGCGCCGCACCCAGCAAAGAAGATGCCGCCGCGTTCAAGCTGGTAGACGGCGTGCTGGGTGTACTGGAACTGGTGCCCAAAGCGGTCACGAGTGAAATCGCTGCGTATGCGCCTGGTGTGACGCCTGACCCCAAGGTTGAGGCCTTGCTGGTTTCACGCAAGGAAGCTCGCGCGAAGAAGGACTTTGCGGCCAGCGACCGCATTCGTGATGAACTGGCTGGCATGGGCTACGCGATCAAGGACATGCCGCAGGGGCGTGTGGAAGTGCGACGGGCGTAGTGTGCGTCATGGCGGCGGCGCGGCTGGCGCCGCACGAAGAACACCGAGGCCCTCCGCCCAAATGATGAGTGACTTCGCTCGTGTGGCGAGCGCCGGGTTCGCATCATCCACAGCGGCGCGCAGTTCCGGCTCAAAGTCTGGAGCGGTGAACTTCGGGTTCATCAATTGCACGTGCAGGAGGCGACCGTACCAGTCCACGGCTTCGAGGCGAATGGCCGGATCGGAATGAGCGAAGGCGGCACGCACGACAGACGCCGGCGGCACCGCCAATCGATGCGAGAAGGGTGTGACCCCTGCATCGACACTTATCTCGCTGAGGAGCCAAGTGAGTCGCACGCAGTCGTCACGCTCGGACGACTTTGCACAAGTTTCCTGCCGAAGATCGGCAAGATCATCCACTACGTCCATGTACTGCCATGCATCCTTCCAAGGCAGGGCACCAATGGAGCGGTTGATCTCTCGCAGCTCGCGCATCGCGGGAAGCAACGCGACCAGTTGCTCGGGGGTGAAGTCACCCTGTTGAGCACGAACGATCCCGATCGCGTCACGCAGGGCCTGAGCGGACTGATCCGCCCAAATCTCACGATGCCACGGATCAGCCGAATTGGCATACTGCGCAGCGGGTGCCGTTATCCCCGATGAACTTCTGGGCGCATCAGGCACTGTCGCGAGGAAAATCTTGAGAATCGGACCCGGTGTCTTGCGATTCCACTTCGTCGGAATCATTGACCACACGAGAACCGGCAGTGTGATGCACAGCAGCACCAGACTCCACTTCATCACCGCGCGATACGGGCGCGGGCCGTACATGCCGAACTCGCTGGCGGCCTCGTGTCCGCACTCAGGACACTTGCGCGACTTGGCGTTTGCCATGTCGTAACCGCAAGCTCCGCAGCGGCGCTTGCGATGGTTGCCATCTCCCCACCACGCGACCATGGCGACCGCTGCGAGCAGCGGGCAGGCGATGAGCAGCGCGAGTTTGATCCATTGCTCCCCTGTCACCCGGCATTGTACATCCTGGCTCCCTGCGTGAGGTTTGGTTCATACGGTGTGCTCGTGACCAGCCCTTGGACTCTCTGGCGCATGATCTTCTTTGAACTCGCGAAGCTCACGGGGCTTTCAGCGGGGGTGCTTGTCGTCATCATTGCCATCGGCGCCGCGATCAAGCCGCTGTCGGATGGTCTGCTGGAAGCGGGTGACGCCGCGATCTTTGTCTCGCTCGCGATGGTGCCCATGCTGGCGTTCGTACTGCCCTTTGCGGCGGGTTTCGCAAGCACGCTCACGTATCACCGCCTCGCGACAAGCAATGAAACCACCGCGGCCTACGCCAGCGGCCTGTCGCACCGGGCCATTCTCATGCCCGCGGCGGTCATGGGGCTCACACTGGCGCTCATCGTCTCGGGGCTGAATGAACAGGTCATTCCTCGCTTTCTGCTACAGATGCAGAAACTGATCACGGTGGATGTGTCGCGGCTGCTGGCTCAGGAAATCAGCCGCGGCAAGCCGGTTCGGCTTGAAGACACCATCGTCTTCGCTGATCGGGCCGAGCGGGTGCCGCCGGGCGACGGCGGCGCGGTGGACCAAGTCATCTTCACGAACTTTGCGGCTATTCGCCTCGACGACAAGGGCGAGCCCGTGCAGGAAGTAACTGCTCGCAACGCGACGATGTGGCTCTTTCCGCCCGGTGCCGCTCCGGGGCAAACGACCAGTGATGAATCTGCGCCCGGTCGCAGTGACTCGTCGTTGGTCGTCCTCGAATTGGATGAAGTGATTGCCGCCGACCCGTCCGGCCTTGGCGGGTTTCGTGACGGCGCGACAGCGCAGTTCAACGTGCCATCGGTGCTCAAGGACAACCCGAAGTTCTTGACGACTGGCCAGCTTGCGGCACTCAAGACCGCTCCAGAGCGCATGAACTGGATCGAGTCGCGCCGGAAGACGCTTGCGAATGAACTTGGGCAGGACATCATCTGGGTCGCCATCGCGGAGCAACTGAACAAGAACGGCGAGGCCAACTTCGCTGATGCACGCAACCGGGACTTCACGATCAAGGCCGTCAAACTTGGTGCTCCGGCACTGATTGACGGCAAAGTGCGTGTGCCGGTGCTGGGACGCGGCGGCAGCGCCATAGAGGTCTTCCACAGTCGAAGTGGCGACCGGGGCGATGTGCAGCTTCACACACTGGCGCGAGAAGGCACTCTGCGGATTGATGACCGTGCCCGACCGGGGTCGCTGCTGCTGGAACTGAAGGAAGTCCGTACGCGTGAAGTCACGTCGCAGAACTCCTTCGCACAGAGCCCCGAACGCAGCCAATGGCAAGCGGGCAACCTGCTCGTCACGCCCAATCCAGCAGCCACGCTCACGCAGACGCCGACCTTCACGCTGCTCGATCAAGCACGTGACCGGGCGCGCACCGCGCCGGCGGACTCAACGCTGCGCAAGGCTTATATCGATCTGGAGAAGAAGACAGGCGAACTGCTCCGCGAAGCAACCAGCAAACAACACGAGCGCATCGCGATGAGCCTCAGTGTGCTTGTCGTCACCATCTGCGGCGCGGTGACAGCGCTCCGACTGAGCCAGCGACTGCCGCTGACAACTTATTTGTGGACGTTTATTCCGGGCGTGATCACACTGGTCACCATCTCAGGCGGCCAACAACTGACCGAGCAACTCGGGCTTCCTGGACTCTTACTCATGTATGGCGGCGTGCTGGGGCTGGCGATCTATACGCTGCTGCAGTACCGCGTTGTGGGGAAACACTGAGGCCACGCGAACCCAGCGTGCGGGGCGCCTGCGGACGAAGTGAATCCAAATGAGATGTACCCACAGCAATGCACTTGGCATGCTGGCACTTACTTGGGCGCAATCAGCGGTAGCGCGACTTCCACGAACAGGTAGACGGCAAGGCCCAAACCCGCCATTGCGAGGACGATCTGCACCGCCATCGCCAGAACCTGACGAGGCAGCGTCTTCACGTCCCACACGCGTACCGCCTTGTACGCGAGGGCTGTGAAGAACGCCATCGGAATCAGGAGCAGGTACCACTGCGTGTGCAGTTCAATCGGGTCGATGAAGGGCCGATGCGCCAGCGTGAGGTGTGCGATCAGGTGGTTCACGCGGCACCCCCGGCAGGAGTTGAGCCACCCAAGGTGTTGACCACGCGCCGCCGCGTCGTTGGGAAGCCGGCGTCGATAATCGCTATCAGATTGAGCATGCCGGCGATCGCTCCAAACAGCATGCCCAGCTCGTTGATCTTGCTAATGCTCTTGACGGCGGGTTTGGTAGCCCCAATGGGCGGGGTTGCACCAGCGGCGACCATCACGCCCGAACCGTCTGCCGCACGCCATTCGCCGGGAAAGCCGGACTGGAGCCGGCGAATGACACGATCTCCGACGCGAGTTTCGCGCCAGACCTTGAATCGCGACTGGTGGACGTAATCAACACCGAAAGCAATCGGCCCCACAAACGCCTGACCGACGAAGTACGCGGTGTCTTCGCGACGATCAACGACGTCAATGCCGCCCACAAGCATGCCAGTGCCGAACAGGCCCAGCACGCCCACGCAGATGGCTGCAGCCCGAGCGCGCTCACGACGAACGAGGTGTCCAAGTCCGGGAAGCACACACGCGGCGACGAGTGCGAGGGGATCAAACGAAACATCTTCGATGGTCGTCGCGGCGGGCGTGGATGTGGGGGAAGTTGCCATGCGATTTGACTGGTGACGGAAAGTCGGTACTGTACCGCGCGTCTGGGATTGACCGCAGTCGTGCGCCCAATGTTTGTCGCAGGCTCCACGGGACTTTTCCGAGGCGAAATGCGTGCCTACGTTCGCGGGCTTGGCGGCAGGTGGAGGGCCGGCAGGCCTGTCGGTGGTCGGTGCTGAAGAAGGTGGTACTCAGACACGAGGTTCAACATGGCAAAGCTGCTGCTTGAAAAGATCGGACTCCAAACTGCTTTCGCCGAAGACGGCGTCAGCGTCATTGACACGCCCGCGTGGCGCTCGCCCGCCCAGCCCATGCACGGCGGTTTCGGCACGGACGTGCTGGGCTACGAAGACGATGATGATGACGATGATGACGACTTTGACGACGGTGATGATTTTGAAGATGATGAGGAAGGTTTCGAAGACGACGACGAGGACGGCGCAGACGACGAGGACGACGACTTCCTCGATGACGATGCCGACGAAGACCTCGACGACGACCTTGATGACGACGATGATGAAGACGAGGACGACGACGACGATCTTTGATCGTCCGCGCGTCCGCGATCTTTCCGCAAGACCAAGGACGCCGTCATGAGTTCTCATCACAACAGCAACACCAACCGCACCCCGGGCGCCTGCGCGCGGGGTGTTTCGCCTTTTGACGATTGCTCCGGCGTTGGCTGCCCGGCGGGCGGCTGTGGTGACAACTGTCAGCGCGAGGCGTGCAACGCCGGTTGCCAGACCGCCAAGGCGGGCGCTGCTGCACCTCAGAACGCGCACGCCCCCACCGACGCAACCGGCTACGGCGCGGGCGTTGTTGATCGTCGTTCAGGTCTCGATCGCCGCGACTTTGAGGCGGGCGACTTGGCCGGCCTTGAGCGTCGACGTGGACCGGGCCGACGCCTCAGCGACTTCTCTCGCAGCGCGGAAGAGGGCAACCTGACCAAGGAGCAGTTCCTCTTTGTCATGGCGATTGAGGCCTTCAAGAAAGCCAACGCCCGCACGTTCCCCACATGGACTGACGTGCTCGAAGTCATGCGGCTGCTGGGCTATCGCAAGACGATGCCCATGGAGATCAACCTGAGCAGCGCGGAAGATTGGCAAGAGCCTTACAACAACCCCAGCAACGTGCGTCCGCCGCGCTGGGCCGAGCATTCACAGCGCAAGGGCAAGCGCGACGCGGCGTAAACCGCTCGCCGGCGGGCCGCTCCTCTGGGGCGACCGCATTCTAACCAGAATCAACTACAAACAACGCCCCGCATTAGTAATGCGGGGCGTTGTGCTTGTTACTTCCATCTGCGAGCATCTGACTGCTCAAGACAATTCTCATCCTCGACGGCGCTCACGGATTGTCAATCTTGTTGGCGCCACTGACGTAAGAGGACGGGAAGAAGATCAGCGACAGCCGCCCTCGCTCTCCGCGTCGTCCGTTGTTGCTCAAGTCATAGGCGAAAAGTCGCACGCTGGTGATGCCTGGCTGCACGGCAAACAACCGCTGCACGGTGACATTGGTGTAGGTGTTGAAGACCGGGCCCGAATTTTCGCACGAGACAAAGTCGACATTGCCCACGATGGATGCTGGCGTACCCGCGCTCGGTGTAACGATTTCAATGCCGTAGCCAATGGTGTCGTCGCTGTTCACGAGTGGTGGATTCATAACTGTGAATGTGCCGATCGCGAGCACAAATCCTGCCGTGGGCGCGTTGACATTCGTGGTTCCAAGAGTGCGTGATGCCCCACCACCCGTGAACAGCAGCGGACCGGCGGGGGGGGCTGCACCGTTTGCTTGCCCATTGTGCGAGATTGCCGGTTCGCCCAGCATCTCGATCGCGTTAATCGAACCTGTCGGCACCTGCACGCTCGCATCGCCGCCTGTGCCGGCGAAGACCGCGTTACCGGAGTCGCGATCAATCCGCAGGTGTGCCGCAGTATCTCCCACCGTGTTCTTGCCGAAGATTTCGAGGTCGTTCGTCGTGCCGTTGTACCGCATCGCCATGCCCAGCGTCGCGGTCTGATTTTCAAACAACGACAACTGCGACGTCGAATCGCTCACCCCGGGCGTCACGATCACTTCGCCCAGCGTCCCCGCGCCGCGCACATGCAGCCGAGCGGCGGGTGTCGCCGTGCCGATGCCCACATCGCCGTTGTCCTGCAGTTTCATCAGCGTTGCGTTCGCGAAGTTCTGGAAGACCAGTCCGTTTGCCGAGCCATTGCCCAGTCCGCCGATCTTGATGAACGCTTGATCAGCGGCATATCCGGCTTGGATACCCACAAGCGGCGAGGTTGGGTTTACAACGGCGATATTCGCGCCGAATGTCTGCGCAAACGTGAACGCATTGGTTTGGTCGCGTCGCGCCACGTTGGTTGCGAGCCGCGCGTCGGCCAGCACGCCCGACACAATCGCGCCCGCATCATGCGTATGCGACACGCCCGCGAACGCCGCGGAGTCCAGTCCGTCGAGCAGGTCCGCGTTCAGGTTCCCGACCTTCGCCGAACTGTTGACGTTGAACGGCGCAGTCGACGCGCTGCCGCCGTTGAAGGTCTGCACGGCGGTGAATGTCTGTACGCTGCCGGTTTGGGCGACGGTTGAGGGCAGGCGGGCGGCGTTCAGTGTGCCGGAGTTGAGGTTGGAGGCGTTGAGATAGAACGAGGGTGGCTGGCCGCCCAAGGCGCTGGCGCTGGTGGCGGTCGCCGCGATCTGGGAGATGATCGATGACGAGGCGTACGGCGCGTAGGTCAGTTGTGTCCGCGGCGCGAGCGTGCCGTATGTGGCGATGTCGGCTCCACACGCGAGCCCGGTGTCTTCGCGGACGGAAAGTTCCAGAAAGCGGAAGCCGCCAGTGGGCGGATACAAGTCGCTTTGCGACCACTGAATCTGCACAGTGAACTTGCCATCCTCAACTTGCACGTCGTTGGCGCACACGGCGGGCGTGATGGGCGTGTTGCCGGACGCCTGCGTGTAGAGGTTGAAGCGCATGTCGTACAAACCGGTCACCGGTTGACCATTGAGCTTCAGTTCGCCCTGATACGTGAACGGGGCGGATGGCTGAGCGATCGCCGCCGCAGTAATCACAAGACTGGCGGTCGCGGTCACGACAGATGCAGATGTGCACTTCATCACAGATCTCCATTGCCCGACGCGGGGGCGCGTCGGAGAATGGAGTGACTAGATGGGCACTCAGGCACGCTGGACACGTGCCGCCAGATTTCGCCACAATGCAAGGGCAAGAAACGCCCGCGTCGGCGAAGAAATACTAACGATCACCGACCGCGGGGGCTTCTGGTGATCTTAACAGTCTGACCTGACCCACGTTTCGTTGACCCACTTTCAGCCAACTTTACTCGCTTCAAACTGCTCGGGGCTCTGGTAGTTCAGGCTGGCGTGCAGACGCTTGCGGTTGTAGAA
>Ga0315899_10007193_pt1 | contig 11948 bp, 8 predicted proteins | sample LakEriMetagenome_2_FD_203518 | JGI IMG/M metagenome (GOLD analysis project Ga0315899, IMG submission 203518) | Freshwater fungal communities from buoy surface, Lake Erie, Ohio, United States - Buoy 4 MA112 | ecosystem: Environmental > Aquatic > Freshwater > Lake | place: USA: Lake Erie, Ohio... | reverse complement strand
CAGGCGTTGCGTTCACACATCCGCACATTAAAACGTTTCGGTCGAATTGATCCGGAGCTGGCGCAGATGTAACACTTACAAGTTGTATCGGTCGGTGCTCAGCATATAATCCGCAACAAAACGACGCACCTCTTTAATATTCACCGGCTCTACTTTTGTAAAGCGGCGCAAGCCCATCTGCATCATGCGTTGTTCGTCGCCTTCGGCGAAACTATTTACGGCATCCTTACCCGACTTGAGAATACGATCAGCAGCATCGTAAATACGCGAACGCATAATCGCCAATTGTACAGCGCAGGCACCTTCGCCTCTCATGCTCGCTAATTTCTCAACACGCAGCAAAGTGGATTCGGCAGTGTATGTTTCAATAGCCATGTCGGCAATATTCATTAGAATTTCCTGCTCCTTGGCCAAGGTCATCATGAACTTCTGGACAGCTGCGCCTGCAACCATTAATACCGCTTTCTTAAAATTCTCCAGTGCTTTCTTTTCTGCAGCAAACAACGCAGTATCCGGCTCTCCAAAATCGGGAATTGACATTAACTCTCCGGCAACTTTTTGCGCAGGCCCCATCAAATCCAATTCACCCTTCATGGCTTTACGCAATAACATATCCACCACCAGCATCCGATTGATTTCGTTCGTGCCTTCGAAAATTCTATTGATACGCGAGTCGCGATAAGCCCGTTCCATTGGAGCTTCGGCACTGTAACCCATTCCACCGTATATCTGAACACCTTCATCCACCACAAAATCCAACACTTCAGAACCATGCACTTTTAGTATTGCGGCTTCTGCAGCAAATTGCTCGACACCTTTCAATTTTGCTTTTGCTTCTTCCATGCCTGCTTGTTGCAACGCCTTTATTGCATCATCCACATTTTGTGTGGCACGATATAACGCCGACTCAACAGCATAGGTACGAATAGCCATCTCACCGATCTTTTGTTTGATCGCTCCGTACTTCGCGATTGAACGACCAAATTGGTGGCGTTCGTTGGCATATTTTGTTGCATGCGTAGCTACGCGCTTCGCTCCGCCTAATGCTGCACCGGCCAATTTCAGACGACCCACATTCAAAATATTTACGGCAATCTTAAAACCGTTTCCACGTTCAGAAAGTAAATTCTCAACAGGCACATGGCAATCATTAAAAAACACCTGACGTGTTGAGCTACCTTTAATGCCCATCTTGTGTTCTTCAGAATTCAATACAACTCCGCCGAATGATTTCTCAACAATGAACGCGCTGAGATTTTCATCTTCATCAATCTTAGCGAACACAATAAACACTTCAGCGAAACCACTATTTGTGATCCACATTTTTTGTCCGTTGATCACGTAGTACTTGCCATCAGAAGTTAACACAGCCTTTGTTTTTCCGGAATTCGCATCGCTTCCTGCGCCGGGTTCTGTTAAGCAATAACACGCCTTCCATTCACCCGTTATCATTTTAGGTAAATACTTGGCGCGTTGTAATGCATTACCGTACAACTGAATCGGCAACATACCAATTCCTGTATGCGCTGCAATTGCAACAGCAAAGGAATGTCCGCCACCTAAAATTTCCGTAGTGAGCATGGATGTTTTGAAATCTTTTCCAAAACCTCCATACTCTTCCGGTGTTGCTATTCCCAGTAACCCAAGCTCGGCGGCTTTGTCCAGCTTGCTCGCCATCAGCCCATCTTCCATGGCATCCAGACGATCCAATACAGGATTAATTTCCTGCTCGATAAAATCGCGACACGTCTGTGCAATCATCAACGTTTCTTCATCCCATTCTTCAGGGATAAAAATTTCACTTGCCGGAGTAGAGCGAATTAAGAACTCGCCGCCTTTGATTGGATTACTCATAACTCACTAATTTAAAACTTATAACTACTGCTGTTGCTCATCTTCGTACCAATTGATTTTACGAGACAACCACATGATCACTAACAATACTGCGAATATGGAAATACTTCCTACCAGCAATGCGTAATCTTGTAATTGTATGATAACAAACATAAATCCGTACAACAACGTCATGATGGCACCCATGAGCATGGTTGATTTCCTATTATTAAATATCCACGAGGAATACATGGTAATCGCTCCAATGGTAGCTATTGCAGAAACCCAGTAACCCGCGTTAAAACCAATGTGTTCAGACAACGATAACAACAGTGTGTAGAATACACATATTGCCAAACCAACCAACACATACTGGAACGGGTGAATGCGCAACTTCTGCAAAATCTCGACAAAGAAGTACACCATAAACGACAAACCGATTATTAAAATCGCATATTTGGAAGCACGGGCCGATTTCAGATAATGATCGACAGGAACTTTGAAGTCAATTCCAAAACGCGATTCATAAGTATTGAATGCATCATCACTCCACACCTGCGGATAATTACGATTTAAGTTCAACACTTTCCATTCTGCTTTGAAACCGTCTTTACCAATGTCTGCGGGCTTATTCGGCAGAAATGATCCGCTAAAACTTGGATCGCGGTACGTTGAGCTCAATTGCACCATCGTCGTCTTACCTAATGGTTCGAAATACAATTCCTTGCTTCCGTTTAATTTCATTTGAAAAGAAAACTTCCACTCCGCTCCCGGCATGCGCTGCAAACTATCGGGCTCAACCGGAACACTAATACCTCCATTGCTACCATAACTCAAGCCTTCACCTTCGATGCCGGGATTGAACACAAGATCTTTCCCGTTAAGATTGAGTTTCACTTGTTCCTTAATTCCGCGCATGTCTGTTACGCCAACGCCTAAAAATGCTTTTTCCCATTCCAGCTTTTTCGGATCAACCTTTGTCAACGCATATTCCGGAATTTTGAAAGAGCCCGCAACAGCGAGATCACTTTCATACACCATCACTTCATAAATTCCGCGATGGCGCATATTCGGCGTGACGTTGCCTTTATACGTTAACTCTTCCGGAAGAATTTTCAGGTGCGACGTTACATTATTTTGTCCGTTCCACACCTGATAAGGAATGTACAATACAGGCCCGCGGACGGTTTGCTCACGACTCCATTTTTCGCTGACTTCTGAAATCGCATTCTCCGAAGTACGTTCGCGATCATAGATCAGAAACTCGAGCAAAGCCCAGGGAATAAGTAAAATAATGATCAACAGAATAATCACCAGGAGCTTCATGGTGATGGACGGTTTCTTTTTAGGTGCGGGAACCTGAGGCATTTGAAAAGGAGGATTGTTTTCCATTGCGTTTTGTTTTGGTTTCGAGATTAACGACTACCGTTTCAAAGTATTGGATCGTTAACAAATGTTGTGTTTTAATTAATATACTTCAAAAATACCTGCTGCTCCCTGACCCGCACCCACACACATGGACACGATACCGTATTTATTGTTTCTGCGTTTCATTTCATTGAATAATTGTACAGACAACTTTGCCCCGGAACAACCCAATGGATGACCCAACGCAATAGCACCTCCATTCACGTTCAAAATCTCCTGATTGAGCTCCAACTTGCGCGCAACTGCTATACTCTGTGAAGCAAACGCTTCGTTCAATTCGATAAGATCAATTTGATTTAAAGACAAATTTGCCAAACGTAATGCTTTCGGAATTGCTTCTACCGGACCGATTCCCATAATACGGGGTGGAACACCTGCTACTGCATAACTCACCAAACGCGCAATAGGCTGCACATTCAACTGCTTCAGCATTTTTTCGCTAACCACAATCACAAATGCAGCGCCATCCGATGTTTGAGAAGAGTTACCGGCAGTAACTGTTCCGCTGGCAGCAAACACCGGTTTCAACTTTGCAAGGGCATCCGCATTGGTATCAGCCCGCGGACCTTCATCCATCGTAACAACAGTCTCACGTTGTTTACGTTTACCCGATTCATCCAGATACGTTTCACTTACCGTAATTGCAGCAATACCACTTGTAAACAAGCCTTCCTGCTGTGCATTCAAAGCACGCTGATGAGAACGTAACGCAAACGCATCCTGATCTTCTCGATTGACATTAAATTCATTCGCTAATAATTCTGCGGTTAAGCCCATGCCCCAATACCAATCGGGATGATTTAACGCGATATCCGCATTCGGAATGACGCGCCAGCCGCCCATCGGAATTAAGCTCATACTTTCTACACCACCGGCAACAATACAATCCGCATGACCCGCATGAATTCTTGCTGCAGCCAATGCAATAGTTTCCAAACCCGATGAACAATAACGATTCACGGTCATTCCAGGAACTTTATCCGTATCCAGCGCTAACAAAGAAATCAGGCGTCCTACGTTTAGACCCTGCTCCGCTTCCGGCATTGCGTTTCCAACAATGACGTCATCAATCTGCTCTTTATCCAATTGCGGAATCTGCGCTACCACTTGACGAATAACTTGTGCGGCAAGATCATCGGGACGTAAAAAACGGAAAACACCCTTGGGCGCTTTCCCAACCGGAGACCGAAGACCTGCTATGATATATGCATTCATATTATTCCTATTTATCGTATTAAACTATTTAATATCCGCGATTACTATTAATTGCGCAACACTTTACCACCCTGCAAAATCGACTGCATGCGTTCCAACGATTTCCGTTCACCACACAGTGAAAGAAAAGCTTCACGTTCCAGATCGAGTAAATACTTTTCATTCACTAATGTTGGTTGCGACAAATCGCCTCCACAAAGCACCCAAGCCAGTTTGCGTGAAATCAGTGAATCGTGCGCAGATATAAACTTTCCGCTTTCCATGGAATTTGCACCAACGTATGCCAATCCCAACGCCTGTTTACCTAAAACGCGAATATCCTTACGTTGCAATGGTTGTACGTAACCGGCATCAGCCAATTCGATTGCTTTTTCTTTGGCTCGCAACAACAACCGATCGCGGGAATACACGACTTCATCCACGCCTTCGCGCAGATATCCCAAATCAAACGCTTCGTAAGCAGAAGTAGAAACCTGTGCCTGTCCAATCGTTAGAAAGCGTTTTCTGAAAGCGTTTAATTCTACATCGCCTTCCGTCAACTCGTCCGACAGTCGTAATGCAAATTCTTTTGTGCCGCCACCACCCGGAATTACACCCACTCCGAATTCAACAAGACCCATATAGGTTTCGGCGTGAGCAACGACGGCATCCGCATGCAAACAAATTTCCGTGCCACCACCCAGTGTCAGATTATGCGGAGCAACAACAACCGGAATAGAAGAATATCGAATACGTGAAGTCGCCTGCTGGAATGCGCGAACTGCGAAATCCAATTCATCCCACTCCTGCTCTACGGCAAACATAAACACCAACCCCAGATTTGCACCTGCTGAAAAATTAGCACCTTCATTAGAAATCACCAACCCTCTGAATTCCTTCTCTGCTTTATCAATTGCGGTATTGACACCTTGCAACACTTCACCTCCAATGGTATTCATCTTCGTGTGAAACTCCAGATTCAACACTCCATCACCAATATCGGTTAAGGTTGTTCCCGAATTTTTCCACACCGTTTTAGTTTCCCGAATATTCTTTAAAAGAATGAATTGCTCAGTTCCCGGAACTAAAACATAATCGCGCTTATTACTATCATAATAATACAATCCTTGTGCTGAACGTTTGTAAAACGAAGTGATTCCCTGCTTCAGCATATCCTCTACCCAAGATGCGAGTTGAAGTCCGGCAGTTTTTATTAACTCAACTCCTTTATGAACGCCTACTGCATCCCACATTTCGAATGGGCCGAGTTCCCAACCGAATCCGGCGTTCATGGCCTGATCAATCTTATACAACTCATCGCTGATTTCCGGAATTCGATTAGCACAGTATGCAAACAAACCTGCAAACGACTGTCGATAAAATTCGCCGGCCTTATCCGTTCCTTCCACCAACACCTTCATGCGCGCAGGAACAGCGTCAATTACCTTGGTTTGTTCCAACGTTGCAAACTTCACTTTTTGTTGAGGACGATACTCCAAAGTATTCAGATCCAAAGCCAGAATTTCGGATTTGCCTTCAGTATTCTTCACTTTTTTATAAAACCCTTGTCCCGACTTATCACCCAGCCATTTGTTGGAATTCATTGTTGCCACATATTCCGGCAGCTGAAATAAATCGTGTGCTTCATCTTGAGGACAAGCCTGATACAAACCATTCGCTACATGCACCAAAGTGTCCAGTCCCACGACATCACAAGTTCTGAATGTTGCGGACTTCGGACGACCGAGAACGGGGCCTGTTAATTTATCGACTTCTTCAACGGTAAGACCAATGGACTTCACCTGATGAAACAAGGACATGATACCGTACACACCGATACGATTAGCGATAAATGCCGGCGTGTCTTTACACAACACCGTTGTTTTACCGAGATGCAATTCTCCAAAGTGTAGCAGAAAATCAATCACGGCAGGATTTGTATGCGGAGTAGGAATAATTTCCAGCAACCGCAGATATCGTGGAGGATTGAAAAAGTGCGTACCGCAGAAATGTTTGATGAAATCATCGGATCGTCCTTGCGTTAATAAATGCATGGGAATTCCCGAAGTATTGGAAGTAATGAGCGCTCCCGGCTTACGGAACTTTTCTATCTGCTCAAAAATTTGTTGTTTGATATCCAGACGCTCCACCACAACTTCAATAATCCAGTCGCAAGTAGCGATGTCCTTCATATTGTCTGTAAAATTGCCGGTAGTAATGCGCTGTGCAAACGACTTCCGATAAACCGGAGAAGGATTCGATTTTAATGCCGCCTGTAGTGCATCATTCACAATACGATTACGAACCGGAGCCGACTCTAATGTGAGTCCCTTTTTCGTTTCGCTTTCCAATAATTCCTTAGGCGCAATATCCAACAACAACACTTCAAATCCGGTGTGTGCGAAATGACAAGCAATACGGGAACCCATGACTCCCGAACCCAATACTGCAATACGCGTTACGTTTCTTTTCATGACTCAATTTTTATGGCTTTACGTTCTTCCGCAATCGCATTAATTTCAGCAATAACCTCATTAAACACCTGCAGCTTTTTAGAAGAAAGCCGTTTCGATATCGCCTCGTTAAATTCCTTTACAGCCTTCCGCGAAATATCTCGTTTCAATTTTCCTTTTGGAGTTAACGTAATCAACACTTTACGACCATCACTTTTATCCTTCTTGCGCTTGATCCAACCCTGCTCTTCCATAAAATTCAACGTGCGCACCAAACTTGTAGCTTCCATGCCAATTGCAGGACCTATGCTTGTAGAAGGCACACCTTCAGGCGTATTTATTTGCAATAGAATAAAGCCAACAGTTGTAGACAGCTGATGATCTTCGCCTTCGGCATTATACATGCGGGAAATCGCATGCCACGACTGCTTAATTCTTGCACAATACGTTTCTTTCTTATCCGACATCATATCGGAAAGTTAGAAACTTTTATTATGCAAGCATAATACTTAAGAAAATTTAATAGAAATTATTCTCCCGTGTAGATTTTCTCGATATCCCCGGCGTGCTCATTCAGAATAAATTTGCGCTTCAAACTCAGCTTTGGTGTTAAATGACCACCTTCGATCGAGAACAAGGTTGGACGCACGATAATCTGTTTAATACGTTCGTATTGCGCCAAGTCTTTATTGACAGTATCCACCTCTTCCATGATGCGCTTAACAACCTTCGGATGCTTTACCAATTCCGCATCAGTTGCCGGAAGAGCAATTTCATGACGCTGCGCCCATTCGCGCACAAAGGCAAACGATGGCACCACTATAGCTCCCGGGAATTTTTGGTTTTCACCCACCACCATCGATTGTTCGATAAAGCGCGAACTGTTCAATGCGTTTTCGATCATTTGAGGAGCAATGTACTTCCCGCCTGATGTTTTGAAAATTTCTTTTTTACGATCGGTAATTTTCAAATACTTACCCTCTTCCATATGGCCGATATCGCCGGTATGGAACCAACCTTCTTTATCAATCACTTCATCGGTGGCATCCTGACGCTTGTAATAGCCCAACATCAGACTTGGTCCCTTCATTAGAATCTCACCATCTTCAGCAATTTTTACCTGCACATTACTAATAACAGGACCAACAGTACCGAACCGTGTATGTCCCGGAGTAAGCGTGTTTACAGCGATCACCGGAGATGTCTCCGTTAAACCGTAACCCTCCAAAACAGGAATATCAGCAGCCCAGAAAATACGTGCCAGACGAGGATTTAATGCTGCTCCACCCGAAACCATTGCACGCACATTACCACCCAATGCCTCTTGCCATTTACTGAAGATCAGTTTACGTGCAATTTTTAACTGAAAATTATACCAACCGCTTCTATGCTCTGCTCTGATATCGAAACGTTCGCCCAGGCCCAATGCCCAGAAAAACAAAGCCTTCTTTACAGGACTTAGTTCCGATGCTTTGGTAATAATTTTATCGTACACTTTCTCCAGCAATCGAGGGACACACGAAAACATGTGCGGCTTAACTTCTTTAATATTCTCACCGATTTTCTCCAAACTCTCCGCATAATAAATGGAGCTTCCTTTCATCACATACAAATACGTTAACATGCGTTCGTAAATGTGATTCAATGGCAGAAAACTTAATACGATACTATTACTATCAATAGGCGGTAAATCTTTTAATGCAGTGAAATTGCTCACCAAATTTTCGTGCGATAACATCACTCCTTTGGGTGTACCTGTTGTTCCACTGGTGTATAATAAGGTCACCAAATCACTCGCTTTCGTTTCACGTTTTACGGCTGCAATGCGCTCTTCCGCTCTATTACCAATACCGCGTTCCACCAGACTCATCCAATGATCCACTCCGGTAACGGGTTCAATCGAATACAGATGCACTTGCTGTTTTGCTCCTTTCTGAACCGCGCTCGCTTTATCGGCAAGGTCGGGCGAAGAATAGATAAGCACACGCGCTTCACAATCATTAATGATAAATTGCAAATCGTTTTCGCTGATGTTCGGATAAACAGGAACGAGAATGATACCACTTAACTGACAAGCGAAATCGACAATATTCCACTCCGGACGATTATTACTCATCAGCATAACTCGTTCACCGCGCTCAACGCCAAGACTTGCCAAACCCGAAGCTAAATCAACCATGAGTTGTTCGCATTTCGCAAACGACCAAGTTTCCCAATTGCCTGCAACCTTTGCGGCATACATAACCTCTTTATTGGGAAATTCTTTTTTATAAAAATCAAGCAGATCAAAAATGCGTTTTACACTCATGGCAATAGTTTGTTGGGTTATACGTGTAAATATCGTGAAAGTTATTCCGGAACCGCTACCTCGAGACCAATAAATAATCGCGGTAACTCAGGATAATTTTGAACGGGTTGCGAACCGTCTTTCACCAAATCGGAATAGCGATAACGCGCCCAGATGGCAATGCCTTCGGAACCGAATCGTGCGTAAAATCCGTAATTCAAATCGTTTAAATAATTCGGCTGACTCCATCGTGTTTTCGAACGAATCATTTTTCCTCGCGGATCATTAGCATAAGCGAATTGATCCACATAAACATTCGCCGACCAGAATGACCAAGAGGCATACGCACCAATGTCAAAATAATTTCCACTAACATTACCCTTATTCGAATACACAAAACGATGACCCAACAAAAGACTGAGCGAGTTGGTGCTGATACGCTCCCGTTTGTGCGCAACGGCATCAATGGGTAAACGTTTCACTTGTTTCTGGTTGATGACATAACGATCATTGATGTAAAACAATTCACTCAACAATGCCTGATGCCTCCACAATTTCCATTTAAAACGAAAACCATAATGAAACTGCGTACTCCACCAATTCACCTTAGCACCTTGCTCTGCACGCGATGCAACCAGTCCATATCCCATGATGGTTTGAAAATAAAACTGACGATTAGGGCCAATATTAATCTTTCGGGCAACCGTGTCCACGTCGCGCTCTACAATCACCTGGCTAAATGCATCAGTGGTTGTAGCGAAAAGCAAAATGATGATGATCCTACAAATCCAATTCCGCATAATAACCTCCCATTCGTACAATCATTTTACAATACAGCCACTCTTCGCGCATGCGCACACGCACCTCGCCGCATGCCGTTATACGATGCACAGCATAATACACTACTTTATTCCCGGCTTTCACTGCGACAAAAAGATAATCGGAATTCTTACGCTCATCGCTAAAACGCGCTATGAAGGTCACCGCTTCCGCAAGTTTTTCAATCTGCAAATGATCCTTACCAACGTTAAAACTATCGCGCTTAATGGCATATCCGGCATCCTGTAATAACGAATCGGTTTGCGGCACACCGTAACCGTGCAGATAATCGTAATACGGATATAACGAAGCGCGGCGTTGCAACATCCGATAAACAGCCATCGCTCCGGAATCGGGATAGATCTGCATCACACATGCTGCAAGACCGGTCACAAATGGAGCAGAAAAGGATGTTCCTTCTTCCCAACCATAGGTGCAAGTTCCTTTCAAATTGCATTGCGCCACAAAAGCAGTTCCGGGCGCGCAGATGTCGGGCTTTCTCCTGAAATCGGCCGTTGGACCATAAGAAGAATATGCAGCACCATATTTCCCCGATTCATCCAATGCCGTTACACATAACGCACTGTCCGCATCTCCGGGAGGTAAGATATTCCATTCTTCATCGTACTCACCGTTGTTTCCCGCGGCTGCAATTACTAAAATTCCTTTGCGTGCCGCAATGTTTGCGGCTCTTGAAATCAGCGCCGTTTTTCCGTCCATTTGCTCCGCGAAATAAGAACGCTCGTTAGGACCACCGGACATATTGATAATGTTAGCACCCAAACTATCCGCCCATTCCAACGCACGTACAAAATTTTGTTCCGATTTGAATTGATTGCCGCCTTCACGTGCAATACGCGCCAGCAGCACCGTGGCATCAGGAGCATAACCTAAATTCACGCCTTCTGCTTTTCCGACAATACAAGACAACACTGCTGTTCCGTGCGACGATGCTTTATGATCAACATTTGTTTGATTCAACACAAAATCATACGTCGCTTTAATTCTTCCTTCATTGCGCACATGCGCAAAAGCCGGATGTGTATTCACTCCTCTGAAACCAATATCAAAAACGGCAATCGTAATTCCTTTGCCCGTTATACCGAAATCAATCGGCTTCGTTTTTCCGAATGGCACCAGTTGTGTGTGATAATATTGCGGATCGACAGCAGTTGTAGTATCGGAGTTGGCACACCAAATAAATTGCACATCATTTCCACGAGCAACTTCCACATGATCCACAAACGGCAAGGTTTCCACAGCTGACATTTGTTCGGACTTCACATACACCGCAACGGCATTGAGCCATTTCGACGTAACACCCAAGCTGTCGCAATAGTTATTGATCGTTCGAACGTAGTTTTGATTTACCGGCGCATCAAGCCCGAAAACCGGTTTATCCTTGAAAAACACCCAACACGGCACCGACTGCCCCGCAGCAATTCCTGCAAAGAGAACGAGTACGATAGCGAGCAGATTTTTCATTTCTAAAACAACGTAAATCTACGATTTATCGCCCTTAATCTGCTTTTCCTGGAGTGCCCTCATGTTCTGTATCTTTGCACCCTAAGCTCAACACCATGATAATCGATTTACGCAGTGATACTGTAACCAAACCTACCGAACCCATGTTGAAAGCCATGATGGCTGCGCGCGTGGGCGATGATGTTTTTGGAGAAGATCCTACGGTTAATGAACTGGAAGAAACCGGAGCAGCATTGTTCGGCAAAGAAGCCGGATTATTCTGTCCGAGTGGAACCATGACCAACCAAATTGCCATCAACGTATTAACAAAACCCGGCGATGAAGTAATATGTGATTATACGTCTCACATTTATCAATATGAAGGTGGGGGTATTGCGCGTAATTCGGGTGTTCAGGCGAAACTTTTAATGGGCGACCGCGGAAGAATTTCTGCTCAACAGGTAGAGGAC
>Ga0315899_10007192_pt1 | contig 11948 bp, 1 predicted proteins | sample LakEriMetagenome_2_FD_203518 | JGI IMG/M metagenome (GOLD analysis project Ga0315899, IMG submission 203518) | Freshwater fungal communities from buoy surface, Lake Erie, Ohio, United States - Buoy 4 MA112 | ecosystem: Environmental > Aquatic > Freshwater > Lake | place: USA: Lake Erie, Ohio... | reverse complement strand
TTTGTTGATTCTGACAGCGAAGGAAGTTCTTGCTACTACACCATCAGCCGTGTTTGGACCGCTGTTGACGAGTGCAACAATGCTTCTGAATTCACCCAGTACATCCATATCCAGGACACTACTGCTCCTGTGATTAGCGGCGTAGCTCAACTCGATCGTCCATGTGATGATTATGCAGGCATCTATGTAAACGTTAGCGACAACTGCAACGAATACTCAGTTGACTACACAGACGAAATGGTATCAGGCTCATGCGCCGGTAACGTTATCCGTCACTACATCGCTACTGACGTTTGTGGTAACGTTTCTGCTGAATTCGTTCAAGTGATTCACTTGACCGATGAGGTTGCTCCGGTTATCGCATTCGTATCACCTGACATGGTAGTAGAATGCGGTGATGAATACGGTGTTCAACCAGCTTCATTTACTGACAACTGTGATCAAGAGTTAGATATCACTTCTAACTTCTCATCATCAACTGACGGTTGCACAACGACTGAGACCTACACGTGGACTGCTACAGACCATTGCGGTAACGCTACAACGGCTACAACTGTTGTAACGATTGTTGACACAACTAACCCATACTTCACTGCACTTCCTGAGAACGCTACAGTAAACTGTGACGAAACTATCCCAGGATTTGGTGAGTATGCTGCTGCTGACAACTGCGACAGCGAAGTTGAAGTTATGGTTGAAGAGTCTATCATCCCAGGCAACTGCCCACAGAGCTACACTATCGAGCGTGTTTACCGCGCTGCTGACAACTGTGGCAACCAGGTTGTTGAATCACGCTATGTATATGTAATCGATCAGTACGCTCCTGTATTCGAAGAGCAGCAAAGTGCTTATACTTATGAGTGCGGTGATGCTATCCCAGTTATCGAGCCTGTTGCTCAAGACAACTGCGACTTGGAATTGGATTATAACTACAGCGACATCGCTGAGGAAGGTTCTTCATGCGACCGTTACATTACCCGTCAGTGGACAGCTGCTGATGATTGCGGAAACGTTGGTACCTTCTACCAGACTATCCGTATCCTCGATACTCAAGCTCCGGTTGTAAATCCTTACACGATGGCGATTGATATGCCATGTGATGCAGTGAGCAACAACATCATGATCTCTGCTGAAGATTGCAACGAAGTTGTGATTACTTACACTGACGAATATGTAAGCGGTGGTTGCGCAGGTAAGATCATGCGTACCTACGCTGTAAGCGATGTTTGCGGAAACCAGACTACAGGTTTGATCCAACAGATCATCACCTTGATCGACGTTACTGCTCCTGCTGTTACTTCAGCTCCTGCTGATGTAGTTATCGAGTGTGGCGAAGAAGCTCCGGCTTACAGCCCAACTTGGATTGACAACTGTGACCAGGAACTGTCATTGTCTGACAGCTCTAGCATTACTTCTGATGCTTGCACTTCAGTAATCTATCAGAGCTGGACTGCTTCAGATGCATGTGGTAACTCAACTACAGTATCACGCACCATCACTATCGTTGACAGCTCTGCTCCGGTATTCACTAGCGTTCCACAAAACGAGAACCGCGAGTGCACACAGCAAGATGTTGTAGCTCCTGCCTACGCTATCGACAACTGCTCTGATGTAACTATCACACACAGCGATGTTGTAACCGGTGGTCAGTGCGCTGCTAACTACACGATCGAGCGCACTTACCGTGCAACTGACGAGTGTGGTAACTACGCTGAGTACACACAGACAATCAATGTAAGCGACAACTACGGTCCTATCTGGGGTGAAAACAATTCACAGTTCGTATACGAGTGTGGTTCTGATGCTTCAGTAGTTGCGCCTTCTGCTTCAGATGCTTGCAGCGTGTTCACAATGGACTACACACAAGGTGAAACTTGGGTTGAGGGTTGCAACAGCGGCTTTACCCGCACTTGGATTGCAGTAGATGCTTGCGGTAACGCCAGCGCTCCATTCGTACAGTACATCAGCTTTGAAGACACTACCGAGCCTATGCTCAGCGGATGTCCACAAAACGTGGTATTGGGCTGCACTGATGCAATTCCTGCTCCTGCAGATGTAACTGCTTATGATTCTTGCGACGACAGCGTTCAGGTTTATTTCGAAGAGCACATCATGGGTGATGTTCCTGCTGAAGGTTCTATCGCTGATTGCAACTTGAGCACTCCTGCTCGCTCTGTAGGCAACCCATGTGGTTACCCTTACGATTGGGCTATGGCAATGTTCGCTATGCCTACTGCTCACCGCTGGTATCAGGTAGTTGATGGTCACTTGGTTCAATACCCTGGTGGTTCATTGCACTTGGTTGCTCAACTCGAGAACGTTTTGAATCCTGGTTCTGGTTTCAACGTTGATGTTACTTTCGGTAACGGTATGGATTGGGCTACATGGTCAAGCCAAGGTATCCCAACAAGCTTCAAAGCTGATTGCGGTGCTAACGGTGCAAACTTCGCTTCATGGACATACTTCCTGTTGCAGGCTGGTCCTGGTGCTGAGTTGACCGGTTACGGTGCTTACGAAGGTTCTTTGATCAACCTCGTTCACGCTCCTGCTAACAACTACTTCGGCTTCCAATTGGGTGACGGTGCTAACAACTACAACAGCGCTGAGAACGGTTTCGGTGGATGGTTCAGCTACAGCGGTGTGTTCCGTGCTAACCAAAACCTCGATCTGTCATCAGTATCAGGTGCAGGTGACTTCGCATTCGAATTGGATTGCTGCCCTGATTACACTATCGAGCGTCAGTGGACTGCTATCGATTGCTCAGGTAACGCAGTGACTTGCACACAGACTATCAGCTTCGACGGTAGTGCTTCAACCGGCAACGGAGACAACACAACCATCGCTTCTGAAGGATTGGAAAGCAGCAAGCTGACTAGCGAAATGGCTGTATCTCCAAACCCTGCTAACAACAATGCAGTGTTCACTTTCAAGGCGGCTTATGCTGCGAAGACTTCACTCGAAGTTCTCGACATGACCGGTAAGAAAGTAGCTGATCTATTCATGGGAACTGTTGAAGCAGGTGCTTCATACAACGTGAACTTCAACGTTAGCGACCTCGCTACCGGTGTGTACACGTATCGCTTGATCAATGGCACTGATGTTAAGATCGATCGCTTGATCATTAACAAATAATCCATAGGTCAAAACCTAACTTGAGGAGCCCTCCTGCGAAAGCAGGGGGGCTTTTCTTTTTAATGACAAATGACGAATGACAAATGACGAATGGCGAATGGCGAGTGGCAGCCCTCTTGATTTGCAGCAGGCCTTTGGATAGGAGGAGCGGTACCGACGCACTGCTGTGCGTCGTTTTGCAGCCAGCCTTCATTAGAAAACAGCGCCGCCCATGCACTGCTGTGCGTCGTTTTGCAGCCAGCCTTCATTAGAAAACAGCGCCGCCCATGCACTGCTGTGCGTCGTTTTGCAGCCAGCCTTCATTAGAAAACAGCGCCGTCCATGCACTGCTGTGCGTCGTTTTGCAGCACTGCTGTGCATCCGATTGCCAGCCCAATCCTGTTAACAAACTGTTCATAAACCCACCTCCGTACACCTTAAATTGATTTTTTGTCTACATTTTTTCTTTATTCGTCGAAACTTATGTATATTCGCGCCGAAAACTCAAACTAACCGGTCCCTCTGCCTGGCGCTTACGCTAGTTCACTGTTTAATAACCAAATTCTATTTTCAATGGAAAAAACTCAACATTCCATTGGAAGCTATGCGCAAAAAACAACCACGAGTTGGCGTATGTCTGCTTCCATACAAACACTCGTTGTTTGTTTCTTGTTTGCTTTGTGGGGCTCGGGAAATCTCTATTCCCAGGCTCAACCATCTGCCGGTTGCACACGCACCTTTACATCCGATGAAGACTTCAACGAAGGTCTTCTGCTGAGCGTAAACACCAGTGTTTCCGGATCGCTGCGCCTTGACCAACCCGGTCAGCCGCTTCCGTTCGTTTATATCCCTTGCAGTGCCCGTGGCACTGTAGTAAGGATTAACGTCGTAACAGGAGAAATCGTGGGTGAATTTGCCTCTGCGCCAAATGGCCGTGGTAAGGATCCGTCACGAACTACTGTTGACGAATATGGTAACGTTTGGGTTTCGAACAGAGCAGAAAGTAGCGTCATCAATGGCGTTTCGAAAGGCTCCGTAATCCGTATCGGTCTCACCATCGGTGGTACACGCTGCGACGCCAGCGGTACTCCAGATCCGGCCGGTCAATACTTGAAGCCACCGTTCATCTATAACACCTGCATCGACCGTGATAATGACGGACTCATCAAAACGTCACGCGGATTGGGTAACATTCTTGCATGGACGAATGCCGGAGGAGTTGATAATGACGGCGGTGTAGACACTGCCGAGGACGAAGCTATCACTGTATACACCCGTGTATTTGCAACAGGTGCGCGCACAATTGCTGTTGATGCAGCCGGTGACATTTGGGTTGGAGGAAGCTCTAATCGCTTCCACGAAAAGCTCAATGGAGAAACCGGTCTGCCTATTGCTGGAACTGTATTCAATACAGGTACCGGTGGTTACGGCGGATTGATTGACGGCAACGGTATCCTCTGGTCAGCCAGCGGTCCAAACGCTGCCATCTTACGCTACAACACCGTTGATGGAACTTACACCAACATTTCCGGAAACGGTGACTATGGATTGGGTATCGATCCTAACACCGGAGAAATTTGGGCCACCAACGTTGAAGGTAACCGTGTAGTTAAAATGTCCCCAAATGGAGACATCATTGGTTCATACCAACACGGTAGCTTCAATGCACAAGGTGTAGGCGTGGATGCGTACGGTAACGTATTCGTTGCTCACTCACTCATCGGACCAACAACAACCGTGGGTCACTTGAAAACCGACGGTACATACGTAGGAAACATTCAATTGGGCGGCGCTGGTGCCGGTCCAATTGGTATTGCCATCGACCCTAACGGTAAAGTGTGGACCTCCGGCATCAATGGTAATACGGCTCAACGTATTGATCCTAACGCAGGCCCTATCGGAGCCAACGGCGAACCGATTGGTGCTGTTGACCTCACCGTTGACCTCGGTCCCGGTGCAGGCCCATACACCTACAGTGACATGACCGGTTTCGTTGCTATCAACGCAACAGTTCCTTCAGGAAGCTGGACCGTAATTCACGACGGTATGGTTGCCGAGCGCAAGTGGGGTAAAATCACTTGGACTGCTGAAACTCCTGATCAAACAGGAATCATCGTTGAAGCACGCGCTTCTGACAACCTGCTGAATCTTGCACTTCTCGACTTCGTTCCGGTAGGAAATGGCGAAGAATTCTGCTGCGCCGGTGTTACCGGTCGTTACGTTGAAATTCGCACCACTCTCTTCCGCGGTATCACCGTGAATGAAACTCCGGTATTGTATGACCTTACGATCGAGTGTTGCGAAATCTATCCAAACGAATTGCCTTCAATCGCCTCTTCACGCGGTTGCAATCCAACGGATACATTGACCCTGCCAGCAGACCAGCCGTTCACCATGTCATTCTTTGGTAGCGACCCGGATGCTGATCAAGCATTGACCATTTCGGCCAATATATTGCCTGCCGGCGCTTCGTTGGTTCAAGACACTGCTTCGACCAACCCGGTTAGCGCAGTTTTCTCTTGGACTCCGACGGTAGCCCAAGTAGGCGTTTACAACATCACCTTCCAGGTGGATGACATTTACTGCTACAACGACAAGTGTCCGAAAGTACTCGAGGTTATCCCTTGCGTTCCTTTCTCGATCTATGGTGTTGATCCACTGGTATCCGTTCAGTGCTTGGAAGACAAGCCTGGGTTCCAAGCGGGAGTTTACGCTTATGATGAGTGCACTGGTTTCTATGGCGAAATCGAAACATGGGGAAGCGAAACAGGCAGCCCTGAGGTTATCTGCAGCGCTACTACAGCTATCGGACCCGGTGCTGACTGGGCGATCTGGTTGGAAGATCTGGAAGAAAGCGGTGATGTTGCCTCTTCATACTTCCATTTCGATGCTAACGGCGGAACATTCAAGCAATTCACTGATGGCACCGCTCACCTTTCGGGTACAATCGAAAACAGCCTCAACAACACTCAAAAGTTTGTCGTTGATTTCTGGTTCGACAATAAGGCTGACTGGAACACTTGGGATAGCCTTGGTCGCAGCTACAAGAACGACTTGAACTTGGCGTGTGCTGATGCAAACCACCCTGAGTGGGATTACTACGAAATGAAAGGCGGCTTCTCCACCCTTACAGGAGCAGGTTCATTAGCAGGCGATGTATTGTATGCATACCACACCCCTTCAAACTACTACTATGGTTTCCAGGTGGGTGATGGCGCTAACAGCAAAAACTGTAACCACGGTATGTCGGGCTGGTTCCGCTACGATGGTTTCGTTGATGGCGAGCATATCGTTGGTAATGGTGACGTGAACGTTGATACTGAATGTGACACCGTACCAAACAATGGTGAGTGTATTCACAACACATCATTCACTTACTTCTACCGTTCAGAAAACGAAAACGGATTTGCCTTGATCGAAACACAGCAAGTTGTCATTGCAGACACTACTGCTCCTGTATTCGAAAACTGTGGTCCTAGTGTTGTGGTTGCTTGTGAAGACAGCATTCCTGCGCTTCCAACACCAACAGCTACAGACAACTGCGTTGGTGATGTAACCATCGCATTCCTGGGTGAAATCATCGACGGTGAAGGTTGCGTTCGCACCATCACGCGCACATGGGCAGCAACTGACCTTTGTGGTAACCGCGCAGAATGCACGCAGGTGATTTCAATTGCAGATACTGCAGCACCTGTATTGGGCAATCTTCCTGTAGCTGAACTCAACGTATCATGTGATGCAGTTCCTGCTGTAGCACAGGTAACCTTGGTAGACAACTGCGACGAAAACCCAACATTGGTTTACAATGAATCGCGCATCAACGGCAATTGTGCATACAACTACACGTTGGTTCGCACCTGGTATGGCGTTGACGCTTGCGAAAATGTTTCTAGCACGTTTACACAGACGATCCACGTTGCAGATACCACTGCTCCTATCGTTGCTCCTTACGCATCAGAAGTTGAAATGCCATGCGACAACATCAGCACGACAATCGCTATCTCGGCTACCGATAACTGCAGCGATGTAAACATCACGTTCTCTGATGAGTATGTGAGCGGTGCTTGCGCCGGCCGTATCATTCGCACATACTATGTAAGCGATGAGTGTGGCAACCAAACTCCTGGCATGATCCAACAGATCATCAACCTGATCGACGTTACAGCTCCAACAGTTGTTAGCCAGACTCCAAACCAGACTGTTCAGTGTGGCGCTCCAAACAGCAACGCAGTGAATCCTCCTGTCTTCGCCGACAACTGCGACCAGGAGTTGAACATCACGTCTTCATTCGCTTCTGTAACTTCAGGTTGCACAACGACTGACACCTACACGTGGACGGCCACCGACGACTGTGGTAATTCAACATCAGCTTCAACCGTAGTGACAACAACCGACAACACTCCTCCTGTATTTGTAGGAGTACCCGGAGATCGCTACTACGATTGTAACGACACCTTTGGTGTTGATTACGTTGAAGCAGAAGACAACTGTTCAGACGTGACCATCACCCACAATGATGTGCTTGTTCCGGGCTTCTGTGCTAGCAACTACACCATCGAACGCACCTTCCGTGCGGAAGATGAGTGCGGAAATTTCAGCACCTATGTTCAGCTCATCAACGTGAGCGACGACAACGGACCGGTATGGGTTTCAGGTCAGTCAGAGTTCAGCTACGCTTGCGGGTCAACTGCAGCGGTAGTTGCTCCAACAGCAACAGACAACTGCAGCAACTTCACCATCGACTACGTAGATGGCGCAATGTGGACTGAAGGTTGCACAAACGGCTTCAATCGCGTTTGGACTGCCGTGGATGCTTGTGGTAACACCAGCAGCCCATTCATCCAGTACATCACCTTCGTAGACACCGTCGAGCCTGTGCTTAGCGATTGTCCAGAGGATTTGGTGTTGGAATGCGGCGCAACTTTGCCTGCTCCGGCGATGTTAACAGCAGAAGACAATTGCGATGACGACGTTCAAGTACTTTATGAAGAATTCGTTTTCGGAAATGCTCCTGAAGAAGGTTCAATCGCAGATTGCAATTTGATGACTCCTGCTCGTCCTGCCGGTAACCCATGCGGTTATCCTTATGACTGGGCTATGGCCATGTTCAGCATGCCTGCTGCTCACCGTTACTACACGGTAGAAAACGGAAGCCTTGTTCAGTATCCTGACAGCACGCTGCACTTGACTGCTACCATGCGCAACGCGATGAACCCTGCCAACGGTTGGACTGTCGATGTATGGTTTGCCGGTAACATGGACTGGAACACTTGGTCTGACCAAGAATTCCCAACCAGCTTCAAGGGTGATTGCGGTGGAAATCCTGCCAACTTCGCTTCATGGAAGTACTTCTTGTTGACTCCGGGTGCTAACACCGAGTTGAACGGCTTCGGTGCTTATGCCGGTTCTTCATTCAACCTGATTCACGCTCCTGCCAACAACTACTTCGGTTACCAGTTGGGTGATGGTGCAAACAACTACAACAGTGCTGACAACGGCTTCGGTGGTTGGTTTAGCTACAACGGTATGTTCCACACTTCACCTAATGCTCCGTTGGTTGAGATGTCAGGTGCAGGTGACTTTGCACTTGAATTGGATTGCTGCTCTGACTACTCTGTAGAGCGTCAGTGGACTGCAATCGATTGCTCAGGCAATGCAACTGTTTGTTCGCAGTCAATCACTTTCGATGGTATTGCTTCAGCCGGTAACGGTGGCAACGCTACGATTGCAAACGAAGGACTCGAAAGCAGCAAATTGACCGGCGCCATTGCCGTGTCTCCAAACCCTGCTAACAACACTGCATTGTTCACTTTCAAAGCCGCTCACACAGCGAAGACTTCACTCGAAGTATTCGACATGACCGGTAAGAAAGTAGCTGATGTATTCATGGGTTCAGTAGAAGCCGGTGCTTCATACAACGTGAACTACAACGTGAGCGACCTCGCTACCGGTGTATACACGTATCGTTTGACCAATGGTGCTGATGTGAAGATCGAACGTCTGATCATCAACAAATAATCCATAGGCCAATAACCTAATTTGAGGAGCCCCTCTGCGAAAGCAGGGGGGCTTTTCTTTTTAATGACAAATGACGAATGACAAATGACGAGTGGCAGCTCTCTTGATTTGCTGCAGGCCTTTCGATAGAAAGAGCGGCATCGACGCACTGCTGTGCGTCGTTTTCTTGCAGGCCTTTCGATAGAAATAGCGGTACCGACGCACTGCTGTGCGTCGTTTTCTTGCAAGCCTTTAGATAGAAAGAGCGGCATAGACGCACTGCTGTGCGTCGTTTTCTTGCAGGCCTTTAAGTAGAAAGAGCACATCAACCCAATGCTGTGCGTCGTTTTCTTGCAAGCTTTTATCTAGAAGGAGCGCATCGACGCACTGCGGTGCGTCGCGCAATTATTCCTCTAGCCCACCATTTCAATGGTGGGCAAGCGAAAAAACTCGAAACCTAACTACCTGTAAATATGCTTTTTATCTATTTATTTTGGCATTTCATAACTTTTTTCTTGCTTTTCGTCGAAACTTATGTATCTTTGTATTTGAAAACTGAAACTAGCTAGTCCCCTCCCGCATTTGGACCTACGCTTTTTTAAACTGATTTACAAACTAAATTCTATTCTCAATGGAAAAAACTCAACGTTCCATTGGAAGCTATGCGCAACACTCTGCTAAGAGCTGGCGCATGTCTGCTTCCTTACAAGCATTTCTTGTTTGTTTCTTGTTTGCTCTGTGGGGCACGGGAAATCTTTATTCCCAGGCTCAACCATCTGCCGGTTGCACACGCACCTTTACATCCGATGAAGACTTCAACGAAGGTCTTCTGCTGAGCGTAAACACCAGTGTCTCCGGATCGCTGCGTCTCGACCAACCCGGTCAGCCGCTTCCTTTCGTTTATGTACCCTGCAGCGCCAGGGGAACGGTCGTTCGTATCAACGTGACGACAGGCGAAATTGTAGGTGAATATTTATCCGCGCCAAACGGCATGGGAAGAAACCCATCGCGAACTACCGTCGACAAAGACGGAAACGTATGGGTTTCCAACCGCGATGAAAGCGGATCGGTTAATGGCATTGCCAAAGGATCAGTAATTCGTATCGGACTTGTTATTGGCGGTACCCGTTGCGATGCCGACGGTTCTGACAATCCTTCCGGACAATACTTGCGTCCCCCATTCATTTTTAACACATGTATCGACCGCAACAAGGATGGCTTGATTAAGACATCACGTGGTCTTGGTAATATTCTTTCTTGGACAAACTCTGGTGGTGCCGACACCTTCGGCGGTGTATCAACCGCAGATGACGAGGCCATCACCGTTTATACCCGAACTTACGCTACCGGAGCTAGAACGCTTGCCGTAGACGAGTTCGGTGACATTTGGGTAGGTGGTTCTTCAAACCGCTACCACGAAAAACTCAGCGGACAAACCGGTGAGAGCCTTTACCCCGCAGACCCACGCGCTTTGATGAATATCGGCGTAGGTGGTTACGGTGGTTTGATCGACGGTTACGGCGTGCTCTGGTCTACAGGTGCTCCGAATAGCCCAACACTTCGCTTCGACACTAACGGTAACCCATTCCCCGCAGCACAAGGCATTTCAGGTCGTGGCGACTACGGAATTGGTGTTGACCCTAACACCGGTGAAATCTGGGTTACCCAGTACACCGGAAATCGCATTTTCAAACTGACTCCTGCCGGTGAATTGATTGGTTCATATACACACGGTAATAACGTGGGTATGGGACTCGCTGTTGACGCTTATCAAAACGTATGGATTGCTCACGGAGGAGGTGCCTCTTCAATCGGTCACTTGAAAACCGACGGTACTTATGTAGGCAATGTTCCGCTTCCCGGTACCGGACCAATCGGTGTTGCTATTGACAAAGATGGAAAAGTTTGGACCGCTTGTATCAGTACAAACAATGCTGTGCGTATCGACCCGAATGCCGGAGGAAATGGTGGCGGTGGACATGCCATCGGTGCTGTTGATATGAACATCGATTTGGGTGCCGGTGCGGGCCCATATACTTATAGCGACATGACCGGTTTCGTTGTAATCAACGCTACTGTTCCTTCAGGAAGCTGGACTGTTCTTCACGATGGTCAAGTTGCAGGTCGCAAGTGGGGTAAAATCACTTGGAATGCTGAAACACCTGATATGACCGGTGTTCGCGTAGAAGCGCGTGCTTCTGACGACGCCCTCGCTCTTGCTCTGTTGCCCTTCGTAGAAGTTGGTAACGGGGAAGAGTTTTGCTGTGCAGGTGTTACCGGTCGATTTGTGGAAATTCGTACTACCCTGTTCCGCGGTATCACCGTGAATGAAACTCCGGTATTGTATGACCTCACTATCGAGTGCTGCGAAATCTATCCGAATGAAGTGCCTTCAATCGCTTCATCACGCAACTGTAATCCTACTGATACACTTACTTTGCCTGCCGACCAGCTCTTTACCATGTCATTCTTTGGTAACGACGCTGATGCCGATCAGGCACTTACTATTTCATCTACCGCACTTCCTGCAGGTGCTACCTTGGTTCAAGATACTTCGTCTACGAACCCTGTTAGCGCTCAGTTCTCATGGACTCCAACCGAAGCTCAAGTAGGTGTTTACAACATCACCTTCCAGGTGGATGATATTTACTGCTACAACGACCGTTGTCCGAAGGTGCTCGAGGTTATCCCTTGTGTTCCTTTCTCCATCTACGGTGTTGACTCTTTGGTTACCGTTCAGTGCTTGGAAGACAAGCCCGGTTTCCAGGAGGGTGTATATGCTTACGATGAGTGCACAGGTTTCTATGGTGAAATCGAAACATGGGAAAGCGAAACAGGTA
>Ga0315899_10007191_pt1 | contig 11950 bp, 12 predicted proteins | sample LakEriMetagenome_2_FD_203518 | JGI IMG/M metagenome (GOLD analysis project Ga0315899, IMG submission 203518) | Freshwater fungal communities from buoy surface, Lake Erie, Ohio, United States - Buoy 4 MA112 | ecosystem: Environmental > Aquatic > Freshwater > Lake | place: USA: Lake Erie, Ohio... | reverse complement strand
CTCTAGGCGAAGACACACATACTTAAGACACACCTAAGACACACCTAAGACACACCTAATCGCTCTCTCTAGGCGGCGACGGCGCTGCACGGGCTCAAATTCGACGGGCGCCCTGTCGCCGCCACATTTGTTGATGAAGCCGTTTTTAATTCCCTGTACCAAGGTCTTATGTATACACTTGTGTGTGTGTGTGTGTGTGTGTGTGTGTGTGTGCACACATGCATATATTTGTGCATGTATATGCATACATGTGCATATAAGCTATATATATTGCTTGTTTTGCCTCTTATTTCTTTATAGCCTGCGTTTGTATTATGTGTGTGTGCGTGCGCGTTGGCGCGCGCTTGCGTGCTGGAATGTAAGGCCTGCATGATCTGATGCGCATATCCAACTGCTGACACCACAAACACACATACACACACACACACACACACACACATACAGCCATTCTGCAGGAGGACGCGGCAGTAAACGGGCTGGCAGCGCCGCAGTGAAAGAAAAAAACAGCAGCGGTGCTACGGCCGCGCGTGTGCACCTCGGATTTTGGTGACCAAGTGCAATTGCGCGAACTCAGTCCACGAACTCAGTCATGTTTCACGTCACGTCTCACCCGCCTTTACGCATCCCTCTCCTCTTCCTCGGACCTCAGAGAGAGCGCGCGCGCGAGGGAAAGAGAGACTTTATTCACACTCAATCAAATGTTTTGAGACGTCGTAAAATGCGATGAAGGGCGAAGTCTACTCCTCGGAATTTCCGGTACTTAGTGAACTCTGAACTCTGAACTCGATCCGGTTTGGAATGACCCTCAATTAGACGGTCTGGGTAAGCAGTCCTCTGCCCTGCGGAAACCGTGGTTTTTGGGTGCCAATCGGCACCCCAGTAACCGGTTTCTGGGGTGCCAATCGAAACTCAGCGCCAATCGAAACCATGGATTTTGAGGTGGTAATCGAAACCACAGTTTCTGGGGTGCCAATCGACACCCTGCAACAACACCGGATTTTTTTTGGAATTTGTTAAAAATGCTCGAATACAAACCAAGAAAATGACCTTTTAAAAAAAATGAACATTTGTGAAAAATGACCCTTGTTTAAGGGCGCTCGGGCACCATGGTTTCGATGAAGCACTTTTTGTACCCCAGAACCCATGAATTCGCGGTAAGAAATAGTACCCCTGAAACCGTGGTTTGTGTCCAGAAACCACGAGTGGGAGCGACGCGCACCTGGCACGGTGCTTTGTGGGTAAATGTGCCTAATCAATTCACGGTCTTCGTGTTTCATTGCTAAAAAGTTGATGTTACGATTTGGGGTCACAAATCCGACCCCCTCGCACCACAGGCAGGCACCTGGGGGACTTTCTGACATACTTTCAGCCTCTCCCATCAGCGCATAGCGGTACAAAGGCCAAAACCATTGTGGAAACCGTGGTTTCGGGGGTGCCAAACCCTCTACATATGGATTTCGATTTCGATTACAACCGTCATGATAGTTGCTTTCATAGATATTTCAGCCTTAGCTGATCTTGGTGTCGGTGAGGAGAAGCCTCAAGGGCAAGGGCATCAGCAGTCCATACGAAGCTTCTGAAACCGCAGACATCGTGGCCATCCAACGTCACACTCCCGTGCGCGAGGCACTCCGTGTAAGCAAAGCACGTATGGACGCTAGCCGGTAGTCCAGTGAGCACGAGAGAGAGATGAGAGAAGGAGACACAGCAGGCGCAGGGGGGGGGGGGCATCCTGGGGGGTTGCGGAAAGAGGAAGGGAAAGATTTTGTCGATGAATGGCAAATCTAAAGCAGGAGGTGGTCGCTTGGCGCAATTGCGCGAAGCCTGAATCGGAGGTGAGAGGGGTGGAGCGGGAAAAAGGAGGGTTTTTGAAAGCAAACGCGATGATTGAGGAGGATTCTGGAGCTAGATTTCGCTTTCGCAGGGTCAGGGCAATGGAAATTGCCCATCCGTACAGTACCTGATCCTTGTCCCCCCTCCCTAATTGCACATCCTATCTCTTCAAGTTGCACATGCTCTCTTAGAGGCACGACTCGCGCAGCCGCTGACTCAGGTTGAAGACATTCTTGCCACAAGGTGGAGTGGTGATCTTTACTGAATTACGCAGCACGCGCTGTTGTTCACAGGAGCAGTAACGCGTTCTGCAGGCGGATTGAGGGCTGAGAGCGCTTTTTCTGCCCACTCCTGCCACATCACCATGTAAGTCAAGAAATGTTCTCCAGCTTATAAGTGCTCAAGCGTGCTTTTCCATGCAATGTGCGCAAAAGGAGGGGACAAGGGAATTTTGCTACCGTGACGAAGCTGTCATTGCCAAACTTGATCTTGGCCCTGGTGACAGCCTCCTTTGCACCAACTTGCACCAAGACCCTCCGCACATTGTCAGCTGCGCTTGCGAGCGTGTGCACCTGTGGCAACATGTTCATACCTTACTCGCAAAAGGCTTGCACACGTACACCACTGCACAAGACGATCACAACCATCAAGGCAGTAGGTGATGAACTTACCATATGGCACATGTGTCCGTAGGGCTGTGCATCAGGGAAGCTGGTGTTATCGAAAATGCTGAAGACACGCCCAATGTTGCCGGTGATACCAATACTTTGCACTGTCAGGCTATTCTCATTGGCGATAATTTGGCAGATTTGCAACACCAACTTCATGACTGGAGTAGCCATGTGTGCGGGGTACTTCTCAAGAGTATTCAAGATGGTCGTCAAGCCACCGACTGCGACTGCTCGTAAACAAGTCTCGCCATCGCAGCAGAGCTGCTTCAGAAAAGCACATCCCTCCATTTGCAGTTCTAAGCTTGTATCTGTCCAAGAGACACCAAAAACCCATGAAGCACATTCAGTGGATAATATTTAGTGCAAAAAAATCATAGCAGAATTCAGCAGTACCGGAATGAAGGTTGCAATGTTCATGCAGCGCACGGATGATAGCCTCGAGACCCCAGCCCGCGGCTATCTCTTTTTTATTCTCACAGGCCATGACGCAGAGGCACTTGAGGCCAAGAAGTTGGAGATCGATGTTTCGACGATGCACAAGCATCAGCTCCGTAACTTCTTCCGAGATGAAATTTCGAGTGGGATAATCTGCAGGACTTTGAGTATCTGCTTCTGCCCCCAGTCCTCTGTCCGCGCTTATGCTCAGAAGGCTATTGAGGGCGCGCATCGCACACAACAGCACTGGTTCGTCCCATTTGTACCCCTCGATGACGTTTGTTACCGCTGGCACAAGATCCAGTGAATTGCCTCTATTATTTCGTCTGGTTAGACTACAGATTGCAGTGCACCCCCAAGCCTGTATGCGTGTTGACAAGGGATAAGCCTTCATGACCTTGATCAAAGCCTGACTGCAATGTTCCAACGACATTTGGTTCTCCCGAATATCAATCATATGTTTCTCATGAAGAGGCAGCAATGTTTGGTCGGCTCGCAGCTGAAGTGAAGCACACGATTGGCACTGTTTGCCTCCATCATCTGCAGCACAAGTCGACAACTGCCTGCCAAACTTGCGATTACAATAGTAGCGAGGCTTGATGCCACCACTTGGCACTTGTCCTACAGAGAAGTGGCCTTGATCATTCGGAAGGCAGATAGGGTCCGTACCCTCCGCAACTGCCAAGAGCATACCCATCGCCTCAACGCCTTTCTCCAATATTGGGAGCTTCGTCGGGTCTTTGACTTCGCAGTCAAGTAGATGCACGAGCTTGTCGAAACGTATCGGCGGGAGGCACAGACGCGCCAGGCCATCCTGCGATCGAGGCGAGTGTCAAACAAGGAAATCAGCAAAGAAACGTTCATGTCTAACTATCTGTAGAAAATACAAGTTATGGTCATCTACCACTTAGGGGCAATCAGCCAGTATACTGGACATGCAATCTTGTGTGTCAATTACCGATATGACAGGACGATTGAAAGCGTCATGCACACACTCGTCGGACGTCAAGGATGCGAACAGCTTGTTGGTTTGCTCTTCAGTCATATACGCAATCGTACCCTGTGACTGGAGAGTGACAAAACTTTCAACATCTTTACTCTGGAGCTCCGACTGTCTCTTCTTCGTGAGTTTGAGGATTCTGTCCAAATGCGCAAGGACGTCTTTCTGGTTTTCCGTTGGAAGCTGTAACTTGTGAGCATCCTCGACGTTCATGAACGACACAAAATCCTGGAAGCTTTTGATGCCATATGAAGTCAACGACTTAACAATGTAGCACACCATGATCGCAGTATTCGCAAGAGTTTTGTCATTATCAACCCTCCTTAATTCCAGATGAAAAAAAGTTACGAGATCCAAGTTTGCGCGCACTGCAATCACGTCTTTGACCTCTAAGCTGGGCGTCATAGCAGCTTCTGCGGCAAGCTGTGGCGTGTATATTTGTATGATGTCTCTTAGCAAATTTTGGCACTCGAGAAGAGAAATAGACGGTGTGTTGCTGGTTTCGCCCCGGATTCGGAATCCCTTAACAAGCAGGGGCAGAACCTCGGCAAGAACTTGCTCCGAGTCACTCAGATCCTGTAATTTAATGTGTATTGTATGTGTTGTATAGATAGTTGGGATCAGTTTGCCTACGCATAGGAGCACATATCGCACATTGATCCTTTTGTGACGACTTTGTTTGAATTAGTCCATCATCTGATTCGTATTTGCCATCAAATATCCTGCATAATGCGATTAGTCTCGTCAAATTCCAAACTATGCTAAGACGATATCGCCATAGACCACTAATCCTAACCATACCTACAGTATAGAAGGTGCGTATTACCATTTCCTCTGCCGAGGGGACGGAAGACGAAGAAGACGTCATGAGCCGCGAGGCCTCCGCGAATATTGATGTTGATAATTGCAATCCGGGTCTCGCTGCCCCTCCTCCTGTACTCCGTTCTCGACGCGACTGTTCCTCTGTCAACTCAAACAAGAACTGCTGCGCATTGCCAATTTGTATGCCAGAGGCGCGCTCAGCAATAAAAATAGCCCTGTTGAGCAATTTGAGCGCTGTTTCCATCTTGCGTGCCGAGCCCTCCTGATCTGCCTCAATCTGTTTCTGTCGTGCTTCAACCTGTAGATCTTCAACATTCGCAGCTAAGGCTGTTGTCCAATTATCAAATATCTGATCGATGGCTTCCTTGAAATTGCTCACATCTTTGTTGAACCATTCCACGGATTTCTTTTCCCACGGCTCAAGCATTCGTCGTTCTATAGCTTGAATGCTGTCTGCTGGTTTGAAGAAGATTGCCTCACTACTTACATCAACTTGGACAAAGCTCTGATGCGACAGGTCCTTAACTCCGAAGCTTTCAAACTCGGCAAGGGTGAACTCATTACTGTGCACCAGGGCCTGTGCAAGGGCATCATTCTTAATCTCTGAGCCGAATTGCGGTCTTGAAGCACCAAGTTTCACCCACTTCAGGCCTAGAGTTCCGTCCCAACTCATCAAACCGCTGAGATATTCTCTAGACTCTTGCAACAGTGTGCGCGCAAAGTCTAGGGCACAATTTTTCCTGACGGTTGACAATTGCTCAATCGTCATTGCATTCAAATTGATATTCAATTTCACCTGGACCACAGCACACAAATTCAGTCAAGGAAGCGTTTTTGGTCGATGTCTGCAACAAGTACCTGCAGTACCCAGCAAGCACATCAATCATCACCTCGTAGACGTTGACCAGTTGCTCCTGCTGGGCCTCTGAGCGCATATATTTTTTCGCCCACCCACTTTTTTTCGACTCATCAAGCTCTTGCGTACGCTGCTGGATTTCGATCAGCTTTCCTCGCATGTCTCTTTCTGCCTCTGTACTAGTAAGGTCAAGCTCCAAACATAGCTCTGGTTGGACTTTTGAGTTAGTCATATTCCTGAGAATTGCGTTTACTCGCTGCTCCCGAGAATCAACATGGGCACTGGCCGTTTGAGCTAGCACCTCCTCAGGGCCAAGGATCGTTTTCTCTGGATATGTCTGGCTGAAGAACAACCGGAGCCGGGTTTCAAGACGTGCAGTCTCTTCAGCCATGCGCTCCTTCCGTAATTCTTCCGCAAGCTCTCTTTCCCGGATGTATTGTGCCTCCATACTGGATACTGCCTCAGGCTCCACGCGCAACTCGGTATCCGCATGCGTGTCTGACACGTCCGGGAGGCCCCGGGGCCTTTGATAGACGGGTAAACGATCACGACCACGCATCGCACTAACCGTTGCATGAGAACGAATTCGAGCTTGAAGATTCTGGGCAGCTTTGCGCCGAGAATCGTATGCTTCCATGCTGCCGCGTCGCATTACCATGGCCTGGACAGTGTCCTTGAATCTGTTGCTTTGTTCCCGCTTGAAGCGCTCGATGAGCGAATCAAGTTGGGAATCCATCATCTGCTGTGTTTCGCAAATGACTTGCAACTTGCTCATCTGCCTCATTCCCATCAACTGAAAGTTCGAAAGGGGCAGAATGACATGCTCGCCCTCACTTGGATACTGCGACACCCAGTCTAGAGTTGCTCCTTTGTCGATTGCTCCCGTTTGGATTTCAAATATTGACGAACATTCGGTTCCGGAATACTGAAGCGCAACCTCTCTTCTTGGCGTCGCAGAGCTGAATGCGCACTCCACGAATACGCTCTTCTCATCAAGCGCCAAGATATCTGTGGGCATCTTCATGTTTGCTGTGCCTCGGTAGAGGGTGCGGTGCTCGAGCTCTGCTTTTGTAAATTGAGCCAGCTTTTTGATGCCGCTGTTGATAGCTGAAATCGTGTAGGTGTAACAATTGAGACCATTTTGCCGTCTCAGCGCAATTTCCTGGCTTCCCATTCTGCGTGTGGACGTGAATGTGAGCAGAAGAGAAGGTGTGCGACTCAGTGAGCAATGGACTCGCAAATGGAACGAAGCAAATCGAGCCACAAAAGATCGGGCGTTCTTGTTTTGATTGCTGCTGACATTTTGGGTGTTACACTTTACCTCAATAATCCATTCAATCTTGAGTAAGCCGGACCCGTGTAGAGTCTTAAGCCTACAATTTCAGGCTGAAAAAGGGAGGACGCGAGATCAAAACTTTCAGAGAAACTTTTAGAGATCAAAACTTTCAGAGAGAAGAAGGAAGCACTACAGCGGCATGAGGGGATCAGACTGGGGAACAATCATAGTGGAAGTGTGCGAGGAGCGCAAGAGGGCGGGAGAAAACTGAGAAGGTTGGTGACCAGGCTTGTATGCCGTCGCTAATGGCAACATCATGTGCTTCAAATCGGGACACAAACCTTGAGCAGTCTTGCTCGCTGAGCTACAGGGTGGTTCAAGAACATCGATAACTTGACTGGCCTTCGCCCCGGCCAAAACTTCTGATTGCCCTTATCGTCTAATAAAGGCTTGCCATTCGTATCGAGCATTGGCTGACCGACCCGGATGCTTTTGCCCGGGTTTGCCGGATCTAGCAATTCTGAGCCCGGATAGGATCGATTGGGGTCAGGATCAAACACGAACTCCCACTCGGTCTTCATGTTCGTGACAACACGACCATAGTTCCCTGTCACAATCTCATCGAGGCCAGTGACGGGACCGCTGCATTCTTCTGCCATGACTTTCAGTATTTCAGCCTCTCCTCCCGGTAGTGGTCTTCCACAAAAAACGTCCAGACCTGCGAGTGTGTTTGTGTGTTGAGAGGGAGAGAGGGAGGGAGGGAGGGAGGGAGGGAGAGCGAGCGAGCGAGCGAGAGAGAGAAACTGAGAGACTGAGAGAGAGACTGGGAGAGAGACTGAGGATGAGAGAGAGAGACTGAAGCTGAGAGAGAGCACGCGCGCGCGCGAGGTAGAAGGAAATGGAGAGGGAGAGCGCGCGCGCAAGAGAGAGATACCGCGTGCGAGCAAGAGAGAGAGAGCGCGCGCGCGAGAGAGAGAAAGACAGACAGAGAGCGCGCGCGCGCGAACAAGAGAGAGAGAGAGAGAGAGAGAGAGAGCAAGAGAGCAAGAGATAGAGCGCGCGGGGGGGGGGAGAGAGAAGGAAGACCGTTGTAGAAATCTTGTTCTTTCCCGAATCTTGCAATAAATTTTCCATTGCCTTCAATCACCTCGATCTCATCGTTAACCGTTCTCACCACTGCTTGGCAACTACCGCAAACGTCTCCTATTGGCCGTTTGGAATATTGCACAGGGAGGCGCGTCTTCTCGCACTTACAACAGAGCATGCCGTTCAAGATATCTGTTTTGCGCTCAAGTTCCCGCTTCATCAAGATAGCTGTTTTGCGCTCAAGTTCCCGCTCCAGTTCGAGTCGCCGAAACTTGAATTGGAGCTCCTTTATCTTCCCCTCCTGGTTTTCTATGATGAGTCGAAGGCGCACACTTTCTCGCTTCAGCTGGGTCAACTCGTCCACTGTGTTGTCTGGAACAATGCCTTTCAGCCAAGCATTGACCCGCCGGACGCTTTCTCGATTTTCTAGCATTTGCTGGTTTGCGTGTGCGGTTTCTGACTCCTGGGCTTCACGCTCGTTGGCTTCATGTGCGTTGTCATCATCGACATTGTTGTTGTCCAAAATGTGTTGTGGCGTCTCCCGAGAGGAGAGCCAGATATTGACATTTGTCAGATTGATACTGTCAATGTCGAGAGTTGCGCCTTCATCCATCAGTAACTTGACAAGGTCATGCTGATTCTGCTCCAGACAGAAGGATATGGCCTTGCCCATAATCGATCTGTAGTATTTGGTCTTTTTCATGTCCGCTGATGTACTTCTGAGTAGATCAGAGATGCGCAGGAGAGCAAACGGTTTGCCTAACAATCGGAGAAGCGCTTTTTCCAGTTGTAGTGCTTGAACTTCGAGCACATGCTCACGCCGACGCTCATCTCTATCGGATTGTGCAGCACGCACGGTCATCATAATCCGGCACGCCCCTTGCAGCGTAGTTGCTGCTTGAATTTTCCTGGAAAATTCAAGCAGCAACTGCCTCAGGATCCTGTCCAACCTCAGGATCGCTAGTTGCTTGCGTGCAATGCCACATCGCCAAGCTGCCGCGAGCCGAATGGAAGCATTCTCGGCAACTTGGTCTTTTCGTTGCAGGTTGCCAACAGTTCCACTTACAGTTTGCTTCCTGAGAGCGCTGAGTGAGGACGGGGGAGCGGGCGGGAGCAGGCTTGCGCGACTGCCATGCATCATGTTTCAAATTAGGGAACAACCCATCAGGATACTTGAAGCTTCCTTCTGATATAAACTAAGGCTATCACCAAGCGCAGAAAGATATTTCTGCTTCATGCTCTCATGCAGTGACAGCTGCAATTTGAAGTATATCATAATGACTTCTAGCAGTCTCATCAATGAAGTATTTTAAAAGTTAACGTACCTGCCCTGTTTCAACGCTTGGAGCTTGGCCTGCTTGTCAGCTTGTTCAAGGAGTTTCTGCGTCGTGGGCCCCTGGTCTGCCACCGACTTTTTCATTTGTGCAAAGTCTATAGTGATCTTCTGCGGCGGGTTGTACGCATGTAGAGCGTCGTCATCTGAAGACGCATGAACACTGTGAAGTCTGCATAACACTGGGCCTGCCTTCTTGGTACCCCAGCAAGCGTGCCGCTTACACGATTCCATGCTCCTATGGGCCCTCTTGTCCCCTACATCTAGCAGATTGCGATACGTGCGACTGCGCTGTTGACGTCGCATACCGGCAGGTAAACTGGCTTTCCACTGACACTTGAAGGGGCCACGCAGTTCAACAACGACTGATTTACTTCCAGCTCCCTGCCCCCCATCCCACGCATTGAAGTGCGACTCGACAAGAAGGCTATCGTAGTCAGAGAAGGCGAACGAGTCTAATGCAGCCTCGTCTTCTCCCAGGTAAAGCCACCTATATCGACACTCTTGCGTTCGCCAAATCACCCGCTGTCTTACGGTTACGCTCGCTGCGTTTAAAACACACAGCTTGCGCTGGCTCCAAGCGCTGTCATAACCAGCGCCCTGCCAAGGGGACTGGCCCTGAGTGGCACGGAGGTCAGAATGCACGTCAAGGTCCAAATCGCACACCCTCCCGACGTCCACCGCTACCTCCAGCACCACGTCCTTGACTTGTGTGCTATTCTCGCCCTGCACCACATTCGAACAAAGAGACTCAGAGAAAAAGGGCGTCGAGCCATTCCTTCACGGGAACGTGAAGGAATTCTGTGGCTCCCGCACTGGTTTAACGGGCTAACCTGATGGGCTGCCCTGACATCGGCATACAAATGCACGCCAGTGTTAATCTGCCCATCCGTCAACCCTCGTTGCTCTAGCAGGGCCGCTTCGACTGCGCTCACTCCGAGAAAGAAGCAATACGTTGAACCATCTTTGGGTCTGGAATCTGGGCGCAAGGGCCGTGGCTCATGTCGTGCCAGGCGACAACGCCAGGCGAGTTGGACAGTTTGTGCAGAGGCCTTCCTGCGGCGCTCAATGAGCCGTTGCTGGTGCAAGAGCAGCTCATTTTGGTGGCCACGACGTGCAAGGTGTCCACGATACGCATTTTGCAGCTTGCGCGCAGACGCTCGCACCTTCAGCTCATTTCGTGCCTGCGACAGGAGCTGGTGCTGCTGGAATCGGCGCTGAATTTTGCTGGCGGAGTGGAACAGCGCGTCTTCAAAAGTATAGAAACGCGGACAGCAGTGCCGCTGTGCTTCCCGCACCCGCATTGTCAACACAAATTGGGCGGGGTGCGTGCTTCGATGCATCACGTGCTTTTGCAAAGCCGAGTCGCCGCCAGCAAATTTCTGCTCGAACTCGATGACCTCTATGTCGTGCTGATGCAGTATCGAGCATGTCCATGGCCGCAGGAACAGAAGCACGAGCGGGGGCTGCAGTCGAACCTGATCGAATAACAGGGTGTTGATGAACTCTTGCTGAATCTGCCCCGGAATCCCTGCCAATATATGTACATGTGTGTGTGTGTGTGTGTGTGTGTGTGTGTGCATACACATGCATATGCACACATAAACACATATACACACATGCACATACATACATACATACACACCGATCTTTATCATTCTCTGCTCCTGGACCGCAATACAGAGGCCGCTGATGCCGATAAAGCAAAAGCCCTTATGATGCAGCACCAGCAAGGGAGTCACTTGGATCTCGTCGAGATCCACAAGCGAGCGATCCACGAACCCGACACTGCTGGCCAGGGACATGCGCGTGCCATGCTTTGGTCGATGGAGCGCGAGCTGGTCGCAGGCTGCCGTCGCTTCCCACCCCGAAAATCTAAAATCCGGGCCGAGGACACCCACTTTGCCGGCGGTAGTGGGCCTATCACCGTCCAACTTTGCGACAGCCTTTTCCGTGGATTCTCTCACCGGGCGGTCTAACTTGATCGTCGCGTTCTCCTCGCACAGCGCTCCCCTGCCCCCGCGTTTCGAGATAAAGTGGAAAAAGGCCCCCGGGAATTTGTTGAGCTCGATCACCGCGCCGGACGCGCGATGATACAAAACACATGTGTCACGGTTGTCCTGGAAGCTCCACGCGGCCTCCACGCTCGCCATAGTGCTTCCCCAATTTGGGGATCCTGGGAGTGAGCAGGATCCCGGGAGTGAGCGGGGGCGACTGAAAGAGGGAGAGGGGACGACGAGGCTGCGCTGGGCGCGCTGACCCGCGGGATGCCCGTCCTGTACGGGACGGCACACCTCTCTCCTCTTCCCTCCACACGGCCCTACTGTGTGTGTTTGCGGCCAGGGACAAAAGAGGGCGAAGGAGGGGGCGGCAGGTCGGCGGCAGCGGATAGAATATTTCGGATCCGTACTCCTGTTTTGGTACCAGGATTTCTGTGTGTGTTGGTGTTTATTTTTAAGGTCACCGAGCCAAGTTCCATACCGTACGGAACTCATTCTGTGCGCCAAAAGGGCGGCGTCCCTTGAATAACTTTCCGGTGTGTCCTGCGGATGACACCGTTACGCGCATCTCGTCACTGCCGTCGCGGTGGCGAGGTGTGCAGTAGTTTTGGGTGCCGGTCGCCCAAGGTCCAACGTTG
>Ga0315899_10007188_pt1 | contig 11954 bp, 7 predicted proteins | sample LakEriMetagenome_2_FD_203518 | JGI IMG/M metagenome (GOLD analysis project Ga0315899, IMG submission 203518) | Freshwater fungal communities from buoy surface, Lake Erie, Ohio, United States - Buoy 4 MA112 | ecosystem: Environmental > Aquatic > Freshwater > Lake | place: USA: Lake Erie, Ohio... | reverse complement strand
GCGGCGCTCGCCGCGTTCGACGTCGCGCTCTACGCCGACGCGCTGCTGTTCGGCCGGCTCGAGTACGCGTGGTGGGCCGCGCGCGGCTGGGCGCACGCGCTGATGGTGCCGCTCGTCGCGGTCACGGCGGCGCGGGTACGCGCGTGGCGGCTTGACATCTACGTCTCCCGAAAGGTCGTCTTCCACTCGGCCACCCTGCTCGCCTCCGGGCTGTTCCTGCTCGCGGTCGCCGCGATAGGCTTTGGGTTGCGCTGGTTCGGCGGGGAGTGGGGCGGGGTAGCGCAGACGCTCGTCGTGTTCGCCGCGGTGGTCGTGCTTGTCGCGTTGCTGGCCTCGGGCCGGCTGCGCGCCCGGCTGCGCGTGCTGGTCGCCAAGCACTTCTTCTCGTACCGCTACGACTACCGCGCCGAGTGGCTGAAGCTGACCGAGATGCTCGCGCAGCCCGACCGCCCCGGCGACCCCGCGGGCTCGCTGTCGCGACGCGCGCTCGCCGGCCTCGCAGCGCTCGTGGAGAGCCCCGGCGGCGCGCTGTGGCTGCGCGCGGACGACGGTCGCTTCGTCTGCGATGCGCGCAACCGAGTAGGCGAGCGCGAGCCGATCGCGGGCGACGACCCGCTGGTGGCCTTCCTCGCCGCGCGCGACTGGATCGTCGAGCTGCCCGAGTGGCGCGCCCACCCCGAGCGCTACGACGACCTCGTGCTGCCGCACTGGCTGGTCTCCGACCCCGACGCCTGGCTGGTCGTGCCCCTGACGCTGCACGGGCGCGCCGTCGGCCTCGTGCAGCTGCAGCGGCCGGTCGCGCCGCTGGCGCTGGACTGGGAGGTGCGCGACGTGCTGAAGACCGCCGGTCGCCAGGTCGCCGGCTACCTGGCGGTGCGCGAGGCGGTCGAGAAGCTGGTGCAGGCGCGCCAGTTCGACTCGTTCAACCGGATGAGCGCGTTCGTCGTGCACGACCTGAAGAACCTGGTCGCTCAGCTCACGCTGCTGCTGCGCAACGCGGCACGCCACCGCGACAACCCCGAGTTCCAGCGCGACATGCTCGAGACCGTCGAGAACGTCCTGGGCCGGATGCAGGGGCTGCTCATGCAGCTGCGCGCCGGCACCACCCCGATCGAGGCGCCCGCCCCCGTGCCGCTCGCCGCGGCGCTGCGCAGCGCGCTCGCCGCCAAGCGCGGCGCGCACCTCGAGCCGCGGCTCGAGCTCGACGGGCCGACCGAGCGCGTCGATGTCGTCGCGCACCGCGACCGCCTCGAGCGCGTGGTCGGACACCTCGTCCAGAACGCGATCGAGGCCACCCCCGCCGGCGGCGAGGTGCGGGTGCATGCCCGCCTGGACGCCGGCGAGGCGGTCGTCGAGGTCACCGACACCGGGCGCGGCATGAGCCGGGCCTTCGTCGACACCGAGCTGTTCCGTCCGTTCACCTCCACGAAGGAGCACGGCATGGGCGTCGGCGCGTTCGAGAGCCGCGAATACGTCCGCGAGATCGGCGGCTCCCTGTCCGTGTCGAGCGCCGAGGGGCGCGGCACGACGTTCACGATCCGTCTGCCGGCCCGCGCGGCAGTGTCCTCGCCCGCGATGGAGACAGAATGAGCGACGACCGCCCCGTGCTGCTGATGGTCGAGGACGACCGCGGTCTGCAGAAGCAGATGCGCTGGAGCTTCGACGACTACGACGTCGTCTTCGCCGAGGACCGCGACTCCGCGATCGCCGCGCTGCGCCGCTGCGAGCCCGCGGTGATGACGCTCGACCTCGGCCTGCCGCCCAACCCCGACACCACCGAGGAGGGATTCCGCATCCTCCAGGAGGTGCTGTCGCTCGCCCCCTCCACCAAGGTCATCGCGCTGACCGGCCAGAACGACCGCGCGAACGCGGTCCGCGCGATCGGCATCGGCGCCTACGACTTCTTCGCCAAGCCCTTCGAGGCGGACACCCTGGGCCTGGTGATCGCTCGAGCGTTCCGGCTCGCCGAGCTCGAGCGCGAGAACGCGCGCCTGCTCGACGCGAGCCCGGCCGGCTCGATCCCCGGAATGCTGACGCGCGACCCCGGCATGCTCAAGGTCGCCCGCCAGATCGAGCGGCTGGGCCCCACCCAGGCGACCGTCACCCTGCTGGGCGAGTCGGGCACCGGCAAGGAGGTGCTCGCGCGCGCGCTGCACGCGGGCTCGCCGCGCAAGGACAGGCGGTTCGTCGCGATCAACTGCGCGGCGATCCCCGACGCGCTGCTCGAGTCGGAGCTCTTCGGCTACGAGAAGGGCGCGTTCACCGGCGCGGCGAAGACCACGCCCGGCAAGATCGAGACCGCCGACAGGGGCACGCTCTTCCTCGACGAGATCGGCGACCTGCCGATGCCGCTGCAGGCCAAGCTGCTGCGCTTCCTGCAGGAACGCGTGGTCGAGCGCGTCGGCGGGCGCGAGGAGATCGCGGTGGACGTGCGGGTGGTGTGCGCGACGCACCGCAACCTGCGCGAGCGCATCGCCGAGGGCGCGTTCCGCGAGGACCTGTTCTACCGGCTCACCGAGATGATCGTCACGATCCCGCCGCTGCGCGAGCGCGCCGGCGACGCCGCGCTGCTGGCGCACGCGTTCGTGCAACGCTTCGCCAAGGCGCAGGGTCGCGAGCGCCTGGCGCTGCGCGACGACGCGCTCGCCGCGATCGAGCGGCACCGCTGGCCCGGCAACGTTCGCGAGCTCGAGAACGCGATCAAGCGCGCGGTCATCATGGCCGACGGCCCCGCGATCGCCGCCGAGGACCTCGGCCTCGAGGCGGCCGACGAGCCGGCCGAGATCTTCAACCTGCGCCAGGTCCGCGAGGAGGCCGAGAAGCGGGCGGTCCTCACCGTGATGGCGCGCTGCGACGGCAACATCGCCAAGGCCTCGGAGCTGCTCGGCATCAGCCGGCCCACCCTGTACGACCTGCTCAACCGATTCGGGCTGCGCTGAGCGCAGCCGTGGAGCGAACGACCATGACGCACCGACTCCCCTCCCGGCCCCGCCCGCGCGCCGCCGCGCTCGCCGTGGCGCTCGCCGCTGCGATCACGCTCACGGCCTGCGGCCAGGACTCGCCCGAGAAGCTGATGGAGAAGGCCAGGGCCGCCGTCGCCTCGAAGGACGCCAAGGCCGCCGAGATCCACCTGAAGAACCTGCTGCAGAAGAAGCCCGACGACGCCGAGGCGCGCGCGATGCTCGCCGCGCTGCACGCAGCCGCACGCGATCCGCGCTCGGCCGAGAAGGAATGGACGCGCGCGCTCGAGCTCGGCCTGTCGCCGGACCGGGCGCTGCCCGCGCTGCTCGAGACCCGCCTGCAGGTCGGCGACGCCAAGGGCGCGCTCGAGGCCGCCACGCGCTGGCAGGCCACGCAGCCGCAGGCCCGGGCGGCCGTCGCGTTCTGGCGCGGCCAGGCGCACGCGGCGCTCGCGCAGCCCAAGGACGCCGAGCGCGCGTACCGCGATGCGCTCGCCGCCGACCCCGAGTTCCACCGCGCGCGCGTCGCGCTGATCCAGCAGCAGGCCGCCGGCGGCGACCTCGCCGGGGCGTCCGCGGCGATCGGCGAGCTGCTCGCCAGGGCGCCCGCGCTGCCCGAGGGCCTGATGCTGCAGGCCGAGCTGCAGCTCGCCCGCGGCGAGCAGGCGGCGGCGCGCACGACGCTCGAGAAGGCCATCGAGGCCGACCCCGCCTCGCCGGTGCCGCGCACGCGGCTGGTCGGCCTGCTGCTCGACACCCAGGCGCTCGACGCGGCCGAGGCCGCGTTCGCGCAGCTCGAGAAGGTCGCGCCCAACCTGCCGCAGACCGCCCTGCTCAAGGCGCAGATCGACTTCCGCCGCAACCGCCTCGAAGCGGCCGAGGCCGGCGTGCAGGGCGTGCTCAAGCTCGCCCCCGACTACGCGCCCGCGCTCGCGCTCGCGACCTCAGTCGCCCTGGCGCGCGGCTCGCTCGAGCAGGCGGAGGCCTACGCGCGCCAGCTGGCCGCGAAGGTCCCGCAGGCCGTCGTCTCGCAGCGCCTGCTGGCCGCGACGCTGCTGCGCCGCAACGACCCCGACCAGGCGCTGCAGGTCGCGCGGCGCGCGATCGAGCGGGGCGCGCGCGACCCCGGCCTCTACCAGATCGCCGGCGAGGCCGCGATGCGCCGCAACGACATGGCCCAGGCCTCCGACTACTTCGAGCAGGCCTCGAAGCTCGACCCCAGGAGTGCCGCGAGCCGCACCGGGCTCGGCCTCGCGCAGATTGCCGCCGGCCGCGGCGAGACTGGCTTCGGCACGCTGGAGAGCGCCTCGCAGGCCGATCCGCAGTCGGTCCAGGCCGACCTCGCGCTGATCGCGGCGCGCCTGCAGGCCCGCCAGTACGACCAGGCGCTGGCCGCGATCGAGCGGCTCGAGGCGAAGCAACCGGGCGCCGCCCTGCCCCACAACCTGCGCGGCACCGTGCAGCTCGCCCGGGGCGACGCAGCGGGCGCGCGTGCCGCCTTCGAGCGCGCCGCGAAGGCCGATCCGGCCTTCTTCCCCGCCGTCGGCAACCTCGCCCGGCTCGACCAGCGCGAAGGCAAGGCGGCCGAGGCCCGCAAGCGTCTCGAGGCGTTCGCTCAGGCCAACCCCAAGAGCGTGCAGGGCTGGCTCGCGCTCGCGCAGGTCACCGGCAGCGGCGGGGGCAAGCGCGAGGACGTGGTCCGCGTGCTCGAGCAGGCGCGCACGGCCAACCCCGACTCGATCGAGCCCGTGCTCGCGCTCGCGCGCGTGCACGTCGGCGGCGGGCAGCCGCGCGAGGCCGTCCCGATCCTGCAGCAGGCGCTCGTCAAGCACCCCGAGGACCGGCAGCTGCTCGACGCGCTCGGCACCGCCTACCTCGCCACCGACGAGAAGCAGCAGGCGGTCAGCACCTTCGAGCGGCTGGTCCGCACCGACCCGAAGTCGCCCGCGATGCACCAGCGCCTGGGCGAGGTCAAGGCCTCGATCGGCGACACCGCGGGCGCCGCGGCGAGCTTCCGGCAGGCGGCCGAGCTCGATCCGAAGGCGGTCCCGCCGCGGATCGGCGTCGCGGCGATGCTGCTGAAGGACGGCAAGAAGGACGAGGCGCGCGCGGTCGCCGCCGCGCTGCAGAAAGATCTGCCGGCGAGCCCGGCCGGGCTCGCGCTCGAGGGCGACCTGCTCGCCGCCGACGGGCGCTGGGCCGACGCCGCCGCGACCTACCGCAAGGCGCTCGCCGTCGAGCGCTCCACGCCGATGGTCGTCAAGCTGCACCAGGCGCTCGTGCGGGGCGACCGCGCGGCCGACGCCGAGGCGGTGCTGCGCGAGGCGTTCAAGGCCGCGCCGAACGACGTCCCGCTGCGGCTGTACGCGGGCGAGCGCGCCGTCGCCGGCCAGCGCTGGGCCGTCGCGGTCGAGCACTACGAGACGGCGCTCAGGTCGGCGCCCGACAACGTGCTCGCGCTCAACAACCTCGCGTGGTCGCTCAAGGAGCTCAAGGACCCGCGCGCGGGCAAGGTCGCCGCGCAGGCGCTCGAGCGCGCGCCGGACTCGCCGGCGGTGCTCGACACGGTGGGCATGATCCTCAGCGAGCAGGGCGAGCACGCGCGCGCGCTCGAGCTGCTGGCGCGGGCGAGCTCGCTCGCGCCCAAGGCGTCCGTGCTCAAGCTGCACCACGCGCAGGCGCTGGCCCGCAGCGGCGACACGGCCGCTGCGCGGGCGATCGCCGAGTCGCTGCTCAAGGACGAGCCGGACGGTCCGCAGGCCAAGGCCGCCCGGACCCTGCTCGCCGCGCCGTGAACGGTCGGCGCCGCCCCCGTCCGCGCGCCCGGCCGGCGCTCGCCGGTCGGGCGTGGCCGATCGGCGGCAGCCGTTACAATCTCGATACACCCGTGAGAATCTGCCGCGCCGATCGCACGCTCCCGACCGACCATCGGGGGCGTGAGGCGTGGCGAGCCGCAGCCGGGGAGAGTGCCCGGGGCGGCCGACCGTCGCCCCCGTGTCTCCTCCTCCCCCGGAGTGCCCGATGAACCGCCTGTTCGTCCCCGTCGCGATCGCCGCCGTGCTGTCGATGGCCGGTTGCGCCTCCACCTCGAGCCTGCCCCCCGCGCCCGCGAAGGCGACGGCCGCGGGCACGGGCGCACCCGCGTACTCCTACGTGATCGGTCCTGGCGACACGCTCACGGTCAACGTCTGGCGCCACCCGGAGCTGTCCGTCTCGGTGCCGGTGCGCCCCGACGGCAAGGTCACGCTGCCGCTGGTCGAGGACATGCCCGCCAGCGGCCGCTCGCCCACCGACCTCGGCAAGGACATCGAGGAGCGGCTGAAGAAGTACGTGCGCGAGCCCTCGGTCACCGTGCAGGTCACCAACTTCGTCGGCAACGCCGGCGAGCAGGTGCGCGTCGTCGGCCAGGCCACCAAGCCCGCCGCGATCCCGTACAAGCAGGGCATGACGCTGCTCGACGTGATGATCCAGGTCGGCGGCATCACCGAGTACGCCTCGGGCAACCGCGCGGTGCTGATCCGCCAGGCCGAGGGCAACAAGCAGTACTCGATCCGGCTGCGCGACCTGCTCAAGGGGGGCGACGTGACCGCCAACGTCGAGCTGCGCCCCGGCGACGTGATCATGATCCCCGAGAGCTGGTTCTGACATGGACGCGCTGCTGACCCAGCTTCGCAACGTGCTGCCCGGGATGTGGCGGCACCGGTGGTGGGGCCTGCTCGCCTCGCTGGTGTTGGGCGCCGCCGGCGCGGTCGCGGTGTTCCTCGTGCCCAGCCGCTACGAGGCCACCGCGCGCGTGTACGTCGACACGCAGTCGATCCTCAAGCCGCTGATGGCCGGTCTCGCGGTGCAGCCCAACGTCGACCAGCAGCTGCAGATGATGGCGCGCACGCTGATCAGCCGCCCGAACATCGAGCGGGTGATCCGGATGTCGGACCTGGACCTCGCGGTCACGTCGCCCGCCGAGCGGGAACGCCTCGTCGACGAGCTCTCCAAGGCCATCCAGTTCAGGCCCACCGCCGGCAACAACCTGTACAGTGTCGCGTACCGTGACGGCTCGCCGGAGGCCGCGCGCAAGGTCGTGCAGTCGCTGCTGTCGATCTTCGTGGAGTCCAACCTCGGCGACAAGCGCCGCGACTCCGAGCAGGCGCGGCGCTTCATCGACGAGCAGGTCGCGGTCTACGAGAAGCGCCTGCTCGAGGCGGAGAACGCGCTGAAGGACTTCAAGATCCGCAACCTCTCGGTGATGCCGCAGCTCTCGAGCGACTACGTCGCCGCGGCCGGGACCGCGCAGAAGGAGCTCGAGTCCTCGCGGCTCGAGCTGCGCCAGCTCGAGAATGCCCGGGAGGCGCTGCGCCGGCAGCTCGCCGACGAGAAGCCCTCGTTCACCTCGGTGGAGGCGCCCGACGCCGCGCCGGCCGCGCCGCGCGGCCCGACCGAGACCGAGCAGCGGCTCGAGGCGGGCCGCAAGCGGCTCGACGACCTGCTGCTGCGCTACACCGACGAGCACCCGGACGTCGTCAACCTGCGCCGCATGCTTGCCGACCTCGAAGTGCAGCGCAACGCCGAGCGCCGGACCGCCGCCTCGCAGCGCGAGCCCGTCGCGACGCGCCCGGGCTCGGTCACGGTGATCCCCAACAAGGTGTACCAGGACATCAAGGTGCAGCTCGCCGACACCGAGGCCAAGGTGGCGGGTCTGCGCGCCAAGGTCGCCGACGCCGAGCTGCGGCTGCGCGAGGCGCGCGCCGCCGCGCAGTCGGTGCCCAAGGTCGAGGCCGAGTACACGCAGCTCACCCGCGACTACGAGGTCAACAAGAAGCAGTACGAGTCGCTGGTCTCGCGCCGCGAGTCGGCGGCGATGTCGGGCAATATGGACTCCAAGTCCGGCATCGGCGAGTTCCGCGTCATCGACCCGCCGCGCGTCGCGCCGAAGCCGGTCTCGCCCAACCGCCCGCTGCTGCTCGGCGGCGCGCTGCTCGCCTCGCTCGCCGCGGGCCTGGGCCTCGCGTTCCTGCTGCAGCAGCTGCGGCCGGTGTTCTTCGACCCGCGCAGCCTGCGGGCCCACACCGGCCTGCCGCTGCTGGGCAGCGTCTCGATGTTCGTGCCGCCCGCCGTGCGCCGGCGCGAGCGCCTGTCGGCCGCCGCGTTCACCACCGGCGGGCTGCTCTACGTGGGCCTGTTCGCGGGCCTGATCGGCTGGACCGCGATGCGCGCGTTCGCCTCCTGACCTGCAGGGCGAGTCGACGATGAGCCTGATCGAACGAGCGATCGACAAGCTGGGCGCCACGCCGCCCGCGGCGCCGGCACGCGTCGAGCCCGCGGCCCCCGCCGCCGGCGCGACCCTCGAGCGCGCCGCACCGCGGACCCCGCCGCGCGCGCCCGAGCCCCCGGCGCCGCAGGCGCCGCCGCTGCAGCTGGACCTCGACGCGCTGCGCGAGCGCGGCTTCGCGACGCCCGACGGCGCCAACGCGGCCGCCAGCGGCGAGTTCCGCGTGATCAAGCGCCCGCTGATCGCCAACGCGTTCGGCCCCGACGCCTCGGGCCGCCCCAACGCGCGCCGCGTCATGGTCACCAGCTCGCTGCCCGGCGAGGGCAAGAGCCACTGCGCGATCAACCTCGCGCTCAGCATCGCCGCCGAGCGCGACCACCAGGTGCTGCTGGTCGACGCCGACGTCGCCAAGCCCTCGATCGCCCGCCACCTCGGCGTGCAGATGGGCGCCGGCCTCATGGACTGGCTGCTCGACGGCGGGCCCGACCTCGGCGCGCTGGTGCGGCCCACCAGCGTCGACCGGCTCTCGATCCTGCCGGCCGGCCGGCGCGACGAGCAGGCCACCGAGCTGCTCGCCTCCGCCGCGATGGGCCGGCTGCTGGAGGCGCTCGCCGAGCGCTACCCCGACCGGATCGTGGTGTTCGACTCGCCGCCGCTGATGGTCACCACCGAGGCGCGCGTGCTGGCGTCCTACATGGGCCAGGTGGTGATGGTGGTCGAGGCCGGCCGCACGCCGCGCGAGGTCGTCGACGAGGCGCTCGGCATGCTGCCGCGCGAGCAGGTCGTCGGCCTGGTGCTCAACAAGTCGCGCCGCGGCGCCGCGGGCGGCTACTACGGCAGCTACTACGGATACGGGGATGCCGCATATGGCGCGTCGCGCGACTGAACGCCGCCGGGGCCGCGCGCTAGGCGCCGCCCTGCTCGCCTCGGCGCTGCCCGCCGCGGCGCTCGCGCAGGCGCCGCTGCCCTCGTCCGCCGGCGTGCCCGGCGTGCCCGGAACGCCCGGCGCCACGCCGATCGGCGTCGGCGCGAACCCCGAGGGTCGGCGCCTCGTCGTCGAGCCCGGCGTGCGCGTGCGCGTGGACGCGAGCACGAACCCCGACCTGCAGCCCGACGCCACCGCGAAGTCGGGCACGCTGCTCGAGGTCACGCCGTTCGTCACCGCGACGCTGAACTCGCCGCGCGGCGTGGCCAGCCTCGCCTACGGCCTGCGGGGCCTGCTGCGCGACGGCGGCACCAACCCGCGCGACGAGATCCGCCACGACCTGCGCGCCTGGGGCGACGTGCGGATCACCGACGACAGCGTGCGGCTGCTCGCCCGCGCCAACGTCTTCGACATCAGCGCCTCGCCGTTCGGCTCGGGCTCGTTCGACCCGGCGATCCAGACGACCAACCGCACGCAGTACCGCGACTTCGAGCTCTCCCCCTACGCCTTCGGCCGCTTCGACGGCGAGGGCCGCTGGACCGCGCGCTACAGTCTGCGCCACATCGACCCCGGCTCCTCGATCCCCAGCAACCTCATCAACGAGGTCTCGGGCTTCGCGCGCAGCGACCTGGTGCGGCGCCGCTTCGGCTTCTCGCTGAGCGGCAACGCCTCGTCGGTCGACTACCAGAACGGCCTCGACTACGACGGCGGCGCGATCGACCTGCTCGGCTGGTACCGCGTCGACCCGCGCCTGCGCGTCGGCGCCGGCATGGGCTACTCCTGGAACAGCGCGCTCGCCACCTCCAACGGCGACACCAGCGGCTTCGGGGCGACGGCCTCGGTCGAGTGGACGCCCGACCCGCGCACCTACGCGATCGCGCGCTGGTCGGACCGCTACTACGGCAATTCGATCGACGTCCGCGCGAGCCACCGCGCCGCCAACTGGACCTTCGGCCTGGTCGCCAACCAGGGCCTCACCGACGGCAACCGCTCCGGCCTGTACGGGCTGAACACCGCGGGCCTGTTCAACGCCGGCGCGCCACTCGGGCAGGCCGCGGGCACCGCCTCGAACCCGGTCGCGCAGTCGCTCTCCAACCAGGGCCTGCTGCCCTCGGCGGGTGCCTCGTACGGCAGCGGCGCGATCCAGAGCCCGCTCGTCTACAACGAGTCGCTGGTCGCCTCGGTGGGCTGGTCGAGCGTGCGCAACTCGCTGCTCGGCACCCTGTTCGTCAACAACCGGCGCACCGCGGTCGCGTTCGCGGGCGGCACGAGCCAGGACATCGACCAGTGGGGCGGCTCGCTCGGCTGGACCCACCGGCTCACCGAGCGCAACGCGATCAGCACCACCGTGCGCTTCACGCGCAGCGACGACAACCTGACCGGCGCCGAGTCGGACCTGAGCGGCCTGTGGGCCTCGTTCGACCGCCGCATCACGCCGCGATCGGTCGCGAGCCTGGGCGGGCGCGTGCAGCGCCAGCGCGGAAATGCCGTCGCGGTGACCTACGACGAGGCCGCCGTGTTCGCGACGGTGGACTACCGCTTCTGAAGGAGCGCGGGCCATGTACGAGCGGTTCTTCGGCCTGAGCGCCAAGCCCTTCCAGCTCAATCCCGACCCCGACTTCTTCTTCGGCAGCAAGGGGCATCGCCGCGCGATGGCCTACCTCGAGTACGGCCTGCACCAGGGTGAGGGCTTCATCGTCATCACCGGCGAGGTGGGCGCGGGCAAGACCACGCTGCTGCGCGGCCTGCTGCGCCGGATCCCGGGCGACACCGTCGTGCCCGGCCAGATCGTCAGCACCCAGGTCGACTCCGACGACCTGCTGCGGCTCGTGGCCGCGACCTTCGGCGTGCCGATCGAGGGCGCCGACAAGTCCACGCTGCTGGTGCGGCTGCAGTCGCACTTCGAAGGCCTTCACGCCGACGGCCGCCGCGCGCTGCTGATCGTCGACGAGGCGCAGAACCTCTCGCCGCGGGCGGTGGAGGAGCTGCGCATGCTCTCCAACTTCCAGGACGGCACGCGCTCGCTGGTGCAGAGCTTCCTGGTCGGCCAGCCCGAGTTCCGCGGCATCCTGCAGCGCCCCGAGATGCGCCAGCTCAAGCAGCGCGTCACCGCCTCGTACCACCTCGGGCCGCTCGACGCCGACGAGACCCAGCGCTACATCGAGCACCGCCTCGGGCACGTGGGCTGGCGCCAGGACCCGGCGTTCGACGCCGACGCCTTCGCGCCGATCCACCAGGCCGCCGAGGGCATCCCTCGCCGCATCAACGCGGTGTGCGACCGGCTGCTGCTGGCCGCGTTCCTCTCGGAGCGTCACGCGATCACGGCCGCCGACGTGGCGGCCGTGGTCGAGGAGATGGACGGCGAGATGGGGGGCGGGCGCGTCACGCTGCGACCGACGGCCGAGGTCCATCCGTTCCCGGTCGCGCGGACGCCCGTGGCGGAACTCACCCCCGTCGCTGCCGATGCATCGGTACGGGAGCAGATCGCACGTCTCGAGGAGCGCGTGGCGACGCTCGAGACCTCCAACGGCATGATGCTCAACCTGATCAAGCGGATGCTGCGGATCCTGCGTACCTCCGGCGCAGCGTCGGACGCTGGCATCGAGCGATCGTCGAATTCCTGAGTCGGGCTGGCCTCCAGCATGAACGAAGCGCTCCGCGTCTGGCGGATGCTGTCCTCGCGCAGGCGACGTCAGTTCGCCTGGCTGTCCGCGCTCTCGGCGCTCGCGGGCCTCTCGGAAGCGATCGCGATCGGGTCGATCCTGCCGTTCCTCGTGGTGCTCAGCGACCCGGGCCGACTGTT
>Ga0315899_10007187_pt1 | contig 11955 bp, 7 predicted proteins | sample LakEriMetagenome_2_FD_203518 | JGI IMG/M metagenome (GOLD analysis project Ga0315899, IMG submission 203518) | Freshwater fungal communities from buoy surface, Lake Erie, Ohio, United States - Buoy 4 MA112 | ecosystem: Environmental > Aquatic > Freshwater > Lake | place: USA: Lake Erie, Ohio... | reverse complement strand
CGCACCCTACGAAACAATTCTCTATTCTTAATTGGTCTACTTCGCCCCCGTTTGTTCCAGTACCCTCTGATAGAGCTCTCGGATCTCGCGGGTCATGTGTCGGTGATCGAAGATTTCTGAACATCGCGATTGTCCGTAACTTCCCATCTTCGCGCGCAAACTAGGATCCGAAGCCAACTGAAGGATTGCCGACTGAAGTTCATCGATCGATTTTGGCGGAATGAGAAAGCCGGTCAGTTGGTTCAAAACGACCTCCCTTGCCCCGTCAACATCGTAGCTGATCACCGGCTTGCCAGCCAACAAGGCTTGGGGCAACGCACGCGCAAGTCCTTCTCGAAGCGATACGTGGACAAGCATATCCATCGCGGAAATCCATTTTGGAATGTCGGTCGGGGGGACTAGCCCTGTGAATAGGAAGTGCTTGCTCAAGCCTTTCGAGGATATGGACTGTTCGATTGAAGCTCGCAAGGATCCGTCCCCTACGAGCAGGAATTTGATGTTCGGATTCTTCTCGATGATTCCCGGGGCGGCGTCGAGAAGGTATTCATGGCCCTTGAGATTAAAGAGCCTTGCGATTTTTCCTACGACGATATCTTCGGCAGCTAGCCCAAGCTCTGCACGTGCGGAATCCCGAAACCGTTCGGCTTGAAGAAACGGTTCGATGTCCATACCGCTATAGATCGTCTGGAATTTGCTTCGTGAGGCCACGTTAGCTTGCACCAGCAAATCGGTCATTGCATCGGCGACGCTGATGAGTTTATGGCAGCGCTTTGCAGCCCAGCGTTCGCAAGCTTGAAAAGACTTGCGCGCTAACCAAGGCTGATAGGGGTGAAAGGGTGCGCCGTGCACGGTATGTACAACGCATGGGATCTTTAGAGACCAAGCCGCTGCGCGACCAACGATGCCAGCTTTGGCACTGTGGGTGTGGACGATATCCGGGCGAAGATCCTTCAGGATGGCCCGAAGTCTTCGGTAAGCTTGAAAGTCCGTCCAAGGTCGGATGGAACGAATCAGTTCCGGGATTTCTACGACTCGCAGATCAGGATCGGAGAACTTATCGAGCAAGGAACCTTCAGCACCAAGGCTCGGGCCTGTGATCAAAATCACTTCATCGTCATAAATGCGAAGGAGATCCAAGCAATTAAAGCGAGTGTTTTCTTGGGCCCCACCTACGATCATGCGAGTGATGATATGAACAATTCGCATGATCGCACGCAGTGGTTGTAGATGTCGCTGTAGAGGTAATCGCGGGGGATGTAGACGAGTGGGGTGCTCTGACCGTTATTGCAAGGGGCGTCTTAAAAGGCTTTGTGAACGCGCTGAAGGACAAGGCTTCGTTTTAAGCGAAGCGGAGCAGTCCGTAACGTTTTTTGCCGATTCGCAGGATGAGGTAATCACCGGCGAGATCGGATTCGTTGAGGATTCGCTCTGGCGAAGTGACCTTAACGTTGTTCACGTTTGCTGCACCTTCGGTGACGGAACGTCGAGCTTCGCTCTTGCTGTTTGCGAGATTTGCAAGGCACAGAGCATCGACAATACCTAGTCCGCTTGCCAAGCGTTCTCGGGGGACTTCTTGGCTAGGTACGTTTTGGAAGATTTCGTTGAGTTGGGTTTGAGTCAGCGCGCTGAGTTCGGCACCGAAAAGGAGTTTCGTCGCGTGCTGGACCGCTTGCAGTTTATCTTCGCCGTGCACGAGTCGGGTGATCGACTGCGCGAGAAAGTTCTGGGCTGCACGTTCGTGCGGCTTTTCTTTTACGCTTGTTTCAAGTTCGCGGTACTGCGATTCGCTGACATCCGATAGGAAACGTAGTGTCATCAATACATCGGCATCGGCAACATTGATGAAGTACTGATAGAATTCAAAGGGGCTCGTGCGATCCGCCGACAACCATACCGCACCTTTTTCGGTCTTGCCCATTTTCTTTCCGTCGCTGGTGGTCAGCAACGGGCAGGTCAATCCGTAGAGATGCTTCGCGAGCATGCGTCGACCCAAGTCGATACCGGCGGTGATGTTCCCCCATTGGTCGCTTCCGCCGATTTGCAAAAGACAGTTTTGGTTTTTAGCGAGGACGACGAAGTCATAGGCTTGGAGAAGCATGTAGCTGAACTCCGTGTAGCTAAGCCCACTGTCGGATCTCTCGAGTCGGCTTTTCACCGAATCCTTCGTAAGCATGACGTTGATGGGAAAATTCTTCCCAACATCGCGCAGAAAATCGAGGAATGAGAAATTTTGCATCCAGTCGAAGTTGTTTACGACGATGGCTGCGTTTGGGCCGGTGAAATCCAGGAATTGCTCCATTTGGTTTTGGATGCCGCGAACATTGGCAGCCAAAACATCTTTCGATAGGAGTTGTCGTTCGTCCGACTTACCGCTCGGGTCCCCAATCATCCCCGTTGCACCGCCGACGAGGGCGATGGGCTGATGGCCAGCTTGTTGAAAGCGGCGCAGCATCATCAGAGGTAGCAGCGAGCCGACGTGCAATGATTCTGCCGTAGGGTCGAATCCCGCGTAGACCACAGTGGGTTTACTGAGTTGTTCGCGGAGGGCTTGCTCGTCGGTGGATTGGTGGATGAGTCCTCGCCAATGAAGTTCGTCGAGGATGGATTGGGAGTTCGGAAGCATTTCTAGAATTGGATTTTGTATTTATCGGTCATAACTCGGCGCATATCGGCGATGGACTGTTCTAGCTGAGCCATCAATTCCTTGAAAGAGGAGTTCCCGCGAGCTTGGCCAAGCTGATAGTACTTTACTGGAGAGTTTGGATCGACGAAGTTTCCGCCGTAGCTTCCGTAACTTCCGTATCCGCCGTATCCATAGCCCCCATATCCACCACCGGAGCCGGCATAAGTTCCGCCTGCGGTTGCAGTGGAGAATCCGCTGGTTCCCGCATCGCTCGCGACGGCGGCCGCTCCTTGGGCAATATTGACCAATTGCATCGACATCATGTTGTTGCGAAGTGCCTTGGCAACCTCAGCCCCGAACATGACCATTTGCGGGTCAACATCGAGGGTGGGGAGTTCATCGAGGCGGTTAGCCATGTTGCCGTTCCACTGGGCACGCTCACCGGTGTTGTTGGCCGAGTAGTCGCGGACACGGTGGACGGTGTTAACGACTTTCTTGAAGTAATTCTTAGTGTTCTCGGCGATCACACTCTCGCTCGTTGGAGCCGAAGGGTTGGGTGAAGAAGTCGGTGTATTGGCTGCTTCCACTGAGGAAGATCCGCGATGCAGAGTGAACATGCCGAGCAGATCGTCGAGGGTTTGTGCCGAAATCGGGCCGGTGAAAACAAAGGTCTTACCTTCGTTGGTCGGTTGCACTTTCCAGCTGGAGTACTCGGCAAGCGAAATTCCGCGCACTGCGAGGACTTCGGCGAAGAAGTCTTTCGCGACCGGTTGTAGTTCGGTAGCCGGGGACTTGAATTCGATGGATACCGTTGCGTTCAGCGCGTCCTTGGCAACTTCGATCGTCATCCCTTTCAGTTCAGAAATCGATTTCGCAACGGCTTGAATGTTTCGTCCACTGAGGGATTTCGCACGGGGGAGTTTCTCAAGGAGGACTTCGGCTGAGACGACGTCTTCTAAGTCGACGGAAATCAGGGTCGAGAAGTTCACCAACTCTGTCGCGGCCCATTGCTGCAAATATGGGCTGATAACGTTGCTGCGATCTTTCTTGAGCCATTGCCCGACAAACTTGCGATCGGCAGGGCGAACGATCGATAGGACGTTGTCTGCAAGAGGAATCAGGTAGCGTTCGTTCGGTGTCCACACAATAGAGCGATTCCCAAGCGTATCAACATAGCCGGCTTCTCGCTGCGCGAGCACTTCTGCGGTAGGCATTTTGTCCAACGCGGCGTAACCGATTTCCCAGTCAGGCTGGAGGGCTTCAAGATCAAGTTCCGCAGCGATGCGAACGCGGGTAACGTTACTGGGCAGATCTGCCTGCAACGGACTTCCAAGAGTCAATTTCCTCAGAGCCACTAGGTCCCCTTGGACGAACGCGTTGGCGGTCTTCGGACAGGACTTCAATACGTCGAGCATGGTCGGTTCGGCGGCAATGCAAAAAGACGCAGATGCCATCAGCGCAAATTTGCTGGTTGCGACTGCAAATAGTCGATTAGTAAGGAGTTTTTTCATAGTTTGCGGTCGCTCTTGAATAAAGGTTACGTAGCCGAACCAACGCGGTCGATTCGCGAGGGATAGTCGATTGATACAGGTCGGTCGGAACGGGTACGACGATTGCAATCGGACCAAGGAACTACACCCGGCCCCACCGTCGCTTGCGCTCTCTCCAGCTAGCATAGTGTAATTAAAATTGCCTATGGAGTGCTAGGTCGAGACCCATTGAGAGGAAGCATAATCCACTTTTCAAGGGGAATATTGGCCTATGCGATAAGCTGAATGGGGGGGTGGGGAACGCGAAGTCTTCTCAATTCGCGGAAATTGCAGCACCCACTATACAGCGGGAATAGACTAAAATGCTGGTGTTGTATTCACAAGCTCTGAGTTGTTAAGGACTTCATGCAATCCATTATTCAACGCATACGCACAGTCTTTTTAGAGGCCTTTGGGCGTACTTCTTTGGAAGAGCGGCTGCGGGATATTCAACGCCAAGCCAACGGCGTTGCGAAACGCCAAGATCTGTCGGGTTTGAGACAAGGGGTCGGCGATCTGCTCGCGAGCACCTTGCAATTGTGCAATGAGTGCGGATGGGATCCGGGTGATTTACTAAGCGATTCTTTGGATCGAATCGAGGAGCGACGTGAAGTCTACCAACGACTCAATCGCAAACAGCGAGTAGGGTTGCTTCGCGATGATTTCAATCCGATCAGCAATCACCATTTAGCGATCATTCAAACGGTCCTAGGGTCGGGCTTGGTCGACGATGTTTGGTTGATGCCGACGAATCAAGCCGCACCTGGTGGAGTTGGTTGTTCCAGCAAAGATCGGATTGCGATGTGTCGGATCGCGCTTCAGGATTTACCTAATGTCCGCGTTTGGACTTATGAGCAAGAGTCGGATTATCGCGGCGAGTGTTATCACTTGATCAAGCGGATCCTCGGCGAACAGAGCCATCGAGACAGAGTCGATTTCTTTTGGATGATCGAGCGTGGCGTTGCTGACGAGCTTCAACGCACGGATGTCGCTGAGCGCATCGACGATATCATCCCGATGATTGTATTGGACTCGAAAGCCGCTGTCCCGCCAACGCAGAGTGTTTGGTATCGCAAGACGCCGCATCGTTGGTTGCCGATGAGAGTTGATGAGTCGGCTGTATCAAGCAGTGCTGAGATACGCGGACTCTTAGCCAGAGGGGATGGTGACTCAAGTCGATTTTTGCCACCGGCAGTCAACGACTATATTCGCGAACATGGATTATACGATGGTCGTCGCCTGGAGATCCCGCGAGAGCGGATCGCGGTCTATTCCGAATCGTTCTCGCCCCCGACACTCGTCCAACAGCAGCATGTGCAGCAATTGCTCGCTCAAGGTTTCGATCGAGTGATCATTCATCCAAGAGGCGTTCGATCGGATCGAGGAGAGCATGAGGTGGCTTTGCCAAAGCACCGGGCTGCTCTCGCTTCGCTGGCCTTTCAAGACATGCCGAAGGTTGAGATCAACTACGACGATATCAGTGATGGAACTTCATCGCCCCTGTTGGATTTGATGTACAGATATCAATCACAAGGAGACGTTTGGTTGGTTGTTCGGCAATCGGATTTAATGGCTCGAGATGGAAGCACAGCACCGATCCTTGACTATCAAGAGCATGCGCAACGGTTGTGGAGCGAAGGGAAATTCGCCGTGTTGCAGGATTCGGAGCAAGGTTCTAATCAAGTAGCAGAAGGTGCATTTAAGCTACCGCCCCATTATCAGTGTGTGCGCGTTGCAAGTGGTTTAGAACCTTCGGAATTACGAGCTGAACTCTACCACGGCAGAGAAATACGACGAATGTTGCACCGCGATGTAGCCGACTACATCGAGCGCCATCGATTGTTCTTGCCCGGAACCCCCGGTCGCGACGCGCGATTCGAAATCCAATCCCCTGAAATATTCGTCGTTTGCGATGAACGCAACCCTCGAGCGGTGGAATTGGCTCAGCGCTACGCGCGCTACGAGTCGAATCGACCGAACATGATCTTGGTCATCGGAGGGGACGGGACAATGCTCAAAGCTATCCGCGAACATTGGCGACGACGTCTGCCTTTCGTCGGATTAAACGCGGGACATTTGGGATTTCTGATGAACGCATCGTTGCCAGACGCCTTGGAGGGAATCGAGCTGATCTCGCAATCGCTACCGCTACTGCGAGTTGATGTGCGGTACCCAGACGGTTCGCATACGATGAACCTCGCCTACGGAGATGCTTGGATCGAACGAGCCGAAGGCCAAGCAGCTTGGTTGCAAGTCCGGGTCAATGGCGAAGTACAACTCGAGAAAGTTGTCGGAGATGGAATGTTGATAGCGACGGCTGCGGGGTCGAGTGCCTATGCGCGTGCCATGGGTGCGGTACCAGTCCCGTTGGATTCTCCTTCGTTGATCTTGGCCGGTTCGAATATCTTTCAACCAAGATTTTGGAGACCGATGAACTTGCCCAGCTCAAGTCAGATTACATTGACAAGTTTAGATACGCTCGGCAAGCGACCGTTGAGAGCCTTCATTGATGGGCAGCCCCTCGGTGTTGTTCAAGAGCTTTCCGCGAAGCAAAGTCTAACCGCAAGCGTCGAGTTGGCTTTTACCAAGGAATATGATCCGTCGACGAAGTTGCTAAAGTCGCTGTTTCCAAGCGAATCGTAGCGGATGTGTCGTCAGGCCGATTCGCTTGGTCGCTCGGGAGATGGTCGCTTGTAAATCGATCTATGCAACTTAACCCTCGGTCTTGCGCATGGTTGCGACCGGCTCCGTCGCGGTTTATTTGAAATAAAGCTCGTGAAGAGATTCGAAAGCCAGCAGAGCTTTTTCTGGCAAGCTATCGAGTGCGATCCACTCGTTGTGGCTATGCAACGCATCTCCACGAGGACCGAAAGTATCGAGGTTAGCAATCCCGAGTCCTTGAAGCTTATTGCCGTCGCTGGCTCCCCCCGACTCCTTCCACCGGATCTCCTGCCCGATCGACTTGCCGGCGGATTCAACACAGCGTTGCAGACGCTCTGTGGCTTCATCGACGATTTTCGGAGGGGCATGGATACCTCCATGAAGCTCAACACGAAAACCTTTCTCTGAATCGCAAAAAGTATCGGCTGTTTGTTTGCAAATCGATTCAATCCAAGCTTGGTCTTCAGCAGAGGAAACTCGTACGTTGACCCGAAGGACGGCAGTGTCTGGAACGACGTTGACTGCATTGCCACCTCGAAGTCGACCGATGTTGATCGTAACATTTGGGCGCTGGCCATTGTATTGATCGAGAGTTTCCGCGATTCGGCAAGCTTGTAAGATCGCGTTTCTGCCGTCGTGGAAGTTGCGTCCTGCGTGCGCGGATTTGCCGTGAACCACAAAGATGAATGTCCCTGTCCCCTTGCGTGCTTGGACTAATGAACCATCCGACATCGCCGGTTCGAAGAGGAATGCGTTCGAGTATTCGGGGGCGATTTGATGCCATAGGGCGAGCGACGAAGGTGAGCCGATTTCTTCATCTGGGGTCAGGATAAGCGTCAGGCGAATTTTGGATAGGTCCAAGAATTTCTGGGCAAGTCGAGCAGCATAGAGCATGACGATAATGCCACCTTTCGCGTCGATCACGCCCGGTCCTCGCAACCGGTTTTCCGGCAGGTGTTCGCAAAACTGAAAGGCCTCGTCGGGACCATAAACCGTGTCGTAATGGATTGTCCACAAGCACCCCTGCGAACTAGCCCCAACGGCAGGGGCGCCGATCTCCCAAATCAAGGCAGGGCCTGTCTGAAGAGTAGCTTGAGCGCCTCCGTCATCGACCAGAGTATAGGAAGGCAAAGCGTGGCGATTGCAAGGAACTTTCAGTTCGGTAAAGGCTTTTTCAAGCCAATCGGCAGCTTGCAAAAGTCCCGCGACGTTTTCCGATCCTGAATTGATGTTGCACAATTCGATCAAGTCTTTGGCCATCGCTGAACTCTGGCTATGGATCCAGGATGCTGGGTTTTGGGGTTCCATCGGGGAGACCTTCAGGGGGGGGATCGAATTCGTAATTGGGGCGAGGGGGTGGGAAAGCCAACTATCCAGTGGAAGCGGTTCGTTGTATGGTAATAAAGTTTTGCGATTCGGGTGCAACGGCCCCGGCGGTTCGGATGGCGGAAATAGTTTGTAATACTTGAAAAGTGGTCTGATGGCATTGGAAAAACTCACCTCAGCGCGGCAGTTGACTTTACCGGTACTCGAAGAGATTTTTCACGTTGCTGAGCAGATGCGGCAAGTCTGCCAAAAACATGGCCGTATCACCCTTCTGTCCGACAAAATGATCGGATTGGTGTTTCTCGAACCCAGTTCGAGAACACTCTTGAGTTTCCAGTCCGCCGCACAGCGACTTGGAGCCGGGATCGTCTTCATTCAAGGTGTCGGCTCGACTTCATTCGAAAAAGGGGAGTCCCTTTCCGATGCAATTCGGGTCTTTAGCGGATACTGCGACTTGATCGTCGCACGTTTGCCCAGGTCGGGTGATGCTCAAATTGCCGCCGACGCATCTGATGTACCGTTCATCAATGCCGGTGATGGAGGCAATGAGCACCCGACTCAGTCACTCGTCGATACTTTTACGATCCGCGAAGAGCTCGGAACCCTCTCACACCTCAACTACGCTTTCGGCTTCGATCCGTTGCAATCAAGAAGTATTCACTCGCTGTGCATGGTGCTCTCCCAGTTCGAGGACCTGGGCTTTGAGTTTGTTTCACCACCAGAATTGCGGGCACCCAAATCGTTGATTCAGCAGTGCCAAGAGCGGGGAGTCCGCGTTCGGGAGTCGGATCGGATCGCTGATCTGCACTCCCCGGATGTGATCTACTTGAACCGTTTGCAAGAAGAGCGATTTCCAGACCGAGCGCTTTTCGAGAAGTACCGTTACGAATACAGGCTTACCCCCGAGCAGATTCCCACTTCCGCTCGTTTGATCCTCGATCCGTTGCCTCGGGTCGATGAGATTGCGTTGGAAGTCGATGCGCTGCCAATTGCCGGGTATTTCCGACAAGCTAGAAATGGGGTTTATATTCGGATGGCCCTGCTGTCGATGCTTCTCGGACGAAGCTTGTAGTTGCAGTTCTCTAATGCCGGTTCTTTCACCGCAATTTCTTACCGGGATCGGAATTTCGTCGGTTAAGGCTCGGAATTACGACCTTGTGGGAATGTTAAGGTTTCTCAACTCGGCGCAACCATGATTTTGCTTCAAAAGTATGCTGATTTAGCGCCGTTGCGCTTTTCGTGTGCACTCTAAAGGGCATCCATCGCACCCTAGGGAAAACCAGATATTTTAGCTACTAAATATCCTTTGGTTTCATTGGTGCGTCGTCATTATTAGCCCCTCTAAGTCCAATTGGCCCTTGATTTGCTATCAGAATACTCACGTCAGGCAGTTGCGCAATCTCTCAGCAATTTGTCGACGTTCGATCCATGATGGGAGAGAGTTGGAAAAAGGCGGTGGAAGAACATGTTGAAATGGATGTTAGGTTTGATGATGTTGTGTGGGATGGGAAGCAGTATTTGCCTTGGGCAGGAGGGGGCACCGGCGGTAGATCCGCCGGCGGTAACCTCTGCAGAACCCGCGGTGGTAGCTCCGGTCGCGGTCGCTCCTGAGTCGGCACCCGCGGCGGCCCCGGCTTCCACCCTCAATACGGGTGATCAAGCTTGGTTGTTGGCAAGCTCCGCGATGGTGTTGCTCATGACCCCAGGACTAGCCTTCTTCTACGGCGGGTTGGTCGGACGTAAAAATGTACTGAGCATCTTGATGCAATGCTTTATGTGCATGGGTGTGGTGACTGTGTTGTGGGTCCTTGTCGGCTACAGCATCGCTTTCTCGGGTGCGGAAGTAGGTGGCGGGTTCTGCGGGAATCCGATGACGCACTTCCTCCTCAATGGGGTTGCGACCGACGCATCGTTCGAGCCTGTGACCGGAGTCAAACTCGGGATCAGCCAACAGACCTTCATGGTCTTCCAAATGATGTTTGCAATTATCACCCCTGCCTTGATGATTGGTGCTTTTGCTGAGCGGATGAAGTTCTTGGCATTCACTGTGTTTATCGCCTTGTGGAGCTTGTTGGTCTACAGTCCTGTGGCTCACTGGGTTTGGTTCGGACCTTCCCACTGGTTGTTCGGATTGGGAAGCTTTAGTGCGAAGGATGCTGTACCTGAGGGTGCTTTGGACTTTGCAGGTGGAACGGTTGTTCACATCAACGCAGGTATTGCTGCGTTGGTTGCATGCTTGATGATCGGACCTCGCCGAGGTTATCCAAAGCAAGTCAATCCGCCACACAATTTGCCATTCGCCGTTCTCGGCGCGGGCCTGCTGTGGTTTGGATGGTTTGGCTTCAATGGCGGTAGTGCGTTTGGTGCAACTCCACAAGCCGTTCAAGCATTCGTGACGACGCAGGTGGCTGCTGCAACGGCAGGATTGACGTGGTCGGTCATTGAAATGATTCGCAACGGCAAGCCGACTGCGTTGGGAATGATCACCGGTGTTGTAGCTGGATTGGTTGGTATCACGCCAGCGGCAGGTTTTGTCGATGTTCGTGGGGCACTGATCATCGGTGTCGGGGCGACTATCGTCAGCTATATCTTCGTCGCTTTTGTTAAACCTGCGTTGAAGTACGACGACTCGCTCGATGTTTTCGGCGTTCACGGCATGGCTGGAGTCTTCGGTGCTTTGGCAACCGGGCTTCTTGCTCTTCCAGGTGTTGGAATCAATCGTGAAGGGGGAAGCATGGCTCAGTTCATGCTCCAGGGCAAAGCTGTTTTGGTGACTGCGATTTACTCGGCAGTGGTCACGGCAATTCTCTTGTGGGTCATTGACATGGTCATCGGTTTGAGAACGACTGAAGATGGTGAGAAGATGGGGCTTGACTTGAGCGACCACGCTGAAACCGCTTACACCGTTTCCTAACCGTTTCCTAGTGTACTCCTTGAGCGAGTGTCCAAGCTCGCTTGTTACGAAACACAAAGCCGTCGCGGCAAAGCGGCGGCTTTGTTCGTTGAATCAGGGAAAATCATGCGAGGATCCTCTCCTCGCCCCTTTCCCAAGCCCCCTTCTATTCTTTGGCTTGACAGTGTTTCCTCGGATCGGTACCTTTTTATTTGTTCTGACGGGGAATTAGCTCAGTTGGGAGAGCGCTTGCATGGCATGCAAGAGGTCAGGGGTTCAAGTCCCCTATTCTCCATTTTTGGTCTTCATGGAATTCACTAGGTAAGCGTTTTCTCGCTCGACTTACCTTCTCTTTGCGATTAGCTGTCGGCTTGATTCTATCGCCTGTCGCCTAGTACCTTTGGCTTGAATCCTCACACGGCCGATGTTCGCCCAACTCTTGCACCACACGACTGCTAAGGTTCCGCATCTCTTCGGGGCTTTGCTTCTTTGCGTGAGCCATCCGCACCCCTCGCACGGCCACAGAGGGCCATGCTACGGGGACATGCCACGGAAAGGTCTTGCCCCCCTTCCCTCGAAGGTGACAATTTGCTGCTCAAAAACCACGTCTACGCGTACCAATCCATATCTCGATTTGACGGTATTGGCCTAACGCCTAACGCCTAAAGCCCAATACCGTCAAATCGACAGCCGTAATTCCTTCGGCCCGTCTTCTCCCGCTTGGGCGCGAGCAAGGTGCGTGTTCGCGTAGGGTGTGGTGAAGCGGTCTGCTGATCAACTTCAAAACTATTGTGATATACCAAACACCACGATTGCATTCGAGCGGTGAACCACCGACCGCGAAACCCACCGCTCCGCGCGTGACAACATCACGCACGTTGAACTTAAGCGATTGACGGACCGCAAACGGTGAGTGTTCGCCC
>Ga0315899_10007185_pt1 | contig 11960 bp, 6 predicted proteins | sample LakEriMetagenome_2_FD_203518 | JGI IMG/M metagenome (GOLD analysis project Ga0315899, IMG submission 203518) | Freshwater fungal communities from buoy surface, Lake Erie, Ohio, United States - Buoy 4 MA112 | ecosystem: Environmental > Aquatic > Freshwater > Lake | place: USA: Lake Erie, Ohio... | reverse complement strand
CGCTTTAATTTCAGGAAGTATTCCGAAATGTTGAGTTAATTCTTGCTCTGCTTGAGTAGGCGAGAATCCTTTTTTAAGTTGAAGAATGAATTCATTATTCATTCGAGCAGCTTGTCCGAATAATGTTGTTGAGACAACAAAAAAACTTACAAGGAAGAAAATCGATTTTGAGAATGAAATATTGTGTGTCATGCCTAATTCAGATATTCCGTAAATATCGGAATGAAAGCGCGAAACATCTTCACAGAAATGACTTTTTTACATGCGAAGATTAGGCTTCGTTTACAATTATGCGCTTTACACGTTGGGGAATGCCAGTGAGCACTTCGTAGGCAATGGTGTCGCAGGCTTTCGCGTATTCGATAATGGAGTGATTACCATTGAATACGATGGCTTCATCGCCTTCTTGTGCAGGCACTCCTGAAATGTCGACCATGGTAACGTCCATGCACACACGTCCGACAACGGGACAGGCTTTTCCGTTGATGAAGACTTTGCCTTTTCCGTTAGAGAGTGATCTGCGGAAGCCGTCTGCGTAGCCAATCGGAAGAACGGCTATTTTCATTTCTTGGTTGGAAGTGAAAGTTCTTCCGTAACCAACGGTTTCATTCGGAAGCACAGACTTAACTTGAACAATACTAGTTTTTAGGCTTCCGACGTTGCGCAACATTTTTTGCTCTTCCTCGAAAGCCGACACCCCGTACAGGCCAATTCCCAATCTAACCATGTTGAATTGCGCGTTTTTCCAACGCTGAATTCCTCCGGTATTTGCAGCGTGAAGAATGGGAGTATAGCCAATGGCTTCTGAAATTTTCTTAGAACGTTTTTCGAAATCGTTGATTTGATTCTGCGTGAAGGAATCGTGCGACTCGTCTTCAGAAGCAGCGAAATGCGTGAATATGCTCGCTATTTCTATGTTTGAATGTCCTTGAAGTAATTCAATTAATTCTGAAGTTTCAGCGCTCTTGAAGCCCAAACGGTTCATTCCGGTGTCGAGCTTCAAATGTGCCTTAAACCTTTTTTCTGAATTGAATTCTTTTGCGGCCCTTGCGAAAGCTTTGAATGATCGAATGGAAAATAATTCTGGTTCTAACCTGTGTTTGAAAAGCGGAGCGAAGTCTGTTACGTTAGGTTCAAGAACTAAAATCGGAAGTGAAATTCCAGCTTCACGAAGTTGAACACCTTCGTCTGTATAAGCTACGGCTAAAGCATCAATGCCGCAATTGGCAAGGCACATAGCCACTTCAACCGCGCCAATGCCGTATCCGTTGGCCTTTACCATTCCCATTAGTTTTACTTCGGGGTGCAATAACGATCGGAAGTAGTAGTAGTTGTTGGCGAGGGCATTCATGTTCACTTCGAAAATGGTTTCTTGGTGCTGCTCTTGCAGTGCACTCACGATTTTTTCGAATTGAAATTTCCGTGCTCCTTTGATTAATAAGGCTCCTGATTCAATTTTGTTTGAAAGAAGGTGCACTAAGAGTTCGTCTGTCGTTTCAAAACATTTGTATGAATGAGGAAGCGTGTTTTTGTGTTGAAGCAATTTTTCCCCTACTGCATAAACTTCATCGATTTGAAATTCATTCATGAGTTCAATCACTCGTTCAATCCAAATTTCATCTTTCATTCCACTTTGAAGAATGTCGGAAATAATTGCACCGCGTTTGTGAGCTTGAATATTTAAATTGAAATGTTGAAGCGCTAATTTGAGTGAAGTAAGATCGTTACTGTAACCGTCATTCAACAATTGAATTCCACCGATACCCTTTAATTGCTGCATTCGCATTTCAACAGCAAGCAATTGTGGAGATTTTTCTGAAAGTTGATTCAGAGAGAGCCCGAAATGCAAGGCTGTAGCGGCTGCTAGCGCGAAGTTATCTATTGAAATATTGTCTGTAAACGGAATTTCTGCATCAGTAAGTTTCCCTTTCCAACTAAAAGAAATAATGGAATGCGATGATGAAGAAGTGATTTTTTGAACGGAAAAATCATCGCTAGGCTCTTTTCCAACACGAATTAAATTTCCTGGAAATTCAATGTCAATTCCTGAGGGAGCAACTAGTGTGTCGCAAGACGTAAACAACTTCATTTTTTCTTGAAGCAGCTCTTGTTGCGATTGGAAATTTTCAGCGTGGGCGCTTCCCAAAAAAGTAAATACTCCTGTTGTGGGTTGAATGACTTCCTGCAAAGTATTCATTTCATTCGGCAAGGAAATTCCCGCTTCGAAAACACCAAGATTATGCATGGGTTCCACTTGCAATACTGCTAAAGGAACACCTACTTGTGAGTTGAAACTTTTCGGACTTCTGACAATGCAGAAATCATCGGCAAGCAGTTGATTGATCCATTCCTTGACAATCGTTTTTCCGTTGCTTCCGGTAATTCCAATGATGGGAATGTTGAATTGCTTTCTATGATGACCTGCGATTCTTTGAAATGCAACCGTCGTATTTTCAACGCGAATTACAGTACAATCTTCAGGCAGATGAACTGATTCAGAAACGATAAAATTTCTAATTCCTTTTTGAAAAGCATTTGAGACAAACGAATGTCCATTGAAGTGCTCTCCTTTTAGCGGAATAAATAAGGTATGCGCTGCATCTATTGTGTGGCGTGTGTCGGTACAGATGGAATGAATAAAGTTTTTGCTATTCCCCTCTGAGATTTCACCACCAATGATGTGGGACAGTTCAGAAATGGAAAGATTCAATTTCATGCAGAAGGATCAACTTCAGTGACGGCCTCTTCAATTGAAACTTCTTCTTCTTCGTCTTTGAAAAAACGACGTTGGAAGAGGAGAATCAAGATGATTCCAAAAGAAATGGAAGCATCTGCAATATTGAAAATAGGAGGGAAGATTTCTGCTCTTTCACCCGCGTGAATAGGAGACCATGAAGGGAAATCAAACTCTTTTGTAATGTGAATCATGTCGACCACATTTCCCATTAGAAAAGGCGCGTAACCTTGTGAAGAAAACGCTGCTGTATCTGAATACGCCGTATAATCTTGGAAGTGCGGGTCGAAGGTAGAACCTTTGTCGAAACACATTCCGTAGACAGCGCTATCTATGATATTTCCTAATGCGCCGGCTACAATGAGAGCTAAGCAAAAGAGATATCCTTTATGAGTTTTCTTCTTGGTTAATTTGTAGATATAGATAATAATGGCTGTGACAACAATGATCCGAAAAATACTAAGCGCAAGCTTTCCTGTTGTTCCAGGGAACATCCAACCGAAGGCCATGCCTGGATTTTCGACGAATTGTAAATCCAACCAACCGGGAATAAGCTCTACGTTTTCTCCGTAGAAAAACGAGAGCTTTATCCAGATTTTTAATAGTTGATCAAGCGCAACAACGCTTAAAATAATTAAGAGTACTTTTCTCACTTCACGAGATCTTACTGCATGTTTTTGGCTTCAATGCTAAGGGTAGCATGAGGCACCAAACGCAAGCGTTCTTTAGGAATAAGTTGTCCTGTAACACGACAAACACCATAGGTTTTGTTCATGATACGAAGCAATGCGTTTTCTAAGTTTTTGATGAACTTCTCTTGACGAGCAGCCAACTGCGCAATTTCTTCGCGGCTATTGGTATCACTTCCGTCTTCCATCATTTTGAATGTAGGAGAAGTGTCGTCTGTGCTATTGTCACCTTCTCTTGAAAGTGATTCTTTCAACTCTTCGAAGTCTGAGCGAGATTGTTCTAATTTTTCTTTGATAAGAATTTCAAATTCTTTCAAGTCTTTGTCTGAATAACGTAATCCTTTCAATGGTTCTGCTGGCATCTTCACTGGTTCTTTTTTAATCTCTGGAGCAGGTTTATAAACGGGTGCAGTTGTCTTTGCCTCGGGTTTCTTTACTGCCGCTGGTTTCGCGGTTACTGCTGGAGCTGGTTTAACTATTTTAACTTCTACTTTCTTCACAGGAGCAACTGCCTTTTTTACTGGCGTCGCTTTCTTCGCTGGTGCTGCTTTTTTAGCAACCGGTTTTACCGGAACTGCTTTTTTTACTGGCACCGCTTTCTTTGCTGGCGCTGCTTTTTTTGCAATTGGTTTCTTCGCAATCGCTTTTTTCACTGGAGCCGCTTTCTTTGCTGGCGCTGCTTTTTTCGCAATTGGTTTCTTCGCAACTACTTTTTTCACTGGAGCCGCTTTCTTTGCTGGCGCTACTTTTTTAGCTGGCGCTGCTTTTTTCGCCACTGGTTTCTTCGCAACTACTTTTTTCACTGGAGCCGCTTTCTTTGCTGGCGCTGCTTTTTTCGCAATTGGTTTCTTCGCAACTACTTTTTTCGCTGGTGCTACTTTCTTTGCTGGCGCTGCTTTTTTAGCAACGGGCTTCTTTGCAACTACTTTTTTAGCTGGCGCTGCTTTCTTCGCTGGTGCTGCTTTTTTAGCAACGGTTTTCTTAGCTACTACTTTTTTGGCAGGGGTTGATTTTTTTGCCATGGGTCTTAAAGGTTTTTGGTTAATAGTAAACGCACCACTTCTTCCCCTTCCCATTCAACCGCGACACCCCCTTCCATTTCTGGAATAAACTCAAGCGAAGAAGCAAGTACTTGACTGCTAATATATTCAGAATTGTTTTTCAAAACATCATTCAGGTAGTTTTCTCCCGAAACTTTAACAATTATTTTATCTGTAACCTCGAAATTGGTTTCTTTTCTCAAGTTTTGAATGCGATTCACCAATTCACGAGCATATCCCTCTTCTTTCAATTCAGGTGTAACCGTAACATCTAGTGCAACAGTCAAATTACCTTGATTCGCTACCTTCCAGCCGGGAATATCGACAGGAATAATCTCTACGTCTTCCGTTTGAAGAAGAATTGACTCTTTCGTCCAGAGATATTCTCCCGTTTTTTCTATTGATGAAATTATTTCTTGTGCATTTTCTTGCGCGAATTGCTGAATTTCCTTCATGAACTTCCCACACTTTTTTCCGAGTGTTTTGAAATTCAGTTTGAGGTCTTTCACAATTTTGGTGGTTTGCTCATCTACACATTTCACCGCTTTAACGTTCACTTCACTGCATATTAGATCTGCTACACTTTCAATACGAGACTGTGTGGTTTCATCTAAAACGGGAATACGAATTTCAGCAAGTGTTTGACGCACTTTGATATTTTCCTTTTTACGAATTGAAAGGGCCATACTTGAAATACGCTGAGCAAGATCCATGCGTGCCTCAAGGTTTTCATCTCTGAAACTTCCAGCTTCCAAATGTGAAAGATGAACCGATTCGCTATTCGTATTTAAGCTTTGGAATAACCAGTCTGAATAGAACGGAGCAAAAGGACTCATAAGTTGAGCAACTTGCTTCAAGCAAGCGTGAAGCGTTGCGTAAGCCGAGCGTTTGTCGTCGGTCATTTCTCCGTGCCAGAATCTCTTGCGTGCTAAACGCACGAACCAATTTGAAAGGTGATCGTTCACGAACGATTCAATAGCGCGAGCTGCAGGAGTTGGATCGAATGCGTCGAGGTTTTTCTCAACTTCAAGTGTAAGCGCATTCAACTTACTCATAATCCATTTGTCTAATTCAGGACGATTTTCAACAGTAGGGTCGTTGCTTGAAGCTTCGTAACCATCAATGTTTGCATACAATGCAAAGAAAGAATAAGTGTTCGAAAGCGTTCCAAAGAATGTGCGTTGCACTTCAGCAATTCCTTCTGTATCGAATTTCAAATTATCCCACGGATCTGAATTGGTAATCATATACCAACGCGTAGCGTCGGGACCGTATTTACCAAGGGTTTCAAAAGGGTCAACAGCATTGCCTAAACGCTTAGACATTTTGTTTCCATTCTTGTCTAAAACAAGTCCGTTCGAAATAACATTTTTATAAGCAACAGAATCAAAACACAATGTTGCAATCGCGTGCAACGTATAGAACCAACCTCTTGTTTGGTCTACTCCTTCCGCAATAAAATCTGCTGGGAAGGAAAGGTTGTTGTCGATCTTTTCTTTGTTCTCGAAAGGGTAGTGCCACTGTGCATAAGGCATAGCGCCACTGTCGAACCAAACGTCAATTAAGTCCGCTTCACGGTGCATAGGTTTCCCGCTAGGGCTGACCAATACAATTTTATCGACGTATGGTTTATGTAAATCGAAAAGGTTATAATTCTCAACCGAATGATTGTTCGGTTCGAAGTTTTCAAGTGGATTCGTTTCTGTAATTCCAGCGGTTACGCTTTTTTTCAATTCAGCTTGAAGTTCTTCAACAGAGCCAATGCAGATTGATTCTGTTCCGTCTTCGGTACGCCAAATTGGAAGTGGAATTCCCCAGAAGCGACTGCGAGAAAGGTTCCAGTCGTTTGCGTTTTCCAACCAATTGCCAAATCTTCCAGTGCCTGTAGATTCTGGCTTCCATTGAATGCTGTTGTTCAATTCCACTAAACGATTTCTCTTTTCAGGAACCTTCACAAACCAAGAATCCAACGGGTAGTAAAGTACAGGCTTATCTGTTCTCCAGCAATGTGGATAGTTGTGCGCGTATTTTTCTTTCTTGAAAAGTTTTCCTTCAGTTTGAAGTTTCAAAACAATTCGATCGTCTACGCTCAAATATTGAAGCTTGTCAGTGTCTTTGATTATTCCGCCAAGACTTGCTTTTTGTTTTACCAATTCGGCGGCTTTTTCTTCATCTGAATAGTAAGCCTCTTTAACGAACTCTTCTCCGAATAAGAATGTGCCGTCTTGAACTTCAGGAAGGAAGCGTCCTCTGCGATCAACAAGGGTAAGATTTCCCATGCCGTTTTGTTTCGCTACGCGGAAGTCGTCTGCTCCAAAGCTTGGTGCAATGTGAACGATACCCGTTCCGTCTTCCGTGGTAACGAAATCACCGCCAATAATCTTGAAAGCATCACCGTCGTTGGGTTGAACGAACGGAAGCAATTGCTCGTATCGAAGATTTAAAAGTTGTTTTCCGTTTAGTTCTGAAACCGTTCTATTCGGGATTTTCTTATCTCCAGCGTTGAATTCTTCAAAGTTTTCTCCATTTGCTACCGGGAAATATTTTTCACGAAGCGCTGAAGCAACTATGAAATAAGCACGCTCGTTTCCAAACGGCGTGAGCGATTCAACAACGGTGTAGTTTATTTTTTCTCCAACAGCCAACGCCACGTTTGAAGGCAAGGTCCAAGGAGTAGTCGTCCAGGCTAAAACATAAATTGGAAGATCTGAATTCACATTGAGTGTTGCATTCGCATCAATCAATTTGAACTGCGCTACCGCTGAAGTGTCTTTCACTTCTTTGTAACAGCCGGGTTGATTCAATTCGTGAGAACTCAATCCGGTTCCTGCAGCAGGCGAATAGGGTTGAATGGTGTAGCCCTTGTACAACAGATTCTTATTGTGCAATTGTTGAAGCAACCACCAAACCGTTTCAATGTATTTGTTGTCATAGGTAACGTATGGGTCATTCATATCGACCCAGTAACCCATGTCCTTGGTAAGCTTTTCCCAAAGGTCGGTGTACTTCATAACCTCCTTGCGGCAGGCGTTATTGTACTCTTCAACCGAAATGGTCTTACCAATATCTTCTTTCTTAATGCCTAAAGTTTTCTCTACACTTAATTCAATCGGAAGTCCGTGTGTATCCCAACCGGCTTTGCGGTGAACTTGTTTTCCACGAAGGGTTTGGTAACGACAAAAGATATCTTTAATGGAACGCGCCATAACGTGGTGAATGCCCGGCATTCCGTTCGCAGAAGGTGGCCCTTCGAAAAACACGAATGGCTGTCCGCCTTCGCGTTCAGTTATACTGCGTTGGAAAATGTTCTCCGCTTGCCAGTATGCTTGTATATCGTTCGCTATTTGTGGAAGCGACAATCCTTTGATTTCCCTGTATTTGCCCATGGAAGGTATTGAAAATAGAGTGCAAAGATAAAAACAAAAGCGGAGGGTTTACCTCCGCTTTTCAAGTGCGCATGGAGGGACTCGAACCCCCACGCCTCGCGGCACCAGATCCTAAGTCTGGCGCGGCTACCAATTACGCCACATGCGCATGTTGCGGTGCAAATATACAATGCTTCTTGGAATATGAAAGTTTTTCTCTTCTGGATTAACTTAAATAGATGAAATATTTTGTTTTTTCCTTCTATTTATCTCTGAGTTTTTTCGGTCGCGGTCATGCGCAACTTATACAGGGCGCAAGAATGGCGGCACTTAGCGGAAGCGCAATTACGCAAAGCGATGCCTTTGCCGGATTTCATAACTTATCTGCTTCCGCCAAAATCAAGGGCCTGAATGGGTCCTTTTATGGACAGATACCTTACGGAATTTCCGCTATAAACGACGCCGGAGTGGCTTTTTTGAAGCGTTTCGGAACAGGAGTTATGGGGGTCGTATGCCAATCATATGGGAATACCGAGTTTAATCGAATGCGAGTAAATGCTGGATATGCCCTTCCGCTGTCTGACAAATTAAGTGCTTCGGCAAGCCTCGGATATTCTTCCTCTCGAATAATGAATGGCTACGGAGCGGCTTTTAATTTTTGGATGAATGTTGGAGCTACCTATAATGTTCGCAAGGATTGGAAATGGGCAGCCATCGCCGATCTTCCTACGAAATCGATAAAGAATGCAGAAGACTTGCCAGCAACGCTTCGGCTTGGAACTACTTATTCCTTTGGAGAACAGGTGAGCCTATCTGCGCAACTGTCTTCCGCAACTTCACAAACATCTTCGTTGAGTTACAGTTTTGGATTGGAGTATTTTCCAATTGAAGTGTTTGCCTTTCGCTTAGGAATGAATACCCATTGGCAGACGTGGTCTATGGGAATAGGAACACGTTTGAAGGGCTATTCGCTTGACGCATCGGCAACCATTCACCCACAATTGGGGGTTACTCCGCAAATCTCTTTTACTTATGGAAGGAATAACTAGATACTTACTTTTTTTATTTTTCGGGTTGAAGGTGGTTTGTCCGTTTGCCCAACATTCGGAAGAATTCGAGTTGGATCAATTGGTTGATCAGCGTATTGAAAGTATTTCAAGTTTAACGGAAGAAGGAAGCGAGATTGATTATTCTTCTTTAACGGAAGATTTGAATTATTTCGCTCGACACAGGCTTAATCTCAATTCTGCGGAAGTAGCGGACTTGCAAGCCTTGGTTGTTTTGAGCGACGCTCAGATTCAATCGTTGTTCAAGCACATTTCCAAATATGGAAAATTGAAGAGCATCTTTGAATTACAGAGTGTTGCAGGCCTTGATCTGACCATTGTTCGGTGGTTGCAACCTTTTGTTTTTGTGAATGAAGAAGATGGATTTTCTGATTTTTCATTTCGAAGGTTGAAGGAAGAGGGAATGCATGATGTGTTATTCAGAACAAAGAGAACGTTGCAAGAACAGGCTGGGTTTATTCCAGATGCATTGACTGGAAATAAGAATTTTTTGGGAAGTGAATACGGAACATATTTGAGATATCGTTTTCTATATCGAAGAAATATTGCATTCGGATTAACGCTTGAAAACGATATTGGCGAGCCGCTTCGTATGGGACCCGATTTTAAAAGTGCTTCGCTGTTTATTCGAGAAGCGAGAGGACTGAAGCAATTGGCTATAGGGGATTACCAAGTTCAGTTCGGACAAGGACTCACGTGTTGGAACAGCATGGCGTTCGGCAAATCTTCCTTCAGTGTTCAAGTGAAACGAAACGCGCAAAACCTTCGTCCGTATTCTTCAGTAAATGAAAATTCTTTTTTTCGTGGTGCAGGTGCAACTTTCGGTAATAAAATTTTTAGCACAACAGTTTTTGTATCTCGAAGAAAACTCGATGCGACTTTCACAAACGATACTGTGCTGTCGGACGATAATCAAGTGGTTAGTGCTATTGCTTTAGGTGGTCTTCATCGAACCGAAAGTGAACGCGCGAATAAGAATGCTTTGACCGAAGATATTTATGGTGGAAATGTACAGGTTCAACGAGGCATGTGGAAACTCGGAGCTGTTGCGGTTCACAGAAGTTTCAGCGATTCAATTTCAGCAAAGACCGATTGGTATGCACAAGGAAAATTTGCCGGAAGGAATCAAGATGTTATGGGAGTATACGCCGAAGGCGTGTGGCAAAATTTTTCGCTTTTCGGAGAAGTTTCAAGAAGTTCCAACGGAGCAACAGCTTCTGTATTTGGAATGACTTCGGCTTTGCATGCGCGTGTTTCTGCAACACTTTTGTTTCGCGATTTTGACACCTATTTTCAATCTGTTTATTCGAATGTTCTTGCCGAAGGCAACAGCGTACTTCCCTCGAATGAGAGGGGAACCTATGCAAGTGTTCAGGCTCAATTGACGAAGAAGATAAGCATGAACGCCTATACTGATGTTGTTCAATTTCCTTGGTTGAATTATCAAGTCACCGCACCTTCAAGCTTCAGTGACAATCTCATTCAATTCAATTACAGGCCAGATAAGAAGCATGAATTTTATGCGCGCCTGCGCATTCGCAGAACTTCGATTGATAGAAATGTTTTGAATCGTATAGATTTTCCGGTAGATAAGTTTTCGCAACAAATTCGACTGAATTTTATTTTCAATCCAACTGAAAGTTTGAAGTTACACAGTCGGCTTGAGTTTGTAAAAACCAATGAAGAAGGGCTTCCCACTGAAACGGGTTATTTGATTTTTCAAGATGTCATTTGGAAGAAGATGAATGTTCCATTTAGCGTAACATTTCGTTACGCTTTGTTTCAAACCGACGTCTGGAATGCTCGCTTGTATGCATACGAGAACGACGTGCTCTACAGTTACAGCATTCCGGCTTATTACGGAAAGGGTGCAAGAATTTATGGCATTTTCAAATTCGATGTTCGAAGGAACATAGACGTTTGGTTTAGAATTGCGCAATGGACATACACCGATCGAGATTACATCTCTTCGGGTAATTCAATGATTAACGGATTTCGAAAAACAGATTGCACCGTGCAATTGCGTATGCAATTTTAGATGCGTTTCAGAATTTCGTTTTCAATTTCTTCGCTGTCCCAGACCTCTTCAATGTCGGGTCTGTTCATGACTTCCTTCATGATTTCATTCTGACGAATACCGCTGCTTAACGCTTCATGATATGGAATGTGACTGAAGGTTACTTGCGAATAAAGTGGGATCCATTTTTCAGGGTACTTCGTTGCAAAGCGACCTTCAATTTTCTTTTGAAGAAGGAAATCTTTATCGGCGGTCAAATCACGCATCTCGATGTAATTGCGAAGCGCTAATTCTAAAATTGCATCGCCGTTTGGTTTGCGCAATTTGCCATATTCTTTCAATAATTCTGGATGATCTTCACCCATTTCCGTCATGAGACGATCAAGTTCGCTGCAGTCTTCAAATCCGCTATTCATGCCCTGTCCGTAAAATGGAACGATCGCATGAGCCGAGTCTCCCATAAGCGCCACTTGGTTTTTATAGTTCCAAGGATTGCATTTGGTCATGACTAAACTTGCAGTTGGATTCGTGTTGAAGTCTAACAAAAGCTCTGGCATCATTGCCTTTGCATCTGGGAAATATTTCTCGAAGAAATCGAGAACATCTTGATCTGTTTTTAATTTTTCAAAAGAGACTTCTCCTTCAAAAGGGAAGAACAAGGTGCATGTAAAACTTCCATCGATGTTCGGAAGCGCAATCATCATGAACTCGCCACGTGGCCAGATATGAAGGCAATCTTTGCGCATTTTGTGCGTGCCGTCTTCGTTCGCTGGAATTTCTAATTCCTTGTATCCATGGTCCAAGTATGATTGAGAATATTCGTTGCGATCAAGTTTCGTCATGCGCGCACGAACAGCACTAAAGGCCCCGTCGGTTCCGAATATTTGATCGTATTGATGACGTACACGTTCACCATTTTTTCCTTCGAATACAACGGTGTTTGTATCCAATTCAACATCGATACATTTGTGTTCGAAGTTCATTGAAACATTTTCAAATTCAGCTGCGCAACGCACCAATGTTTGATTCAAAATTCCTCTTGAAACAC
>Ga0315899_10007184_pt1 | contig 11961 bp, 12 predicted proteins | sample LakEriMetagenome_2_FD_203518 | JGI IMG/M metagenome (GOLD analysis project Ga0315899, IMG submission 203518) | Freshwater fungal communities from buoy surface, Lake Erie, Ohio, United States - Buoy 4 MA112 | ecosystem: Environmental > Aquatic > Freshwater > Lake | place: USA: Lake Erie, Ohio... | reverse complement strand
TGTATTTGTGTGTATGTGGCAACTGTGGCGGCAGAGGCGGCATATACATATGCATATACATGCACATATGCATATGCATGTACATGCACATGTGCATATGCATATACATGCACATATGCATATGCATATGCATGTACATATGCATACACATGCACAAGCACATATGCATTTGCATGTACATATACATATACATGTATGTGGTCGGGATGTACTCAATATGACCAGCAAAGGCGTCGGAGCAGAAGATGTTGGCCTAAATCCTAAACCATAATACCTAAACCCTAAACCAGCAAAGGCGTCGGAGCAGGAGATGTTGGCACCCTCGGCCTTCATGGCGGAGAGCTGCGTGGCGAGCTTGTGGGGGAGCCACACGTCGTCATCATCCAGGAAGGCCACGAACTCGCCAGACGCCGCCGCGATGCCGACATTGCGCACCAGGCCGGGGCGCCCGATATTGTAGGGCAGGTGGATCATCATGACGTCCTCTATGAGGGCATAGTAGCGCTCGTCGACCGAGGCGTCGTTGACGACGATGATTTCGAAGTCTTCATACGTCTGCCGCTTCACTGACTCAATGCTCTCCATCAGCAGATCGTATCTGTCATGCGACGCTATAATCACAGACACGCGCCCGGGCTCCTTCGGCATGAATGCCCGCGTCGTCGCCCCAGGCGGAGCGGCTTGGTAATCCACCAAAAAGTGCACTGCGTCGCTCTGCACGCCCGTTCTCACGCCGGTCGCGTCAACGAGAAAGGCCTGCACGAAATGGAAGCCGCACTCCATCGGCGCCGTCACTGTCATTCTGGGCTTGTCCAACTCAAACGCCCGCGCGCCATTGACCACGACCTCGACCTTGCCCTGCTCGGGCATGCTGAAGTCGGCGGTGTGGATCTCAAAGTTGACCTCGCGCCCCTCTATCCGTCCTCCGTTGACCGGGTGCGCAAACGACACCTTTTGCGCGCAGGCGGTCGGCGCCCCTGCAATCAGCGTGTGCACGAGTGCCACTGTGCGCAGAGCTGCCACGCTGGTGAGACTGTCAGCCAGCGCCGAACGAGGCCGACGCGCCGCGGGCAGCGCCCGCCACTGGTCGCAGGCGGCGGTCCGATGCGCACCCTCCGGCTCGCGCTGCGAGGCGGCCCATCTCGACCGTACAGCGCCCGCTTCGTTGATGTGCATTGCAGGACCGTGTCATGATGTTTGCCGTGACCTCCCACCGTGCCATGAGAATATGGGTAGCCACGCTGTACGGCCTTAAGGAGCCGCTCGACGTGTCACCCAGCATGCGGATCGAGGCGGTGCGGAGACGTATCGGACAGCTACCCGCCATCATGGAAGAGTCGGGCGCGTGGACGATCAACGGTTGGCAGGCGCACATTCTCAAAAGTGCTCTCTATATTGTACATGTGCTGGGCACTGACTTTTGAGAATGTCTGCAGGCGCCCAAGATCATGCACGGGGCCAAGCTTCTCGTGGACGGGCGGACGCTCGAAGAGTGCGGGTGAGACTGAGAGGACCAGGAGCCCCGCGATGCGACGGCTGTGTATATGTATAAACGTATGTATGTATATGCTCTATAGAGCGTGCGGCGCGCCGTCTGACCTCTGTGCCCCTCCCCCCCCCGCCCCTTTCTCATCACTGCGGCTCCGGCGCGAGGGACGTGGTGTGTGTGTGTGTGTGTATGTGTGTGTGTGTGTGCAGGGTGAAAGAGGATGCGGTGCTGCACCCCCTCTACGACTCGCAGGCGTATGGCCTCACTGTGCTCGGTAATTTTATATTATAATTACACACGCACACACGCACACACACACATAAGCTGCGTACCCTCCCACACACCAAAATATGCATGCCACTCCGCAGATCCCGACTTTTACGGAGAGATGGTGCCAGAGGTGCCGCCTTGTCCCCCCTGCTGTGAGAAGGCGCGGGACAAAGTGGCGACTGGTCTTGCTGGTATATGGAGCTGGACGCAGGTCTATAGAATGTGTTCTTTAATTACAGTTATCTAAAAATGTGTTCTCTCCTTTATAGAATGTATTCTCTACCTACAGTTCTCTACAGAATGTGTTCTCTTGCCATAGTTCTCTATAGAATGTGTTCTCTACTTATATTGACCTGGACACAGGACACGGCCTCCAGTATCTCGAGTGGTGTGGCGCCGAAGCAGTGGGCGTGCATAGCTGGGGTGCGTGCGCTTTTTCGCTCTCTCTCTCTCTCTCTCTCTCTCTCTTGCGCGCGCGCGCTGTCTCTCTCTCTCTTTGTGGCGCCGCAGTGGGCGTGCATAGCTGGGGTGCGTGCACCTCTCTCTCCTCTCGCGCTCTCTCTCTTGCTTTCTCGCTCTCTCTCTTTCTCTCGCTCGCTCTCTCTCGCGCGCTCATGCAGGTATTTCTCAAAATCAACAATATATAATATAAATATGTATCTACAGGAATATAGTGAACACAATGTATTTATATATATGCAGGTGGGATTAGCAATAACTCAAGATCAACAGTTGCGGTTTGTGGTGGAGGGCGTTGCCCCTGGGGGCGGGGCTGAGGAGGAGGGGACTATACAGGTCAGAGATAGGAGGGGGGGGAGGGATGGAGGGATGACCTGATATGTGTGTTGCACTGTGGTGTGTGTGTGCGCGCGCGCGCGTGCTTCTTTCTCTCTCGCTCGCTCGCTCCCCTCCCTCTTTCCTCACTCCACTTTCGCAATTAATAATAATAATAAAAAAATATTTTTTATATAAGAATGGAGACGGAAAAAAAAATAGAATATAAAAGTACAATTATGGAGATGAGAAATATTATAAAAAATCAAGAACGAGTAATTGAAGAAATGATTTTGGAACAACTATATCCAGAAAAGAAAAACGAAGAAGTAGGCGAGTAGATAGAAACGAAATTGAATTATTTTTGTAAAAAAATCTTACGAATACCGACCATTTTGGTAAGAGATTTTTTAACGATTTGAGGTTGTAAAAAATTATGACGAGGCTCATAAGAGATTTTTTTCAATTTGTGTGAGATTTTTAGGGGGAGGAGGGGGGTGCGCCAGAGGCCCCTTTTTACATACACACCCCCCCCCCCACCCTTCCCTCTTCTCCCACATGCATAGAAGCGTATTGTCTCTGACCCGATGTCACCCCCCCCCCCTCCCCCACAGGCAGGGGACGTGATCAAGGCAGTCGACGACACCCCCTGCATCAACACCGAGGGCCTCACGAACTCGCAGATCAGAAATATCAGTCAACTGGCCCCCCAGGCATGTGTGTGTCTCTCTGTGTGTCTGTGTGTCTGTGTGTGTGTGTCTTTGTGTGTTCCGAGAGATCAGCCTTCTGCCCCATAACAAAACAAGGAGGGCCATTAAATAGAAAAAAAAAATTAAACATAACAAAACAAGGAGGGCCATTATTTACCAGGAAGGCGGGCGCTGTAAAAAAATTTAAAAGCAGACATAAAAAAAAAGAGCGATGAACGGGGCGATGCGGGCACAGTGTAAACCAGTGCTATAAAGAAAGACATAAAAACAGGAGGGCGATGACCAAGAGGAGGCTGAACCTCGGCACAGTATAAAAACTCTAAAGGTCCTCAGAGACAGGTGCCCAAAAAAAAAAAACTAAAGGGGGGGTGGAGGGGGTCCTTGTAAACCTTTTTAAGGTGTTTTTAAAATAAAATGGAGTGAACTCAATTGAAGGTCCCCAGTAAGTACAGTGGTAGTACTTGAGAGTATTAGTACTGAATTATGGTAGTAGTAGGTCAGAGTACTAGTACTGTATAGTATTAAAACGCTCGCAGGGTCCGCAAAGACAGGGGCCCAAAGGATTCTGTGACGTGATACACGCAGGCACGCGCATGCATTTTTCCTCGGTCCCTCTCGCGCTCCCTCTATTGCTCTCTGTATCTCTCTGTCTCTCTCTGTCTCTCACTATTGCCTTTTGTTTTGCATTTTTTTTTTTCATTTTCTCTCTCTTCCTCTTGCGTTCCCCCTCTTGCTCTCTGTCTCTGGTATTTTCTTGTTTTTTTCCCTCTCTCTCCCTCTCGCACGTGCTCTCTCGCTCGCGCGCGCGCTTTCTCACTCTCTCTCTTGCTCTCTCTGTCTCTCTCTGTCCCCCTCCCTTTGTGTCTCCCTGTGCCACTCACACACCATCTCTTTTTTTTTTTCACTACAGGCTTAAGGGCTTTCCAATGAGCCACGTCTCGATCACGATTGCGCGCGCGGGCGGCTGGAGAGAGTGAGCCCCCCCGCCCGCCCACACTACCAAAAAAAAAAGCCAAAAAAACACGCATCTCAATCAAGTCAACTCGTCGGTCAAGACCTAAAGCCCTCACCTTAACCCGACAACCTAAACCCTAAACTCTAAACCCAACCTTGTCGGTCTTGACCTAAGCCCTCACCTTTGCTCCACGCGTTTCCCTGACTCTTCTCTTTGTCTGTCGTTGATCCACCCGGTGCAAATAAACTTCCTCCTTCCTCCCCCCCTCTCTGTCTCCCCCCCCTCCTCCTGTGCAGATACCAAGTGGAGGTCCAGCGCAAAGTACTACCTTCGTTGGCGGCCTCCTACATGTGACCTTGTTACATGCGCCAGCCAAGGGGAGGGAGGGGAGGGAGAGAGTAAGAGTTTATTATTATTATACTTCAGAGATCGAGTCTTTCTCGCGGAGAGAAATAGAGATAGAGAGAGAGAGAAATAGAGAGAGAGAGAGGCGGAGAGGAGAGCGCCTGTGACGAACGCATGAGCCTGGAGCACTTATGCGCGACGTGTCGTGCGGCGCGTGCGCATGTTCGCCGTGCATCCGATCACTGCTGAGAGCCGGTGGCGGTATCTGGGTCAAAAATCGTGGGCTGGGTCAAACGCTGGCTGGGTCAAAAATCAAAAAAAAAAAAAGGTTTCTATGTGCCGGACTGACACTGTAACTCGCCGAGGCCGAGAACCTGGGGGTGCCCTCCGGGACCGCATGTGCCTAATCGGAGTAGTCGTGAGATGATTCCCAACCGGCCCATTGAGGAACAGGCGTTCACCCGGCTGGTACTTGCTGCAGGCCCTTGACTCGCAGCTGTACCTAGACCGCTAGGATTTCTTGCTGTCTCCGCAAGGGAAAGGGAATAAAAAGAATGATGATCAACAGGATTAGGGGAATAGGGGTGACAGGAGTAGGGGGTTCCCTGTAGTTCTTATTGTACAAGCGGCATTCTACAGATTTTATTGTACACGTATATCCTTCTTTCCCTTGCCCTCATCCCGGACATCTGCATGCCAGCCTAGCCTAAAACCAAACCAACTAAATCGCTTTGGGCAAGAAGGGAAGGATGTCATTCTTGATCATCTTGACTTTGACATCTGCAGCGAGGTATATTCAAATCTTAGTTGGATGCCAGCCCAAACCCGAAACACTAAATCCTATCTTGCCTTGGGCAAGAAGGGAAGGAGAAGGGGCCCCATCCCTGACATCTGGATGCCAGCCAAGATCGCTATCACGGCCACTGCGCATGTATGTGTGTGTGTGTGTATGTGTGTATGTGTGTGTGTGGTGTGCATGTGCGTGTGTGTGTCTGTGGGTCTTTCTGTGTGTCTGTGTGTATGCGTGTGTATGTGTGTATGTGTGTGTGTTTGTGCATGTATGTATATATCATACATACATACACATATCACGGCCACTACCCAGAGGATGCAGCAGAGACAGATAGACTGGAAAAGCCAGTGCCCAAGTACACTTGCCAAATCAGGTCACTGTCGCGAGTACTTTTGAGAATGTCAACCTACGCAGAGGATGCAGCAGAGACAGATGCACGGCGTCCGGCAACTGTTGAAGGTTTCTGAGATGGTGTAATTGATGTAGGCCTTGCACTTTTCGGGCTCGAAAATCGGGTTAGCTGGCTGCGGCGGCCGCCCGGGCTCCGGAAGCTTGCTGGGGCCGTAACGCGCCTTGCCCGCGGGTCCCGCCTTGGCCTTTGCTCGCGGCATCACCTGCACAGTGATTTCGAGCTTGGCCTGGGCGTCTTTAGCCACATTGAACCCAAAGTTGGGGTGCACGAGGTTGAAATTAACGTAGGGGTACTTGTTGTTGTCATCGTCCAGATAGACCTGTTTTTCAACATCAGCATTTTCTCCAATATCCTGAGGTGTGAGAAAGACGTACTCCATCTCATCCGGCGACGTCTTTCCCTGATTGCGTTCAAAGCAGTCTTTGAAAAGCTTGCGTAGAGGCAGCACTCCCTCGCCGATGGCTTGGTGCGAAGTGAGAGAGTTTTCGTCCCACACCCCAATACGCATCAAGTACTCGAGATTCATGTCCGGGTACTTACATCTCCATTTCAGCCGGTAGTTAAACATACCGTACGCCTTGATTTTGACTGAAGGGTGCGTGTCGGTCATCTTAGGCTGTCCACAGCCTATTAGCTCGCACATGACGTACACATCCGACGTGTAGCTATCCTTCGGAGCAGTGTCTCGCGTGTTCCATATAATCACGCGCACTTCCATAGTCAGCGTCTTGCCCAGCACCTGAATATCCTCAATGGGGTTATCATCAGCCTTGTTCTGGTCGACGATGTCGATAAAGAGGGATAGTTTGCCCTGCGAAACCCCGGGCAGGGTTTCTTCATTGACAAGGTCCCGTACCTCCCGGGGCTTATAACGAACGTCGCGCCAAAACTGGCAGAACCAGCGATCTTCCAAATCAATGACCGTTTGGCCTATGCACATGCAGTCCTGCACCGAGTTGCCCAGACCGCCCAAGACGCCGTCCATTAGCTTGATTGTTAGCTGTGAGGGGCCCGGCAAGATGCACTGCTTGAACTGAAAAACGAAAAAGAAGTTGGGATTGAGGGCCTTGACGACGTTGCTTGAAGCCACCTCGTTGCCCAGCTCGGCCTGGAGGTAGTGAAAGAAGATGAGCTCCTCGGACTCTTCTCGCATAAAGCCGCCTGGCGTCACCTGGAATGCCTTGAGACAGTACGCGCGAATCTCAACGGTGGACTCAGGATAAAGCTCATAGATATTGTACATGCGATAGGGCCGCATGTTCTCAAGGGCATCGGATATCGATGGGTCCTCCGGACCCACCTCGTAATAGTCTGGAGTTCGTGTAGTATCGGCTTTGGCCCTGCCGGCCAACGTCTCGTCCTCCTTGCGGAAGATTTTGATCTTGCACTTGACTATCCCGACCTGCTCGGCCTCGCGGCGCTTGTAGTCCTTGATACGCCCCTTGTACAACCCAATCTCATCAAAGCTGGGCTCAAAGTACGGGCCCCATTCCTCCGTCTTTTCCAGCGGCTCCATAAAGGAGGGAAACCTGCGCAGCACTAGCCACTCGGCTGTTGGCTTCCCATCCGCCGTGTCCACCATCTCCTGCCTGTCCGGCTCCTCGTCATCCTCCGGACGGATTGCCAGGTAATTTTCGCCGTCCTGTTTGTTTTGTGGGCCATCCTCGTTTCCGGCGCCAGCATAGGCCCCCATGGCGTCGCCCGGGGCGTCTGCATTTTGCTCGCTCGTCGGTTTGGCTTGGCCCACGAACCTCGGGTCGTCGCCCTCCTCACGGAATCGCTCGTCGGGGCCCTTGTCTGCGTCGCCATTCAACATATCCTCCTCAGTGGGAGCAACTCCATCTCTTACACCGTCCTCATCATCAGACCCAGGACATTCTGCTTCCTCCGCATCCATTTCCCCCGCGACGCTTTTGGCTTCATCAGGCCCATCACCACGCGTAGGCTCGACGTCGCTACCTCCTTCTCCGTCTGTGTCGTACTTGTCACCGGGCGCGTCGGCGCTGTCATAGGCTTCGTCGCCGTCGCTGACGTGTGCTGCTTCCTCCCTCTTCACCACCACCCCCGGCGTGTCTTCGGCATCCACGGCCCCTGGCCCAGCTGCCGGCGCTGGACTTGAAATTGAACCGCTCTTGGCCGCTTTGATTTTTGCTTTGACCTCTTCCTCCAGTTGTTTTTTTGCCTCTGCAGCTGTCCTTTTCTCCTCTTTCTTCCTGGCATTTTCCTCTTCCTTCAGCAATTTTGCTGCAAGCGCATCAGCAGCCGCTTGTATCTTCTCCTTCGCCTTTGCTTCTTTTTTTTCTTGCTTTTTCTTTTTCTCCTCCTCTTGCTTTTTGATCTTCTTCTCCTGCTCCTGTTTCTGCTGCTCATCTCGCTCCTTCTTCTTTTTCTCCTCCTCCTTTTTTTTCTCCATGCGTGCAATCTCCTTTTCTGCCCCCTTTAGGGCCGCCTTCTCTGACAAAGAGAGCCAGTCTTCGGTGCGCTGAATAAACGCAAGGTCAGAGGGCGCAGCCATGTAAAAGTCAAACGCCTGCTCGATTTCGCTGCCCTTGCCCTGCTGTGCTTTGAATGTGTCGCTGAGCTTTGACGCCTGCTTTGGGTCCAGTGTGCCTCTGCGCTGTAGGCTCGCAACGATCTCATCAAACTGCTGCTTCTTCTCCGCCTTCTCCCGCCGCGCTGCCGTTGCGGCATCTTCCTCCTCAACATCCCCACCGCCTTCATCGGGCTTTTCCCCGCACGGATACATGTGCTTGAGGGGACATGTGCCCCAGCATACTACTGTCTGGCCCTCGAAGGACCAGAAGTCACCCTGGTCCATGACGACAAATTCGAGGTTGGGTGCATACTCGGCATCGTCTGGCAGTAACACGTCCAGCTCTATCTGCTCTTGGAAGTTGACCTCATACGGCGAAGGCAAGCTCTTGTCCTTGGTGAATTGGTAGGACTTTTCATCAGCATTCCACTGCTCAGATGTCTGAATGAAGACGTGCAGCGAAGGTGAAGTGAGCTTCAATTTCTTTGACATGTTCCTGAGGCCGAGGATCTGTACCTGCACCTTACATTCCCGCATCATAACCTCTGCAGCAGCCAACAGAGGCGGCATCGAAATGCCCGCGCACGGCATGGTCTTGCGGTTGAAAAACGCGTGGGGCACCTCGATGCCGTCGACAGTATCAGTAAACCCGCCCTCGGCAGACCATTGCGAGCGCGAGAACGCCTCGATGCCCGGAATCTCATTGTCTATCGCCAACGCCATCTGGTCCGTGCTGGTGCGTTGCGGGATGAGCTCGGCTGGCGGCGCCTTGTAGATAGGATCTTTTTGGTGTACAAGCTGCACGCTCATATAAATGAGACCCATGTCAATTTCCGGTAAGCCTTTGTACAGCTCTCTCCACACAGGATCGCACGTCGTGTGATAACACTCTTCTGGCCGTATGTAACACCGTCCCAGCATCACTGCTGTGCCGCCCACCATCTCAATGACGCGCACCTCAATGCGCGGAGCGAGTCGCAGCATGTTGTAGTTTTTCACCCAGCGCTCTGCGTACTCGTCTGTGTCTGGCTTCTCCTCCCAATCCTCGTCCTTTGGGTTGTATTTGTAGTCGAGCACATCCGTGGGGTATTCACCACACTCTCCAGGCCAGCCGAGGCAAGGAAGTTCTAAATTGTTGAATTTGCTGCCCTGTAGCGCCTCATCCCATGTGGGCGAGTTGGACCCGAAGACGGTGCGGGTGGACATTTCCTTGCCCATGAAGTGCACTTGCACAAAGGCGTTGGCAATGCCAGTCTTGTTCTCCGATGGCAAATCCTTAGCCTGAAAGACCTGCACGCGCAGCCCGAAAATATCGGTGCACTTGAGCTGCTCTGGCGTCGGGATCGGAAGATAGTTGTATTTGGTAAAGGGTGAGAGGATGGGAGGCCCCCCCTTATGCGGCCCAAGGCAATTCTTTCGACTAGGCACATACATCTTAAGAGAGACCCAGACGAAGCCCGCAAAGTCGTCGGGCCCTAGTTCGCATGTGCCGTCCCTATGTGTGTGTGTGTGTGTGTTCGTGTGTGTATTGACACACACACACACACACACACACACACACACACGCGTAGGATACATACTTACATACGTGTACATATATATAAACATACCGGCTCAGCTCGACACACTGCATACCACGGTAGGGGTCTAGCGGGTGAAAGTTCCCGCGGCCGTCGTCTTTAAGGTGCGGCCATGGCGGATTGGACGGCTCCGGCCTGTATTCCGAATTCCCTCCCCCCAAAAAGAGTAATGCAACAGTCAAAGAGAAGTCAAAGCTCTGGATTGCCATGTAGAGAGTGACTGTAGAGAGTGACTGTAGAGAGTACTGTTGAGAATGTCTGTCTGGCCGGAAGTGGGACGGTTCCCGGGGGTCGAAAGACTTTGATGGCTGCTATGAGGCTGATACAAAACGAGGATTCTAAACCCTAAACCCTAAACCGGAAGTGGGACGGTTCCCGGGGGTCGAAAGACTTTGATGGCTGCTATGAGGCTGATACAAAACGAGGATCCTAAACCCTAAACCCTAAACCGGAAGTGGGACGGTTCCCGGGGGTCGAACGATTTTGATGGCTGTTCTGAGGCTGATACAAAACAGGATGGAAGCGAACTGTCCTGCATGTTGAATATCACGTTGCTCTTGACGTTGTCGTTCATACTCTGCTCCGCCAAGATCGATGTGTGTGTGTATGTGTGTGTGTGTGTGTGTGTGTAGCAGCCGCCAAGATGAGCGAACAATGATAACACCACCACCTACAAACACACGTACCCATACCTCCACAAGAAGAGCTATAACAACACTCTCACACCCCAAGAACAATGATAACACACCGCCTACACACACACATAAACACATCTCTGTACAAGTATACCTATAAACAAAAACTCACACCCCAAGAACAATTACAACAGACAACAACAACAACACACACACACACACACACACACACACACACACTAAGACCAGTCACACAGAGTCTTTACAAGAACGGTGTGTGTGTGTGTGTGTGTGTGTGTGTCTGTGTGTGTGTGTGTGTATGCGTGTGTACTTTTACTTTCTCACAAGAACAGCCTCACAACTTACACACGCACACCACCACCTACACACGCACCTGTTCCGCAAAGATCGGCTTCCCGCAGTTTAAGTCGGGATTTGCCACCCTGTCACGTGGGCCAAGGCCGAGCAACTCGCGCAAAATTCTAAAAAGTCAGCATCTAGTACAGGGTAAAAAACAAAAAGAGGGTACACCTCTACGTCTCCTGCGGCACTGACTTTTGAGAAGTTCCCACTTCGCGGAGGGTCATTTTCTTGAAGCCAATGAGCTTCTTGGTGAGTTCGCTGATGCCTAAGGCATTGCTCACCGCGTCACACCTGTGTGCGTAAGAGAACACATTCTAGGTACGTATGAGACCCAACGGCATTGCTCACCGCGTCACATCTGTGTGCGTAGGTGGGTTTTTTAAAATGGTGGTGGTAGCAGAGACTGGCACGTTACTACACAAAGGGAACACTATTTTTATTTCCTACTACACACACCTGTACACGTGGAGCCAGCACACCGGCACGGCCAGGTCGATGAGGTCTGACGGAAAGAAGCCGTCTTCGTAATCCTTGTGTGTGTGTGTGTGTGTGTGTGTGTGTGTGTGTGTGTGTGTGTACGTATATATATGTATACATAGATGCATACACATATATATATTGTATGTGCGCGCATTATGTACACACACACACACACACACACACAAACATTTATATATATACACATATGCATACATACATACGTATATACATACATACATACATACATGCATACATACGTACATGTATATATATATACATGTATATATATATACATAAATATACCCGATCATCCCAAGGCCACAATGCGTCATCGTAGGCGTAGTCATCCTCCATCTCCACGGCCTGGAGAAGGCCGGGGGTGGGGGGCGGGTGTGAGCATCGCAGACATGGGCAGACATGAATCCAGTGCATCATGAAGGGCGGTGTAGGGTTTAGGGTTTAGGGTTTAGGTTGGGTTTAGGGTCTAGACACGAATGAAGTGCATCGGGATTGGCGGTGTTGGTCGGCAGAGTGTGTGGGGTTGGGGATGGGGATTGGAAGATGTGGTTAGGTGACATGGCTTCGAGGAAGCGTTGATCGGGGAGAGGGGGAGAGGAGGAGA
>Ga0315899_10007182_pt1 | contig 11964 bp, 12 predicted proteins | sample LakEriMetagenome_2_FD_203518 | JGI IMG/M metagenome (GOLD analysis project Ga0315899, IMG submission 203518) | Freshwater fungal communities from buoy surface, Lake Erie, Ohio, United States - Buoy 4 MA112 | ecosystem: Environmental > Aquatic > Freshwater > Lake | place: USA: Lake Erie, Ohio... | reverse complement strand
CGGTGATGCCGGTGCTTGACGGATCATATTCCGGCTCCTCGCCCGCGGTGTCGGCGTCAATGCCGGTGTAGCGGCTGTCGAAGCGTCCGATCGTCTCATGCGCGTCGCGCAGCAGTTCCTTGCGGAAGCGGGACAGGTTGACGCGCAGGTTGGCGCGCTTCAGGTATTCCACCGAAAGGCCGGTGAAGCGGCTGAGCTGCTGCGCGATCTGATCGGTTTCGGTGTCGCTGATGTCCTGTCCCTTCAGCAGCGCGGTAGCGTAGGGGCCGCTGGCGAAGGCGCGCGCTTCCTCCACGAACGCCTCCAGACTGGGCGGACGGCCGCCTGGCACGCGGTTGTGGTACCAGGCGGTCGCGGCATAGCTCGGCAGATAGCCGATGTAGATCGTGTCGAAGCCCGATTGGCGCACGCCATAGTTCATGATCGACGACAGCAGGACCACGCCGTTCAGCGCGAGCCCGCGATCCTCAAGCTGATAGGCAAGCGCTCCCGAACGGGTGGTGCCGTAGCTTTCTCCGAAGATATATTTGGGATCGGCCCAGCGGCCGTTTTTGGTGACGTAGCGAATGATGGCCTTCGCAAAGGCGTCGACATCCTGATCGACGCCGTAGAAATCGGACGGCTTGGCATCGCCCAGCGGCCGGCTGTATCCCGCCCCGATCGCGTCGAGGAACACCATGTCGGTGCTGCCGATCAGGCTGTCGTTGTTCGGTCCCACATCGAAGGGGGCGGGCTTGACGGCTTTCGGGTTGCCGGTGCGCACATGCTCCGGCGCAAAGCTGCCCATCCGCAGCCACAAGGAGGAAGAACCCGGACCGCCATTGTAGAAGAAGGTCACCGGGCGGCTCTTCCCCGTGGCCGTATAGGCGGTGTAGAACATGCTGGCGACGGGCTTGCCCTTTTCGTCGCGGATGGTCAGCGTCCCGGCGGTCTGGGTGTAGGGGATCGCCTTGCCATCGACTCGCGCCGTCCCCTTGCTGCTCTGCGTCACTTCTTCGACCGGGGCACTGGCCCAGTTGGCCGCGACCGCTTCTGCCACCTTGTCGGCAGGTTGCTTTGCCGCGTCGGGCGCGTCCTTCTGCGCCAGGGCGGCGGCCGGCAGGCAGGTGAGGGACAAGAGCGAGAGGGCTATAGTCAGCCGCATGGGGCCATGATCCTTTTTCGAAGAGGGCGATCCTGTATTGCCTCCATAAGCCAGTTGTACGGCTGTTCAAGTGGACCAAGGATATTCTGTTACATGAAGGGCGAACCCCGCTCGCCCTTGCCGCATTGCGTCATTTCCTGTAGGGGCGCGCCCGATAGTTCCACAGCCGGCGTCGTGTCGGCCGGAAAGCCCGTTCCACAAAGGCAGTTCATGTCCCAGCGTAACATCGCCATCATCGCGCACGTCGACCATGGCAAAACGACTCTCGTCGACCAGCTTTTCCGCCAGTCCGGCACCTTCCGCGACAATCAGCGCGTGGAAGAGCGCGCGATGGACAGCAACGACCTGGAAAAGGAGCGTGGCATCACCATTCTGGCCAAGCCCACGTCGGTCGAATGGAACGGCACCCGCATCAATATCGTCGACACGCCCGGCCACGCCGACTTCGGCGGCGAAGTGGAGCGCATCCTCTCCATGGTCGACGGCGTCATCCTGCTGGTCGACTCCTCCGAAGGCGCGATGCCCCAGACCAAGTTCGTCACCGGCAAGGCGCTGGCACTGGGCCTTCGCCCCATCGTGGTCGTCAATAAGGTCGATCGCCCCGACGAGCGCATCCAGGAAGTGCTGGACGAGGTGTTCGACCTGTTCGTGACGCTGGATGCGACCGACGAGCAGCTCGACTTCCCCGTGCTGTATGCCTCGGGCCGCAATGGCTATGCCAGCGAAGACCCGCAGCGCCGCGAAGGCACTCTGGAACCGCTGTTCCAGAAGATCGTCGATCATGTCCCGCCGCCGGCGCTGGACGAGGATGCGCCGTTCAGCTTCCTCGTGACGCTGCTGGACCGTGACAATTTCCTCGGCCGCATCCTGACCGGCCGGGTGCAGTCGGGCACGCTCAAGGTCAACCAGCCGATCCACGCGCTCGATGCCGAGGGCAATGTGATCGAAACCGGCCGTGCGTCGAAGATCCTGTCGTTCCGCGGCCTGGACCGGGTGCCGGTGGACGAGGCGAAGGCCGGCGACATCATCAGCCTTGCAGGTCTGACGGTTGCCACCGTGGCGAACACCATCGCCGATCCGCAGGTTTTGGTGCCGATCAAGGCGCAGCCCATCGACCCGCCGACGCTTTCGATGCGCTTTGCGGTGAATGATTCGCCCATGGCGGGGCGTGAGGGCAGCAAGGTGACGAGCCGCATGATTCGCGACCGCCTGATGCGCGAAGCCGAATCCAATGTCGCGATCAAGGTGACGGAATCGGCCGACAAGGACAGCTTCGAGGTCGCCGGTCGTGGCGAGCTTCAGCTTGGCGTTCTTATCGAAACCATGCGCCGCGAAGGATTTGAGCTTGGCATTTCGCGCCCGCGCGTGTTGTTCGGCGAGGATGAGAATGGCGGCAAGACCGAGCCTTATGAAACCGTGGTCATCGACGTGGACGACGAATTTTCCGGCACGGTCGTTGACAAGATGAACATCCGCAAGGCGGAGATGACCGACATGCGGCCGTCCGGCGGCGGCAAGACCCGCATCACCTTCTCCGCGCCCTCGCGCGGCCTGATCGGCTATCATGGCGAATTCCTGTCGGACACCCGGGGCACGGGCATCATGAATCGGCTGTTCGAGAAATATGGTCCGCACAAAGGCAAGATCGAAGGGCGCAAGAATGGCGTGCTGATTTCGAACGGCGCAGGCGAGGCCAATGCCTATGCGCTGGGTCCGCTCGAAGAGCGCGGCATCCTGTTCGTGGGCGTGGGCGAGGCGCTTTACGAAGGCATGATCATCGGCGAGAATGCCAAGCCGGAAGACCTTGAAGTCAATCCGATGAAGTCGAAAGCGCTGACCAACTTCCGCGCGAGCGGCAAGGACGATTCGATCCGGCTGACGCCGCCCAAGAAAATGACGCTGGAACAGGCCATCGCCTATATCGACGATGACGAGATGGTCGAGGTCACTCCCAAGACCATCCGCCTGCGCAAGCGCTTCCTTGATCCCAACGAGCGCAAGCGGATGAGCCGGGCGAAGGCCGCGGCCTGATCACACAAGGGCGGGGTCATCCCGCCCTTTTTTGCTGAGACGCGCTGTCAGAAGGTCGAAAGATTGCGCGTTCATCCATGTTCGTGGCACTTTGCAGTGCAACGCATACCGAATCGCAACCCTGTTTTCCTTAAATGAAGGGGATAGCTGGGGCCTTGGCTGCCGGTCGTTCGTTGTCCGGCAAGGGGCCTTGCAGGAGGAAAGATGGAGTGGCGGACACCCTGCCTGAGTTGAGCGAGGGGGAAAAGCAGTGCCTGCGCCTTGTCGCGCAGGGCTTCAATTCCAAGGAGATCGCGCGTCAGCTCCATGTATCGGAGCATACGGTCGACCAGCGCGTCCGCACCAGTTTGCGCAAGTTCGGCGTGCCGTCGCGAAAGGAAGCCGCGCGCCTGTTTGTTACGGTGGGGCAACATACGCCCCAAATCGACACATATCAGCCTTTGATATATCAAGCGCAGCCGCTTGCCTCGGATCCCGAACCTGGGTCATCCCTTGCTCAGCCGGACGGGGCGGATGCGGAGCCGGAGCGGACATCGCTCTTACGTCGCATCCTCGCTTTCGGCCCTCCGCTTGGGGGATCGACCAATGAACTGAGCATCGATGGCCGCATATTGGCGATGGTTCGCGCCGCCGTTCTGACTGGCGTGGGGGTCGTCACATTGCTGCTGCTGATTGCCGGAGCTTTTCGGGTTCTGGCCTGATCCTTTCCAGATCGCCATGCTGATAGACGCACCGCCTGAGACGGCGTTTGTGCGAAGGAGATGACTTGTGCTGAACCTTGACCGCGAAAAGACCCAGGCCGTCGCCGACCAGAACCGTCAGGCATTCGTCGCCCTAGACCATGCCCTGGTGGAGGCCGCGCAACTGACGACAGCCTTCCTCACGGCCTCGCAAGGCTCGGGCCTCACCGCCAGCGAAAGCCAGCGCATCATCAAACAGATTCACGATAGCGCCACCAAGATCATTGAAGGCCGGAGCGACATGGTTCGCGCCACCGCCTTGCTGACACGCTGCCTGCAGCAGAGCGCCATCCCGGTCACATCCGTCGGATGCCCGATCGGCCTCGAACTCGAACAGCGCGAAACCGCGCGTCACCTGACCCTGGTCGCCTGACCCGGGTGGAAGTCGCCGGCATCCGCATGACCTTTGGCCCCCCCTCTCAACCGGAAATGCAGATGCTGGCGGCTTTCTTCTGGCTCTTGACCCTTATGACCTGCGTCTTCGCCGTCTGCTTCGGCGGACGCGACGGGCGATGGTTCACGATGATTTTCATAGGAAGCGTCCTGCTGACGATTCCTGCACAACTGGCCGGTACCTGGCATCAGACCCAGTTCTGGCTGGCGATCGTCGACCTGATGCTGCTGGCAGGATTGATATGGCTGATGCTGGAAAGCTCGCGCTACTGGCCGATATGGGTCGCTGCCTGTCAATTGATGACCGTCTTGACCCATATCGTCACGCTGCTGCTGGGTAATTTCTCCGACCGCATCTACGCGGGCCTCAGTACCGTGTGGGTGATACCGCTGATGCTGTTCACGATCATCGGCATCGAACTGGACCGGAAGGCGTCGCATGACCGCGCATATTCCGCCTGATCGTTCCCTTCCGAGCCAGGAGGCGGTCGATCTGGTGGTCGCGTTGCAGCGATGTCTGACGAATTTTCATGCCCGCACCGAAGAGCCGGCCATCCTGGATGGCGAGGCGGAGGAACAGCGGGCCGCGCTGTCCCGCTATCTGGATGCCCGCCGGTCGCGGGCGATGCTGCTGGGCCAGAATCTCTTTTCCGATCCCGCGTGGGATATATTGCTCGCGCTCTTCCGGGCCGAACTGGAAGGCGGCGACATGACGCTGGAGCAATTGAGCGAGACGCTGCACCTGTCGCTCAGCGTCGTCGTAGGGCAAGTGGGCGCGATGGAGCGGCGCGGTCTGTTGGTCGAAAATCGCACTTCGCCAAACAGCCGGCGCCGGCGTGCGGTTCGGCTGTCGCCGCTCGCGACCGACGCCATGGCGTCCTGGACGTCGCTCGCCTTCGGCGACTGACAGTCCGACTGGCGCAGCAAAGCGCTGGCATCGGTGCCTTCCGCCTCATATAGTCGCACGGTCTGTCCTTCACGCGAAAGCGCTTCATGCATCTTCTCATTGGTCTGGCCGGCATTCTTCTGATCCTGGCCATCGCCTTCGCCCTGTCCTCCGACCGCCGTGCCATCAAGCCTCGCGTCGTCGGGGCCGCCTTCCTTCTTCAAGCGGGCATCGCCCTGCTGGTGCTCTATGTGCCGGCCGGGCGCAGTGTCATCGGCGGCATGTCGAAGGGCGTGGCTAACCTGCTGGGCTATGCGCAGGCAGGCACCGACTTCATCTTCGGCCCGCTGGCACGGCCGGATATCGGGGGCGCGAGCTTTGCCATCGCCGCCCTGCCAGTGATCATCTTCTTCGCCAGCCTCGTGTCGATCCTCTACTATCTGGGCATCATGCAGTTCATCGTCCGCTGGGTCGGCGGAGCGATTGAAAAGGTCACAGGTGTGTCGAAGGTGGAAAGCCTGTGTGCGGCCGCGAACATCTTTGTCGGGCAGAGCGAAAGCCCTCTGGTCATTCGGCCCTATCTGGCCGGGCTGACGCCGCCGCAATTGTTCGCGGTGATGACAAGCGGGATGGCAGGCGTAGCAGGCACCATTCTTGCCGCCTACGCGTCGATGGGGGTCAAGATCGACTATCTGCTCGCGGCGAGCTTCATGTCGGCGCCCGGCGGCCTGTTGATGGCGAAGATCATGATGCCCGACGAACCGGTGCTGGAACCGGAACTGCCGCTGGATGACGACATTCACCTCCCCGAGGCGCGGCGCAGCGCGGCGGGCCCCGCGGCGCTGATGGCGGAAACCACGCCGGGCGAACCGCTGCCCGTGGCTTCGCACGACGAGGAAAAACCCGCCAACCTCATCATGGCCGCCGCACAGGGCGCGCAGACCGGCGTGAAGCTGGCGGTAGCGGTCGGCGCGATGGTGCTCGCCTTCGTTGCCCTGGTGGCCTTGGCGAACGGGATATTGGCCGGTATCGGCGGGTGGTTCGGCTATCCTACGCTCAGTTTTCAGATGCTCCTCGGCTATGTCTTCTCGCCGGTCATGTATCTGCTCAACATCCCCTGGCAGGAAGCGCAGGTGGCGGGCGGACTTTTCGGCACGAAGGTCGTGCTGAACGAATTTGTGGCCTATATTGCGCTCGGCCAGGCGCAGAGCGCATTGTCGCCCGCCACGATCGCCATCATCACCTTCGCGCTGTGCGGATTCGCCAATTTCAGCTCGATCGCGATCCAGATGGCCGTGACCGGCAACCTCGCGCCCAATCAGCGGCCGATGATCGCGAAACTGGGGCTGAAAGCACTGGTGGCCGGGAGTCTGGCCAATTTGATGAGTGCGGCGCTCGCCGGACTGATGCTCAGCCTTTGATGGATCCGGGCGATGTCGCGGAAGCGCCGTCGCCCGTCCGCCCATAGTGTCGCAACCCTTGCGGGTGTGAAACTTATTCGCAATCACCGTCGCGGCTTTTGCAATGGCAATGCCGCGCGAAGCGCACATATGGATTGCATGACCTTGACCCTGCCGACAATCGTCGCATCCGCTTTCAAGCTGCCCGATCCGATCCGCGCCGTGATCTTCGACATGGACGGGACGCTGCTGGACACGGAAGCCGTTCACCTCAACGCCTTCGCGCGAACGGGCGCCGCCATCGGCTGGCCCATGCCGCAGGAGTTGTTGCTGTCGATGGTGGGCATTCACCGCGATGGCAACCGGCAGATGCTGGCGGACCGTCTGGGGCCGGAGTTTCCGCTCGAGCGTTTCTATGCGGACAGCGACGCCCTGTTCGAGGCGGCGGTCGACGCGGGCATCCCGTTGCGGCCAGGGGCCGACTTGCTGCTGGATCATCTGGCGCGCAGGGGAATCCCCATGGGGCTCGCCACATCGACGGCCGCGCCCTTCGCTCAGGACCGGCTGGAAAAAACCGGCATTGCGCAGTATTTCGACGTGGTGGTGACGCGGAGCGACGTGATGCACCCCAAACCTCATCCAGAGCCTTACCTGCTTGCAGCCGCCAGGCTCGGTCTCGATCCAAAAGATGTCGTGGCGGTGGAAGATAGTTATGCCGGTGTGCAATCTGCCACCGCAGCGGGCATCGCAACTGTCCTGGTGCCCGATCTGCTGCCACCCACGGGCGAATTGGCATTGGCCTGCGCTGCGATATTGCCAAGCCTTGCCGACCTGCGCGATCTACTGGTGACGACGGCCTAGGCCGCGGTCGCAAGGACCAGGGCGAACAACCCGTCTGCGTCGGTCCATTCCTTTACCGGTTCCCATCCTCCGGCGCTGAGCAGCAGCCTTCCGTCGCGGGGGCCATATTTATGGCTGCTCTCGGTATGGATGGTCTCGCCCTCCTCCATTTGGAAGCATTGGCCGGCGACATGGAAATGAAGTGGCCGAACCGCCTCCAGATGCATTTCTATGCGCGCTTTCTGATCGTTCCAGATTGCTTTGTGGGCAAAACCATTGATCGGCAGGTCGCCTTCAAGTTCCCGATTGATCCGCTCGATCAGGTTGAGGTTGAACGCTGCCGTCACGCCTGCCGCGTCGTCATAGGCGGCGATGAGCCGATCCCTGTCCTTGATCCGGTCCATGCCGATCAGCAGCATCGCGTCCTGCCCCAGCAGCGCACGCATGGCCCGCAACAGGTCGACCGCCGCGTCGGGCTCCATATTGCCGATGGTGGAGCCCGGAAAGAAGCCGAGGCGTGGCAGGCCATCGATGGCGGAAGGCAGGTCGAGCGGCCCGTTGAAATCGCCCACGACGGGCAGCACCGGAAGACCGGGAAAGGCGCTCGCGAGTTCGGCGCTGCTGGCGCGAAGGAAGTCGCCACTGATGTCGATCGGCACATAAGCAGCAGGGGTGATCGCGCGCAAAGATGCGGGGTCTTGCGCGAACTGCCTGCGCCGAATTCCACGACAGCACGGCTTTCGCCGATGGCAGCGGCAAAGTCGGGGCCGTAAGCCTTCAGCAAGGCGGTTTCGGTTCGCGTCGGATAATATTCCGGCAGGTCGGTGATCTGCTCGAACAGTTCTGACCCTTTGCGGTCGTAAAACCAGATGGGCGGAGTTGCCTTTCGGGAGCGCGACAGCCCTTCCAATATGTCCTGCCGAAACGCCGGATCGATGCTGGTGGCGAAAGCGGCGGCCTGATCGGTCAACAGCATGTCAAAGATCCTTCGCGAGCCGCAGCCCGGTGAACTGCCAGCGCTGGTGGGGGTAGAAGAAATTGCGGTAGCTGGCGCGCATGTGGCCGCGCGGGGTGGCGGCGCTGCCGCCCTTCAGCACGAACTGGCCGGACATGAATTTGCCATTATATTCGCCCACCGCCCCGGCGGCGGCTCGGAAGCCGGGATGGGGACGATAGGCGCTGCCTGTCCATTCCCACACATCGCCGAACATCTGCGTCAAGTTGGTCGTGTCGCCCGCAGGGCGGGGACGAGGGCAGCCAGCGCCATCAAGCTGATTGCCACTGGTGGGGGAGATGTTGGCGGCTGCACATTCCCATTCCGCTTCGGTCGGCAGGCGGGCACCCGCCCAGCTGGCGTAGGCATCCGCCTCGTACAGGCTGATGTGGGTAACCGGCGCGGCGGGGTTCACAGGCTGGCGACCATCCAATCCAAACCGTGTCCAGCCTTTGTCACTTTCCTTCCAATAGAGCGGGGCCTCCACTCCTTCCGCCTGGACCCACGCCCATCCATCGGACAGCCAGTGCGCGGAATTGCGATAGCCCCCGTCCTCCATGAAGCTGATCCATTCGCCATTGGTTATGGGACGGTGCGCCAGAGCATGGGGCGACAGAACGGCCTTGTGACGGGGCCCCTCGCAGTCGAAGGCGAACGCACTGCGTCCGTCATCGCCCAACTCCACCAGTCCCTCACGCCCTTCGATCCAATGGAGCGGCCCTGGAAGGTCGACCGGCGCGGCGCTGGGACCGTCGAACAGGGCAGGTTCCAGCGGGTTCATGCAAAAGAGGTGAAGCAGGTCGGTCAGCAGCAGTTCCTGATGCTGCTGTTCGTGGTGCAGGCCGAGCGTGGCGAGGGCGCGGGCGGACTGCGGCAACATGCCCAGCGCCTTGACGAGCGCTGCATCGACATGGGCGCGATAGGCGCGGATGTCAGCGAGGGTAGGGCGCGTGAGAATCCCTCTTAGCGGGCGAGCGTGGCGCGCGCCCTCCGCCTCATAATAGCTGTTGAAGAGATAGGCGTAGCGCGCGTCGTAGGGCTGATAGTCCGCCACATGATCGCGCAGAATGAAGGTTTCGAAGAACCATGTGACATGGGCCATATGCCATTTGGCGGGGGACGCGTCGGGCATCGACTGCACCGTCGCATCCGCGTCGGACAGGGGGGCGACCAGTGCTTCCGTCAATCCACGAACGGCGCGATAGCGTTCCTCCAGGTCATCCTGACGGGCGTCCATCCAGCTTTTCGCCATGCCTGCCCTTCCCGGATACGGTTGCGCCGCTCTCACACAGGCTAGAAGCGCATGAAGCGCCCTCAGGTTCCGGACCTGTTCCTTGGGTCATGAAGCAGGATCAGAAAGAAATCAGGCCCGCAACAGCACAGGACTTGCCCGGCAGATGCGGTCGCGGCCAGCCTGCTTGGCTTCGTACAGCGCTTCGTCCGCGCGGGCGAGCGCCTCGTCAAGGGGGCCGCCGGTCCAGCGGCACACGCCGGCCGAAAAGCTGATGGGTCGCCCGTGGATCGTCCCGATCGGGTCTTCTCGCATCCGGGTGGCGATGCGCGCCAGCGACCAGCTTGCTTCATCCTCTATGCAGTCCTGGAAGAAGATGGCGAATTCCTCGCCCCCCCAACGCGCAATCAGATCGGCGCGGCGCATGAGGGCCGCGACCCGTGCGGCGAAGGCAGCCAGCACACGGTCGCCTTCCTCATGTCCTTCCAAGTCGTTGACCCGCTTGAAATAGTCGATGTCGAGCACCGCGATGCAGCCCTTGCGCCGCTCCTGCGGCAAGTCCGACAGTTCGGCCAGAAAGCCCCGGCGGTTGAGCACGCCGGTGAGCGGGTCTTCATGCGCCGCCTGATGCAGATCGTTCATTCGATCGCGAGTCTCGTTGGCCGCCCGATGCACGCCGGCATAGAGGGAGCGGATCACGTCGCCCACTTCGGGCAGCGTGGACGGCGGCGTCTCTTTCGCATGCAGCGCGTCGGCAAGGGCATGGATCGGGTTCAGCAACGCGCCGATGCCGAACAAGGCGAGGCCGGTGCCCAGCATGGTGGCGAGCGTCAGCAGGATGAATTCCGCAAGGGCAATGTGGCCGGTGGAAAAGCCCCACAGAAGATAACCAATCAGGGGCAGGTGCGTCGCGCAGAAGCAGAGCGCGAACAGCCGCAGCCGCAACGATCGGGGAAAAATGAAGGATGTAGCGAGATAGAATTGCACGGCGGCCCCCAATGATGACCGTTTTCCCATTAAGAATGGAGTTAAACGCCGCCTGAAGAAACGGGGTTAAAACGGCGTTATCGGCCGGACCGTGTCACCGGTGAGTCGAACCGAGCGGATCAAGTCGCGGACCGCGATGCGCCGGGAATCCATTTCACGTCACGCGCGCCATTGTCGTTCAACCGACGGGCAAGGACGAAAAGCAGATCGGAGAGGCGATTGAGATAGGCGAGTGCCTGCCGATTGAGCGCCACCTCCCTGGCGGCGGCGGTGGCGCTGCGCTCCGCCCGTCGCGCGACGGCTCGGGCAAGGTGCACGGCGGCCGCGGCGGGGGAGCCTCCCGGCAGGATGAAGCTGTCCAGCGGAGCAAGATCGGCGTTCATCTGGTCGATCTGCCGTTCCAGTCGCGCCACCTGGCTTTCAATGATGCGCAGAGCCCATGGCGCGTCGGGGCCGTCCGTTATGGGTGTCGCCAGATCGGCGCCGAGGTCGAAAAGATCGTTCTGGATCGTGGCCAGCCATTCGGCTTCCGGGCAAGGCCCCATAGAGGCGATGGCAAGGCCGATCGCGCTGTTCGCTTCGTCGACGTCACCCACCGCTTGCATACGGGGGGCGTTCTTGGGCAGGCGCGACCCGTCCACCAGGCCGGTGGTGCCATCGTCGCCCGTTCGCGTGTAGATCTTGTTGAGCTTTACCATCGGCCAGGGGCGATCCTAATGCCCCTTTGCCAGCAGCAATATGGCGACGATGATGATCGCCACCGCCTGGAACAGGATGCGGTTGATCATCATTCGGTTCTGTTTCAGCCGAGCCGGACTGGGGCCGCTTCCTTCAGGCCGGTTGAGGTCCTCCTTCGTCGTTTGCAGGAAGGCGATGATGCCCCGGATCAGCGCGACCAGCGTCGCGATCATGGCGAGGATGAGAGCGATGACCAGGATCGTGTTCATGGGTCCGAAGCTAGGCGCTTGCGGTCCTGATTCCAACCGGAAAGCGACCGGCCCGCAACGCTTCAGCGAGCGCGGCGGGATTGACGCCCGACTCTCGCAATTCCGCGAGCGCAATCGATCCGTCCCGCTTGGCAAGGCGCCGGCCATCGGCCCCGACCAGCAGCGGATGATGGATATAGGCAGGGGAGGGCAGGCCGAGAAGCGCTTGCAGCAGGCGGTGAATGTCGGTCGCCCCGCGCAAGTCGTCACCGCGCAGAACGTGGCTGACCTCCATCGCCGCATCGTCCAGCGTGCACGACAGGTGGTAGCTGGCCGGCGCGTCCTTGCGTGCCAGCACCACGTCACCATGAACAGCGGGGGCCGCGAGGACG
>Ga0315899_10007181_pt1 | contig 11964 bp, 13 predicted proteins | sample LakEriMetagenome_2_FD_203518 | JGI IMG/M metagenome (GOLD analysis project Ga0315899, IMG submission 203518) | Freshwater fungal communities from buoy surface, Lake Erie, Ohio, United States - Buoy 4 MA112 | ecosystem: Environmental > Aquatic > Freshwater > Lake | place: USA: Lake Erie, Ohio... | reverse complement strand
GGGCTTTGGCAGCCACCTCAGGCTTCACGTCCAGCATCCGGCCGACGATCTTGTCAGATTCAGGCCCGCTGATGGGATAGACCGGCAATAACAGCCGCGTCATCTCTGCGCGGAAGGCTTTATCCGCCATCAGATCATCAAAGGCCTTGCGCAGGATCGCAACCCGGTCAGCTGGAACATCCCGCGAGACGGCAAAAGGACGCCCGATTTCGTCTGCGCTCAAAACGGCCAGCACATCGCGCTGCTCTTGCGAGGTCACGAAGTCGTCAATCGCGCGCGCGCTTTCGGGGATTTCCGGCGGACGGTCCTTGGAGAAGCGGACGAATGGATGAATGCGCTTCTCCTGAATCCAGTTCGGGGGAATGCTGGAGAAGGTGCCGCAATCACCATCAAGCTCGCCGCGTTCCATCGCAAGACGCTGCTCGGCCGAACCGGGGAAGCCAAGGATCTGGCGCACAGGCGCATTAAACACTTCGCGCAAGGTCGCGCCATTGACGTAATTGCCGGAGCCCTTGCCCGTGCCGCCAATGATCCATTCCTTACGCTTCATCATCTCGTCCCACGACTTCACGCCGTTGGGGCCGTAGCCATAACAGACACGGAAATCAGGTGTGACCGTGCCCACAAAGGCATAGCGACGGAAATCGAAGGGAACCTTGTCGGGCTCAACGACTGATTGCGTGATCAATCCGGGGTTGAAGATCACCATCACGGTCCCGTCCTTGGCCTGCGTGGTGCCAACAGCGCGCACTGCTGTGAGGCTACCCGCGCCCGGCATGTTCTGGACGACAATGTTGGGGCGACCGGGAATATGGTCGGGAAGGAATCGCGCAAGCTGGCGCGCATAGACGTCATAGCCACCCCCCGGCGTGAAGCCGACAATGATGGTCACGGTCTTGTCCTTGTAGAAATCAGCGGCACGCACCGCAGACGATGAAAGCCCGACAGCAATGGCCAAAGCACCCAGCACCAACCTCATTGGCGTCTCCCTTGAGTCGCTGCCACCATGCATCAGGCCGCAGGGGCTTTGCAATCGGCTGATTACAAAAGGCCGAGTTCCCGCAATTCACGTCTCAGCGCTTCAGGCATTTCCGCCACCTGCCCCGCTCCGGCCTTCAGATCCTCCGGTGCCTCATGGTCAGGCAGATAGCGCCAGCCCTGAAACGGCCGCTGCGGCCGGGGCATGACCTGAATAACCTTGGGTTTCAGGACGATATGGCAACGACCCACGCCCTCATTGTCCGTGTAGGGGCGGATATCGAGGATTTGCTGGCGCGCCGCCACCTGCCCCTTGATGACCCAATAAAGCGAGCCACCGTCGAGCAACTCATCCACACGTTTTGGCACCATGCGGGTGCGATGGGTCTGTTCCACAGACTCGCCAGCCGCCTTTTTCTGGGCAAGGCGCAGCTTGATCCAGTCCTCATGGTCGCGGATGGACTCCGCGCCAACGCAAAGCTTGATGAGATGCAGTGGCATAGCGGGTTTTTACCCTGCCCGGCCCGCCCCGCAAAGAGCGGACGCTTCAAGCGTCCACAGATCATCCGCGCCCCACAAAGGGCATCTTGGTCGCCATCACCGTCATGAATTGAACATTCGCTTCCAAGGGCAGGCCCGCCATATAAATCAGCGCGTCCCCCACATGTTTTAGATCCATCAGCGGTTCCGGAGCAATCGTGCCATTGGCCTGCGGGACCCCCGCCTTCATGCGGCCCGTCATCTCCGTTTCCGCATTGCCGATGTCGATCTGGCTGACGGCGATGTCATATTTACGTCCGTCGAGCGCGGCTGACTTGGTGAGCCCGGTGATGGCATGTTTGGTCGCCGTATAGGCCGCAGAATTGGGACGCGGTGCAGTGGCTGAGATCGAGCCGTTATTGATGATGCGCCCGCCTTGCGGCTTTTGCTCTTTCATGATGCGAAAGGCATGTTGGGTGCAATAATAGGCGCCGTTCAGATTAACATCGACCACTGCTTTCCACGCGGCCACATCCACATCTTCCAGCAATCCGGGCGGTGAAAACAGGCCCGCATTGTTGAAGAGCAGATCAAGACGCCCATAGGTCTTGCGGATTGTCGCAAAGACTTTGGCAACCTGCGCTTCATCCGCAACATCACAGGTCAGCGGTAAAGCCTCGCTACCTGTTGCGCGAATTTCTTGCGCGACTTTCTCAAGCGGCTCTGCGCGGCGACCAATAAGCGCAATGACAAAACCGGCACTCGACAATGCAAGACAGGCCGTACGGCCAATGCCGGAACCACCACCGGTCACGAGTGCAATTCGGGACATCATGCTTTCCCTTCCTGTTCACTATTTGCCTTTGTTCATCTTCGCGATGATTGCTTCAGTTTCGGAGCGCCATCCTGGCGACGCCTGCTCCAGTGGGGCCTGCGCGGAGCCTGGCACAATATGCACCACACGATAATGGCGCGCCTTCAATGCACGCAACAGGTCGGGCATCATCTTCACCGTTCGCAAGCGATTGTCATGCAGCAACACAATACCCTTGCCTGCAACAGCAAGTCGCTTCAGCAGCAAATCAAGGGTCTGCTGCGGACTCATCTCCATCCAGTCAGAGGCCCATAGATCCGCACCAAAGATTGCGATGCCGCGTTGGGCGAGCAACGCATTCATCTCTGGCGTATCGGCAAAACCGGGATAGCGGAAGAAGGGCACGCGCGGATGTTCGGTTGCCTGTCCATAGACGGCGAGATCATCTGCCGCCATGCCGTCGAAGATTTCCGCCCGCGCTTCTTGTGCTGAAAGACCGCGCAGCGTCTTTGCTGGATGAGTGAGCGTGTGATGAGCGAGCGTGTGGCCATCGGCCAGCGCCCGACGCAGCAAAGCGGCCTGGTCCTTTGCATTGCGTCCGACGAGAAAGAATGTCGCCTTCACGCATTCGTCACGAAGAGCCTTCAGAAGAGGTCCGGTGAGGGCGGGCAATGGGCCATCGTCAAAGGTGAGCACCACCTCGCCAGGAGCAAGGGCGAGTGTCTGGGGATAGGATTTGAGACCAAGCTTGAGACCGCCTGCCGGATTGATTTCGATGATGCGCGATGTGCCCAATGCATCGGGTCTTGGACAAGTGGCCGCGGCTGTGCCGAGGCTGAGTGAGACCCAACACAGGCCGATCGGGATCATGCGCCACAAGGCCATGGGAAAAACCTCTTTTTGGACAGGAAGCGATTGCCTCAAGCCCGCTTCGCACGTAAGTAGCACAAAATCCCTGAAACCGAATCCGGTGCGCCATGGCCGAGATCACCCCCACCGATCCGACGCCTGACCTCAGCGCTTTGCGCACTGAGGATGGCGACATCAATGTGGCATTTGTGGATGAGGTCACGCAGGCCATTACCGAGCGCAATGCCGAGCGCGTGCTCAAGCTTGCCGGTGATCTCCATGAAGCTGATCTCGGTGACCTGATCGAAGCGCTCGATCACGAGGACCGTCCCAGACTGATCGAATTGATGGGACGCGAATTCGACTTCGCGGCCCTGATGGAAGTTGATGACACGGTGCGCGAGGAGATCCTCGAAGAGCTGCCAACTGAAACCGTTGTCGAGGGCGTCAGCGAACTTGAGAGCGACGACGCTGTCGCCATTCTCGAAGACCTCGACAAGGAAGATCAGGCCGAAATTCTTGACGCCATGTCGCCGGTGGATCGCGCTGCCCTGCGTCGGTCACTCGACTATCCTGAATATTCTGCCGGTCGTCTCATGCAGACGACGCTGGTCACCGCACCGCCCTTCTGGACGGTTGGCCAGATGCTCGATCACATCCACGACGCGACAGATGATGATCTGCCCGACAGCTTCTTTGAGGTCTTCGTTGTCGATCCCGCCCATCATCTTCTGGGCAACGTCTTTCTCGATACGCTGGTGCGCGCCCGCCGGTCCTCGCAACTCAGCGAGTTGATGCAGGAGCGCCATGCCGTTCATGTCGAAGAGGATCAGGAAGAAGTTGCCCGCGTCTTCGAACGATATAACCTCGTCTCTGCGCCAGTGGTTGATGATACGGGACGGCTGATGGGTGTCGTCACCATTGACGACATCGTGGACGTCATCGAGGAAGAGGCGGAGGAAGACATCAAGGCGCTTGGCGGTGTGCGGGCAGGCGAAGATCTCTCCTCCTCCGTTCTGTGGATTACGCGCAGCCGCTTTACATGGCTCTTCGTCAATCTCGTGACAGCCTTCATCGCCTCCGCTGTCATTGGCCTCTTCGAAGGTCAGGTCGAAAAGATGGTGGCCTTGGCTGTGCTCGTGCCCATCGTTGCCTCGCAAGGCGGCAATGCAGCCACGCAGACCATGACGGTTGCTGTGCGCGCACTTGCCACACGCGAACTCTTCTCCGGCAATGCTGCGCGCGTTGCCATCCGTGAAGTCTCCGTCGGGCTGCTGAATGGTGTGGCCTTTGGCATTCTCACCGGCATCGGTGCAGGTCTTTGGTTCTCAAGCGCCGGTCTTGGCATCGTGATCGGCCTCGCCATGGTGTGCAACCTCGTTGCCGGTGCCTTGGGCGGCATTCTGATCCCGCTGACGCTCGACCGGCTGGGCTATGATCCAGCCGTATCCTCTGGCGCCTTTGTCACGACCGTCACCGATGTCGTCGGAAATTTCGCCTTTTTGGGAATCGCAACCCTCTGGTTCGGCCTCTACTGACCCTTTAACACTTCCTTACCAAATTGGGCGCTAGGGATCGGGAATGCTGTATCTGCGTTCTCTCCCTCGCTCGGCCCAGGCGCTGATTGGTCTTGGCCTTCTCCTCTCGCTCACGGCTTGTGGCGGCGGCGCTGATCGCACCGATTCCATCCGCCCCCCGAAGAGCGAATTCACCGGCCCCTATCCGCATGACTTCCCCATTCATGGCATTGATGTATCCAATCATCAGGGTGACATTGATTGGCAGGCCGTGCGCGCAAGTGGAGTCAAATTTGCCTATATCAAAGCCACCGAAGGCGGTGACCATGTGGATCGCCGCTTTGCCCAGAATTGGGCCGGAGCGAAAGCGGCTGGCGTGCAGCATGGCGCCTACCACTTCGTCTATTGGTGCCGCCCGTGGCGAGAGGAGATAGCCAATTTCTTCCGCACGGTTCCGGTGGAGCGCGATGCGCTGCCGCCGGTGCTTGATGTTGAAGCAACGCCCGAGTCCAAGACGTGCAAGCGCCGCCTTGAACGCCACACCGTGATCCCTGAAATCCGCGCCATGCTGCAAGCCATGGAACAGCATTATGGCAAGCGCCCGGTGATCTATACCACGGTGGATTTCTACGAAGCCATACTGCATCCCAGCGAGTTGGAAGACTATCCGATCTGGGTACGCTCGACGAAACATTCACCGCAAGTGCGCTATGGCAAGCGCTATTGGCATTTCTGGCAATACCAGTCAGACGGTCAGGTTGCCGGTATCAAGGGCAATGTGGACAAGAATGCCTTTCGTGGCGATCACAAGCAGTGGCTCGCCTTTCTCGGCAATTGATCCCGAACATGCTAGATGTGGTCCCATGACTGACCACCTCGACCGTATCGAAACCCTCGCCAATATCGGCTCCTCGCTTCTGGGCGTGCAGCTCGAAGCCGCTGGCCTGACGCGCGAGGATATCAGCACAGACAGATGGATCTTCGGCTATTGCTTCGGTCTGTTTGAAGCGATGGCACGCTATGCGCGGCTCGATCAATATACGCAAGGCATGCAAATGATGGGCGCAGGCTTTGGCCAGCTCATCGGGGACAAGTCGCAAGGCCCCAACCTCTTCCGCCAGTCACTCGACCATCAGGAAGATCCAGCCTTTCAGGAAGGCGCAAGTTTTGGCGAGACTGACCTATTAGCCTGGGCGGCTGATGCCAATGCCCTGCCCGCCAATCTCACGCGCTATGCTCGCAACCACAAATCACAAGACTCAGCCACGAGGAACGCCATGTTGAAGCTCTGGGGACGCACCAATTCGCTGAATGTGCAAAAAGTGCTTTTGTGCCTGAATGAATTGAAACTGCCTTTTGAGCGTTTCGATGCTGGTATGCAATTTGGCGTCGTCAAGACGCCTGAATATTTGCGCATGAACCCCAATTCGAATGTGCCGACCTTGCAGGATGGTGACTTCATTCTATGGGAGTCCAATGTCATTGTGCGCTATCTCTCGTCATTGCATTCGCCCGATCATCTCTGGCCAACAGATGCGCGTGAACGTGCCGAAGCAGAGCGCTGGATGGACTGGCAACAGACCGTGCATAATCCATCGCTAACGACCGTCTTCTGGAATCTCGTGCGTCACCCCGGCTCCATTGGTGAGAAGGAATTCGCGCAGGCCTGCGAGCGAACTGAGCGGGCGATGGATATTCTCGAAGCGCGCTTGCGCGAAAGCAAATGGTTGGGCGGCGAGCATTTCACCATGGCTGATTGCGCGCTCGCACCGGGCATTCATCGTTATCTGCACCTGCCGGCCGAGCATCCACAACGCCCTGACGTGCGGCGCTTCTATGATGCTGTACTCTCCCGCCCCGGTGCGCGCGAGATTCTTCTCCTGCCACTCACCTGATGAGCTGATGACCATGAGCGATTTGGCAAGCCTCACCCCCCGCCGCCATGCCAATGGGGCCAATATTCCCGCCATTGGGATTGGCACATGGCAGTTGCGCGGTGATGAATGTGTGCGCGCTGTATCGGGCGCGATCGGCATTGGCTATCGCCACATCGACACTGCGGCCATGTATGAGAATGAGCGCGAGGTCGGTGAAGGTTTGCGGGCGAGCAGCATCAGGCGCGATGAGGTTTTTCTCACCACGAAAGTCTGGACGACCGATATTGCTGATGGTGCCTTGCAAGCCTCCGCTGCGCAAAGTCTGAAACGCCTGAAGATCGAACAAGTCGATCTTCTGCTGATCCACTGGCCCAATCGCAGCATTCCACTCGCACAATCTATCAAGGCGCTGTGCGAGGTGAAGCAGAAGGGGCTCACGCGCCATATCGGCGCTGCCAATTTCCCTGTCGCCATGCTGGAAGATGCGGTGCGACTGGCGGCCCAGCATGGTGAGATCCTCGCCACCAATCAATGCGAATATCATCCACTGCTCGCACAGGCGCAGCTGATTGAAGCGTGCCGCAAGGCCAACATGGCCTTTGTCTCTTATTGCCCGATCGGCAAGGCGCAGCTCTTTTCCAATCCCGTGATTGCAGGCATCGCGCGCACATATGACAAGGCGCCGTCCCAAATCATTTTGCGCTGGCATTTGCAGCAAAGCGATGTCGTTGCCATTCCGAAGTCAGCCAGCGCCGCACATCAGCGCGAAAATCTGAGCATCTTTGATTTCGAACTGAGCGCCGACGAGATGCGCGCGATTCATGGTCTGGCGCAACGCGGTGGACGCATGGTTGATCCGTCCTTCGCGCCTGATTGGGACCGCTGACTATTCGCTGCGCGGCAGACCCAAACGATAGACCCCGCGAAAATCATCCGGGTCTGCGGGCTTACCCTTGCGATAAATGACAAGCCGGCCCTGACGCGCGAGCCCGACAGCGGCCGCGCGCACATATGTCAGCCAGCGACGCCAAGCCAGATCATCTTCACCGCGTGCAGACGCGAAAGCTTTCGCTGCATCGGTGGGGCAGATCGTCTTTTCCGCGCCCCGTTCATGGCAGAGCTTCAGGATCACATCCTCAAGCGGCTTGCGTTCGGGCTTTGACGTCTCGACGTCATTCATCACTTGAAATCCATATCAAACGGGGCTGCATCAAGCGCGCGCCGGGCCTCTGAGCGGAATTGGCGCGCCCACATCACATAGATCACCGCGGCCGTCGAGACCATGAAAACCCACGGCCCCAGAAACCAGCCCAGATAGGCCAGCGCGAAGAAGAAGGCGCGCTGGCCACGCGTGAAATGACTGCCAGCCACAATATTCATGCGCGCCGCCCGGCGCACCATCTCCTCGCGTGCCGCAACATCATCGGTCACGCGCGATGGCGTAGCACCGACGAGAATGGCCGCAAAATTGAACAGACGATAGGCCCAGGCGAATTTGAAAAACGCATAGCCGAAGATCAGCAGAAGGCCGATGCTCTTCACTTCCCACATGGTGCGGTCCGCGACCAGACCGAGCGGCAGATCGGCAAAGATGCGCAACATGTCATCGGTCGCGCGCAACATGGTGATGGCGCCACCCACCGCGATCAGCGAGGTGGAAGTAAAAAAGGCTGCACCATTTTGCAGGCTGCCCATGATGGAACTGTCCACCATCCGCGCCTCACGCAAGGACATTTCATGCATCCAGCGGAAACGATATTCGTTCATCCGCTCATTGAGCCCCTGCTCCCCCATGAAGCCATGACGCACGAAGCGCGAATAGGCACTCCAGGCGAGCACGAAGAAACACAGCCCAACAAGATCGGGAATGGAGAGAGCAAGCATGGAGCCTCGCTGCCCATGGCGGGCGAATCGAACCCCGCCAACATGCCTGCCACCCGCCCCAACAGCAACTCGCGCAATGCCGCAGCCCCTGCTAGGCTCAGCGGATCAGGGGAGGACAGATGGTCATGACAATCGCAGTGGTAGCGCAAGGCACCATGGGGGCTGGCACAGGCGCGGCCCTGACGCGCGGCGGCCTGAAGGTTGTGACCTCGCTTGAGGGACGCAGTGCCGCCAGCGCCAAACGTGCCGCTGAAGCTGGGATGGAAGCGGTCAGCGATGCAGCTCTCGTCGAGGCAGACATGATCTTGTCCATCGTGCCGCCGCGCGACGCGATGGAATTTGCAAAGCGCATGGCTCCCCATCTGAAAGCGGCCGCCCGCAAGCCTCTCTTCGTGGATTTCAACGCGGTGAGCCCGCAGACGGTGAAAGAGATTGCACAGGTCATCGCCGCCACCGGAGCGCCCTTTGTCGATGGGGGCATCATCGGGGGCCCGCCGCGTGAGGGCTATAGCCCGGCCTTCTATTGCTCAGGCCCGCAGGCTGAGGCCATCAGCGCGCTCTCCGATCATGGCATCGACATCCGCGTCATGGATGGCGAAGTGGGCGAGGCCTCTGCCCTCAAGATGAGCTATGCCGGCATCACCAAGGGCCTGACTGCGCTCGGCTCCATGATGATGCTCGCTGCCACCCGCGCCGGCGCCGATCGGGCGCTCAGGGCCGAGATCAGCGACAGCCAGCCCGACCTCACCCGCTGGTTCGAACGCCAAGTGCCAGCCATGTATTCCAAAGCCTATCGCTGGGTCGCAGAGATGCGCGAGATCGCGGATTTCTGCCGCGACGACCCGGCCGCCGCAGCCTTCTTCGAGGCCGCAGCGCGGTTCTATGAACAGATGGCGGAAGATCACGAGGGCGCCCAGCAAGACAGCGCGCGGCTGAGCCAATTTCTCAAGCAGTAGAAAAACGAAACGGCGCCCGTTGGGGCGCCGTTTCGATTGGTGCGGTCGAGAGGACTCGAACCTCCACTCCGGTTAAAGAACTAGCACCTCAAGCTAGCGCGTCTACCAATTCCGCCACGACCGCAAGGGGTGAAGGGACGAGCCCGTCACCGGCAGGCGCGTGACTAACAAATCACCCCCGCCGTGACAAGGCTTGAGTGACGCTTTTCGAACTTTCATCGCATCTGGTGTAAAAGGCGCAATCGACCCGCGTTAGCACCGGACCACCCTCGTGAACGACCAAGCGCCCGCCTGCCCCGTTCTACCCCGCGCCTCTGGCGTGACCATGTTCCCGCAAGAGCCGGGAAATCCCGTCGAATGGCGGATTGCACCGGGGCTCGTGCCCTATGAAGAGGCGCTGGCCGTCATGGAGGCCCGTGCGGAGGCCATTGCAGCCGGCGAGGCCCCGGAGCTGATCTGGCTCCTCGAACATCCCCCGCTTTACACGGCGGGAACATCTGCCAAGGCGGGGGACTTGCTGGAGGCCCGATTCCCGGTCCATGAGGTCGGACGCGGCGGGCAATATACCTATCACGGCCCCGGCCAGCGGATCGGCTATGTGATGCTCGACCTGCGCCGCCGCAAGCAGGATGTGCGTGCCTTTGTCTGCGCGTTGGAGGCCTGGATCATCAACACGCTGGCCGCCTTCAATGTGAAAGGCGAGCGGCGCGAGGGCCGGGTGGGCGTGTGGGTGCAGAGGCCGGAAAAGCCGCGCGGCCTTGATGGCTCACTGGCCGAGGACAAGATCGCCGCTCTTGGCATCCGGGTGCGACGCTGGGTGACCTTTCACGGCATCTCGCTGAATGTGGAACCCGATCTCTCGCACTTCAAAGGCATCGTGCCCTGCGGCATTGCCGAGCAGCATTTCGGTGTGACGAGCCTTGTTGATCTCGGCCTGCCCGTCACCCTGCCAGAAGTGGATGGTATTTTGCGTGCGGAGTTCGAAGCTCTGTTTGGCGAGACGGTCAGCGCCAGCTAACGCAACACCACAAAGCCACTGCCGCTTGCCAAGGGCTCAGCCTCGACCACCTGCAACGCATCGACCCGCGCAATATATGGCCCGCGCGCACAGGCTTCACATAAAGCCGCGACATCATCCGGTGAACCGCTAAAGACGGCTTCAACGCGCCCATCTGCGAGATTGCGCACATGGCCATCGACCGGACGCTGCGAGGCTTCATGCGCGACGAAATGGCGAAACCCGACGCCCTGCACGCGACCTGCCACAAAAACACGCACCGCGCGTCGATCAGTCATCGCTCTCTCCCAGCAGGGGCTTGCCTGTATATTTAATGGCGCGCTTTTGTTGCGGCGCTTCGACACTCACCTGCGTCGGGGCGAGAGCGGCGAGATAGGCAATATGCTCGCGCGGCAATTGATACGCTTGTGCATGGCGGATGATCGCCTCCATATAGCCGGGCTTTGCCACGGCGCCCCGCGCCTCGCCACCGCGCCCGACATAGACAAGCGCGCGCACCGGCCCGCCCTGCTGGCGGAGGATCGGCTGCGTGACCTTTTGATAAAGCCCGCTGCTCACTTCTTCATAGCGATCGAGGGCCGGAATGTCGGCCAGCGCGAGATCATAAATCATGCCATGCACATTGGCCTGCGGATCACGCACCACAGTGGCAAAGCCTTCTTTCATGATCGCAAAGCGATGCCGCGCCAACCGTCCCACACCCACAAGACGTGAGCGCGGACAGCGCTGTGCCATGGCTTCAACATCAAGATTAGCTCCATAGGCAAAGTAAAACGGCATCTCACCCTCTTCAGGTGAAGAGAGTTACGATGCCAACAGCCCGGCTGCAAGCGCTCACCAATTGACCCGCAGCGCCACCATGCCACTCACGCCCCTGCTATTGCCACTCCATTCCCCTTCAAGCCTTGCGCCAAGGGACACATGGTCATTGAGCGGAACATCAAGCGAGGCTGACAAGCCGAGAGCATCGCGCAGTGGCTTTGCACCCTTGATGGCGAAAGAAGTGCCCTCAAGCCTCGTGAAACTCGATGTCACCAGCGGATTTGTACTATGACTGCGCGACCAGAGCAGCGGTCCAAATGATCAGGTCGCGCGAAACGGCCTGACGTTGACGGGATGTGTCTTGGCTCTCGGTCGCAAGCCGCAAAAAGCGCGACATGCTGCCGAAAGCCGTCGTCTGCGCGCCGGTATTCACTTCCCCCGAAAGCTGCGCAAGACCGTTCACCAGCGCTTCACCAGTCAGAGAATAAAGCGCCAAAAAGTCTCTCGGCAACTCGCCACCTGCATTGAAGAATCGATCAATCGTCCGCGCCACATTGAGCTGATTACCAACGGGACGCATCGTATTCACCTTGATATTATCCTTGCCCTGATCACCAGCTGCATCGGCAGTTAACCGCAGAGTGACATTGTTTGTGTTGTAGACAAGCTCAGATGTCATTGTGCCCGGATTGGTGAAGGTGGTGAAAGTACCCTCAATACCCCCAGCCGCTTTCAACACGAGATAATCGCGCGTCACATAAGTGCCGGTGTTGAAAATGGCAGAGAATGTCCCATTCAGCACCGCCTTGCCTGATACATCAACTGAGGT
>Ga0315899_10007180_pt1 | contig 11964 bp, 8 predicted proteins | sample LakEriMetagenome_2_FD_203518 | JGI IMG/M metagenome (GOLD analysis project Ga0315899, IMG submission 203518) | Freshwater fungal communities from buoy surface, Lake Erie, Ohio, United States - Buoy 4 MA112 | ecosystem: Environmental > Aquatic > Freshwater > Lake | place: USA: Lake Erie, Ohio... | reverse complement strand
AAAACAAGGATGCCAAGGACGCGCCTAAAGACGCGGCCAAGGACGCAGCAAAAGACAAGGCCAAGGACAAGGCGGCCGAAGCCGCCAAGGACAAAGCCAAGTCCTGATCAGGGGCAGGTGCCCTGGACCAGTTGGCAGGGGGCGGCTGAAGGGCCGCCCTCTCTTTTTGACGGCCGGGAGGCCGGATGGAAATCACCATCACACATTTCAAAACCGCCCGCCATTCGTTAGCCTGAATCACACGGGGCAGCGGGGTTTCGGCCAAGATTCCGGGTGGCCGGAAGGCCGGTTAGGCCGCCTGGTTTTCCGGAGTCGCCGCCAAATCATGCACAGGTATTATCCGGACTTTGCCACATTCCAATCGCTGGCCCGACAACCGGGAATCGGACTGGTTCCGGTCTACCGCCAGGTTAGTTCCGACAGCCTCACGCCGGTGCTGGCTTTCCATCGGCTGGGGGACGCGCGTTGGTCCTTCCTGTTTGAAAGCGTGGTGGGTGGGGAAAAGCCGGGCCGTTACAGCTTCCTGGGGGCTGACCCCTTCTGCCGTTTTGTCGCCAAGGGAAACTCCGTCACCATCACGCACGCCGACGGACGCGAGGAGCACCAGACGGTCGCGGACCCGCTGCGCGCCCTGGAGGCGTTGATCGAGAAACACAAGGCCCCGCACCTTCCCGGCATGCCGCGCTTTCTGGGCGGCGCTGTGGGCCACGCGGGGTATGACACCGTGCGGTGGGTGGAGCATCTTCCCGACGCGCCGCCGGATGACCGGGATCTACCCGACTTGGCGTTCGCGCTGTACGACCGCATGGTTGTCTTCGACCAAATCAACAAGACCGTGCTCGTGGTGGCCCATGCCCGCGCGGAGGGTGATCCGCGTGAGCAGTATGAGAAAGCCTGCCGGCAAGTGGATAGCCTGGTGGAGCGGATCCGCGACGGGGCGACGCTTCCGGTGGTGGACCTGGCGCCGCTGGGTGAGGTGACCGGAGATTACCATTCCACCTTCACCCGGGAAAAATTCCATGAGGCCGTCGCCAAGGCGAAGGAGTACATCCTTGCCGGCGACATCTTCCAGGTGGTCCTGAGCCAGCGGCTGGAGGCAAAGACGGATTCCTCGCCTTTCACCATCTACCGGGCGCTGCGGGTGGTGAATCCCAGCCCGTTTTTGTTCCTGCTGCGCGAGGGGGATCTGAGCCTGGTGGGCAGTTCCCCGGAGATCATGACCAGGCTTGAGGACGGAGAGCTGACCATCCGCCCCCTGGCCGGGACCCGGCGGCGGGGAAAAGACAGCGCCGAGGACGAGGCGCTCGCGACGGAATTGCTGGCCGATCCCAAGGAGCGGGCCGAGCACATCATGCTGGTGGACCTGGGGCGGAATGACGTGGGTCTGGTGAGCGAATTCGGCAGCGTGCGGCTGAAGGATGTGCTCACCGTGGAACGGTACAGCCATGTGATGCACCTGTGCAGCACCGTGACGGGCAAACTGCGTCCGGGCATGAGCGCGCTGGACGCGCTGCGGGCCTGTCTGCCGGCGGGGACGCTTTCGGGGGCGCCCAAGGTGCGGGCGATGGAGATCATCGACGAACTGGAACCGGTGCGCCGCGGGCCCTACGGTGGCGCCGTGGGTTATGTGGATTTCTCGGGCAACATGGATACTTGCATTGCCCTGCGGACACTGGTGTTGCGCAAGGGAGCCGCCCACCTGCAGGCCGGGGCCGGGGTGGTGGCGGACAGCATCCCGGAAAACGAATGGCAGGAGACGCTGAACAAGGCGCGCGGCCTGTTGCGGGCGCTGAAGCTGGCCGAACAGATCGACCAGCAGGACGGATCCGCCCCCTGAGTGGCCCTAGGCCGGGTGCCCCATGCTCGTACCCCTTCTCGCGATGGCCCTGACGGGGATTCCCGGGGCTGATGGTCACGATGTGATCGTGTACGGCGGGACGCCCGGAGGCATTGCCTGCGCCATCCAGGCCAGGCGCATGGGGAAGACCGCGATTCTGGTGGAACCCACCGCCCATGTGGGTGGGATGACCACCTCGGGGCTGGGTGCGACGGACTCGGGGGAGAAACGGGTGATCGGTGGAATCGCCCGGGAGTTTTACCGGCGGTTGCGTCAGCATTACGAGAACCCCCGGGCCTGGAACCTGGAATCACGCGACAAGTCTCCCGCCTGGCGGACTGGACCCAGCGAGGACGCGCAATGGACCTTTGAGCCCAAGGTGGCTGAAAAGGTTTTGGAGGACTGGCTCAAGGAGGCCGGTGTCGACCTTTCGAAGGGTGACGCCCTTTCCGAGGGAGGAGACGCGGTGGGTATGGAGGGCAGGCGGATCCGGTCCATCCGCCTGGTGTCCGGAAAAGTGATCCTTGGCCAGCAGTTTGTTGACGCCAGTTACGAGGGTGATCTGCTTGCCCGCGCGGGGGTGCCCCACCGGGTTGGCAGGGAATCGAACCGCCAGCACAACGAGACGCTAAACGGTGTGCAAAGGGCCCGCAACACCCACAACCACCGGTTCCTGAAACCTGTCAACGGCTACCGGATCGCGGGTGATCCCTCGAGCGGGTTGTTGGCAGGAATCGAGGCGGAGCTACCCGCCGAGGGCGAGGGGGATTCGCGGCTGCAGGCCTACTGCTTCCGCATGTGCATGACCCGCAACCCGGACAACCTGACCCCGTGGGCCAAGCCGGCGAATTACCGGGAGGGCGACTACGAGTTGCTGTTCCGGAATTTCGAGGCCGGGGACCTGAGGATCCCGATGCATCCGCTACCCATGCCCAACGGCAAGACGGACACCAACAACAACGGGGCTTTCAGCACGGATTTCATCGGGGGCAACCGCGGTTACGCCCAGGCGGGCTACGCCGGGCGCGCCGCCATCGTCCAAAGGCACCTCGAATACCAGCAGGGCCTCATGTGGTCCTTGGCCAATCACCCCCGGGTGCCGCAGGCTGTGCGTGATCATTGCGCCCAATGGGGATTGGCGCGGGATGAATTCGTCGGCCACGGAAACTGGCCCTGGCAGATCTATGTGCGCGAGGGGAGGCGGCTGGAGGCCGAGCTGATCCAGACCGAGCGGCATTGCCTGGGTCTGGACCCGGTGCCCGACCCGGTGGGTATGGGAAGCTACAACATGGATTCCCACAACTGCGCCCGGTATGTGGACGCTCGGGGGAATGTGCAAAACGAGGGGGATGTGCAGGAGAGCCCGGGCGGGCCGTATCCGGTGAGCTACCGGGCCATGGTTCCCAAGGCAGGAACAGTGGACAACTTGCTGGTGCCGGTCTGCATCGGCAGCACGCATATCGCCTTCGGTTCGATCCGCATGGAGCCGGTGTTTTTCGTGCTGGGGCAATCGGCCGGGACGGCGGCGGCGCTGGCGATTGATGGCAACTTGAAAGTGGCGGATGTGCCCTACGCCCGATTGCGGGAGCGTTTGCTGCGGGACGGGCAGGTGCTGGAATTTGAACGGCGGCCCAGGAGGCCGGGAGCGGCGCGGGGTGTAATAGCACCCATTGAGATCGCCAATTTGCCAGGAATCGTCCGGGATGATGAGCAGGCTTTGGCGGAGGGGAACTGGGCCACCAGTTCTTCGGTGCCCGGGTATATTGGGAGCGGTTACCGGCATGATGGCAACACGGGCAAGGGGAAGGGGCGGCTGATTTTCGAGGCGGAAATCCCCAAGGGTGGCCGGTATGAGGTCCGACTGGCCTATTCCCCGAACGCGAACCGAAGCCGCCGGGTGCCGGTGACGGTGGAATATGGAGGCAAGACGGTGACCGTGCCCGTTGACCAGACCCGGGTGCCCGCCATGGGCAAACCCTTCGTGTCGCTTGGCACCTGGGATTTCCCGGCGGGTGTAAGCCGGGTGATCGTGGCGAACGAGGGGACCGAGGGGCATGTCACGGCGGACGCCGTGCAGTGGCTGGCGGTGCCGTGATCCGGTCGTCTAGGATTTGCCCAGCCGGTAGGGTTTGCCGGCCTTGTAGAGCTTCAGCGTTTCCTGCAGGCGATCCCTGTCTTCCGGCTTGGCCCTGGTGATGGCCTTAATCACCCAGCCGGCCGCGGTTTCGCCCTGGCCGCAGGCGGCGTAGGCGGCCGCGACAGCCTCGAGGATGGTTGGCTCTTCCCAACCGGTTTCCTCCGCAGCCTTCCTGCCCAATTCCAGGGCCCGGGCACTGTCCCGCACCGATTTCTCCGGGGCGGCTGCCAGAAGCAGGGCGGTCTGTGCCATGGTGGAAGGTGTGGCCTCGATGCCCATGGCCTCCTCGAAATCCTCCAGGGCCAGATGGTACTCACCCGCCATTTGCCGCTGGCGGGCGCGCAAAAGCCAGGGCCATGCCATGCGTCCGGCCTGGCGTACCAGGTGGTCACAATCCTTTTCGGCATCTGCCGGTTTGCCCACGGCGAGCAGGTAATGAACCCGGACCTGCCGGGCGGATACGCTATCGGGATCGGTGGCCAGAGCCTGATCAATGTCAGCCTTGGCCTCCTCATGCCGGTTCAGGTGGAGGTGCACTTCGGCCCGCAGGGCGAGGAGGCGGGCGAATCCGCCCGGCTTTCCTTTTTCGGCAAAACCGATGGCCTTGTCGAGATCGTCCAGGGCGCGGGCGTTGTTGCCCAGCGCCTGGTTTGACTTGGCGCGGAGGGTCAAGGCCTCGATGTTTTTTTCATCGGCTTTCAGGGCGCCATCGCAATCGGTGACCGCCCGCGCGTGATCCCCATCGGCCGCGCGCGCCTTGGCCAGGCGCAGCAGCACCTGCGGAGCGCCTGGCAAGGCCTTGGCTATGGGTTGCAGATCACGGATTGCCTGCTTCACCTGGCCCTTGGCGAGTAGGGCGTCCACGCGGAGGAGGGCCGCCGCACCCATGCGGGGATTCAATTTCAGGGCCTTTTCAGCCGCAACCAGGCAGTCTCCCGCCCTGCCCGCCTTGAACTGGGCCTGGGCCAGCTTCAACCAGAGCTCCGGGTTGGCAGCCGCCGACTCAGCCTCCTGCTGGAGCTTTTTGATCTCGGCATCGATGGCGGTCGCCACGGGGCGCGGGAGGGGAGTCGCGTTTCGCTGGTCGGTCCTCACGCCGTAGCCATCACCCGCGGTCACGGAGGGGCCCGCGTTGGTTCCGAGGACCGCCAGACGGTCGGCCACCGGTTGAGCCTTGAGCGGCCGTTCGTGGGCCTCGGTGGAGATGAGCCGCATGACCAGTTCGGAGAGAACCGGTGGCACGCCCATGCGCAATTCCGGGGGTGTTCGCGGTTTACGGGCGCGCTGCTGATCGCGCAATTCGGGGGCAGTGGCCGCCTGGTAAGGCATTTCGCCGGTGAGCAGCCAGTAGGCGAGGCAACCCAGCGCGTAGAGGTCTGCCGAGATGTCCCAGGCACCCCCGTCGAGGACCTCAGGTGGATAAAAGGGAGTTAAATTAGTTGAAAATTCGTGGCCCGGCCCGCAGGCGGCCAGACGGGCCCCGATGAAGCCGGCCCAGGGGAACTGCGCGGATTTGCCGTCGAGCGGGGCCCACACCTCCGCGGGGACAATCGGGCCGGCCAGGCATTTGGCCTGGTGGAGGAATCCCAGGGTGTTCGCGGCCAGTCGGATGATCTGGATTGCCTGGGGGATAGGAGCCCTGCCGTTGCGGGCTGTCTGATCTCCCAGCCAAATTCCCGGTTGAAGCGTTCCGGTCGCCCAGGGTGTTTCGCCTTCCGGCGACGCATTCAGGAAGGGAACCACCTCCGGGGGCGCAGCTTCCTGGGACCGGCAGGCGATCAGATTGGCAAGGCTTTCCCGTCCCGGTGGAACGGAGTGGATCCATCCGGCCTCGGGCAACAGGATGGCGCGAATCGGTTCGCCAACGGCTGGACCGGTGGCCTTCAACAAGCGGGCGCTGCCGGCTGCCGTGGTTTGGGACCCGGCAGGTTCCCAGCCCTCAATGGGGGCCAGTGATTTCAGCAACTCCTCTGGCAGTCCATTCCAGGAAACGGAGGAAGTCAGAGACGTATCAGGGTCGGGCATGGCAGAGACTCCGAATTGGGAGCCTGCCCCGCATCGAAGGGATGCGGGTGGTTTGGGCGGGACCCGGTTTCTGGGAACCGGGATATCTTATTCTTTCCCGATAAGCGGTTTGAAAACAATGAGAAAATGAAAAATAAAGCCTGCAGATAAAGATTGCAGGCTGAAAAGATAGGAAATTGAAGGCGATTTTGGATTATTGAAGCAATAGAAGCGAGGAAGTTGTATCTGAACCAGGCGTGGTGGGGATTGACCCTGACGGGATTCGAACCCGTGTCGCAGCCTTGAAAGGGCTGTGTCCTAGGCCACTAGACGACAGGGCCGCCTGGAGCAGATAGATCAAAAATAGAGGCCAACGGGGCAGTTCGTCAAGTTGTGCCGGGGATTTGGCGGAAAAAGGTCCGGGCATGAGTCGAAAAACCGGTCACTTCGTTTTTTCCGGGACAGAGTCCCTGCCTAGCGACTAGCAGTCGATGGCGGCGGCGGGTTCACGCCAATCATTCCCGGAAACGGTAACCGACACCACGAACGGTTTCCACCAGCGAGTCGTCCTCGAGTTTGCGGCGCAGTGTCTTGATGTGGACATCAATGGTGCGTTCCAGAACCACGGCACCGTCGCCGATGGAGGCTTCCATTAGATGGCGGCGGGTGAACGCCCTGCCGGGCTGTGCCGTCAGGCATTGCAACAGCCGGAATTCAGTCGGGGTGAGATCGAGTTCGCGTCCATTCAGAAACGCCTTGTGGCGAACCTGGTCGATGCGGATGGGGCCGGCATGGAGCGGACGCTCGGTCATGGCGACTGGTTCGCCCTCGGCCTTGCGACGCTTGAGTGCCTTGATGCGCTCGAGCAAAACCTTCACGCTGAACGGCTTGGTGACGTAGTCATCCGCACCCATGGAAAACCCGACCACCTGATCGGATTCCTCGCTTTTGGCGGACAGGATGATAACCAGCAGTTTTTTTGTTTTCTCGTTGGCCCGGAGCTCGCGGAGGATATCCACCCCAGGGATGCCAGGGAGCATCATGTCGAGCAGAACGACATCGGGCGGGTTCTCCATGGCCATTGCCAGGCCCGTTTTGCCATCGGAGGCCTGGGAGACATCGTACCCTTCCCGGCGCAGGTTGTAGGCGAGGCCTTCGGCCAGGGCGACCTCATCCTCGATGATTAGGACGGATTCACGCGGTTTTTTTTCGGGATCTTCCAATTTGCCGGATGGGGCCATGGCTAGGTTCCTCGGAGCTGGGCCGACCGTTGACCGATTCGATTCAGCGGGGTTGGTGGCGGATGAGCTGGCCCTCCACCTGGTAGCAGACATCCTCGGCGATGTTGGTGGCATGGTCGGCGATGCGCTCGACATGACGCACCACCGAGAACTGGGAGAGGGCGCACTCGATCAGGTCGGGCGAGGAGCGCATGATCTTGGTGATCTCGGAGATCAGCTTGTTGTTGTAGTCGTCCACGGCGTCGTCCATGCGGATGACCCGGCGGGCCAGGTCGGAATCGCCGTTGACGAAGGCGTTGAGCGACTGGCGCACCATGGTCAACGCAAGGTCTGTCATGGTCTCGATGCCATCGGGAAAGGGTGCGCAATTCAGCCTAGACATATGGACGGCGCGTTCGGCGATCTCCTCGGCGAGGTCACCCATCCGCTCCAGGTCGACCACGGCCATCATGGCGGTGGCGATACGGCGCAGGTCGCCCGCCACGGGCTGGTGCAAGGCGAGGATCTTGAGGCATTCCTCGGTGATGGCGTTCTCGTCGGCGTCGATCCGGGAATCGCCCTCCACCACCTCCTGGGCCAATCCGACATGGCGCTCACGCAGCGCGCGAATGGCCTTGAAGATGGCCGCCTCCACCAATCCACCCAGGGACAGGATCAGACGCTGCAGGTTGTCCAGGTCGCGTTGCAGGTGGATGGACATGGATGGTTCCAACGAGTTGACGCGGGAGCGGTCAGCCGAACCGGCCCGTGATGTAATCCTCGGTCTGGCGCATGGCGGGCCTGGTGTAGAGTTGCTGGGTGGGGCCGTACTCGATCAGGCGGCCCTCGAAGAAGAACGCGGTCTGGTCGGACACGCGGGCGGCCTGCTGCATGTTGTGGGTGACGATGACGATGGTGTAGTTTTCCTTCAGCTCGAAGATGAGGTCCTCGATTCGCGCGGTGGATGCCGGATCGAGGGCGCTGGCCGGTTCGTCCAACAGGAGCACCTCAGGGTTGGTGGCCAAGGCGCGGGCGATGCACAAACGCTGGGCCTGCCCGCCGGAGAGCGTCATGGCTGAATCCTCCAGCCGGTCCTTCACCTCGTTCCACAGGGCGGCGCGCTTCAGGCAATGCTCGCAGATCTCCTCGAGGATTCGGCGGTCATTCTGCCCGGCGACCCGCTGCCCGAAGATCACATTCTCGAAGATGCTCTTGGGGAAGGGATTGGATTTCTGGAAGACCATGCCCACCCGTCGACGCAGCGATACCAGGTCGAAATCACGGGCGTAGATGTCGTGGCCGTCGAGCGCGATCATGCCCTCGTGGCGCGAGTTGTCCACGAAGTCGTTCATTCGGTTGAGGCTGCAGAGAAAGGTGCTCTTGCCGCAACCCGAGGGCCCGATCAGCGCCATGACGCTGCGTTCGGGTATCTGCAAGTCGATGTTGAAGAGAGCCTGCTTTGAGCCGTACCAGAAGTTCCAGCCACGGACCTCAAACTTCACGCCGCGGTCCACGCCATCGGGGCCACGCCCGGTGCGCGAACGCTCCTGCATGATGGCCGTGAAGGGCGTGTAGGAACCGGCAGGCATGAGAGTGGCACCTGGGCATCGCCGGGGGGGAACCGATTTCCCCGGTGAACCGGCGTTTGTTGTTTAACAAATCATTGTGTGGTTTTCGTGAAGAAACGATCAATTTTCGGGGTGGCTTTGCCCGGCCACCCAGCGGGGGGGAGCCGGATTATTCCAGGATGATGGTCAGGTCAGCCAGTGGCTGGCCTTTTTCCTCCAGGGGCTCACCGGCCTGGATGACGCGAACAGCGACGGCCTTGCCCCCGGACAGCTTTTCCACCCGGTTGGGAATGCCAAATCGGCGCTCCACATGGCCACTGCCGGCGATTATCACCAGCCGATTGAGGCCGCGCTCCTTCTTGAATTGGGCCGCGGATGCCGCCATTCCGTGATCCCATGCCGCCATCACCTGATAGCTTTTCTCCTTGCGATCTTGCGAGGCTGTGCCGTTGCCGTGCATGGCGGCCAGGCGTTCCAGCCAGTGGGCTCGGTGTTCGGGCACCTGGAAATCCATCGGCCCGAGGTCTTCCTTTTCTTTGGCGCTGAGTTTGTCAAAGCCCTCGGCGCTGAGCCTGCGGGTGAGTTCGCGGGGAATGTTGAGTCCGGCCACAGGAAGGCGGTTCTGCCGGCAGAAACGCATGAGTGGGCCGTCGAGTTCCCAAGCGTAGCCCCAGCGGCTTGCGTATTCGGTTTGGGCCAGCATGGCCGGCTCGTCGATGTGGCTTTCGCTGTGGTCGTCGAGCGGCTTTTGGAAGGGGCGGTGGAAAGCCTCCATGCCCAAGCCGGTCTTGGGATCGGCGGCATGCAGCAGTTGTAGCAGCCAGAGCTGGGCGCGGTGCTCGGGCAGGCTGTCGTGCCGCTCGCCGACGCAGACGAAGTCGGCCGCCAGCAGCGCGTCGAGAAAAGCGCCCGTGGTGATCGGGTCTGGCTTCGCTCCCGCCACCAGCTTCATTTTGGGTGGCAGTTGGAGGCGGGATGCCCATGGGGCGGTGTCGGTGGATTTGAAATCCTCAAACGCCAGTACGGTTTGGCCGTGACGGGCAATTCCGGCCCCTCCCTTGCCGGGTACCTCCCAGGAGGCAACCAGGCCCTTGGCCGCCGCTTTTTTCCAATCCGGATGGCGGTGGGACCAGGATTGCTCCAGCGCGGTGGCCACCTCGGCCGCGGCGTCGGGAGTGTCGAGCATCAGGGTCCAGGCGGTGCAGCAGCTTTTTTCCTCGAGCCGGTCGCCACGCCAAGCTTTGGCGAGGGCGACGGCTTTCTCGCGGGTTTGGGGGCAGGCCAGCAGGGTTTCCATCAGCCCGTAGGCCCCCTTCACCTTGCCGGCTCCAAGGTTGATGGAGGCCTTGCGGGTACCTGGATCGAGGATGGCCCGGGTGGAGGTGGGCGGGTTGAAATAAGTCATGTCGACCGATTTCCAGCCACCCTTGGCCTTCAGCGACTGGACGAACCGGCCCCCCTGGCCGTAGAGGAAGGCATTTCGCAAATTACGGGCGGTCTCCAGCTTGCCCTCCAGCATTTTGCCGGCGGCTGGTTGCTCATCCTGCAGCACTTCCACCATGGCCAGGGAAGCGTCGCCCTCGATGAGCGCCGACAGGGCGAGGGCCTCGTCGTTGTTCTCATCGGCCTGGTGTAGCTTGGCCCCGAGTTTTTGCAGGTTGAAATGCTGGTCCTGCAGCGCATGGACCAATTCGTGAATGAGCACGCCTTTTTGGTAGCTGCCTTTGACATCACTGAATAGCACCAGACGCTTGGCGGCTGGATCGTAGTAGCCCTGTTTGCCGGGGTCCTCTCCGCCTGGGCGGCTTATGCGCTCAATTCGCACCGGTTCCTTGAACTTCAGGCCCCGAACCTTCTCGATGCGGGCCTGTAGTTCACGCACCTCTTTCAGGGCCGGATCCTCGCCCGTTGGAGCAGGATTCTGGCTGGCGAAGGTTTGAAAACCCAAAGCCACGAATGCCAGGGCGGCGAGGGACATCATGCGGGCAATCTCCGGAGGCGGGCGGGACCGGGCTGGTATGATTCAGTCCGGGCCGGAAAGGATCGATCCTTATCCCGATTCTAACTTTTGGACGCGTGGTTTCCCATGAATCCTGAAAAAAACCATTGGGAGGCCGGTGGCATGCCTCCCATGAGGCCGGGGCGGGCCATCGTGGGCATGTCGGCAGTGCTTCTTCCGTTTGACCCGTCCGGCAAGCCGGATTGGGAAGGGCTGGAGGTTTTGGTTGACCGCACCTTCCGTGCCGGCCTTGTGCCGGCGCTGAACATGGACACCGGATATGGCCCGCTATTGAGCCACAACCAGCGCCTGGAAGCGTTGAGGATCGGCGGAACTTTGGCGAAGGGACGCAAGTTCGTGGCGGGGGCCTGCGTGCCCGACCGGCCCGGGGATGGATTCCAACCCGAGGCTTACCGCAAAGAAATCGCCGCCATCGATCAGGCGGGTGGCATACCGGTGCTGATGCAGTCGCACGGGCTGACAGCCCTGGGGGGGCCTGAACTGGTGAAAGCCTACCGGGATCTGGCAGGCAACTGCCCCCGGGGCTTCATCGGATTTGAACTGGGCAAACAGTTTTCCTCCGCCGGGCAGATCTACAGCCTGGATGTGTACCGGGAACTGTTGGACATACCCCAATGCCTGGGGGCCAAACATTCCTCGCTGGACCGCATGCGCGAGTGGGACCGGCTGGCATTGCGGGACTGTTACCGCCCGGATTTCCTGGTGCTGACGGGTAACGACCTGGCGATCGACATGGTGATGTACGGCAGCGATTACCTGCTGGGGCTGAGCGCCTTTCATCCGGAGTCGTTCGCCTTGCGGGACCGGCTGTGGAGGGAGCGGAACCCCCATTTTTTCCATGTGAATGACTGGCTACAGTACCTGGGTTTTTTGACCTTCCGGGATCCGGTGCCCGCGTACAAACACTCGGCGGCGCAGTTCCTGCACCTTCGGGGCCTGATCCGTCATCCGAGCACCCATCCCGATTGCCCGAAGCGGCCCGAGACCGACCTCGACCTGATGCGCCCTATTCTTGAACGGCTGGAAGGGATGATCCAGAGTTGCGGGGAGCGTTGAACCCTCATGGTGGACACTGACCAGGCCCCCGGACGGGATTTTCTGAAGCTGGCATCGGTGCGGGAGGCCGGAACCCTCAGGGAACATTGCCGGCAGCGGGGCATTGATCTGCCGGTGGACGA
>Ga0315899_10007178_pt1 | contig 11966 bp, 13 predicted proteins | sample LakEriMetagenome_2_FD_203518 | JGI IMG/M metagenome (GOLD analysis project Ga0315899, IMG submission 203518) | Freshwater fungal communities from buoy surface, Lake Erie, Ohio, United States - Buoy 4 MA112 | ecosystem: Environmental > Aquatic > Freshwater > Lake | place: USA: Lake Erie, Ohio... | reverse complement strand
TCGCTCTCTCACTCTCTCCCACTCTCTCTCTCTCTCTCTCACATACACTCTCTCTCTCTGACACGTCCTTGTGCATGCACACGGTGCCATTTTTCGGCCCAGCTATTGTCACACAAAGAACCGGCTGCCGATGGCAGACGTCGACTTTTTACTGGAGCTCTCGTCCCTTGGTCTATCTTGTAAAGAGGTGAGCATGTCTGTCTAAAGAGACCTATTAAAGTGTCAAAAGAGACCTATAATAGTGTCAAAAGAGACCTATTAGAGCTCTCGTCCCTTGGTCTATCCTTGTAAAGAGGTGAGCATGTCTGTCAAAGAGGTGAGCATGTCTGTCTAGAGAGGTCCCAGTCCGCTCCCCTCCATACACCTATGAGCATGTCATGTCTATGAAAGTCATACACTCATCAGGAGGTAGAAGGTCTAAGGTCTAAGGTAGTCTACCCATCCGTGCTTTCCTCCAGCCATTTGCCCAGCCCGAGAGCGAGAGAGGGGGTGGGGTGGGCGGGGGGCTAGGGAGACTGCCTTCTGCGCCCGTATGCGTGTGCACATACACACACACAGTAACACTCACATACACACTGGCACAGGCGCGGGAAAAGGGGGTCGAAACACCTCCACCATCACCACCCTTTTTTGAATCACTGTTCCCCGAGCAGCGAATCCAGGTTCTCGCCCCAACGGACCCCCGCCCCACCCTATGCTCCTATTGAGTGTGAATGGAACTCGATCCCAAAAGTGAAGGAGGTGTTGAAAAGGCAGAATATTCTTGACAGCTACCTCTAGGTACCCTCCACGCCCCAACACCAGTCGCCAAGTCACGGTCCCTCCTCTTTCTCGCTATCTCGCTCCCCGAACCACCTACCTCAGGTGCTGCGGATAGAGCGAGCACAGAGCGAAGAAGCTGCAGCCTTCAACCGCCCTCTGTTCGCCCCGCGCGACTCCTCGCCCTGACCCCTCGCCCTGACCCTCTGACGGAGCTTCTGTTTCAATAAACTAATTATAAATTGTTCGCGGGGCGACCGACAGAGCGGATTCTGAGCGGGTTTGTCGTCAACAGCCACCATCTGCGAGCGCCCGCCCTCAGCCCTCTCCCTGGTCATTCGAGCCAAGGTTGATAACGGTGATGTTGAGGCGCAGTGTCTCTGTCAGCGCCCGCCCTCCGCCCTCTCCCAGACCATTCCGCCAAAGATTGAGCGACGTAGGGGTAGTGTTGAGGCGCAGTGTCTCTGCCAGCGCGCGCCCCCCGCCTTCTCGGACGTCATTGCCTTGGAGATCCAGTTCAACCAGGGATGCAGACAAGAAGCTTGCCCTCAGCCAGCCTCACTGCTCCTGTCCTCGGTTGTGCCGCAGTCTCCGCGCCCACCTCCTTGGCTCTGGGCAACGCATATCAGAATCTGGGGAGCTTTTCCAAGGCGCTCGAGTACCACAAGGAGCACAAACAAACGCAGCCACAATCGGCATCGAAGTCCGCACGGTGGCTGCCACCGCCCTGGCCGCGCGCTCCTGCGCTGCCACGCCCCGCCAGTCGGCAGCACCATAAAGCTTCTTTAGTATTTCCAACACGTGCATCTGGTCAGCCGTCGGCTTCGCTGCCGTGCGGGTGAGCACGAGCAGCGGCCTTGCACTCGCCCTTGTGCCCGGCCTTCCGCGCCTTGATCTGGCAGCAACAGAGGGAAAGGGGAGGGGCATCGACTAGTCAAGCGCACACACAAACACGAATGTGACTGAATGAGTGAGTGAGTGTATGTGACGTACACATGTGCACATGCGCACGCGCGCACACACACATACACACACATAGACACAAACACACGCAAATGCCTCACCGTCGCTAGCCTTTATTGCAACGCCGCCCCGTGTTCTGTGTGCTGTCACTTGGCAGTCCTTGGAACAGTATGTGGCGGTCTTGCATCCAGCGCACACGAGTGGCTTCTGGAGCGCCTTGCAGCAGTTATCGCACAGCATGGCGTTAGCAATGGGATTGCTGTCGCTCAGGACGCCGCTGCGTCCTCCGCCCTTGGCATTTCTTCTCTCTACTGGAGACGGGGTGTTGCTTAGAATGCAGTTCATATGAATGCACGAACATCATTGCACGTGTACTTTTTGGACTCTTGAGCTTCAAGGCCCGGCCTTCACGAATGGTGGCCACTGGGCGCAAGGCGCGATCGGCAAAGAACCGGCTCTCGCTATCTCGCGTGGCGGTGCCAGTATCGCTGACGGGTCTGCCTCTTCCGCCTGGGTGCGCTGTCACTGCCAAGGATGTTGACGAACTTGTCCACGGCGAGTCTGCGCAGCAGCAGCTCTGCGCGTTGAAGAGCATTGGTACGTCATCCCAGCAGCATCCCGTGCTATGTCGCACGTTGCTGTGTTTGGGCGTTGAGAAACGGCCCTGAGTGTGTCTCTCGCGTGAACAGTGGCAGCGCTCGGCATCGTCAAGGACAAGCAACAAGCCGACCAGAGCGCACCGGGTCTGAAAGAGGTCGTAACGGCAATCCTAGAGATTCTGCCCGTCCAAGGCAGCAAAGCACTGCATGATGAAATCAAAGTCATGCTCCAGGTTCGTAGCGCATGCTCCGTTCTCTCGTGGCCTGCTTTGTCGTCATCTCACGTGTGCGCTCATCCACGACTGAGCCTCTAACAGGGACTGCCTGGAGGTATGTGCGCCGAAGTGGTGGATAAGCTGCTGTTCACACTGGTCAACACCAAGACCTGGGAAATGCTCCTTGCAGTTGGCGTTTTGTGTAAAGTCGAGGCTGCGCGACCGACGCTGCAAAAGCACGTGGCCCCGGTCCTGGTGGCCGCGGGCTCTGCGCTGGACGCCCTCAGCGCCTCACTGCGGTGGTCTGATGCCAAGAGTGTCCGCGCGCAGGTGGACGAGGTTATTGGCAAGGAGGCTTCTAAACACGCCCAGCCCGAGCTTGACAAAGACGAGCAGATTGGGGGATACGTGGTCGAGCCCGAAATGCCAGCCTTTGTGCTCAATGCGCTCATGGACGTGCTCGCGACCACCAGCGAGGAGGTCGCCCAGGCAGTCGGCGAGCTTGTCCAGGGGCAATCAACAGCGGCTGCGGCGGCAGTAGAGTCGCTGGCAAGGAGTCTGCTGGGGCTGTTGGGGAATGAGGCCGTTCAAAAGGACGCCTTGACCCCTTGCGCCATTGCTCTCTGCTCCCTCATCACGCGCTCGCACGAGAAGACGGAGGCGATAGCGGCGCAGCTCGCTGTTGCTGCTGGCTGTCACGCGACCATCGACCTGGGTGCGTGCGCCAAACTCTTTCCACCGGGGACGCGACGGCCGTTGATCTCGCTCGCGGGCATCGAGGGCTGCGTGCAGCTGGATCATGATGCATTCTTACCCTTTGCTCGCCAGGCCCTGATGCGAGCAGCGCTGAGTTCGGGGACGCAGGACGTGCTGATGATGCCCCTTGCCGGCAAGGAGGGCAAGGAGGCGGCGTCGCTTATGTTCAGCCTCATCTTTGACCGCATTATCGCCCAGTGCAGCGCCACTGCAGACCTCTTTTTCATCTGCTACGGCCTGCAATCCCTGGCGTACGCCATCGACATTGCGCGTGAGGCCTTAGAGCGCACCCTGGCCGACCCTGTCACGTATGCTCACGTGCCGAGGGTGCCTGTGTCGGTGGTGGAGCGCATGTGCAGTGCAGGGGTGAAACTCTTGTGGCCCCACTGTGAAGATCCCTTCCAAGGCATCGTGGATCAAACCAAAGCCATGTTCGACTCGCTCGTCTCGCTCGGCGAGCTGGCGGAGAAGCTGCGCGAGCAAGAGACGGGGCAGAAGCAGCGTGTGGCGGCTGAAGACCAACACAAAGAGCTCTTGGAGCTGGCGTTGGCCGTGAAGCCTAACCGCAAGGCACGCTATAGAGTGCTTGTTGCCCTCGTGCCGCGCATCGGGGTGAAAGCGCTGCTGGCAAAGGCGCCGGGCCTTGCCATGTCGTTGCTGCACGCTATGCGCGACCAAAGCGTGGGCTCTGGTGCGGGCTCCTTGCTCGAGGTCATGATGCGCTCCGACCCCGACGCCAGCTGGTGGCTGGACCCGGTGCTGCGGGCGCTCACTGAGGGTGACACCAAGCTGCGCTACGGCCTGTGCAACTACGCGCTGCCTACCATAGCCAAATTGGTGCCCGGCGGCATCAGTGCGCTGCTGCTGGCGCTGCAGCAGTTGCCCGACAGGCAGGCTGGCAACGAGGACGAGGTGAGCGGCCAGGTGAGCAACCTCTGGGCCATGACGGCCGTGATCAAGATCGCGCGCAAGCACGGCACTAGTGGCGAGGCCGCCTCACAAAACTGCGCCCAGCCCCTCCCTCCCGACGCCACCGCACGCGTGCTGCGTGCGGCGCTGTCGCACGAGGACGACGAAATGCGGCTGAACGCCCTCGAAATGGTGTGCCTCCACCCGAAAATGACGGAGCCGCCGACGACGGCGGAGCTGGGCATGGTGCAGAACTTCCTGTCCCTGAACATGAAGAGCTCGTCGTCTAACTACCGCCAAAAGTGCATGGAAGTCCTCAAACGGTTTTTCATGCGCCTCCGCCTCTCGCGGCAGCACATCATGACCAGTACTCTTGCCACGCCCCCTGAAAAAGTCGCTTCTGCTGCGCGCCGTCGTGCGCCTGTGCCATACGCAGAAACCGTGGTGGTGATGTGTGGGCTTGTTGTGCAGTGCGGCGCAAGGCGGAGCGGGGCGTGCGCAACGGCAAGAAGGAGGCCTTCCTGATGCCTCAGGAACGCCTGCTCAAGGTGGTGGAAGAGGTGGACGCCTTTCTTGCCTGGCTCTCGCAGCACCTCACGGCAGCCCTCTTTCCCGGAGCGTCTTTCGAGCGCAACATCATGGCACTTGAGCTCTTCGTCATCACCATCGACGTATGGCAGCCGGGCCGGGCGCGCTTCCCCGACCCCCAGATAGCCGAGATCAAATGCTCTGAGGAGGAAGAGGCCATGATCCGCAGCGTCATCTTCCAGCCCCAGGCTGTGCGCGCAGTAGTAAACTGCGTGGTCAATAGCTTCGACTACGTGCGCAAGCAGGCGCTCGAGGTGCTCTGGCGCTTCCCCGCGCCGCTCCCGGGGCTGGAGGAGCGCCCCGCACTCCTGCGGCTCCTGGCGTGGAGCGAGTCCCTCATCAACAGCCCGCGCGCGAGAGAGAGTGATGCCGGCTCCCTCATCGTCAAGATTGTGTACCAAAAGTATGTCAAGGAACTGGGCTGGTACCTCTCGCCCTTTCCCACCAGCGACGCCACGGGCGAGGAGGATGCAGCGGCGGCGGCGGCGCTGGCAGCGCAAAAGGCCGCAGATGCCGTGCCGCCTACCATCTTTTTCCTGCGCAAGCTCATCGCCGGCATCGACCGGCGCATTGACGAAGCCGAGGCCAATCTCGAGGCCACTTTCGCTTCAAGCTTTGCGCAGGGACTACTGCTAACCTTGCGGCAGGTGCTGCCGGATGTGCAGATGGAGATGCCCTCCCTGCTCGGCACCCAGCGCCAGCAGCAGCAGGACGAGAGGGCAGTCTCCTTGTGGCAGGCCGTCTTGGCTCAAGTGCTTGGACGCCTCCGCGCCATCGCCGCTATCGCTATTCGGGTACGCTCTGCTTTGTCAGGGTGCGGTGCGCGTGCTCAGTGAGGGGGCGCGCGCACACACTCACTCACAAACACACACACAACTTCCCACCCACCCACCCACCCACACAAAGGCTATGGCAGGTTGCCCGCCGGAGCGCGTGGGTGGGGACAAGAAGGGTGAGCGACCGATGATCGTAGGCGGCGCGGCTGTATCGACAGGCCTCTTCGGCTCCATGTATCGCAAGGAGACCCAGGCGCTTGCGTCGCTGCCGACGCCGCATTCTGTCCAGCGTGACTCCCTCGCCGCCACCCACCGCAACACAAACCCCGGGGTCCCCACGGCTGCTGCAATGGAGGCGCATCCTCGGCACACGCATGTGGCGTCGCTGGATGCGCTCGCGCAGGAGTCCGCGGGAGGCGAGGAGGAGGATTCGGATGAGGCAAAGTTGGCGCGGCTTGGGCCCAAGGAGCAGCTTTTGGTGGTGAGCTGCTGGCTGACTCTCAAGGAGGTGGGTCTCTGCGTGGGCACCTGCATTCAAGGCACGCCGCTCGACTCGGACAAGTACCTCTCACGCACGCAGCTCATTGTGAGCGGCAACCTCTTGCTCGACATCATCTTCTCGACGCTGCACAATGGCGCCATTGAAAAGTCGCGCCTTGGGTTCCAGAAGGTGTGCGAGAAGCTGCTGCGATGTCCGCGACGTGACCTGCGCGGGCTGCCGGCGGAGTGGCTGGAGCGGCTGCTGGAGCGCCTCTTTGCACACGACGTGCCTGTGGTGCGCCGCTCCTCGCAGCTCTCCTTCTCCGTGCTCGCCATCCTCGACTCCGAAGTGGCGAATACGCACCGTACGTTGCTCGAGCGCGCCATGCTTTTTCTGCTCGCTGTCGCCAAAGGGCAGGCGCCGCCGCCGGGGCCCCTCTTGGAGGGCGAGTCCCAGGTGCAGCCTGCGGATGTGAAAGACGCCGGCGTGCTGCTTCGCGCCCAGGTGCACGCCCTCAACATCCTGCGCCATGCTTTTCTCGACACGAACCTCGCCAAGGAGTTGTCGTCGTACATCCCCGAGGCAATGCTATGTGCGCTCGACGGCTTTGGTGCCGTGTCGTGGGCCGTGCGCAACTCGTCGACGTTGTGCTTTTCTGTTCTGCTGTCTCGCTCGATGGGCGGCGCGGCGCAGCGCAAGACATTCGGGTCTGGCGAGTTTTTCCTGCGCTACCCGTCGCTGTGCCCGGCGCTGGTGGCGCGGCTCGCGCGTGCTGCCGATGCGCTGATTGGGCAAGGTGAAATGCACCCCGAGCTGCAGCCTGTCTTGGTGCTGCTGGCCCAGCTCGCCCCGTCAATTCATGTGCGCGACGACCAGGCGCATCTCGACGCCTTTGTGCCCCTTGTGCGCCGCTGCCTCTGCTACCAGAATGCAATGGTGCGCATGATGGCTGCCCGGTCCTTGCACCCTTTTGTACCCGTGCAGGCCGTGCCATCCTTTCTGTGCAGCCAGCTGCTGGGAAGCCTGCCCGCACGCTTTGCGCTTCCAGCACCACGCGCATTCGCACACAACAACGAGGTGCATGGCGTACTGGAGGCGGTGCGGTGGCTTGTCAAGCAAAACACCGTGCGCGAGGACTCGTGGCCCGACATTCTCGAGTCTCTTGCGCAACGCTCGGCCTGGCACCTACTCTGTCAACGCATCGCTTCTCACTTGGACTGGGTCCTAGACCAACGCCTGCCTCCTCCGACGCGCCTAGTGCTGCTGCGCACCGCGAGTGACTTGTTGTGGGCGCCGGGGGGGGTTCTCCTCCACCTGCCGCGGGAGCAGCTGGGTGCGGCAGCCGAATTGCGCGACAAGACCCTCGCCATCTGCCTCGCCCTCCTCCAGACGCACGAGGACCCCGCCAGTACCCAATGCCCAATGCTCGACGCCCTGCTCGCGCAGGCCAGCCGGATGGCAGCGCGGCAGCATATGCTGACAGCAGGCACGCCGGGCGTGCCCGAGCAAGAGCGCCACGCGCACTTGCAGGCGGCGCTGGTGCTGACGCGTCGCGTGCGGTATGAGGAGCGCTACATGGCCCTGCGTGCCATCAAGGAAAGCGTGCTCGGGCGTCTAGGTCTCCCGCCTCTGTCGGGTGCATGGCGGTATGCTGTATCCCCTGCCGTGTGTGCGTGACTGCGCCTGCGCAATGCATCTTGTCGAGCCAATGAATTCAAATCAAAAGACTATGGTAAATTATTTGATAGCAGCCCCTCGTTCTTGCTCTGATTCTCACGCTGCTTTCGGCAGGCAAGAGCTGCACGAAGCGCTGCTGGAGCGGCTGGCCTCAGAGACGCATGCGGCAGGCTGCGAGCGCAAGTTGATGCGCGTGCTCATCGAGCTGCGGCAACTGCCTGAGGGAATGGAGGCCGACAAAGTGCACGCCTTGTGGGAGCAGAGCAAGGCTCTCATCCAGGCGAGGGACCCAAAGGTGCGCGAAAAGGGGCTCGTCCTCAGTGGCGAGGTCGTCGCGGCCTTTCTGCAGCAGCACTTGCGTAAGGGGGGCAGCGGCACCGACGGCGAAGCGCTCCACAAGTTGCTCGCAGGCTGGCTGGAGCTCGTTGAGGAGCAGGCAGATGAATCGCGGCATGTTGATGAACGCACCGCCGCAGTGCATGCGCTCTGTCGCTCCACGCTTCTGCACCTTTCGCACGCGAGGCTGCATGCGCTGTCCGAAGCTGCTTGGCAGCGGGTGCGAGGAGTGGTTGTGCGCGGCTGGCTCTTGGCGCTGCTGCTACTCCAGGATGATGACGAGGACGCGCGATGTATGATGGCACGTGCGGTGTCGGGGGCTGTATGGCGAGGAGAAGAGGCTGAGCAGGGCGCGACGACAGCGGTGCAAGCTTCCAAGGCCATCGAGCTGGTGTTCCACCACGTTTCACGCCAAGAGCTGGGTGGGCATGACCCAGTTTGGCACGGCTTTCTCACGCGCATGCTCGTCAACAAGTCGCCGCTGGAGAGCGGCGGTGGTGGGGCCACTGAGACATGTGACAGTGGGGAGGAGGGGCTGAGTGACGAGGCCATGGCGCGTCGCTTGTTCGAGAAAGAGTGCGATAATTTCCAGGCGGAGGAGCTGCTAATAATCCAGCTGTCCGCCCTGCACGTGCAGCGCTTGGCCGCCGCCCCGCCGCCACCATCACACGCCTCCCTCCCCTCGCTTGCCAACGACAGAGCAGCGCACGCAGCCGACGCGTTCTCGCGCCTCGAGGCACACCTGAAGCTGATGAAGGCGTCGGACAAAGGCACAAGCTGGGCAGGCGGTGCCACAAGCAGGCTTGACGTTTTCCTGAGCACTTACCGTCTCGTACTCGCGTGTTATGCCTGGGGTGTAGGCGATTCGGGGGGCGTGATGGGTGGGCTGCCCAAGTTGGCGGGGGAGCTGGAGGCCTTGGAAGCGCACCCGCTTTTGCTCCATGCTCTTGAACTGATACTTGAGGCGGCGCCGTCGTCGTGCCAGCCCCTGCTGTCCAGAGAGGGGCTGCCCCTCATGTGGCTCACCTCTCAGACCGCGTAAGCCCGTCCGAGTCTTTCCCCCACCACCACTGACCACAAGTTGCAGAGTGTCTACTTGATTAATAAAAGGCAGATCGGGAATGATCGCCAAGTGTTTCCATACCTCAATACCCGGGTGGGAATGAATGATCTTCTGGGGCCTTTAGAGCGTAGATTGTGGGTTTACTTCGCGAATCCCGTGAGGACTCTCGTGCGGGTTCGACAAGATACAAAAACACAGAATACAAAGCCACCGACGCACGGCGCACATCTCACGAACGGGCGAGCGCCAGGCCAAAAGAAGAGCTCTAGACGAGTCACACTAGTAGCCCTGGCATGCCAGCCCATGTCGTCTGCTGCCGGTTCACAGCTGCCGTTTCCTCAAGTGCACGCGCAGGATCGCTGTGGAAATTGGCAAGCAGCAAAATGTGTTGAGACGCCTGCCGGCGCTCCTGCAGGGACACGACAGCGCGCTGGGCACGATCGCGCTCATCGGCCAAGGCATTAGCGGACGCGAGGAACTCGGAGTCTTCAATGGTCAGCGATTGCCGCTGGTGCTTTCGCAAGTCGCGAAGGCGACTCTCAACTGCGGCAGCCTTGCTAGCCGCGGCGTTCTTAGCTTCCATCGCTTTCGCCTCCTCCATGGTTAGTAAGAGCTGCTGCCTATCTGCCAAGCGAGCACCGCAACCCGTTACCAGCGCACCTCGACGGCAATAGACAGGGCTCTCAAGATCTCGTGCGCTCTGGAAGCAAGACAGACACTGACCCAACGGTGCGCACAGCGCTGGGAGGCGGGGGTGCCACTGGGCGAATGATGCGGGCGCCGGTGGATGAATACGATCGCGCTGGAGTGGCTTCTTTCGTCTTTTCCGGTTCTTTGGTTGCTGCCTCTGCTGGCAGCCTGCCACACAATGTCTATCAATCCCCCCGTTTGATTGCAGTAGACCGTGACGAGCAACGCTGTCCCTCCAGACTTTCTGCAGACTTGAGGCAGTGCCAGATAGCCTCTGAACAAAGACTGCATCAACGCTTGACAAATTACACACACTCTCTCTCTTTCACACACTCTACCACTCGAGACAGATATTACTTTTTGAAATAGGTCATGAGCTCACGGAACGAAAAGCCCGATGCTGACTTGCGACGTGCAGGCGAGGCCTGAACAGTTGGCTGCTTTGGCGCTGCGGCCGCCAGCTTCCCTCGCACCTGGTAAGCACGGCGGAAGGCCACGAGAAAGCGGTGAGAAGGATGGGGAGGCATGGGAGAGTAAAAAGTCATGAGAGGCATCCGGGAGGGGGGGGGAGGACAAGGACACCGCAAGACCAACAACGCCCCAGGCCATTCACCTTGTCGGTGAGAGTGTCCACAGTGACGACTTCAGTCCGCGGGGCTGAGGAGTCTTCACGATCGCTCTGCATGAGCTTGGAAAGGCGGACGCTGCGCGGCGTGGCATCTCCCACCTTGTCTTCGCCCGAGCCTTTTCCGTCAGTCGAGCCGTGAATGGCATGGATCCATCTGCACGCAGACTTCTTCACGTCATTCAGCCATCCAATGGCAGGCATCAATTGCAGTCATTCAGTCATCCCAGGGGATGACTGCATGACTGCAATTGGCAGAGGCATCGGCAGAGGCATCAACACCCAAATGCATTTACAGCCCCAGCCAAGCAAGCAGGACGTGAAGAGTTCAAGGTAGTCCGAGAGGCAAACCTGTCCCCGACGCCGCGCGCCTTGATGTGCGAAGAAGTCTCGGCAAACCGTGCAGGCGTCTTCAAGGGCCCAGGGTGAGCAGGGGTGCCGACTCTTTTGCTCGGCGACTCAGCCTTGGGTAAAGGGAAGCGGTTTGTAAAGGCAGCACGTGACACAGAGTTGGTCATGTCGCGCAAGCCTGGGCGTGCCGTTGCCAGCACCTTGGGTGTAGCCAGCACCTGGCCCGTTGCCGCTGGTAGCGCCGCATCGGCCATGCAGACGATGGAGTTTTGTGGAGGGCTTTGCTCGCTGCGAATTGTGTCTGAAGTTTTGTCCAGTTCGCACGGCTGCGGCGTGGCGTCAGTGGGGTTGGGTATCAGGGCTGTTCCCCAGCTGGTGCTTGAGACATTCGTCACCGTGTCCTTGGAAAGATGACGATGCTCCAAGGTGTCCGAAGAGTCTTGGCCTCTGGCATGCTTTCGGCCAACAAGCCCATTTAGCTCAAAGATCTGCCGCACGCAGGATACGCGCGTCAGCACGCGTCAACCTCCACTGTTGTGTCACATGCAGATGCCTTGGCCTGACATGCCCATGCAGCCCATTCTAGTATTCTGTGTCGGTCAACAGTTATGCAGCGCAGAGAGTGAAGAGAGTAAGTGCTGAGTGACGCGGCAGAGAATTACTGAGAGTACGTGCTGAATGAGGAGGAGAAGGAGGAGGAGGGGGCTGATGAGAGGACAATTCGTATGCCAGCACCGTGTTGCACGGACGCAACGAAACGCTCACCTCATCGTAGAGCTCCTCAACCTCCTGAGTCGTCGGCATGGCAGACGCGAGCAAGGAGCTTAAGGGGTCTCGAGCATACGCACTGTCTCCGTGTAACACTGCGACCGATGATTGGCGCCGCTCGTGGCACAGCTGGTCCTCCTCCTCTTCCTCGCTGCTGCTGTCTTGATCTTGCGCAAAGAGGGCCTGCATGCTCTCCTGTAAGTTGGGAATGTGGCTGTTGGGGCGGGGGGGTGGTTAGGGGGAACAGGCACAAGATGCAGGAAAGGGGTCACATGAGTAGTAGTTAGTTAAACTAAATGACGTCACATGAGTAGTAGTTAGTTAAACTAAATGAGGTCACAAGAGGCGCAAGATGCAGGACAAGTGGCGCAAAGTGTAGTCAGTTTGTGAGGTCAGAAAGTGAGGGTTCT
>Ga0315899_10007173_pt1 | contig 11970 bp, 9 predicted proteins | sample LakEriMetagenome_2_FD_203518 | JGI IMG/M metagenome (GOLD analysis project Ga0315899, IMG submission 203518) | Freshwater fungal communities from buoy surface, Lake Erie, Ohio, United States - Buoy 4 MA112 | ecosystem: Environmental > Aquatic > Freshwater > Lake | place: USA: Lake Erie, Ohio... | reverse complement strand
CAGCGCCTTCGACAATCGTGGTGTTGTTCTTGTCGACAGTTACCTTCTTGGCCCGACCCAGCTGATTCAAAGCGACGTTCTCGAGCTGGATTCCCAATTCTTCGCTGATCAGGGTGCCGCCGGTCAGCACAGCCATGTCCCCCAGCATCGCCTTGCGGCGGTCGCCGAATCCCGGTGCCTTGACCGCACAGACATTCAGCGTGCCGCGGAGCTTGTTCACCACCAGCAGCGTCAACGCTTCCGCATCAACGTCTTCGGCAACAATCAGAAGCGGCTTGCCAACCTGGCCAACCTTCTCCAGGACCGGCACCAGATCGCGAATGTTGCTGATCTTCTTTTCGAACAGCAACACATAAGCGTCGTCGAACTCGCATGACATCTGAGCGGGGTTATTGATGAAATAGGGCGAGATGAAGCCCTTATCAAATTGCATCCCGTCAACGTACTCCACCGTGGTCTCGGTCGACTTGCCTTCTTCCACCGTGATCACGCCGTCTTGCCCGACGCGATGCAAGGCTTCCGCCAGCAAATCGCCAATCACCCGGTCATTGTTGGCGCTGATCGCGCCGACCGAGGCCACTTCTTCCTTGCGGCTTACCTTCTTTGACATCTCAATCAACCGGGCTTCCGCGGCCGCAACCGCTTTTTCAATCCCGCGGCGAACAGCCATCGGATTGCTGCCGGCGACGATGTTCCGGATGCCTTCCTTAAAAATCGCCCGAGCCAACACCGTGGCCGTCGTCGTTCCGTCGCCAGCCAGGTCAGAGGTCTTTTGGGCAACCTCGACAACCAGCTTGGCACCCATGTTTTCGAACTTGTCTTCCAACTCGATTTCCTTGGCTACGGTCACGCCATCTTTCGTCACCGTGGGACCACCAAAGGACTTGGAAATGATCACGTTCCGCCCGGTCGGACCCATGGTGATCGCCACCGCGTCCGCGAGCTTGTCAATACCCGCCAGCATGCGGTTGCGGGCATGATCCTCAAACATCAATTGCTTGGCCACTATATGTTTCCTTTGTCTGTTTTATTTGCTTTTCAGTCGACCGATTGTCGCCAACCGCACGCCCTCAAAACTGGCCGGAGGAGCAGGCCACCGGCCAGTGCGAGCCTCGGCTCCTTAAACAACCTTCGCCAAAATGTCGGACTCGCGGAGAATCTTGACTTCCTCGCCATCCACTTCAATTTCCGTTCCGCCGTACTTGCCGAAAATGACTTCGTCACCCACGGCCACGGACAGCGAACCGCGCTGGCCATTGTCCAGCAACTTGCCGGGACCCACGGCAATCACCGTACCGCGCTGCGGCTTTTCCTTGGCGTTGTCGGGCAACAGAATCCCGCCAGCCGTCACTTCCTCAGCAGCCATCGGCTCTACCACGACACGGTCATCCAGCGGTCGAATCTTGATCTTTGCCATTCTTGAATTCCTTTATTTGAAAGTTCTCGTTTGAATTGGTTTTGAAGTCAGCAGTTCGGGGCCCGGGACTACATCATCCCCATGCCGCCCATGCCACCCATGCCGCCCATGCCACCCATGCCACCCATGCCACCCATGCCCATATCACCACCCATACCGTGGTCGTGATGATGGTCGCCACCACCCGCCTCTTCCTTCTTTGGAATCTCGGTGATCAGCGATTCAGTGGTCAGCAGCAGGCTGGCGACGCTGGCCGCATTTTGCAGAGCAGTCTTAACTACCTTGGCCGGGTCGATCACGCCCTCGGCAACAAGGTCGGTGTACTCGCCACTGTCGGCATTGAAGCCTTCCGACTTGCCCTTGAGATGGCGCACGCGGTTTACGACCACAGCGCCTTCATAACCGGCATTTTCTGCGATGCTGCGGAGCGGATACTCCAGTACCTTGCGAATGATCCGCACGCCAGCTTGCTCGTCGTCCGACAAGCCCTTGAGACTGTCGAGGGCCTTCTCGGCCCGAATCAAGGCGACGCCACCGCCGGGAACAATCCCTTCCGCCAGAGCCGCCGCAGTCGCGCTCTTGGCATCATCCAGCAGGTCCTTGCGTTCCTTCATTTCGGTTTCGGTTGCCGCGCCCACACTGATCTGAGCCACGCCACCAGCCAGCTTGGCCAACCGCTCCTGCAGCTTCTCGCGGTCGTAATCACTCTCCACCGTTTCGATTTCACGGCGGATCTGGGCGACCCGAGCTTCGATGTCATCCTTCTTGCCGGCTCCTCCGACCATCACGGTCTCATCCGAGGTGATCCGCAGCTTCTTGACCCGCCCCAGGTCGGACAACTGAACGCTTTCCAGGTCGATGCCGCGGTCCTTGAAAATCGGGTTGGCACCGGTCAACACCGCGATGTCGCCCAGAATCGCCTTGCGGCGGTCACCATAACCGGGAGCCTTCACAGCAACCACCTGCAGAATGCCCCGCATCTTGTTGACGACCAAAGTCGCCAGGGCCTCGCCGTCGACATCCTCAGCAATGATCAACAGTTGCTTCTTGGCCTTGCTGACTGCCTCCAACAAAGGAATCAGCGATTTGTTGGACGAGATCTTCTCTTCGTAAACCAGAACATGGCAGTTATCCATCTCAACCGAAACTTCGTCCTGGTTGGTGACAAAGTGAGGCGAGAGAAACCCGCGATCAAACTGCATGCCTTCGACGACTTCCACCGTCGTCTCGCTGCCACGCCCCTCTTCAATCGTGATCACGCCATCCTTGCCAACCTTGAGAAACGCATCCGCCAGAACATTGCCAATCGTCGGATCATTGTTGCCCGCGATCGTGGCGACCTGCTGGATTTCCTTTTTGCTCTTGGCGTCAATCGCCTTGGCCTGCTTGGAAACCTCGTCGCAAATCGCCGCGACTGCCTTGCTGATCCCCCGAGACAATGCCATCGGGTCAAAGCCCGAAGCGATCATCTTCAAGCCCTCGCGGAAAATCCCTTCCGCCAGCACCGTCGCAGTCGTGGTGCCGTCACCAGCCACATCGTTGGTCTTGCTGGCTGCTTCCTTGACGAGTTGCACGCCGAGGTTTTCGTAAGGATCATCCAACTCGATGTCCTCAGCCACCGTGACACCATCTTTGGTCACCTTGGGACTGCCCCAGCCTTTGTCGAGAATCGCGTTGCGACCGCGCGGGCCCAGCGTGCTGCGCACAGCCCGAGCCAACTTGCTGACACCGGCCAGCAGCGGCTTCCGCGCCGCATCGTCAAATACCATCTGCTTCGCACCCACAGGAATCCTCCGTTAACAAATTTGAAATGTGCGTGTTTTGTTCCGTGCTTATCTTCGTGCCGTGCTTATCTTCGTGCCGTGCTTAACTTCGTGATTGTCCCAATTCGCCCGACCGGGCGGGACGACCATGGATTCAATGAACCTGTCCCCTGCGGAGCTCGTTGCCTCGACCGAGCCAAAAAGCGACCTCAACGTTGAGAACCAGCGGCGTCACGGGCTGCAGGCATCGCCCGGTGGAGGCCGCTTGAACATCTGCAGCGTTTTCCCCACCAGCGATTCCATCACCAACAACCGGCCCCGAACCGCCCCGCCCCCAAAACGGGCGACGCGTTCCAGAACAAAGCCAAAAGCTCGCCGCGAAGCGGGGTCTGACCGAACCGTGGGCCTGCCAAATCGGCACCCTTGGCTCGGTTGCGTTCCCAAAAATGCAATCACCGTGCCAATTCCCAGGTCGACCGCAGGCTTTCGGCTTATTCCCTCATTTCTCCAACACCGAGCCAATTCAAATTCGGAGAACCCGGCCCAGCCGAAAAGGCGAGTGACAAAAAGACAGAAGGCGGCAGAGAAGCCGCAGAGAGTTCGAATCGGGTCGGGAAAATCAGCGTCCAAGCCCCGTTGCTCGGATATCGACGTTGTTCGTTTTCCAGCCATGACGCCGTCGCGCATGGCCGGCTCAAATCCTCCCCCAGCAGCCGCAGCCCCGTGCGGCGAATTTGAATCCGAGCGCAGCTCACGCAAGCCGCTTTTCCGCTCCCTTAATCCGGGCAGCAAAGGCGGCTGGACGACCTCGGCGGGAATCGGCTCGAACTCCGGAGCGGGGCCAGCACCCTTCGGGCGGCAAGCCACGACCGCCCGACCGCGGGGACAAGCCGCAGCTCGCCCTCCGCGGGAGCCAGTTAATTATTCAGCCAATTTCCAGGCTTCCATCCAAAATTGCCCGCCGCGTTTCATTTGAAAGTCGCTCATCAATCGGCGCTCCATGTCGGGCAAGTGCCCAGCACCATAAAACAGGGCTACTTTTTTCTTGCCGCTGGCCAGCTCGCGCTTCATCACTTCCAGTGCTTTGGCGTTGCGATGATTAATGATCGTCGAGCCCTCTCGGCCCTCGAACATCGCCATCCCCCCCTCCATGTCCCGCATTTGCTGCGCCATGGTCCGGCGCAGTCGCAGGGCTGGATTTTTCGAAAGCATCGCCGCAAACAAATCAGCGTTACTCACTTGCGAGCGGTTCTCGCTGGCCATTGCCGTCCCAATCGCCTTGAGAAACATCTTGCCGAAACTCTCGTCGTTATTCTTCATGCTCTCGAGGAATTCTTCGGGCGACATGTCCGCGTGAATAAAATTCTCGCGATTGTAATCGATGTGTTCCAGCTGAAACTCCAATTCCAGCATCGACTTCATGCCCAATTGCATTGCAGCCAGCGGATTCAATCCCTCGCCCTCGCCTCGCCCCCCCTCGGGAATCCGAGTTCCCTCTGGAGCGACCAGTTCGTAAAGCAGCGCGTCGTACTGCTCAAAGTGCTTGTTCAATTGCTCGTAGTATTCTTTTTCACCGATGTGAACGACACCAATCAAGTCAACGGTTACCACCTCGCCAGCAGCATTGGTCGTCTCATACCGGGTGACGGAAGTCTCCATCGCCACCGGCTTGCCTCGACTGTTTTTTCGAATCCGCATGAAGGAGTCCATGCTGCCGGGGCCTTTGGCTTTTTTATCCTGCTTTCGGCCGGGCCCCGCTTTGCGATCTGCTCTTTCCTCAACCGCACCCTCCTGAACCGCGAGAGTTGCCACCGCGACTTCCCGGCCGCCAGCCTGCGCTGCCGCTGCCGTTTCCGCGTCAACCGCCTGCACGTCAGCGGCCAGCCCAGCTCCATCGGTTTGCGACCAAGCCGGCTCAGCCTGCAGCACCCATGACGCAAGTCCAACCAACCACGCAACGTGCGCTGCCGTCCAACAAGACTGCTGGAACCAACGTTGAATCCGCTTCACCTTCATTCGCTGACCCTTGCTCAAAAACCTGACACTTGCTCTAAAACCTGACCATGGCTCAAAACTCAGTGGCGGCTGCCGTCCTTCAGCAATTCCCCGCCTGAAAACCAGTGGCTCCGCAGCGGACCTTCGACCGAGGCGAACCCGCCAACCGTCCAACCGCAGAGACATTCCAGTTACCGCAGCGGCAGTTTTGGCAGCCCCGATTGAACTCGCTGGAACTGGCCACTGACAGTGGCCCGCCAGTTCGCGAACCAGCTCCCTCTTGGATGCAGCACCGACTCCGCCGCCCGTTCTTATCCGCCGCCTGTAGTCATCCGCCGCCTGTTTTCATCCTATGCCGGACCCCGCACGCAGCCAAAGGGTTTCACTCCACTTTTTTTCCAGCGGTCACCCAAGCCAAACTCGGCGGCACCCAGTAACGCCAAAACAACTACTTCAAGGCACTTAAACTGACGGGGCTTCGTTCGGCCAAAAAGACCGAAGCCGGTCGCCGCGTGATGTATTTTGAAAATTGGGAACCGAACAGGCTCCGCGCGTCGCAGGTAAAGCTTGCCTGACCCGCGTCCCAAACTTTCCAATTGCCCGATTGGGCTGAAAAGGCGACCGTTCGGCTGCCGCTGCCGGCGTACCAGTAACCTCGCTGGAGCAGGAATCCGATAATTGAATCCTCGGAAATTTTTCCGACCCGCTGTCGGGCCTTCACCCGAATCCGGTTTTGTTCGTGGTCGGCTCGCCAGCGGTAATCGACCGTAGGAGTTTCCTCTCGCCCACCAACGACGGAGAAACCGGAGTTCTCAATCGCAAAGGGGGCAAACTCAAAGGGCGATTTCAGTGCCCGAGAAAGCGACCAGGCCGCCATCCGCGAGGAAACAAAGCTCTTGATCAGGCAAACGCCCCGCTCTTTGGGCAACCCCTTTTCCATTCGCCGAACATAAAACCGCAAACTGACCAAATCAACTTCGTGGCCAATCGCGAAGGGCAGGTTCCAGACGTAGACCTCTTTCAGCCGCACGGCAATCAACGACAAAAACGTGTCATCGTTGAAATAATCCAACTCCAGCCCGGGAGGGACTAAGGGCCCTAGAGTTTGCTGGTCGCAGTGAAAATTCAATGCAACCAGTTCACTCCAATCGGCTCGGACTGTGCTCTTGGCAGAAGTCATCAGCGTCACCCGCGTGAAAATTTCCCCGCCCCGACTCACGGAACCATTGAGCAACTCAGCCGAAACAACCACTCAGGAAGCAAGCTCCCGTCGAGCGATCCTCCAAGCGATCTCTCTGCGGAATCCGTGAGCCTCTGTACCTCGTTTAGCCCCGTTTTGCTGAGCCCCGTTTTGCTGAGCCCCGCCGAATTTAATGAGCCCTGCCGAGCCGTCGCCGGGCTCAACTAGCCCAGCCCCACTCACAGGTTCACCAACCCTGGCCCGCTGCGTTCACATCACCGGATGCCCCTGCAGCCTCGGTTAGCTCAGCCCAAACTGGCTCCTGCTAATCGCTCTTCAGTCTAACATCGCGTCTCACCGGAAGGAACTTGCTGACTCGCCGAAATTGGCTTGGAAATCCCGGTAAATCGGCACCCTCGCCGACATCTCCATGGAAATCGCTGTCGATTTACAGCCAAACAGCGAACGCCCCGGGCGCTTTCCATTTTCCCGAACCCGACTCGAGCAAACGCCCCGGTCTTCTGGCAAACGCCCCAGTCTTATGGCAACCGCCGCGATGCCAACGCGCGGGAAGTGGGCAGCTTGACATTCCAAGCCAAGCCAATCGCGCTCATCGCCCTGATCACCAGCCAGCTCAGATCGAATTGGTACCACAACAGCCCGTGTTTCGCCGAGCTCGGGAAGGCGTGATGGTTGTTGTGCCAACCTTCCCCCATGCTGAGCAGCGCGCAAAGCCAGTTGTTGGTCGAGTGGTCATCCGAGCGAAAATGCCTTCGGCCAAACAGATGGCAAATCGAATTGATCGACCAAGTCACATGGTGCGTGAAAAAGATTCGGACCAACCCGCCCCAGAGGAAACCCAGAAACGCGCCGAACCAAGGCGTGCGACTGCCGTCTCCGAACCAGGCCTCGACGGCGTAGCCCGCACATGCCGGCAAGCTCAAACTGAGGAGCACGAACAGGTAATAATTTCGATTCACCCACATCAACAACCGATCGCGGGTCAAATCGGGAATGTACTTCTCAAAATCAGGGAACGACCAGTAACCGGTAAACAACCAACCGACTTGGCCATGCCAAAAACCGCGAAGCGCCGCCCAAATGCCGGGCCCCTCCAAATTGGGCGAATGCGGATCACCCTCCTGATCGCTGTGCCCGTGGTGCCGCCGATGGACGGCACACCAAATCAACGGCTCTCCCTCCACCGAAAGGGCTCCAAGCATCGTCCAAAAGGCCCGCACCCAGCGATACGTCTCAAACGAACGGTGAGTGAGCAGGCGGTGAAAACCAACCGTGATTCCCAACGTGGTGAAGATCCAGCCACCAATCAACATCAACAAATACGGCCAACCCATCCAGCCGTAATTCCACATCAGACCGATCGCCAGCAAGCATCCCAAAAACGGAAACACGACCGCACAGGTCATGATGATCTTTTGCTTCGTTGTCGCCACCGGAGGCCCGGCATCATCAGCCACCGGGGTCTCGGTCACTTCCGTCTCTTTGGTCGCAGCGCCCAACTCGCGGTACGCATTCTTCAAATCAGGAAAGTCGTTCATCCCCACCTCAATTTCAACCTTCAACCGTCCCGCAACAGTTTTCCGCGAACAGCCCGCGGCCAACGTTTTCATTGCTGACCAGCGCCAAACCCGCTCGCCTTGTTTCCTTCACCGCAACGCGCTCAAAAGCGCTGGCGGGAAACCAACTGCCATGCTGCTTATGTTATAGCCAGTCGCCGCAGTCAGCGAAACTTCGAACCTTGGCCGTTTTGAACGATTCACCCCGCGCACTCGGCCGCATCGAAGAGGTCGGTCAACGCGCCAGCCAGACAACGGCCTTGGAGCGATCCCGGCTTCTCGCGCGCCGCCCCATTTCCGGATACCGGCCGGCTTCGATCTTAATCGCCCGCGCCCTCGGCAGCTCCCTCTCCCGCGTCCCGATTCCTTCGCCGCTTGAGCCGATGCCGTTTCCGCTCGTCGACTGTCGCCAGCCCCCAACTCAGCGCCTCATCTTGGGTGTACTGCTTACCCAATTGCCGCGCGATCTCGGCCTTGCACAACTCATAGCCGAGATAAAAAGCATGCGAGGGGTCGATTCCCAACCATCCGCTCTGGCTGAGCAGATCAAACAGCTCAAACGGGTCCTCGGCACTCCACAGTTGCCGCTCGGCGAGAGCATAGAATCCGTCCGGCTCGGCGAAGAGCCGCAGATTGGCATCCTTGATCTGTTCCGCCAGCGCCGCCAACGTCTCCCGGCCAAAACTGGTCACTCGTGGATCGCGGAGCATCACCAGACGATCGAGGAGCCGCTTGGGGGGTACCCGCCCCGACACGGCGTGTTTCACCAGCCTCCGGGCCCAATCGCACTCCGCCACCGACGTGCGAGCCCAGTTGATCACCTGGGTCGTCAAGACGCTGTGAATGCCCAACTCCTGACAAATCGCGAGCAACAGAAAATTGATCCCCGCGGAATCGCAATCAGAGAGTTCCGTGACGTTGCCGATGCCCATCAGGACCTCGGCCTCGGGCCAACGCTGCCGCGCCGCATAGTACCGCTGCAAACTCCCCGCGAATCCCAGGCCGATCGGCTCGAGAATCGGGTCAGCCCGCCAGCGACACCCGCGGGCCGCGAGATACTCGGCTGACTCTTCCAGCCGCTCCCACTCTTCCACCCGGTCGGGGATGACCACCAACGCGGCGCCTGTATCTGCTGCCCACTCGCGATTGCCTGAGTTGACGCTCAAGACCAGTTCCGCACCAGCCCCCACCGCGGCTTCAACTTCCTCGCGATCGAAACTGTCAATTGAAACCCGCAGCCCCAAATCCTTGATTGCCCGGACCGCATCGCCTACTCCTCGCCAGCCTCCTGTCGGTTCACAGCCCACATCGATCAGGTCGGCTCCCGCCGCCGCATACTGCCGAGCGAGGTCGAGCAGTTGGTGGCGGTGCAGTCGCGGCGCGTAGTTGATTTCGGCAAGAATCTCGATGTCATACTGCGACCAGTCTGGAGGCGTCGCCGGCTGGGAAAAAAAGGCGGGCAAGTCGCGCAAGTCCTTTGGCCCCAGCTCAATTGGAACTTCCGTGCGGTCCTGCAATGGCCGCAAGTCTCCCGCACAGAATCCGGGCAGCAAAATCCGCGTTGTCCCCGGGGGAACTTCAAGTCGCGAGGCCATCCAGTGCGGCGTCAGCAGAGCCGCGACCGTGATCGGCATCACCTGCACGGTAAAGCCGAACCCGATCCGCTCGGCAAGGCGCCCCACGATCTCGCGCAGCGCGGGCTCGGCCAATCGCCCAGTTACGAAATGAATCTGTTCCTTTTCCATCGCTCTCAGTCTAGCTGGAACCCTGCGTAACCAAAACCGAGCAGCGGGGCAGGGTGGCTCCTCAAAAAACTTTTCGGCGGTGCCCATCAACCAGCGAGCGGCCCGCGTTTCGCAAACAGCCTGGCTCCCAGACCCTTGCGCGATTGGGCTTGAACCAAGCCGGCGAGTTACTCTCCCGAAAAACTCTCGGGCTAAAATCCTCGCCCCCCAATCGCGAGTCTCCCTCTCACGACCAGTCTCCCTGCCGAACACCGCCGCTTCTGTTAAAATTGAGCGAGGTCACGCTGGACGCTCCCGCTGGCCGAAAATATCCTGTGACACTTCCTGTCTGCTTCCCAATCTCATTCCTGGCCGACCGCCCCATGAAAGCTCTCCGCTACGCGCAGCGTCTGGTCGGCTTTGAATCGGTCAGCCACCAGTCAAATCGCCTGGTCAGCAAGTATCTGGAGATGAAGCTGAACAAGTTCGGCTTCCTGGTCGAGGAATTGACTTACCGGGACGCAGCCGGAACGCTCAAAGTCAATTTGGTCGCGCGAAAGGGAAACCTCCCTCCGCCGCTGGAGCACACCACTTCGGTCGCCACTGCCACGCCGCCGGCTGCTCCGCGAAACGGACTCGCCTACTTTTGCCACACCGATGTGGTGCCGGTGACCAGTTGGTTCACGAAAGAGTTCGGCCCTTTTGAGCCAACGGTGCGGCAGGAACGACTGTACGGTCGCGGAAGCTGCGACATGAAGGGTTCGATCGCCTGCATGCTCGCTGCCGCCCGCAAGTTCGACTGGCACGATCTCCGCCGTCCGCTTTACTTTGTCTGTACTGCGGATGAAGAGGTCGGATTCCACGGCATTCGGCACGTCGTCTCCCACAGTCAATACTTTCGCGAGTTGGTCAATCGGCAGGTGCCTGCGATTATTGGAGAGCCGACTCAACTGGAGATCGTCCACGCCCACAAAGGCTCGCTCCGTCTGGTGGCGACCGCTCGCGGAACTGCCGTCCACTCCAGTACGGGAATTCGCACCAATGCCAACCTGGCACTCATTCCGTTTGCGGTCGAGATGAAGGAAATCTGCGAGGAGACAGAAGCGGATCCCCGCTGGCAGAATCGTCAATTCACTCCACCAACGCTGACCTGGAACATCGGTCTGCGGGACAACGCCTCAGCCCTCAATATCACCGCGAGCGAGAGCGTCTGCTCAGTTTATGCCCGGCCCATGCCGGACGTGGCCCTCCAACCGTTGCTCGATCGCGTGGCGGCCGCTGCGGAACGGCACGGCCTGCAACTTCAAATCATCCGCGCCTGCGAGCCGTTCTGGGTTCCACCCGACTCACCGTTTGTCACCGCTGCCTGTCAACTTGCTCATCGCGCTGCGCCCCGCACCGTTTCTTACGCCACTGACGGCGGATTGCTCGGGGAGCTTTCCGAAAAAATCATTTGCGGACCGGGGGGGGTTGAACAGGCCCACACTCACGACGAATGGATTTCGCTCGAGCAATTGGCCCGCGGCACTGAACTCTATCAAAAAATGATCCAAGCCTGGTGTTGTGACTGAATGAAAAAACAACCTACCCCCGAAGATATCCACTTGTTTGACGCCACGGAAAAGGACCTCCGCGCTGTCAACGCGTTTCTCCAGCCCTTTGTCGATCAGGAATTCCTCCTCCCCCGCACACGGGACGAGCTGAAGCATTTGCTGAAACATGCTTTTGTGGCACGGTGGCGACGCAAAGTTGTTGGATTTGCTGCGGTTGAGATTTACTCGCGGAAGCTGGCCGAAATCCAATGCCTCGCGGTCCACCCCGAATTTCAGCGGATGGGGATCGGCCGTCGCCTCGTGCAAGCGTGCGTTCGCCGGGCAAAGGAACTGAAAGTCCTTGAACTGATGGCAATTTCGGCATCCGATGCCTTTCTCAAGGAGTGTGGGTTCGACTACAGCCTTCCCAAACAGAAACGCGCCCTGTTCGTCCAGCCTTTGGAAATCGAACTGGAACCGACCACGGAATAACGCCGGGCGCCCCGAAAGAATTCCTCAGCAAACCGGCGGATGCCCGCCGGTAGTCCGGTCACGCTGAGCGACTCCCTCCCAGCCCTCCGCAGTCAACTCGCTGATGCAGTCACCTCGCTGATGCCGTCAACTCGCTGATGCAGTCACCTCGCTGATGCCGTCAACTCGCTGATGCCGTCAACTCGCTGATGCAGTCATCTGGCGGATGCAGTCATCTGGCTGATGCAGTCATCTGGCTTGGGCGGCGCCAAACGCTCCCGCCTGCTGCACCTAGGCCAGCAGGCTGCTGA
>Ga0315899_10007170_pt1 | contig 11973 bp, 4 predicted proteins | sample LakEriMetagenome_2_FD_203518 | JGI IMG/M metagenome (GOLD analysis project Ga0315899, IMG submission 203518) | Freshwater fungal communities from buoy surface, Lake Erie, Ohio, United States - Buoy 4 MA112 | ecosystem: Environmental > Aquatic > Freshwater > Lake | place: USA: Lake Erie, Ohio... | reverse complement strand
CAACGTTGTGAACTGTGGTGTAGGTCCAACCTACAGCATGGGTTACACCGCTAGCTCTGCCAATGCGGGTTATGCTTACACGTGGGTGAACGACGGTCTAGCCGATACGTTTACTGCAAGCGGAGCAAACGTGACCCTTGATTCGGATTCTACAACCAACACAACATTGACAGCGTTCGATGCATCAACGGGTTGTTCGATTTCTGAAGTGAAGGCGTTCTCGATCTTCGAATTCCCGAACATCGTTCCAACTTCACCTGACAGTATTATTTGTGTAGGTGATTCTACCATCGTATCTTCTGGTGTTGCTCAGGGAGAATTCTCTGCATTCTGTATTGGTCACAGCCCACGCACAGCCCCAGGCTCTGCGGTTTATCTGTGCGATGCCGGTGCTGAATTGGTTCCTCAAACACCGAATGCACTTGGTTTCGATGCTCCATTGGATGACTCCGGTTGGGAAGGTATTCCTCTCGGATTCAGCTTCGATTACTTCGGAACTACATTCAACACGATTAACGTAGGTACAAACGGTGTTGCAAACTTTGGCCCATACGCCAGCTTCAACTCCGGTCAGTATCTTTTTGGGGATGGTTTCCCAAGCCCATTGAGTCCGGTGAATACCATTGCGGTAATAGCCACTGACTTGCGTATGGACGCAACCGGTGCTGTTCGTTACTGGACAGAAGGCGTATCTCCTAACCGTGTATTCGTTCTGGAATACTTGAACGTGCCGGGTTGGTCAAATGGTGTTCACACCGCTCAATTGCATTTGTTTGAGACCTTAGGTCGTGTTGAAATCCACGTTGCTGAAGCTACCTCAACCGGCGGCTTGGGTAACAAGACTATTGGTTTGCAGAATGGTGATGGTACTATTGGTACCACTGCTCCTGTTTGTAACATCGCTCCTGTTGGATCAGTTCGCTGGAACAACCGCGCAGCTACAATCATTACAGCGTTCCCATTTGCATGGCGTTTCAATCCTCCTGTTGATTACACCTTCACTTGGTCTCCAGGCGCAGAAATCAGCGGCGCTACAAACGCAGCCGATATCGTTGCTTATCCGACTGCAACAGCAGCTGCTACGCAGAACTATTCTGTTCAGGTAACCGACAACATCTCGGGATGTGTGGGTACTCCGGTGAGCTATCCTGTTCAAATTATCGAAGCTCCGGCATTGCCAAACATCGTTGGTTACGGTCTCTTCTCTGATGTTGACGGTACAAACGGCGTATCATTCTGCGGTCCTCAGGCTGTGAATTGGTATTGCAGTGACGCATTGGCTCCGGGCTGGCAGGTAGTGTATTATACACAAGCTTCAGGTGGAACAGGTTTCCCATTCGATGCTACTGATACACTCACATTTACCAGCGGTGCATCGATTGTTGAATTATCAGCTAACGACACCATTTGGGCTGCCCTGAACAACGGTAGCTGCGATGGTCCACGTCGTGAGGTTGTGTTCAGCTTCCAAGCTGCCGACACGATTGCAATCAGCAACAGCAATCCAATCAACTGCGGTCCTGCAACTGTTACGTATACTTCAACACTGGTAGCTTCTTCAGCTGCTGCTTACACCTACACTTGGAATGCGTCTCCATTCTTGGATACCACTACAGGTTCAACGGTTGTAGCTAGCATCAACAACACAGCTAACTTCACAGTTACAGGTACAGATGGTTACTGTTATAATTCGGCATCGTCAGCGGTGTCGCGTTACCGTTTCCCTGTAGTAGTTCCTACTGCAGAGTTTGACTCGGTATGTCCGGGTGGCACTTCTGTGTTGTACTCGAATACTTCAGCAGCAGGTTTCACTATTCAAGGGAAAGGTTATTCACCTGAATCGGAGACCGGTAACACGGTAACATTCCTGTGTCAGAATGGTGTTGCAAACGTGCAGACCGATACGGGTATTGACGATTTGGACGACGGTGGATGGTTCAACGTGCCACTCGGATTCGAATTTGATTTCCTTGGAACAAACTACACGACAGTGAACGTTTCGACCAACGGTAACATTCAGTTCGGTTCAACTGCTCTCTTCAACTCGGCCTTCTCTGCAGTGACAATTCCATCTGCGGCTACTCCAAACAACTTCATTGCCTTGTTCTGGGGTGACTTGGATTTCAGTACTGCAGAAGCTAGTTCTATTCGCTACTGGACAGGAGGTATTTCTCCAAACCGCGTGTTTAACATCAAGATTGACGGTATTCGTTTCTCTCAGCCGACTTCACGCTATTCCGGTCAAATTGCGTTGAACGAAGCAACCGGCCAGATTGAGTTGGATATCCAAGAGGTGACGCATAATGGTTTTTCAAACACCGTAATGGGTGCTGAAAACATTGATGGTACCATTGGAGGTTCTCCGACCGGCCGTGCGCTCGGCACTTGGCAGATTACGTCTCCTGAAGGATGGATTCTGACTCCTCCTGCTGATTACAGCTTCAACTGGCTGCCTTCAGCTGAAATCGATGGTGCTACTAACTTGGATACAGCTGTGGCATCTCCATCAGCGCCTACAACTTACCAGTTGATTGTTACCGATAACTTTACGACATGCGACAACTCGGTGAACAACCAGACGTTCGTAACAGTAGGTGTTGCTTCAGCTCCTCCGGTTGCAGCGTTCACCATTTCGGATAATACTCCGACAACCGGTGGTGTGTTGCAAACGGTAACATTGTCTGCATCAACTCCTGAGTTGGGTGGTGAGACTTACTTGTGGAACATTACTCCTGCTACGTTCACGTATGTAGGTGGTACAAACGCCACATCTCGCAATCCACAGTTGCAATTCAATGCACCCGGATTCTACAGTGTGACCTTCCAGGTAACTTCTTGTACGGGTACAAGCTCTGTTGTGTTGAACAACGCGATCAATGCAACAGCAGTGTATTGCTTCCCATCATTCTCTAACTCATGCTCAGGCGGCGATGAGGTTGGTGATGTTGAAATCTTCAACCCGGCAGGTCAAGCGATCATGAGCCACTTGGGTACAGGTTGTACATTGGATCCTGATGGTTACGAGAATTTCGCACCAATCAACGGTCTGACATCTTGCACTTTCTACCAAGGTTCTACCTATTCAATCGAAGTTAGCTCAGGTTATCCTTTTGACTACTTCGGTGCATGGTTGGACGTAAACAACGATGGTGACTTTGATGATGCCCTCGAGTTCTTGGGTTCAAGCGCAACTGCTGGTGCATTCGCATCATTTGAATTGGGTATTCCTTCGTCAAACGTAGTATACGGTGCGCACAAAATGCGTATCCTTTGCGTAGACAACGGAGCGCCACTGGTTCAGGCTGACGCTTGTATTCAAACTACTTGGGGAGAATGTCATGACTACACTGTATTCATCCAGCCTCCGGTTATTTTGAACGATATTCCACAGTTCGCTGTGAGCGTTCAGAACTCGACTAACTTGACGTATCCTACTTGTTATGCCTTCACCGGTAACACTGCACTTGCAACAAACTCTCCAGAGACTGCTGCCGGTGTAATTTCAGGTGGTGATACTTGGTATCGCTTCACGGCTCAGTCAACGGGTGTATCGATTAAGGTGACTTCATCTACAATGGATGATATCATTGCATTGTATAGCCGTGATGGTGCTGGTAACTACATTTTGATTGACTCAGAAAACTCTGGCACAGGTGCTAGTGATTACGAGCAATTGAATGTCGATGGCTTGACTCCTGGTACACAGTACTGGATTGCTGTTGGTTACAACACGCCAGGTACAGGTGGTGCATTCTCGATTTGTATCCAGAACTTGATGCGAAGCGGTTGCACAACTGTTGTTCCTGCAGGTGGTCTGCGTCTGTGTGACGCATATCGTGCGGTATACCGTGGTGCTCCATCACAGGGTGTAACTTACACATTCAACTTCACTCCAGCAGGTACAACTCCTGGTTCTGCTACTAGCGTATCAGGTACCAATGGTTTGATTACATTGTCGAACGCAACCTTGGCTCTTCGCTATGGTGGTGTATACGATGTAGAAGTTGATGTAACTTACTCATTGACCAATAGCATCGGTACTGTTGAAGCTATCAACGTTGCCGGTGTTAGCACTGATCCACGTTGCACAGGTGTGTCTATCCAGGCGCATCCGAACTTGGAAGTACGTTCTAACCAACGTTGTCCTGCTACCTTGTTGCGCAGCAACTACCTGGTAGGTGCAACTGTTGCCGGTTCTACTTCAAGCTTCGTTTGTGGTGCAATTAACTACACTTACCGTATGTCTCCTGTTGTGAGCTGCGCAGATGGTACTTCAACCGGTATTGCCGCTGAATACACTACAACTGCAGCATCTCCATACTTGCCATTGGGTGTGTTGGCTAACTTGCCAAATGCCGGTGCATGGGATGTGGAAATTCGTCCGAATTTCTCATACGGTCCTGGTGAATATGGTCCAGTACATCGTATTTTGGTTAACAACACTGCTGCCGGTTCTGAACTGGAAGAGGGTAGTGTTGATGGAAGCGAGAAAGTATCAACGTTTGTTGCTGCTAACTTGTATCCTAACCCGAATAACGGTGAAATGGTGAACTTGAATGTTGCCGGTATCGAGTCTGATAACGTATTCGTACGTATCACTGACGCGATGGGCCGCATCGTGTACACCAACCGCTTTACTGTAGAAGGTTCTTTGAACACCATCGTAACATTCGCTGAGCCATTGGCTTCAGGAATCTACAATGTTGAATTCTCTGTAGACGGTCAAATCATGACAGAACGCATGATTGTTGCCAAGCAATAATCACTTCTCGTCGAGATAAAATGAAAAAGGGCTCCGCGCAAGCGGGGCCCTTTTTTTTTAGTGACAAATGACAAATGACAAGTGACAAATGTGTCAAAGGTTTGGCTTTCATGTACTAGTCACTGGTCACTAGTCACTGGTCACTGGTCACTAGTCACTAGTCACTAGTCACTATCTTTGCTCCATGATTCTCCCCATTGTAGCCTATGGCGAACCGGTATTAAAAAAGCGCGCCGTAGATATTGACGAAGACTACCCCAATCTGAAGCAGTTGATCGACAACATGTTTGAGACCATGTATCATGCTAATGGCATTGGGTTGGCCGCGCCGCAAATCGGAAAAGGAATTCGACTCTTTGTAGTTGATGCCACGCCTGTTGCAGAGGGGGAAGACGGAGATCCGACGTGCGAGGATTTCAAGCGGGTGTTTATCAACCCCATCATTCTGGAGGAATCAGGGGAAGAATGGAGTTGCGAAGAGGGGTGTTTATCGATACCCAATTTGCGGGAGGAGGTTAAGCGCAAGCCGCGCCTGAAGATCGAGTATTATGATGAGCATTGGGATTTATACGAGGAGGAACTTGACGGTTTTGCAGCACGCGTTGTGCAGCACGAATACGATCATATTGAGGGCGTCTTGTTCATTGATAAAATCAGTCCGTTAAAACGGACGTTGTTGAGGGGGAAATTGAATGATATTTCGAGAGGTCATGTGGATGTCAATTACCGCATGAAGTTTCCAAAATGAAGGCAATGAAATTAATGCGATGTATAGCGGCACTCGTGGTGAGTGTATCCTTGTTTGCGTGCGGACAGGGTGAACATCCATCTGCACAAGAGAAACAGGTGCTTGAAACAGTGGATAACCCAAAACCTCTGTTGGATCCGGCTCTGGTTGAAATCCGCAGCATGGAACAACGTGCACGCAAGGATACCGTCTTGGATCGAACTACGGGATTGCGCTTGCTCCGCGCATATCAGGATTATTACAACCGTAATCCGGAGGATTCACTTGCGCTAAGTTTCTTATTTGAGGCAGGTAAAGTTGCCGATGCATTGGGGAAATACGATAAGGCCATCGAGTTGTTTGCCAACTACCATGATGCTTCGAAGGATATTGCTCGCAAAGCAGAGGCTGCGTATCTTGTAGCATTTATCTATGATGCGCATATGCAGCGTGCCAAGGATGCGACTAAGCAATACAACAAGGTGATAGAACTTTATCCGAATTCACCATGGGCAGTTCAAGCCAAACAGGCGTTACATTTGGTTGGAAAGTCGGATGAAGAGTTGATGCGTTTTCTGAAAGAAAAGAATCCGTCTTAAAATCCAATCGACTATGAGGGCAATTCGATACATGTTGGCGTATTCATTGCCGGCGACAGCTGTTGTAAGTTTCACACAAACGGGATGGCTGACGTATTTGCCCCTGATTTATGCTTTCGGGATAATTCCACTGATCGACCAACTGTCGGGAGTGCGCCATCACAATCTCACCCCGGCGCAGCAACAGAGCGTTAATTCCGGGTGGCTCTATGATCTGATTATTTATCTGGCAGTGCCGGTCCAATGGGGGATGCTCTTGTGGTTTTTATGGATTATGAAGACAGAAACGCTTTCAACGTCTGATATGATTGGACGTATCACGGCGATGGGTCTGCTTTGTGGCGTTTTGGGAATTAATGTGGCCCATGAGTTGGGCCATCGCACCAAATCCTACGAGCGTTTTATGGCGAAGCTCCTATTGGCAGGTTCGCTATACATGCATTTTTTTATTGAACATAATAAGGGGCACCACCGCAATGTTGGGACATCGGCTGATCCGGCAACTGCCCGAAGGAATGAGTGGCTCTATGTATACTGGATGCGCACAATCATCAATTCGTATCGCTCTGCTTGGCGCATTCAGCTCAAGGAGTTGAGTCGAGCAAAGCGTTCGTTTTTTTCGTATCGCAACGAGATGTTACGCATGACGGTGATTCAGGCGGTTGTTGTTGGTTTGGTTCTTTTCATTTTCGGTCAGCATGCGCTCTGGTGTTTCTTAGGGTCTGCGCTCATGGGGGTTTTGTTGCTGGAAACGGTCAATTATATCGAGCACTATGGACTTTATCGTACGCTCGTTAATGAGCATCGTTATGAAAATGTTGAACCGGAGCATTCCTGGAATGCGGATTACGTGTGGGGGCGGTTGGTGCTCTTTGAACTCACTCGCCACAGTGATCATCACTGGGAGCCGTCGAAGCACTATCAATTGCTGGACAGTATGAAGGGAGCTTCGCAATTACCGGCAGGTTATCCGGCCATGATGTTGCTTTCTCTGTTGCCGCCCGCTTGGTTTCGAGTTATGAACCGCAGGCTGCCCAAATAATATGCCTTCGACCTGTTGTTTACTTTTAGGGTGACCTAATTTTCGTGTGTATTCATAACGTACGAAAGAACTTCCGCTATGCGCTTATTTTTCATTTGTCTATTGGTGTTGACCACACAGGTGGTTGCCGGTCAGTTTACCAAAATTGAACACGGTTTTACGCTTGAAGGTAATCCCGCCGGCCATTCACCCGGTGTGAGTTGGTTTGACTACGATCACGATGGTTGGGATGATTTAACCTTGGGTCAGGGCGGTTTCTCTATTTTGATTTACCGCAATGTAGAAGGAACGCTTCAGTTGGTGCAGGCGTTCGAGAATTCATCCCAAATCAAAGCCATACAATGGGTGGATTTTGACAACGACGGCGACTCGGATTTTTTTGCTTGCGGAACGAACATGAGCTGCAAGCTGTGGCGCAATGATGGACCGGCAACGGGCGTACTGTGGAACTTTACGGAGATAACGGCCAATCTCAATTTGCCGAATTCGGACACAGATTCCATGGGGAGTTCATGGGGTGATTATGACAATGACGGACTATTGGATGTCTACGTCTGCAATTACTACGCGGTGAATTGGCTGTTGCACAACAATGGCGACGGTACCTTTAGCGAGGTTGCGCTGGAAATGAATGTCGGTAATTTGAATCGCCCTACCTACATGAGCACGTGGATCGATTACAACAATGATTGTTTGCTTGATTTGTTCATCGTCAACGATGCAGGCATGCCAACGGAGATGTTTGAAAATACCCCCGAAGGCTTTGAGCCTGTGGGTGATTCCATTGGCTTAGCCATCAACATGGACGGAATGGGGATTACCTGGAGCGATTACGACGCCGATGGTGATTTGGATCTTTACCTCACGAATATTGCCACCGGCAATAAGCTCATGCGCAATGACGGAGGCCAGTTTACTGATGTTGCCGCAGAGGCTGGTGTCACGGTAAACGCCCTTTCCTGGGGGTGTATGTTCATGGATTTTAATCATGATGGGTTGGATGATTTGCATGTGGCGACACAGGCCAACCTGGTGGCACAGAATATCAACTTTCTGTTTGAACAAAACGCAGATCACACCTTTAACAATGTGAGCATGCCGAATGATATCGGCAATTGTTTTACATCAGCGAAGGGCGACTTGAATAATGATGGTTACTGGGATTTTGCCGATGTGTTTGTGCTGCCCTTTCGCTTCTTCCTCTTTCAAAACAATGGTGGGTCAAATCATTGGCTGAAACTCGCCCTGACAGGGACTGAGAGTAACCGGGATGCTGTTGGAACGAAGATTCGCTATTGGGTGAATGGTCAGCAACATTTGGTGCAAACATTTTGCGGCGAAAGTTTTTTCGGTCAGGATTCACAATATGAAATTTTGAGTTTGGGAGAGGCACTCCAAGTGGACACCCTCGAATTGCAATGGCCCAGTGGAGCCATTGAACGCTATTACAACCTTCCATCTGATCGTGTCCATGCTTTTGAAGAAGGTGCTTCCTATGTTGAGGCCATCATGGCTTCACAGGAGACTATCTGCCCCAATGGCGGGACGGTTACTTTAAGCGCTAGCCTGGAGGGAAGTTATAGTTGGTACAATGGGTCGGATGCAGGAAGTATTGTCATTGATGCTCCGGGCGACTATCAGCTGATTGTTACCAATCGTTGCGGCTATGCGGCGACACTGACGCGCACCATAGAGGCGTCCTCGAATCCCGAGATTATGGAGACAGCAACAGCTCCCGATTGTTCAGATTCCGCCAATGGCTGTGTGGAGGTTTTGGCCAATGGAACTGTTCCTGCGGGTATTGCTTGGACAGGGCCGTCGACGGTTACCGGTAACTGTGATCTGATTCCGGGTGATTACCACTACGAGTTCACCGACGAATCGAATTGCGTGTTTGAAGGAACCCTTGTGGTCGTTGCCCCGGAAGCGTTGAGTGCTGCGGCACAGTCGGTATTGATTTGCGCCGGGACAACGATATCCGGTGATTTTTCAGCTGCCGGTGGAACAGCGCCTTACGCTTTTTCGCTCGCAGATGGCAGTAATCCTGAATCGCTGCAGCCCGGTGATTACACCGTGATTGTTACCGACAATAACGGTTGTCAGGCAGAGGCAAATTTTTCCATTGGTCAACTGCCGGCGGTAAGTTTGATTGGAAGTGTCGATAGCGTGTGTGTGGGTGAAACAACGGCATTGTCTTATTTCGGTAGCGGTGGTTTGTTGCCCTATAGCTACGATTGGCAGGGCTACAATCCTAGTGCATTGGCCGCAGGTACTTACACGTTTACCATTACGGATGGTAACGAATGCCGCGATGAGCTTACCGTTACAGTGAGTGAATTTCCATTGCTTACAGGGGATATCTCCAATTTTCAGAACGCATCCGGTGGTGCCAACGGTTGGATTGAAGTGACCATCTCAGGTGGGGAGGAACCTTTTGCCATAAGTTGGAATACAGGCGATACGACTGCTGTTTTGGACAGCGTAGGTCAAGGTACCTATAGCGTGCAGGTTACCGATGCCAATGGATGCGAGGTGTCTGACTCACAAGAAATCATTGACCTGCATATTGATGAACAGGATGGGGGACTAAGTCTTTATCCCAACCCGGCGCAAACAGTTGTACAACTCACCTTGATGGACCCGATGCAAGTCGAAGTGTATGATGCATCAAGTAAATTGCTCAGTGTGGATTATTACGGATCGGGATTGCATACGCTCGACTGCTCCTCATGGCCTGCCGGTGTTTACTATGTGCACGGCTTAAGTGCTCAAACCCGCACCATCCGACCGCTAATTAAAAAGTGACTAATGACAAGTGACAAGTGACTAATGCGTGAAAAGAGAGCTCTATGACACATGAGTCATTCGTCACTAGTCATTCGTCCCTATTTCGGGGCAACCTTTTTATAAAGTTACGTTATAGTTAAGCAACCGTGATTGGAACTGCTCGGCAGTCATCAACGGTCACCTTAACTTAATGCTTAACTTAACCATCCGTTTCGACGGAGCCGCTGCTTTGCTTACCCGTATGCTGTGCTTACTCTGCGCAGTAGAAGGCTTTCTCGCTACTAATGTGTGGTCTCAATTTTCGGATGTCACTGATACGTATGGACTTTATGTTGAAAGCGCTAATAGTGTTGTGGAATGTGGCGTGAGTATGCATGATTTCGACCGCGATGGGCTGGTTGATTTGACCTATGCCAGCAATGGAATGGGGGTGTATACCTACCGCAATACGGGCGAAGGTTTTGAGCAATTGTATTTGTTTGGAGCGATAGAAGGCTTAGTTGCACACCCAATTTGGGTAGATTACGATAATGACGGTGACGCGGATTTTTTCGCAACACGTGGTTATGATTGCCCCGTTTTGATGCGCAATGACGGAAACTGGGTGTTTGTGGATGTCAGTGAATCATTGCAATGTTCATACGCCAATCCTTACAGCACCTGTGCGAGTTGGGGCGATTACAATAATGACGGCTGGCTGGATCTTTATGTAGCGAATTACTATTTTAATGTTCCCGGTCCAACCAGTTGGTTCTATCGCAACAATGGTGATGGATCATTTACGGAAATGGCGTCTGAACTTCAAATTGACAATGGCGTAATGCCAGCTTATCAAGTGATGTGGATTGATTATGATCTGGATCTGGATCAGGATTTATTGATTTCAAACGATAGGGGAATAGGCAATAGACTTTACCGTAATAACGGTGATGGTAGTTTCGATGATTGGAGCGATGAAAGTGGTTTTGGCGTCGGGCTGGATGCGATGTCATTATCCGTTTCCGATTTTGATCATGACGCAGATTATGATTTTTACATCTCGAATACAGAAGATGGAAATTATTTCATGGTCAACGAACAAGGGCTGATGACGAATCAATCACAGGCTTTGAACACGGAGGTAAATGAGTTTTGTTGGGGTACTGTTTTCATTGATACGGAAGGGAAGTCGTGGGAGGATATTTATGTTGTCAATACCTCCACCACGGGAGGAAATGTGCTGCTGAAGAACCAATCAGGACTAGAGTTCATCTCCAATTACGACGCCATGGGTGGAGAGGATTCTGAGTTCATGTATTCGGTGGCAAAGGGCGATATCAATGGTGACGGTAGTAATGATATTGCTGTGAATGCCTTCACCTACGATCAGTCGTTGCTTTTTGAGTCTACGGTATCACCAATCACGTGGATTGGCGTTAGTCTGCAGGGAACCGTCAGCAATAGAGACGGCATCGGAGCCCACGTCAGTTGCTTCGTATCCGGTGTCAATTTGATGCGCCCAAAAACATGCGGAGAGAATTTCATGGCACAGGACTCCCAGTATATGTTGTTTGGGACGAATAGTATGCCGGTAGACAGTGTGGTGGTTCTTTGGCCATCGGGCATTCGGGATGTTGTTTACAATCCGGAATTGAATCAGGTTCTTCATATGGTTGAAACGCAGCCGGAGAATCTTGTGCAGAAGATTGATCGCATTTTGTGTGCAGGTGATACGCTTTATTTGGAGCCGGAGGGAGCGACAGAAGTGCTATGGTCGAATGGCCTTACCGATTTGATTTTGCCGGTGCATGTGGCCGGTGATTACGGTGCTTCGATAGTGGATGAACAGGGACTTCAGCAGGAGTATCTTTTTCATGTCGAGGAAGCTCCTGAGCCGGGCATTGAATTGGATTTCGTTCAACCGACGTGTTACGGTTTGTCGGATGGACTAATCCAATGGTCAGCCGCGGAGCCTGTCACTGTTTCGGTCAACAGCAGCCCTGTCGATGCGGTTCAGCTGACGGAGTTGTTTTCCGGCGTTTACTATTTCACTTTTGAAGATGGCTATGGCTGCGTT
>Ga0315899_10007168_pt1 | contig 11974 bp, 12 predicted proteins | sample LakEriMetagenome_2_FD_203518 | JGI IMG/M metagenome (GOLD analysis project Ga0315899, IMG submission 203518) | Freshwater fungal communities from buoy surface, Lake Erie, Ohio, United States - Buoy 4 MA112 | ecosystem: Environmental > Aquatic > Freshwater > Lake | place: USA: Lake Erie, Ohio... | reverse complement strand
TCGAGAACAGTTTGAGCAAATCAATAACCCACAACAAGTAATGGATTACTGCGTTAAGTTTGCGGATACACTAGTAGTTTAATTCTTTAAAATTGACTAATGAAAAGCATTCAAATCATGTATAACATTGAAGACAATGTTATACATGATTTGAATGCTTTTCATTAGTCAATTTTAAAGAATTAAACTACTAGAACAAAAAACTGGTGCTAAGATTCACATGGTTAGTTTGCACCTTGACGAAGGGCATTTAGATGATGCTGGGATACTTCAGCATAACTACCATGCACATTTTTTACTGGTAAACTATAACCAAACTATTCATAAATCAGCTTTGCGCAATGCAAGAATGTTAGTAGAAGAGTATAAAACCGAAATTAAAACCTATACCAATAAAGCCGGAGAAACTAAACAAAAGACGATTAAATCCAAAGAGCCTACCGGCAATTAGATAGAGGCGCTTTATGATTTCAAGCAAATTCAGAATGACCTTGGTCAGCATTTTGCTGGACTAGGTTTTACACGTGGTCGGGATTATGCAGCCGAAGGCTTAAAATGTCCTAAGAATATCGATTACAAGCAGTATAGCGGGATAAAAGCTCAAGAGCAAGAAATGCGTAAATCCTTGATACAGGATATCGAAAACGAGTTAGAGCCAATTAATGAACTAGGCGAACGGTTAAACATTGAATTTGATAGCGGTAAAAGCTTTGTTGACGGGATTAATAGCAATTTTTTAGATCCAGTCAACGCACTAAACAAACACATCAATCCAGAAACAGCTAAGAATCTGAAGAGCATAACGCAACTCACTGAGGAGATAAGCAAAGAGTTTGAGGCAAAGAACCAGAAGCTAGAACAACTTAGCATCAAAGACCAAATAATAGCCGATTTTAAAGCACAATTAACCAGAAAAAACCTTGAACTTGGAGCATTAAAAAGCATTTATGACCAAACCAGAAAAGAGCTCATCGCTAGTAAAGAAGCTACTCAACCTAACTATCAAGAGCTAAAACAAACCTACAAAGCCTTAGAAGAACAGCTTAAAAGCGTAGTTTTAAAAGAAATCACCAATGTCAAACAAGATGGCTTTGAACTTTACGAGAGACGCTTAGAGCGTGAGAACTCGAACATTGCAAAGCGGACCTTACTAAAAGCCATTGAAAAACCAGTAATGCCGTTAATTCTGACCAACCAGATCTCAGAGCCAACTCTTGAAACACTAACCAAACTACTCAAAATAAAGCAGGTAATCGAAGAAAAGCCAGTTATCCAAGAAGTCATCGTTAAACAAGAGAAGGTTATTGAAATACCCAAATATGTGGAGAAAATCATTGAGAAACGAATTGAAAAACCGATAATCGTTAGTTTCGACGAAAACCAGCAGTTAAAAGTTCAGCTAACCAAGGCAACTTTCGGCGCCATAGAACAAACATCAAAGATTCGAGCATTAGAAAGAAAGGTTGACCTATTGGAATCAACGACAAATAGCCAACAAAGGGATTTGGAACGTCAACAAAATGCTTTTACCGAGATTCACAACGAGAACCTTACTTTAAAAAGCGAAAATAGAAGCCTTAAAAACGCGATAGAGCGATTTCTAGAGCTTGGCGCAATGAAAGGTATCACCGAGGGCGCAAAAACGCTTCTAGAGCGATTTAATGCGGCAATAATAACGGTAAAAATGACATTTTCTAAAAACCAAGAGCTGACTCAGGAAAATAACAGCTTAAAAACTCAGATTACAGCTCAACAAGAAAGAGAGCAGAGCCAGAGCATGAATCATGGGTATAGCCGTGGCGGTGGTGGAATGAGTCTATAAGGGATTATGAGATAATTCAGACTTTAGTACACTAAGATAAAACAATCAACTGCAAAATGGATTAATCTATCACAATATGACTTCGTCACTCAATCACTATCCTTGGAAAAAATTACTATTAAACAAGAAAGACTTTGCAATATTAATGCCATCCAATTTTTCAATCAGGATCAAAAATTAATAACCATATATTTACATCACGGAGAATTAAACATTCAAAATGAACACCCACAAGAGCTAGAAAAAATGATTAACTTGATTTTAAAAAACAAAGGCATTGAAATAAAAAGAGGTTGGTCAATTCAGGTAGGAAATATAACAGAAGAATTTATACCAAAATTTATTTTAATGTATAGGAATTTCAATGTTAAAAATACCACTCTATAAAACCATGTAATTAGAGTGGTAATTATGTTTTTTAATAAAATAGCAAATAAGGAGTTCCTTTAGATATCATGTAAAATCCAACGTTCTTATTTTTGAACAATATCTCAAAATGGTATTTTAGTTGAATTTTGGGATGTTTTAGTTTTGATACTATTTTTGATACGGCTTTTTACTCACAATAAAGTTTAATCGCCATAAAAAAATTAACGTTTCAAAAACAACTGTTTTTGGAACCCTCAGTTGTAGTCCAATGTTAGCAATGGTTAGCGAAGTTCGTTGGATTTTACATGATATCTAAAGGAACCCCTGGTAGGGTATTTGGAACTCGCGAATTAATCATGCAGGATTTTCCATTTTTGATAGTGTATCGAGTTCGAAAGGAGTATATTCAAATCATCCGGTTAATCCATCAATCAATGAAGTATCCTTAAAAAGGTTAGCCTACGTACTGCGGGTTAGTTTCAAAAAAGCACAATGGGTCTCGCCCTTGACCCCAACCTCAAAAAACAAAATCTTTATTTGCGGTTCAGTTTTAGAAAACCTGACCATCTACCGCGCTCTAAAAACCCGTCTTAAAATCTCAAATTAAACAAACTCACAGAAATTTAGGATAACTTGTTAGCAACTCTAAAGAGTGGGGTTGGTAAGGGTGTAGCTCGCTACCCCTTACATTTTAATGTACTGCAGGTTATTTATTTATTCCCCAGGGGAGGCTCACGAAGTGAGGGGGCAAAGCCCCATATATAAGCACTAATTTTTACAAAAAAAGTTATCAACAAGAGTTATCCCTTTTGTAATATTGTTTGTTAAATTATTTGTATATATATAGTCGGCGAGTTTTTGACTGTGATTTTGTGCCTTTACGGCGAGTTTTTGACTGTCTTTCGGCGAGTTTTTGACTGTACATAATTAAAAGTTATTGACAGTTAAAGCGATATAATATAAAATCTCGTTAAATACCAAAAGCGAGAAATTGGCTGACTGTTATGACTACGAAAATTTACAAATCAAAGACTCCAAAAGTTTATAAAAACAAAAAATTAAATAATGCTGAGTTCAATACCTTTAACTTAAATGATTACCAAGTATTTTTACAACTAGTTAGTAAAGTAGGGGGCATTGATGAGTTGGGGAAATACTTGCAATCATCGGAGCTTCCACGTAAGCATATTATTACCGCTAAAGAATTTAGTCAAATGTTTGAGCTCGATATAAACACGACTTACAGAGTTTTAAAAACAGCTGGCAAGCGTTTAGCTAGAACAGCTATAACGCTAGAAAAGCCAGAATTGTTTGTAACTCAAGAAATCCCTGTTTGCTCATTCACAGAGTATAATAACAAGGAGGGGCGTTTAACTGTTGAATTGAACGAGCGCATAATGCCTTACCTTGCTCAAGTTAAACAGCGTTTTGTACTTTATAACCTTAAGGAAGTTGCTAATTTTGGGAGCCTCTACAGTACACGATTGTATGAATTAATTCAGGAGTTCAAAGATACTAGCTGGTTATTAAAGTCAGTCGAACAATTAAGAGCTGTATTTGCAGTTGACAAGAAATTTACAAAATATAACGACTTTAAAAAATACACCTTTGGTCATGCAGTAAATGAAATCAATTCACAATATGAAATTAATTTAAAGTTTACTGAGATAAAAGAAGGGCGTAAAGTGATTGCTATTCGCTTTGAATTTAAGCCTACATTTATACGTAAATCAGTTGATCCGCGGTCTGGAAAAAATCGAAATATTTACATAAAGCCAAAACGGAAAGCTAAACTACAAAACCAAGAAGAAATCATACAAGAAACACTCCAAAACCAACAGGAGTTACCACTATAATATAGGCTAAAATCCTATCACTATTATGACAGTAATAGTGATATTGGGCTAAAAACCCAGGTCAATTTTTGCTGGGCTGGATACCTCCAGATCAGCAAAAATGACCCACCAACCAAAGGGCGGTAGAATATTGACAAAATTTTTCAGTGTGATATAATACTGGTAAGAAGGTAGCCTGCTTGAACAGGCTACCTGTGCTAATTACTTAAAGACGTTTAGCACGGGCTCGCTTCTTGACGAACTCGAGCCGGATTTTGATTTGAACCCTAAATCCGGCTTTTTTCATAACTATGAGCAAGCCAATCACCGCTGTAAGCATGATGGTTGCCTTTCTTAAAGATTAACAAACATCGTCCCCAGCGGCTAGACTTGCCAGCCACTAAGGGCGACACGTCTAGTCCTGCATTGCTGCAAAACTTCCGATATTCTACACTCTTTTAATGTGTTACAATGCTGTAATAAATAATTACGTGGTGTTACAATGGCTAAACTATCAATTACACAGGCAGCAAAAACTGCTCAAATATCTAGGCAAACGATGTACCGGAAATATATTAATACTGGTAAGATAAGCGTCGAGGTTGTTAATGAGCAGAAATGTATCGATACATCTGAGTTAATTAGGGTGTTTGGGTTGTTACATATGGATAATGACAAAAAGACACAGGATGAGACAGTTAAAAATAACAATGTGGACAATTCGAAAGATCAGATAATTGACTTCCTGAAAGAGCAATTGGGACATGAGCGACAAGAAAAAAAATGGCTTATGGAGCAACTAGAAAAAGCCACGCACTTACTCGAAGATAAAACTGCTAAAAAGCGTAAAAAATTTCTAGGTCTATTCTAATGGTACAAAAACCTATAATTCCCCAATTAACAAATTAAGTGCACCACGTAACAAGGGTTTTACCGCATATCCGGGGTAAATCGGCAATGAGAACTATCGATATAAACGCTTTTGCATTTTTAACCTGTCAAGCTGTATAATGTATATGCTCTATATAAATTGATTGGTTCATTATTTGGAACGTCTAAAAAATATTCTAATTGCCATGCTTGAGTCTTTTTAGCTTGCTTATTTGTAGTAATATCCCACGGCGGGTACACTCGTATTGCACGCTTACCACCTTGATTATTCTTTGAAATTATGCCATGTTTATATAAAATGGACTTTGGAAATATGAACTGACCGAATTTATCAGCTTGAACTGTTGCTATAATAAAAAGTTCAATCGGGTCTTCCATATCATATGGCTGAATCGGCCCATTTCCAATTCTTTTCCATAATGTCACAAATTGACCGACTTTTGTAGGAGTGATTTTAGCCACTCGAAACCTAATATCAGTGGAGTTTAGTTTGAATATATAGGCTCCATATTCAGCACTTTGGGCTTCTATTATTGGTTCTGAGCATTCAAAATGGCATGGGTTAAATATCAAATCCTTGGATCTAATAAGTTCTGGGTGAATTATTTGCTTCATAGTGATTATCTTTACTTGGTTTATAACTATACGACTACTTGTCTATCAATAAATTGTTTTAACGATCGATTTCTTCGTTATTTGAGGTTAACAAAAATTAGCTTTAAATTAGTTCTGCTTTTTTGGAAGTCATATAGTGCCTCTAACCATTGGGGCACAGCATTTCTAACACTTTCCTGCGGAACTTTAGGAACAAATGTTGATTAGCACCCGATATTTTCCGAATTCTCTCATGACCCCAGTAGATATATTCTTAGATCAGTGAGAACTTGAGATTTAATCATTTTACGCGAATTAGTTGCTAAAAATAAGCAGATTGTCACTGGTAGTCACAAAGTGTTGCTTTTCAACTCATTAAAAACATATAATCCAATCAATAAATTATCAATATAAGCTTAATTTAACACAGTTTAATTACAAATAATCCTCAACCTATCTTATATTTATCTACATATTTGCTTTTATCATATTAAAATAATGACAGTAAGAGATAAAAATCTGAAGGGGCTATTTTAAAACTAATTTATTAAATTAAATTTTATTTCCTAGGAGTTTATCATGAAAAATAAAGGTTTCACTATTATTGAATTAATGATTGCAGTAGCAATTATCGGGGTTTTGGCAGCGATTGCTATTCCTGCCTATCAGAATTATGTAGCACGAGCTAGGGTGTCAGAAGCATTAACATTTGCCAGCCAAGCAAAAACTTCGGTTGCTGAATATTATCAATCGCAAGGGTCATTACCGACATCAAATACTCAAGCAGGTTTAGCTACGTCTGTTTCAGGAACTAACGTGAGTGCTGTTTCTGTTGGAAGCAATGGTGCTATTACTGTTACGACATCCATTCCTAATATAGCTGGTACCATAGTTTTGTTACCAACTACTTCAACATCTGGAATTACTTGGGATTGTACTGGTGGTAGTTTAGATAATCAATATCGTCCATCTAACTGTAAATCTTAACTTTATGTAACAAAATATGACCAACAAAATTGTTGGTCATATTTTGTTACGCCAGACATAGTATAAATCTAAGATTTAACCTGCTGTTAATTAATTGTAACAGTTCACCACATATAAAAATCTAAAAACCACAAAATAAAACTTTATAGACTTTTTGGAAGGGCTTTTAACACTCAATTGGAGTGCAATTTTAAGTTGCATAGTTAATATTAGTGTGATGTTTTGAATTTTTTTCATGGATACGGGGGGTAATCAGTAATATCTGTTGTATGATGAAAAAAAACCATAAACATTTATAGTTAAGTGCAAGCAATGATAATTATAGGAGTATATACACATGTTTATAAAAATGTTTAAGTTGTTTTCATTATTTGTAATTTTAGCATTTAATATCAATTCTGTTTATGTATTTGCTGCCCCACTTAATCTGATATTCGACGAATCTAAAATGGTGATAAATATTAACTTATTAAAGTATGACCCAAGAACAGGTATAGTTAGTTCTGAACTAAGCTTATTGCCTTCAAAACATCTATTAGCTAAAAATTATTCAATTAATAGGAATATGGAATTTATTGATTATACTAATGTTAATACTCCTTTCCACAAAATTGACGCAGGGGAACCATTTATTATAACTGACTTTGACTATTTTGATGATTTTATTGTGAATGACTCAGGTAATGAATTTACATATCCATTTGATACTCATTATTTTCAAATTAATTATGGTGTATATGAAAAAATAGACAATGATTATACATCATACCCTTTATCATATACATGTACAGGCTGTGGGGTTGCAGGATATGATATAAAATTCAATGATAAATCAATAGTAAATAAAGTAATTCTAGATTTTTATATCAAAAACAATATGTCTACGAAAATTATTGCTATCGTAATAAATAGTGCTTTATTAGTAATGGGTGTTTTGGTTTTGATTATGGGAATACGTATTTTAAAAGATCACAAAATACCTGAAATGAGTGCACTTGGTTTTGCAGGTGGGTTGCTATTTGCCTTTCCTGCTATTAGAAATGCAATGCCAGGTATCCCACCAATCGGAATATTAATAGATTATTTTGGAATATTTCCTGGTGAGTTGTGTGTCACTATATCATTGTGTATTTTAGCTACCTGTTGGTTAAGAAGAGGGGGGCACAGTTGAAAAAAAGTTATTTAAAAAAAGCGCTAGCTTGTGTACTTCAATCTAGTAGGTCATATTTAGCTATATGCAAACTTTATTTTCATTACGTTTGCAGAATATTCATGTTTAACTCATTAACTACTTGATTATTCTATACTATTTTAATATGCTACAATAGTATCTGTGTATTTTAAACAGGTACTAACATGAATAAAATCAGCATTAGTGAAGCTGCCAGACTTGCAGAAACAAGCTGAACTAATTTATATAAAACATATATAAATACAGGTAAAATTAGCGTTATTCGTGAAAATGATAAGGTTTATATAGAACTAAGCGAATTAATCAGGGTGTTTCCTAGCTGTAAACTTAATAACACAAATAAAGAACAAGAGTTATCAGACAAAGAACACAATAAAACACATGATAACAGCCAACTTTTTGAATTGCTTAAAACTCAACTAGTAGAAGCAAAATCACGAGAAGACTGGTTAAAACAACAGATTGATGAGTTAAGACAGCAGCAAAAGAATCTATTAGAAAACAAAATAAGTAATAAACGCAAGAAATTGTTAGGGTTATTTTAATTATGTTAAAATATACCAATATTTTAATGGAGTTTGAACAATGGGAGCATTAAGCTTATACGACAAAGATTTTTATGCTTGGACACAAGAGCAGGCTAGATTAATAAAAGAAAGAGCCGTTGATAGACTAGATTTTACACATTTATTTGACGAGGTAGAGTGTATGGGCGCGAGCGAAGTAAGAGAATTGGAAAGTCGATTAGAAGTATTATTAACCCATTTACTTAAATGGAAGTATCAGCCACCGCGTCGAGGAGCTAGCTGGGAATTAACAATAAAAGAGCAACGAAAAAGAATTGAAAAGCGCCTAAAAAAAATGCCTTCATTAAAATCTATTCTTGATGAGGCTTTTATTGATGCTTATGAGGTTGCGACATACGAAGCAGCCAAAGCAACAAAATTATCATTTAATGCATTTCCAGAGCAATGCCCTTGGACACAAGAGCAGGCTTTGGATAATAACTTCTTTCCAGATTAATACTTAACTGCGTATTATTAAACACTTGAACGCCAATTATTATGACTTGAACGCGTTTTATTATCGCGTGAACGGTAATTATTATACATTGAACAACTACATTATTAGCTGAATTTATCATTCCTGCACCACAGTAGCAGTGCAGAACAAGGTTTTTATTAGCTCCTCTCGTTAAAAATCTGCTGCCTCAGCAATAAATGACTCCATTGCTTCAGGTTTACGCATTGAGCCACCAGTCAATTCAATGCAGTGCGCTTTATGTAATAATCGGTCAAGCATAGCATCGGCTATCGTGGGTTCATTGATATGGTCGTGCCAGCTTTTCACTGGTAGCTGACTGGTTATAATGCAAGACTTGGTTCCATGACGATCCTCAATAATATTAAATAGACTGTGCCGTTGTTTGCTATTCAACGGCATTAACCCAAAGTAATCTAAAATCAGTAAGTCAGGTTTAATTAAATCACTCCTCAACTTGCTATATGAAGCACTTGCCACGTTTAAACTAAAGTCTAACTGCTCAAGCTCTGAGGGAATGTGCAAATATTTGACTTTGAAATCACCTCGACAAGCTGATAATCCTAGCGCACACGCCAAGTAACTTTTGCCACAACCAGTCGCCCCGGTGATTAGCACGTTATGATTCTTACGGATAAAGGTGCCATCTAATAATGCCATAATCTGCATTTGGTTAATTCTACGCTTTTCATCATAAATTAAATGCTCGGGAGTTGCATGTTGCCTGAAACCAGCGCGCTTTATCGCAGCATGAATCTTTCTGGTGTCGCTCTTATTGTGTTCCCGAACTATCATTAGCTCAATTCGCTGCAAAAAGGATAAGTCCTGATTTAACGGTTCATCATATTGATTAGATAACGCATCTGCCATGCCTTCTAATTTTAGAGCACAAAGTGCTTGTATCACTTGATCCAATTGGGTTTTATTGGTATGTTTAAGCATAATAACTACTTCCTCTAATGTTTTCATGAGCAATTGATGGTACAGTCCCAGAATCGCTTAAATCTACGTGCTTTAGTTTATGTTCCAGAATGGTAATCAAATCTTTTCTACTTCTAACACCAACCTGAAATCCATAACAACAAGCCGCTTCCAAGCGCTCATTGCCATATTTTTTAGCTAAGCTCATAAGTCCCAAACAAGAGCGCCGAGCTCCTTCACTATGAACATTAGTTAACATTTGTTCCACTAATTGCAACGTAGCTATTCCAATACCTTTAGACCAGATGCGGCAACGCTCTTCAGTCCACTCCACGTATTTTTTGTGCTTCTCTGGCATATGTTCTGGTGAGCTGCTATTTCCCGGGCTTAGCTTACGCAGGTGCTTGGCAATTAACATTCCTCGCAAGTAAATATCAACGGTATGTTCGTTATACCAAATATCAGTTTCCTGACGAATATATTGAAAGGGTACGCTGTAATAATGGCGCTGAAGTTCGACATGATAGTCTGGTCCAACGGTGCTACGTTTGTATTATTTGAACTCGTAAGCAATGACTGGCAATGGTTTTAATGACGGTTGATCAATTTCATTAAATTGAGTTTGCCTAGTTCCTGGTAACTTCTGTAGCTTACGATTATTAACATCTACCATCAGACGGCGTAATTCATCGTTTAGTTGTTGCAACCCAGTAAAAGTATATTTGCGCAAACGCATTAGCACCCAGCGCTCTACGATTAGAACTCCATTCTCAGCCTTAGCTTTATCTTTTGGGCGATAAATCCTTGCTGGTGCAATCACCGTAGCATAATGACGTGCAAACTCAGCATATACACGGTTAAGTTCTGGCTCATAAGGATCTGATTTAGTCACGGCTGAGCGTAGGTTATCTGGCACGATTAACGAGGTAACTCCTCCGAAATGATTGAACATACGCACATGTGAACCAATCCAATTTTCTAGCTTTTGTGACCAAGTAGCTTCCAGATAAATGTAATTGGAAGCACCTAAAACTCCGACAAAGATTTGTGCCCGGCGAATCTTTCCGGTTTCACTATCAATAACCTCTATTGTTGGCCCCAGATAATCGACAAATACTTTGTCACCCGCAACATGAATTTGGCGCATACTGCTGGGCTGAGTCTTTTTCCACTGACGATATTGGTAGGTAAAGTGCGAATAGCTGAGTTTGGTTTTACCTGCTGCAGAGTACTCTTCAAAGATAAGTTGCAACGTCATATGCTTATGGCTTTTTAATTCTGTATGCACCAAGCTGAAGTCCAGGGTTGGAGACGTTGCTTTGGTGATGGATTGTAATATTTCATCACTGACTGGCCAGTGATGCTTAGCATTGATGAATTTGTTAATATAACTATTGACACTGCCGCTTGATATATTGAGGCTTTTAGCTATATCGTGTTGACTAAGCTCAAGCTCATAATACAGACGGAGAATTTCTTTAAGTTGAAACATCATTATTCCTCTTGACATAAATGGCTGATCCTCTAAAATTAAGTGGATCCCATTATAGTTTATACATTAGCGGCTAAAATAGATTTAGTCGCCGAAATGTTCAAGTGATAATAATCTGCGTTCAAGTCATAATAATTTGGAAGATGGTGCGGGAGGGAAATTAACTACCGTTCAAGTGACAATAATCCGCGTTCAAGTGTTTAATAATATGCACTTAACTACCCATTAAAAAATAGCCACACGGGACTTGTCCAAGAGTGGCTATTTTTTTGCCTCGCAGAGCTCAGAACAGCTATGATATAATGCTTGCATTGTATAATAGTGTTATTGAGCTAGCTCAATAACACTATAGACAAGTCTATAGCTGTATTTCGTCCTGCGGAGCATGAGTTCATGAGTAATAAAGTTGGTATAACCCTTAAAGCAAAATTTGACAATGGTCGCTCTGTGTCCGGAGGCGGTGCGGTCTTTCACAGTGAACGTGCTCGCAAGCAAGATCACCTCAACCTAAAAACAGAATCCAACACCATCACTCTTTATCGCCACGGTTTAGAACAAATCAATAAAACTGATAGCAAAGCGGTTTTTGGTTACTTCAAAGATCTTGAGCAATCCATCAAAGAGGATTATCAGCAACACAGCCACCGCAATCGCAAATGGCAAGATAAAAATGAACTGTTTTATGAGGGCATCATTGCCTTTGGTCGAGAACAGTTTGAGCAAATCAATAACCCACAACAAGTAATGGATTACTGCGTTAAGTTTGCGGATACACTAGTAGTTTAATTCTTTAAAATTGACTAATGAAAAGCATTCAAATCATGTATAAC
>Ga0315899_10007167_pt1 | contig 11976 bp, 4 predicted proteins | sample LakEriMetagenome_2_FD_203518 | JGI IMG/M metagenome (GOLD analysis project Ga0315899, IMG submission 203518) | Freshwater fungal communities from buoy surface, Lake Erie, Ohio, United States - Buoy 4 MA112 | ecosystem: Environmental > Aquatic > Freshwater > Lake | place: USA: Lake Erie, Ohio... | reverse complement strand
CGTCGCCGCAACTCGCGATTCTTGAGCGATGTCAAAATTGGCTGCCGGGTGGTGTTGGTGATGGCCAACAAGTACTTACCGTCCTGCCCCCGCGCACCGGCCGCCTGCTTGGCAGCCGCAATCTCCCCGTCGCTCATCCCAGCGAGCTGAGCGAGATCATCGACCAAGACGGCTCGCTCCTTGGTCACAGCCAGCAATTGGTTCTGGAACTGGGTCGTTAGGGTCGAGATCCGCTCGTTGATCGCTCGGACCTCGACCTGCTGGGACTCCGAGAGCTTCGCTCCAGCCCGCACAAAATCCTCATAAGTCTTCTTGAGCAACCGCTGCTGTTCTTCGTTGAGCTTGAGCTCTCCGCGCTGATTCCAAAGCCGCTCGACGCGCCCGAATAGCTGCTTGTTCAGATAGATGTCGTCGGAATGGCTCGCGAGTTTCGGGGCAACCTCGCGCTCGATCTCCTGGATCGCATCATTGGTGTGTGCTCCGGCCAAATTGAAAAAGACCGCCGCGACTCGGGTGAGAATCTCCCCGGACTTCTCCATCGAAACCAAGGTGTTTTCAAACGAGGGGGGATCCTGCTGAAGGGCGATCGAGCGTACTTGTTCGAGCTGCTGGGCCATCCCGGCCTCAAAGGCGCTTGCGAAATGCTCCGGCTTGATCGATGCGAAATCGGGTGCTTGAAAAGGAAGCTTGCTGGCAGAGAAAAATGGATTGTCTTGGTTCATCGTTTTGGATTTTGGATTGTGGGTCGATTGGGTTGTCGGGGCGTCTTGTGCTTGGGCACTAAGGCTCGATACGCTCACCGATAGAGCCTGTGCTCCGATCGCACAGACAAACCCAACCCTAGCAACCCCAGTCCCCCATCGGACTTTTCTGTTCATGGCTTGATCTCGCATCGCGGTAAAAAAACGAACGCAGTAAGAAACGCTTTTGAGGAGCACTATCGTACCCGATCCATCGAATCCGATCAGCCAACCGTTCGAGAATCTTCCCTTTGCGTCCTTGCGCCTTTGCGACCTTGCGTTCCCTTCTTCACCTCTGCCTTAAACACCCGAACAAAACGCGGGGACAGTCCCCGCGTTGTTTCATTTAGACGTCAGGGTCGTGGTTCCGGCCGGGATGATCGAGGGGCTGTTTGGGGGAGCCACCCCGGTCCCTTTTTGACGAAAGGCGTAGCGGCCCGTGAGCAGGGAGTAGCGCGTTGGGGTGCAAGTCGAGGCCGAGCAATATCCGCTGGTAAATCGGATCCCCTCCGAGGCGAGTCGATCGATGTTGGGGGTCGGAATGGACTTCGCACCGTAGCTTCCGACATCCCCATAGCCAAGATCATCGGCAAGGAACACGATGACATTGGGGCGAGGAGGATTTTGGAGCGACGTGGCCCGAGTCGGTTCATCGCCGAGCGTCCGGTGGGTCGATAGGCAGATCATCTATAGGCAAACCGTCAGGATTGCCACGAGTGCGGGTACGAAAGAGATTCGCTCGGTGGGCTCGGTTGGCATGGCAAGTCTCCGGCTGGGTGGATAGGAGTAACGGACAGGCTCTTAGAAAAGGGGGGGCGTGAGGATGGGATCGATTCGATTCGTATGATACACCGAGCCACTGGCTACGGGGGAAAATCGTTGCCTGCCTTCCACCCGGTGCGCCGCACCCGGAGGGCGAGATGGAATTGCCGGTGTCCGCCAGTCCTGGGCTATCGCAGTCCCCGATTTTTGGCGGGGGAACAAGGAGTCTACATGGGAGCTCAACGATCCAGCAAAAGACCCTATCCATCGTCATGTCGCTTCGACTAGATCGAGAATGCGTTACCATCCATCCGCAGTTTATCTAGGTACACTCGCAGTCTTGACCAGGTCCAACGCGGTACGATCGTTCGGGCCGATTCGAGTCTGTCTCTCTGAAACGTAAACGCATCCTTCAGTTGAAAACAATCTTCTCGTTCACGGACTTCGTCGATCGCCGAGGGGGACTCACCGGCAATCGCGCTGCAAACGATACCATTGAAGATAAGAAACTTTTCATCTAGCGTATCGCAATAATCTAACCAACCAACGAGTCGATGTGGCAGCTCATGTTTCCAGACATCGCCACCGGACTGTTGCATCGAAAGCAGCAACTCAATGGCCATGGACAACTGGTCAAGCTCCATCGACCTTACGAACACCCTTGAGCGCATCGGGTCGCGCAGTAGACTGACTATTGGGTCTAGTGGCGTTGCATCCCTCCAAACAGATACTTTCAATCGATTTAGCCACAATGCTTGGTCATCGGGTCCGAGCGAATCAAATGAGGAAAGCAGATCTATCAAAGCATTGCTGTCGGTCAGCCTTGCGCAATCAGCGCTTAGTTTTGACATCACCGCGTGTGCTTCGTCATTGACGTCGATCCGTTTTACCCACTGATCGATCGTCGTCTGGATATCGGTCTCGTAGTTTCCAAACAACAAGCTGTCCTTCTGCGCAACGCCAACGGACTGATGCAAGGTGTTAACGACCATCCACTTGTCGATTTCCGTTCTTGCCTGCTCGCTCAAGAGTGAGAAGATGGCCCCGAATTCGAGCTTGAAGCTTGCAATCAATGCAGCGAAAAACGGACCACCATGCTGTATCAAACTGGTGTTGGCGTGAAAAACAGATCCGGTCGCGCCTCCGCGAATGAGCTGATTTAGTTGAAAGCTAAAGTGAATGAGTGGATCGATTCTGCGTTCCAGAACGAACTGCATGTTTGATTGCGGCGTCTGCTTTCGTTCAACGTCCTCGCAGACTACTTTTGCGAGTCGATTTGCCATCCACCATGCCAAGCTAGCGGAGTTATCATCGCCCAATTCAGGCCCATAAAGCGGGATCCATGCAAGGAAATGATTGGCGAGCCGATTCAAGCAGGTCCAGAAACGACCGCGTCGCGTCGATAGATCGCTATTCGTTGACAAGCAAATGAAATCGGATAGATGCTCCGCCGTTTGTTTTTGTTGGCTTTGGTCTAGTTTATCCCACCTTGCGACCAGAGCCGCACATCCATGGTAGGCAGAAAGGTAGTTGCCGTGGGCAGCAAGCGTTAAGAGCTCTTCGGTACTGATATGGATCTCGGAACGCTGTGCAACACTAGAAAGTGACCAGTCATCCACCAAGGGTAAATGGCCCAAATGGTAGCAGTATGCGCTCACAATTCCGTTTTTTGCTGCATCCTTGGAAACATCTGGGAGCACACGATCGTTCATGCTCGCTCGGTCTGTACAGGCGTGGAACGACGACGTAGGAAGAGTGTTTGCAGGATGAAATCGAGGGTGAACGCAACGATTGAAATAGCGGTGAATACAATCCTGATTCTCTGCGATAAGAAATTGCCGAAATCCTGCTAAATTCAGCTGCCAGTCATTTTCAATGATCTCTATGAGACCCTCAGTTGCTGGATACCAATGAATAGCCCGCTTTTGAAAAATCTTCTTGGACTGTTCCTTCATCGCCTTCTTCAATCTCTCGGACATTGAACCCTCGGATCGGGTGCCCAATTGACTCAAGTAAGAGACTACAGACTCTCTTGCTCTCGAATTCGGATGCATCAGTAAATCCGACGCTTCGAATACGCTCGCCCCAGCACTTTCTGGCTCGCGATGAAAAACGATCGGGCCAAGGGGCGCTGTCTTGATGATGTAGTCGTCGTCATAATTCTTCAGTACATTCAGGACGTATTCAGGTATTTCCTGTTCAGCAGGCATTCTTCGAAGCGACTTGGATGCCTCCAGTAATGCAATGCCCCGAGAATCGATTTGGTAAGAACCGTCATGATTGAAAGGTGACAATGCATGCTTCGCGATTCCGCGGCGATACACTTGTTGAACACGGCTCCATTTCTCTTGGGACACACCGGTCTCCTCACTTTCGTCATCTGTTTCGATCAAGCTAAAGACCGTTCTGGACCACTCGGATTGCGACATACACAATGCTTCCTGGAGAACGCTCATCAACCTTGCTGAACGCAATGTATTCGGATTCGCACCGCGTTCCGATAGGACCCATGCAAGCACTAATTTTGCTTGACTCTCCGATAGACGAATCTGTAGATCGGTTGGACCACTAATCGGCAACGTCGGGAGCAAACTATCGATGGACCAACGCGTAAACGATTCCGCTGCTTCATCAGTGACCGAATCGTCTGTCCAAAGCAAGTTGATGAACCTTGCAACCGTTCTAGTCCAATAAGCGTAAAGCTCCTGTGCCATCGACACTCGCGAAGTCACATTCTCAGCACCACCAAACAATCCGACGTCCAGCATGCAATCCTGGATATACCTGGAAATCTTTTTGAGTTGGAACCCAGGTGTCTGACCCGATTCCAGAGCCGTCTTCGCAGCATGCAGTAGCAACTGGTGGTCGATCTTCAGAAATCGATAACGCCAATCGATTAGCTGTAGAGTGTGCTGAAACCTTTCGTCCTGTGAAATCAAAACCTCGTCTTCGAGCGATGGCAGTAATTCAAGCGTGCTAAATGCCACATTATCTCCTCCATCGTATTCGTTTTGGTAAATGGTGAGCAAGACCCTGTCATCGGCCAGTAAAGGTAATCGGCGTTCCTTTGCAAGATCAAACGCGACGAGACTCCATCGAAGATTATCGACCAGCTCTGCCTGATTGGCTTCGCTTACAGAATCACCCGATGCAGTTTTTCGACTGAGACCGATGTATTGAAACTTGTTGTTGTCTCGAATCACTCTCCATAAATCGCGACTTTCACGAGCCGTCTTCGTTTGATGATCAAAAGCAAACTGTTCTTGTTCTAACTCGCGAGCGGCTGTCTGTGTCAGAGTTACTACTCGATACTGATCCACCAAAGCATCGAGCAGTCCAGCCGACTCAAGTGTTTGGACGGCCAAGAGCGTGAACTGACAACGGTTTGACATCAATAGGGTCTCAATTCCTTGACGCCCACTCACCATAAAACTCTGGTCTGTCGAAAGTTGCGTGTGACGTTCTTTGGAGATAAGTCCACTCTGCTTGAGACATAGCGCGACGTCGCCAACGGAATACGAGGTCGGGTCCGCTTCGCTTTGGAAATCGACGATCTCGATACCGACAGTTCCAACGCTTGGACGACGAAGCTGCCCGCGAACCATCATCGAGAATAGCCGACGGGATTGCTCGATATTCGAGAGCTGATGTGTCTGAAGTCTCTTTGCATCCAATAATTCAAGATCTCGGTACGCGGACGGCAGATAAATCGTTCCGAAGCAATCTGCGGCTTTCTCGAGCAAACCAAGCTTATACAGGGTAACCAAGGCGCTGATGTCGGCAACGACTGCACCAGTTCCAATCCTTGGTTCAATGGGCTCAAGGTGCCGCTCTCCGTTTTCACTTAGCTTCGAAAAGAATGCGTTCGATGCATAGGTAGAAAAGTTCGCGCGGCCTGAAAGAGTGCCCCAGGGAATCAACCTTTGAGTTCGATAGGACCACGCCGATAGAATGGGAGTGTGCTCTTGGAATGCATGCATCGTCCAGGGTGCTTGACCTCGCACCACCATTTCATCAATTCGCTCAAAAAACTGTTTTCGACCATTCAAAAAATCGGAAATCTGTTCGAAATTCATCGCGTGCAGAGTTTTTTCTTGCTCCGGCTTACCATCCTCGATCAAACCGATCTGACACATCGCTTTGTGCGCCTCAAGCTCATGGGCAGTCACGTATCCCAGGTGCATGTATTTGTGTAGGAACTCGACTTCGTTCCAAAATCGGTTTCGGACCGATTCCAAATCGAGCAGGGCGAAGGCATCCTCAGCACGAGCTTGCGCTTCCAGCAAGTCAGCGTGCAATAGAAATCCCCCGACAAACTCGGGATGGCCCCGTTCTAGCTCCTCAAGCATCGCGATCGCCTGATCCAGTGCGGTCAAATTCCGGAGACAGACGGCGGCATTCAATGCAAGTTCGGGCTCATTCGGATTCTCATGATACAGTTTCTTGTAGATCTGAGCCGCTCGCCGTATTCCATCGTCGGTACCACTTTCCCAACCGATTTCCGCAAGCTTTCGTTCCGCGATCTTCCGTTCGCTTGGAAAGCGGGAGAGCCTTTCGAGAATCGAGACCGCGAATTCAATCTCTTTGGGCTCGATCTCCAATGCGATGGTCACAGCACGCCACATAGCGTCGGGGGGGCTGGTGATTTCGCAAAGCTTCTTTAGATCCATAAGCGCAGACTTGAGATCACCCATTTGCTCCAGGACCCTTGCCCGGAGACCGAGCCAATCTGCGTCATCTGAAGCAGGGCGTTCGTTCAGAAGCCGCCCGGCGAGAGGCCAGTCTTTTTGGCGCATTGCCGAGATTGCCTCGGCCATCCGAAGAAAGTAGTGTTCGGCTCCGAATACCTCAGCGAGAAGAGCGAAGGACCTGTTTCCTATCTCGCCCGCCTCACGCTGATATAGTGTCAGGAGCACCGAGGCCAATGTGGATTTTTGGTCATGATCGAGCTCCCCCATCGGTAATGATTCAAGCTCCCTCATTGCCTTCACGGGATCGTCAAGGTAGAAAGCGATGAGTTCACCTACGGATAGTGACACAACAGTCGATTTCGGCCAGTCCTTTTTTAGTCGTCGGACTAGGTCGACATCTGGCTTTAGAAATCCTGCATGTACCAGTCGAATGACACGCGTTGATATTGGATTCGCCGACGCCAACAATGTGGCGATTCGCGACGCCGACTCACTTTCGCCCGTCAAGTAAGCAGCATCAAATGCGATTTCAAGCGATCGCAGTTCGATCCCGTTCGAGACTTGGCCAGCCCCGAACACTTTCGAAACGATCGGACGTAATAGATTGGTTATTTCTGTCAGTCCCTTTCGTTCCACTTCCGTAGTGACATCAACTCGAATGCGGCCTTCTGGAAAAATCCTCCTGAAATACTCATATGCAACAAGCATCAGGCATCGAAAGTAGCGAATGGTGACTAGATTCGGAGCTTCGGATCCCTTGATATCGCCGCTTCGCATCGATTCGCAGATTCCTATTGCGTCCGATAATCGCCCAAGTCGAACGTAGATCGCAGCGGCAATCTCTGCCCAACGAACATCCAATTCCCTATGATGGACAAGTTCAAACGCCTCATTCATTTGCCCTCGCAGAAAAAGCAAGCGTATTCGGTTGGCGAATGCTACCGGATGATTAATTCCCCTTAGTTCCTCCAGGTCCTTACTATCGTCTCCTCGAATATGATCTATCAGAAGCCTTGTTGCGATCGTCAATGCGTCCAATTCGTCGTCGCGAACAGAGCACTCTTGATCGGCTAGATCAAGTAAGTTTAAGGCGTCATCCAACCCTTGGTTTGGTATTCGATTTTCCTCGTAATCTACAAGTAACGCGTTTGCAAGTCTCACATACAACCTTTTTCGTTGCTTGGCGTGCGCTCTTATTGCCTCCTTGCCCAAAAACTCTTTTCCCCCGAGGTATTCAATCGAAATTTGTATCGAATCCCAAGCAAGATTCGATTGTTCTAATCTTTCAGAAATCTCATCGCAGATTTGACTCGCTTGATCCGCGATCAGCTGTTTCTCATTTGATATCGATTGGCTGCTATAGATTTCCTTGGTTCCCGATCCTTGAATGTCGTTCGTAAGTCGAAATGCACTTGCAGCAATACTTGATTCAAAATCGAATTTCTCTTGATCAATATTCAACATCGAATCGGCTGCTGGAATCGGTTCATTGTCAGCACTCAATTCGAATGAAGGGATGTCCACGTTTTCTGAAAACCTAGTCGTTGTAGTCGAATAGACTTCGCCATTTGTTTCATCGACCGTTGATGAACTCTCTTTTTCTCTCTTTGAATACCTGTCGACCAGTGATTTTAAATCCGCCCTTGCATCAGCTGATTTACGGACCATCGCTGCGATTGATTCTGGAAACTTCCTGCTGTACCATTCGCCAATCGCCCTGTTGGACGCCACTTCCCAATGAGTCATAACATCAGCAGAGAGGCTCTCAAGATCTCCGGATCTTATTGCAGTCCATTTGTTAATCTGCTCTGCTGCGATCCTTAAAAACTGACTAGTATCAGGAGAAGAAGTCGGACTGTTTTTGGGCTCAAATGTATTGATTGAATTGATTCGAGAATCATCGGCATCTATTTTCTGGTGCGAATCTAAGTTCTGCCTGTAGAATGATTCAAGAAAATCCGCTACCGATGCGATCCGCCGTCTTCGTTCGCCACCCGCCTGGAATGCGAGCCAGATGTCGAGGAAACTATCGCGAATGCAATAGCAACGAGACCGTTTGTCGTCTGGACTGATCGTAAACTTCAAAAGACTGGCGTCGACGAGTCGCTTAAGTAACGCCGAGGTATGGCGTTCGGAAATTCCAAGTCTCGAAGCAATATTTGCAGGGGTCCTGGGCGTCCCATCTCGCATGCAAGCGAGGGTCTCCATCAGGGCACGCTCTTGCGGTGCCATTTCGGCCAAACTGGCTTGATAGGTTGGGGAGATACTGTCGACCAACCTCAGCAGGATCTCTTTCGCCGATTCAATTCCCTCACGAACAATGAGCTCACACGTCATCACGATGAGTCGCGGATTCCCGTCAGTCATGTCGTGCAATGCCATCACGCAATGCGACAAATCCTTGACTGCAATCGAGTTGTCCCCATCGAGTTCTCTAGTCCGATTGAGCAGCGTTACGGACTGCTCCTTGTCGAAGGGCCGCAGCGTTTGCGTGTCAAAGAAGTCGTAGAATGGTTGAGCTACATCGGTCACCGCATCGAAATGCATCGGTGCCGTTGCTATCAAGGAACAACCATTCTTGTCCATGAAGAATTTACGAATCGCACCGATTTGCTGATCCTGACGGATCTGTTTTGAGAAAAGCTCGTTGAGGTTCTCGATCATGACAACGATGGTCCGTTTTTTTGCTTCGTTGGTGCGACGGAGTACCGGGACAACCGAATCAACGACTTCGCTTGAATCCTGGATTTTCTCCAGCTTCGCTGAAAGCTCCTTCCAAAGCGGTTCCTCGGTGAGGTTTGTGGCCAATATGGAAACAAGCTGTTTCAGCAAATCTGCGAAGGAAAGTGTTCGCACCGACTCCTCTGGAAATCGAGCCACAACCAGTCGCGTTGCCAATCGAGGATCCGCCGCAATTCGGTCTTCGATGACTGCCAACAGGTGGGATTTACCGATTCCCCGAGGACCCAGGAAAAGGAAATGGTGCTTGGACTTTCTATCGGCTGCGCTTCGCAGGTGGTCGAGCGTATCAAGTAAGATGGCATCACGGCCAACCGTCAATTGTTCGCGTCGGAAACGTGACGACATGCTGGGTCGATAAATGCCAATTCGAGAGTCACTTGAGCGATTAGGCATAGTACTTCTTCCACCATGCTTTCATAAGTCCACTTGCGAAGTCATAGCTCTCATCATCAATCTCGACGATGTAAAAATCATTCTCTAAGTCGCGCATGAGGTGATTGAATTGACGACGCTTGTCCGGTTCGTTTATTTCCAAACCTAGAGCGTCGAGATGCCTAATGAACTCACTCAAAAGCGCTCGACGTGAGAGGCCGTTTGATGAGCTCTGACTCAATTGGCCGAGTATGGCATAAGCTGCGGACTGCTTGGGTTGCTTGTAGTGGAGCTTGATTCGAGAATGGTAATGCTGAAGCTTGTCTTGTGCTGCTTGGCTGCTAATCATTGCATCGAAAACAGCATTCACGTCTTTGGTGGTAATCATTCTACGGTTATGTTGCCATGATCGAACGATGTCCTGTGTCGAAAGCTGTAGAAATAGTGGTATGGGGCGCCCCAACCGTTTTACAACTGTCCGAGGAACGTCCGTTTCGTATGGGACCTCGCGCGCATTGAGCATTAGCGTTACGAATTCGATGACTTGATCATCGGTTAGTACGGGCAGAGTCTCGATCGCAATGTCGTTGATCGCGGCAACCTCACCGAGTTCATCGAGCGTGGAGGCTAGATTTACAGAACCGCCAATCAGCCATCGAACTGGATCTTGTGATGGGACAGGATTTTGACGCTGCACTCGAAACCAAGCCAGAAAGTCGCGCACCAGCGTTTCGTCGCGATCTCGCATTTCGAGAATCAAGTCCGGAAGCTCGTCGATGATCAACAGGACTGGACGTTGTGATTTCCGAATTGCTGCGAGCAACGAGTCGCCATGTTCCTTCCAGTGCTTCTCCCAATCAGGATCGGAGTTGCGCAATGCGATCTTGAATCCCCCGGCACTCACGGAATCAACGCTATTTCGAACGATTTCGATCGCTCTTTTGAGCATTCCAAAACCGCTCTGAGCAAGCTGATTCGTCAGATCCTGGCTTTGCTCGAAGAAATTTTCTAAGATCGTCTGGAATAGTTGAGCGGGATGGGACAGATCTTGGACGTTCTGATAAACCACCAAATACCCCTCGCGAGGATTCCTAGCGAGGTGGTTCATGACGCTCGTTTTTCCGGTCCGACGAGGAGCGGAAATCAAGACGTGCTGCCGCCGTAGCGTTTCCCACACCTGGTCGATGTAAGGATCCCGAAACCAAAGATCCGACGGCTCAACGGGCTCACCCGTGTAAAACTCTACTCTTTTCATGGCCCACCTGACTTACGCAACGAAATAGTTGTACAACACTATTGTTGCGGAAAGGGCGGAAGAAGTAAAGCGGTCCGGTGTCATCGACCGGAAAAAGGCAAAAAGATCCTCTTCCTGGGAGGCCCTAGGAAGGGGGCGGTGTGCTGTTTTGGCTCAGCGTGAGTAGTGCAGACGTTGGTTAGGTTTAGCGTAGTACAGGAATGACACGAAACTGGGGACAGTCCCCGCGCTGTGACGCCAGGGGTTGCTGCAAGGAGCAGCAAACTTGGCAAATGGTCTTCAGGATTCGGCGATTGCTGCGATCAATCTTACTCAAATGCCTGGAAGCTGGTTTTGGGGCGACCGAGGCCCTGGATATCTCGAATCACCTGATTGGTCCTATAGGCTATTCACTGATGAAGGAGAGGCAGTCCACGGATGGAGCAAATTTGCCGGTGCTTTCGGGTTCGAAACGTTAGTTGGCGGTTTGGCTGGCCGTGCTGCTTCAGCGGTTGATGACATGGGCCGATGTGGAAACTGGTTTGCCAAACTTGTTTGGGGTAAATGCTTCATCGAAGGAACCCTGGTAACTCTATCGAACCTTCCAGGCGAATCGTCACCGACCGATTCACTTTGGTCTAATCCAAGCTGGCTCGATGAGCCATCCCAGGAAACACCATGGCTCGCTTCTGATCGCTACGCATCGGTAGCAACGCGCACGGAACTTCAAGTCCCCATCGAATCGGTGCCGATCGGAGCGCGCGTTCCGACCAAGAACCCCAACCGCTCCGAAGTCGACCCGCAACCTGAGCCCGACCAGGCCACTTGGGCCAAGCTGTCGATCACCGCAGAGTGAAGCGACGGCGGCATTGTCGATGCCGAGATCATTCGGCCACGCTCGTGGATTCTGGCCAACGGCCTGTGCGCCGGGCGCATGTTACCGCTAAATCTTCCAGAACTCGAAGTCTCCGGGCTAGCGTTAGTCACTGCCATTGACGATTGCCCACCGATCGCTGACGGCGAAGGCTCAGTCGTGACCGCGCGGTTTGTGACGCGCGAAGTCCACGTCGTAGCCAGCGTGGATGTGCTAGGTGCTGACGGCTCTGTCGAAACGATCACTGGGACTACCATCCACCCTGTCTGGTCAGTCGATCGCCAGGAATGGGTGCCGCTAGCTGAGCTAGCCGACGGTGAGACCTTGCAAGGACTCGATGGACTTGCGGTCGTTTTGAGCGTATCCCTTTCGCGAGTCTCCCAGCCGGTTTACAATATCGAAATCCACGGCGAGCACGTCTACCAAGTCGGCGAGCTGGGATTGGTTGTGCATAATGTGAAGGGGGGCTTGCGTGCGCCAGTTAATGCAGCGGGCGGATTCAAGGGAAGAAAAGGTTTCGAATTAGTCAATCATCCGCTTCAACCCGTTCGAAGCGTTGCA
>Ga0315899_10007166_pt1 | contig 11976 bp, 7 predicted proteins | sample LakEriMetagenome_2_FD_203518 | JGI IMG/M metagenome (GOLD analysis project Ga0315899, IMG submission 203518) | Freshwater fungal communities from buoy surface, Lake Erie, Ohio, United States - Buoy 4 MA112 | ecosystem: Environmental > Aquatic > Freshwater > Lake | place: USA: Lake Erie, Ohio... | reverse complement strand
ACCCATCAACACCCAAAACTGATTTCACTTCATCCAAATCACCAGCATGCGAATAGCTTACCTGGACTGCTCTAGCGGCATCAGCGGCGATATGACCCTCGCCGCACTCCTCGATTGCGGCGCAAATCTGCAACCCATCCAATCTGCAATCGATTCTCTGCAACTGAAAGCTACCCTTTCTCTAAACCCCACCCGCAAGTGCGGGCTTGCCGCAAAAAAACTACAAATTCTCGCACCCGACGACCCAACACATCGCAACCTCTGCGATATCCTCGAACTACTAGCCCAAGCAAACATCTCGATAAACGCACGACGACTCGCAACCCGTATCTTTGAACGACTCGCAAAAGCCGAAGCTCGCGTACACGGAATCCCACTCGATCAAGTCCACTTTCACGAAGTCGGTGCTGTCGATTCAATCATCGATATCCTCGGTACCGCCATCGCCTGGGATCAACTTGCTATCGAGTCCGCTCAAGCTTCGGCTGTACCGACCGGCACCGGCCAGATCAAAATCTCTCACGGTATTTTTCCTATCCCCGCCCCTGCAACCGCCGAATTGCTCCGTTCGATTCCAATCGCGCCTTGCTCACTACCCCACGAAATGACCACCCCAACCGGTGCAGCGATCCTCGCCGAACTCGCTTCTTCCTTCGGTCCTATCCCCGCAATGCAATTCGATACCATCGGCCTTGGGGCCGGAACTCGTGACCTTCCAGACCGTCCAAATGTCCTTCGAATCTTTCTCGGACTCGCAACGAACCCATCCACACACCCTTTGATTCAACAAGACTCCGTCGTCCTTCTAGAGACAAACCTCGACGACATCTCACCTGAACAAATCGGTTTCGCCATCGATCGACTCTGGGCCGCCGGCGCTCTGGATGTATTCTGCACCCCCATCCAAATGAAAAAAAATCGACCAGCTACCCTGCTGTCCGTCCTCGCACCCACCGACCACACCTCTCTCATCGAACAGACCCTTTTCCAACACACGGGAACCCTCGGTATCCGAAAGTCCTCACGCAATCGATTAATCCTTCATCGCGAATCTATCCTCGTCGAATCCCCCTGGGGAAGTGTCCCTTGTAAACTCGTCCAAAACATCGATGGGTCGAAATCTCTATCGCCGGAATTCGATCCTTGCGCCAAAATCGCCGCTGAACACACTTTGTCCTTGCCAGATGTCATTCGCTCAATCGAAAATAGCTACCGTAGCAACCAAATCATCGCCCCTTGATCCTACCGAATTGCCATGTCTTCAGTCACTACATCCACCTCCGCCACCTCTCTGACCGCAAACCCATCGCGACTCGTCGCCGTCGTCGATATCGGCTCGACGAGCGTCCGCATGGCAATCGCGGAAATCGTCAGCCAAGGCCAAGTCAGGACGCTTGAAGAAGTCTCCCAAGCCGTCTCGATCGGCAAAGATACTTTTACCACCCAAGCCATTTCCAGACGCAGCATCGAAGAATGCGCACGAGTTTTGAAAAGCTACCGACGGCTGATGCAAGAATTCGGTATCACTCGCCCCGAACAAATCCGTGTCGTGGCTACCAGCGCTGTGCGCGAAGCGAGCAATCGACTCGCGTTCATCGACCGAATGTACATCGCTACAGGACTCGAAGTCAAATCGCTTGACGAAGCCGAAGTCAACCGGATTACCTACATGGGTATCCAACCACTACTCCAATCCAATCCTCAACTCGCCTCAGTAAAAACTATCGTCGTCGAAGTAGGCACCGGCAGTACCGAAATTCTTGTCGTATGCGCCGGAAACGTTCTGTTCTCAAACACCTACCGACTCGGTTCGCTGCGCATGCTCGAACAAGTCGATCGCTTCAAAACATCACACGCCAAACAACGCGCTATCCTCGAAACCCAAATTCGTCGTATCGTCCACCAAATCTTCGAACATGTCGACGAAGGAAACCAAATCCAAATGGTCGCTATCGGCGGTGACGTGCGCATGGCTGTGAAAAACATGGAAGCCGTCGAGTCCAACAAGTCGCTCCACCTACTCTCGGCCGACTCGCTCCTGGCCTTCGCTCGACACATCGGACAACTCCAAGAAGAAGAGTTGATCCGACAATACTCGATGAGCTTTGCCGATACCGATACGCTCTGGCCTGCACTCATGAGCTACGCTCTGCTCGCCAAAGAATTCAAATGCGATCAACTCTTCGTCGCCGATACGAACCTTCGAGACGGACTCCTGACCGAACTCTCCTACCGAGACGCCTGGACCGTCGAACTGCGCAACCAAATCGTCCGCTCCGCGATCAACCTCGGTCGCCGATACTCCTTCGATGAGACACATGCCCGTCACGTCGCGACGCTATGCCGCAAACTCTTCTCGGACCTTATGGCTGAGCACCAACTCGACCAACGTATGGAACTGATCCTCTACCTCGCCGCTATCCTCCACGAGATCGGTTCTTTCATCAGCACCCGTTCGCACCACAAACACGCGATGTACATCATCAATAACAGCGAACTCTTCGGACTCTCCGAACGTGACCAACTCCTCGTCGCACTCGTCGTTCGCTACCAACGCCGCTCCTCTCCGCAACCCGAACACGAAGGCTATGCAACACTCGATCGAAACGATCGAGTTGCAGTCTCAAAACTCGCAGCTATCCTTCGCCTTGCCATCGCCCTCGATGAATCCCGGTCCCAACGCATCAGCTCCCTGCGATGCAAACGCGAAAATCAACAACTCGTCATCCTCACCCAAGGTGTCGAAGACGTCTCACTCGAACAACTCACTGTTCGCCAATCCGGTGAACTCTTCGAAGAAGTCTTCGGCATGAGCGTGTTCCTTCGTTCTGAAATAACGTAACCCCGCACACATCTCCTTACCATGAATCCGCAGATACCATCGCACGAATCGTCCTCACATGAACCAGAACCTTGGTACCGCTCCGGCCTAGCCTTTCAATGCACCGGATGTAGCAATTGCTGCTCCGGACCTGAAACCGGCTTCGTCTGGGTCGACGAACAAGAAATCCAAGCCATCGCCAACGTGATGGGCTATCAAAACGACCTCGATGGCTTCGAGCGAAAATTCGTCCGAAATGTCGGTGCGAGAAAAAGCCTCGTCGAGTACTCCGACGGCGATTGTATTTTCCTCGATCCTGATTCTCGAAAATGCAGCGTCTACGACGCTCGCCCCAAACAATGCCGGACTTGGCCGTTCTGGAAAGCGAACCTGCATTCACCCCAAACTTGGGCGCAAACTGCAAAAAATTGCCCTGGTTGCAATAGAGGGAAAATCTACTCCCTCGAACAGATCACTCGCATCGTCAACCAAGATGCCAACGCCGACGCTAACGCGTCGTAAAACAACGACGATTACTGCAATCGCTCACCGGTTAACAACCCTATTTCGCAGACTCCTCGCCTGCCTGCAAATTCGCATCCACCCGCAACTCAATCACCGCTCGATCCTCGAATTGCATCGACATCCTCACCCGCTCTACCAACTCCATCAACATCGCAATCCTCTCAAAATCTCGCTTCGCTTCCACCCGCGTCTTCCCATTCTCCAACACGCTCTGAGCTATCAATGCGTTGCTGTTAAGATCCAGCAACCGGCGCAACGCAGCCATATCCAGGTTCATCCAAGTCTGATGCTCCGAACTCTCCGACGTACCACCATCACCCACTCCGGAGAACTTCAGACCCAATTCTTTCGCCAAACCTAACTGACTCGATACCACCACCAAGTCATCCACAAACGCAATCGTTGGCTCAAAGTTAAACTGGATCGGCAACCCACCCGAATAGTCTTTGTCCTCATCGCGTACATAGTGAGCCCAATACAATAAAGCTCGCTCTTCCTTGGCATTCTCAAGCTCCAGCTGGGGCTGCCCCTCCTGTGCACCCGCAACATTGAGGAACCCTATGAATGTCTGAAAAGTTCGCTTCAATTCCCTCTGAAGCTTCCCCGGATCTTTCATTCTCCCAACCAACGCAAATCCCGGTAAACGCAACGCAGGTTGCTCGGCATCCTCCCTCGCCGTCGGCTCGCAGACTACCAACCGAACCTCAGGGTAAATCGCCCCAAGAATGTCTTCGCCGAAATCCTTACCCGAAAACAACGTGGTCAATGTCGCATCTGCTTGCGCTAACTGATCGTTGACGTTCTGATCAAAAAGATCCCCCGCCCGCAACCATAGCTGACTGAAATCTCGATACGTCCCGAGCGATGCCATCACCCCTAAATCTCCTTGGGCTCTCTCCCCCGGCGCTCTCCCCTTCGACTGCGGCCCAACATAATGCAACCTCGACTCACCAAACCACTGCGACTCGCTCGGGGCCCAAGCCTTCAACGCCAACCCCTCCCGATCCAACTCCATCGTTACACTCGCCACATCCGCATTCGAAAATACACTTAGCCAGCCACCCAATAACAACTCAGCCCCAAAGTCTTTGGCTTGTCCACGAAACAAGTCATTGCCCCGAGCTAACTCCCTGACCGACTTCCAGTCGATCACCATAAAACCCCGCGCTGCGTCTACTCCCCCCGCTGCGCCCACAACTCCCGCTGCTTCGCCCACAACTCCCACTGTGCCCACAACTCCCACTGTGCCCACAACTCCCGCTGTGCCGTCCGCTCCTGATGTGCCGTCCGCTTCGACATCGACGACCGCAACTTCGCTGATCGATCTTCGATACCAATCCGCATCGGACAAACTTGGCCCCCGGTCCAATTTGCGATCCAAGATCGCTTTAAGCGTCTCTCCTTCGTTGCTGAGCACAAGCCACTCTCCGACTTGTGCAAACACAGCATTCTGAATCTTGTAACCGCGAAACTCACGGTACACCGCCTCCTGGACCGGATCCGGATTCCCCTTGGACTTCGCATCCTTCCTCAGAAATCCAATTGCCTTCTCAATGTAGTCCTCCAACCAAGCTTCTCCCTCGGTATGCAACAACACCGCAATACCCTTGGTCTCCTTGTCGATCGCAAAGTAAATCCCCTGCGCCGAAAGCGAATTCGCTAGCCGATCAAGCTTCATCCCTAACGCAAATTCAGCAACTGTGATCCCCCCCCGAAGCTGCAACGCTTCCGGTGTTCGCCATAACTTCTTGAACGCCTCAGATTGCTTCAATGAAGCTACAACCGGATGCTCTAACCAACGATCGCTCGCATCGATCCGTCCGAATACAATGGTCCCTTCCGGCAACCAACCCTCCGGACCTTGCTCCCCAAAAGCCTGATATGCCGTGACGCACGGAAGTGTTAAAGACAACAAACAAAGGCTCGCGAAGCGGCCAAGCCCCATGCAGAGATCACCCACCGATCGAACGCCTAACTGAACTCGGAAACTACGGCGCGTTCCAATCATATAAATCTCTTTTTCGTTTTTGTTGTGCGCTATTCTTGCGCTGAACTATCAACTGCTTTAGCCGTCAAATGCACCAACGCTTGACGCAACTCACGCACTTTCAAAGGCATCGGCATCAATACATGCCGATCGGATAACTTCGCTCCGCGAATGATGTGCTGCTGCTTGGGATCTACCAACAAAATAGCAGGAATGTGCTTGGTGTGCTCCTCCGATGCAAACTGATTGAATGCATCGAGTGCCTGATTTCCCAAATCTGTCGCGCACAACACCACGCAATCGGCAACGGCCAACTCCCCAGGAGCAAACTTTGATAATGCTCGCTCTGGATCTCCGAACACCAATACGCGGTACCCGCGTTTCTTTAACTTCTCTCTGAGCAAATCCTGCAACTCGGCTTTGTTCTCTACAACCATTACCGTCTTGCCTTGCCCCTCAAGCACATCCTCGACGTCCTCTACTTCTACTCTGCGTGCTTCCGCTCCTGCATTCGCCGCCTCGACCGGTGCTTCACGCTCACGTTGTAGCTTCTTCATTGCCGATTCCACATCAGCTAACATCTGACCAGGTGTTTGGTAACGCTTCTCCGGATTAAACTCCATCGCTTTGTTGCAAATCGCATAAATACTGTCGGGCAACCCAGGGGCAACTTCCCCCAACGAAGGCATGTCGGTAAATCGCGTGACATTCAATCGCATCAATCGATCCCGGGTTTCCACCAAAGGCGCCTTACCAGAGACAACGTTGTAGAAAATACATCCCACGAAGTAGATATCGCTTCGATGATCACCCTTGCGCACCGCAGTCCCTCGTTCGAGCGCCGCGTAATCGATCGCTCGCGCACTAGGACAATCCGCAATCGCTTCCGGCGACGAAGTGTCAGCCAACGCAGCTAGACCAAAGTCCACCAATTTGCATCGACCACTCGAATGCACCAACACGTTCGACAACTTCAAGTCGCGGTGCGTGATCCCCTTCTGAAATGCAAAGTCCAATCCGGAACAAATGTCATGCATGATCTTCAACGCATGCTCCGGCTCGAACTTGCCACGGATCTTCAAAATCTCGCGCAACGTCTCCCCTTCGACAAACTCCATCACCAAATAAGGAGATCGAGGATCGTTGATAATGTCGTAGATCGTGACGATGTTCGGATGACGCAACTCAAGCCCCATCCGACCCTCACGCAAGAACTGCTCAACTTGCGCCACTTGATCCCGGTGCCGACGTCGCAAGACCTTGACCGCAACCACCTTGCCCGACTCGCGATGCACCGCCCGAAATACTCGAGCAAACGTACCGGCACCAATCATGTACAAGACCTTATAAGGCCCGTAAAAATATCCCAACCGCTCTCCAGTCAGCATGCGGTCAAGCTGATAGTTCGTGAGGATACCTTTCCTCAACAGAAGCGATTTCAATTCGTCCAAAGTGACGTTGTCCGTTCGCAATTCACCCCACAATCGATCGATCTGCTGGGATGTCGCTAACTCCAAATCAATGCAACGTTGCGTTAAGGATCGGGGCGTAAACTCCATGGCCTGTACACTTACTCGAGGAATGTCGGTTCTCTAAAAGGGGAATCGTTCTCGCGGTTCCACGCCGATTTTTAGCCGGCACCCCTCTTTCAGAGTAAGCAAAACCGTCCATTCGGGCAAATCAATATGCCCGAACCATCAACAAATCAGCTAATTGATTCTCAGCCAACGGGATCTTCCCCACCCATATCGCCATTCCCTGACTCTCCTTCCCCAATATCCCCCTCAAATCCTTCTTCACCCATCATTTTCCCAACCTGTACCTCCAAATCGTCCCGCTCCCGACGAGTAGCCTCCAAATCAAAGACCAAGTACTTCATATCCAAACGCAACTGACCAATCGATTCCTGAACCATCTGCAAAATCTTGCGCCGCCGATTAACACTCTCGGAAACCCTCTGAAATAAAGGTTGCAACATCAAGCGAGTCCCCACGTCCAACCCATCGATCGCACGACGCAGTTCCTCAAGCTCAGGCGCTACCTCCACTCCCGCCGATTCCACTCCCGCTCCAGCCAATCCAGCCCCGACCAAGGACGGGTCGACGGACGATGCGGATGCTCCATGCGTTTCGCGTGAACTTACAGGACGATTCATTCTTGACTCAATTCATTTTCGAGAAATTCTGGGATGACCTTGCCGATCCTGACGATTGATCCTAGCCAGCGAAAACCTCAAAAGTTTTCCCTCAACCGCAGACGAAACCATTGGATTGACTCACCTACAATGCGTCGTAAATCCTTACTAGTCAAGAAGTTGCATTTTCTGCGAAACCGTTGCAATCCGTACAACCCAAACCTCTGCGCCCCGAGTGAACTACTCCTTTCGCTCTGGAGAAAAAACGCAAGTCCTGCTACAAGCAAGACTTAAGTCCGCTTCTACCACTCCGCACTCGCACCATCACGGCCATTTAGCTCGTTTCGAGATTTTCTTTTCTAAAGTCGAACATGAGTCCGATTAAGCCGACAACCCGAAGATTGCCGCTCGCGGCGCCCCTGCCAGTCGTGACGCTTCTGCGTTTGCTCCTGCTGCTGCGACTCCTCACCTGCGAACTGCACTCCTTCGCTTTCGCCCAACATGTCGACTCTTTCGACCAAGGTGCCCGACGGTTCTCCCTGTGGCGCGACGACGCCCGAACCGTAATGAGGTCAATCCAGCAGCCAAACCCAACTCCAGCCGAACCCGGCGTGGAAACCATCGAATTCACCCACGGTAACGGTTCCTTCATCTACCTGATCTCTCCAATCGAACCTTGCGGAATCATCCCTGAACTCAACGCCTCGATCCGTATCCGCAGCGCCCAAGCCGGAATCCGGATCGGCCTGCGCGTTGTCTTCCCAAAAGCCCGACACCCCGCCACCCATGCCGCACTGACCGAAGTCGTCTTTGGTACCCCAAACGACGGCGCAGGCCGTTGGTCAACGTCTGCAATCAGCAACGTCGTCAACCTGCTAGAAGAACGTCAACGCTTCCTCCGCCGCCTCTTCGGCCCCGACGTCGATCTTCGCGAACCCTACGTCGACGCAGTACTGCTAAGCGTCTACGGTTATCCCGGCACCACGAAACTTCAAGTCGACGATCTTGTGGTCGACGGCATGATCGCACCAAGCACCCTCGCGATGGAGTCCTCCAGCGATACCGCGAACTCATCGCTCGATGAACCCCCAAGCGAACGACTGCGCCGTATCCAACAGACCGTTCCAAGATGGATCCAACATCAAGGCGAAAGCCTCCCGTATCTGCAATCGCTCGGTTTCAATGCCGTCGTCGCTCGAAACCCCAACGATCCGCTGATCGCAGATCAAGCCATCGCAAGCGGAATGAGCGTCGTTGCACCACCTCCAACCCTCATCCCATCCGAGGACCAAGCCGCTAGCTATGAACACATATCCGCTTGGCTGCTCGGCCTGGCTCTAAACCAAAACCAATTGCCTTCCTCTCGCGATCGTGTCGCCCAACTCAGTCGATTCCCAAAAACTTTGGCTAAACCTACGATCGCCGAAGCCTGGGAACTCTACGGCACCTACAGCCAACTCAGCGATTGGCTCGCGGTCCCGACACCTCTGCCAACCACCGTGCGATCCAGCAAAGAAAGCGCCGACCTGATGCTCAATCAACGAGCTCCAATCTCCGCTCGTAACCTACCGATGACTTCCCTCTGGACTCAACCCTCCAACGAATGGCTCGCACAACGCGCCATGGCCTCCTCCACCCTCGGCCGAGACCCCTGGCTACTTGCCGATCACGACCGACTCCACACCCGATTACAATGGATCCGAAGTGTCATGCAAGGAGCACGCGGCTGGATCTTTCGCTCTCCCTCCTCGCTCGACTCCGGAAGCGATACGGCAAACGCCCGCGCTGAGACTTTCGCAAACCTCAATCGCGAAATAGATCTGCTCCTACCCTGGATCCAAGCCAGCGAATCGGCTTGGACTCCCATCACAACCTCTTCCAATGCCCACTCGGCTGCGATGCTCGAAACACCCGCCAGCCAACTCGTCCTCGCCGTAGCATCCGGAGAATGGGATACGATCTGCTCCCCCGCTCCAAACACCGAACGACTCACCCTGACCATTCCTGTCGGAGGACAACCCCGCCAAGTCTACCGAATCACACACGGCGACCTGGAACGACTCCCCACTCAACTCTCGCCCGGGGCAATGCAAATCACCATCGAACAACCCGCGCTGATCGAACAAGTCGTCTCGATGGTAGATACCGGACCGCTGAACTACCTGCGAGACGCTTTGCGACGCCAAGCCCCCTCGCTGATCGAGAATAACATCGACACCGCCGGCCAACTGATACAACTCGCTCAAATGACCCTCGTCGCCCGACAAATCCCCGCCTCGGAACCCGATTGGGACTCTGTCCGCGAAGCCCAGTCGGCTCACCGCGCCGCCCTACAACTCTTGGCTAACTCCGAATTGCCTAGGGCATCCCAAGCCGCACAGCGAGCTACGGTCCTAGCTCAACGCACCATACGCAACTCCTGGAACGTCGCACACGAACAATTCCCAAGTATCAACAGTAGCCCACTGATCGCCTCCCCTCTCTCGCTGCCCCTTCACTTTGAACTTGACCGCGTCCTGCAAAACCGCACTTGGCAATCACTCCCCTTGCCAGGGGTGCCATTCTCAGACCTATCCGCATGGCAATCGGCCGGATGGGAAAGCAATCATCGCCTGACTGACTCAGTCAACTCCTCAATCGAAATGCAACCGGTCGCAGGCCCAAACGCTCAACCTACCCTCGTCCTGCAATCCACTAGTCGAACCGGACAACCTATCCCAACCGGATACGCCGGTGCAAGCATGCGTATTACCAGCCCTACCGTCGAACTTCCAGCAGGCGCACTCGTTCACATCGAAGGACTTGTACTCGTCGAATCCCCCTTGAATGAATCCCAAAGCGGTCTGCTGGTGTGCGACAACATGGGGGGAGAAGCTCTAGGACAACTGATCTCGTCTTACGATGATCAAAACGCCAACAACCCACAACGCGCAAACGCCGGACCTAGCTGGAAACGAATCAGCCTCTTTCGAATGATCACCGACGAACGAAAACTTGAACTCTATTTCGAAACACGAGGCGCCGTACGAGCACTAATCACTGACCTATCCCTCGAATGGATCACCCCTTCGCAAAATCGAAATCTTCCTATCAGCACAAGCTCCGAATCTACGCTGCTGATCCCATCCGCCCCACTCCCTGGGGCGCCGGTTATCCCTAACTAAAGCAATCCTACGTCGAGCTTGTTTTACTTCGACCCAATCCCTGCATTGCGCACACGTACCGAAAAGACACTATCGGACGCGGTAATAAATAGTGTCTTGCGATCAACCCCTCCCAAACATACGTTCGCACTCCAACCCTTGGGCACCTTGATCGTCTCAATCAACTCTCCTTCAGGATTGTAAACATACACCCCTGCTGAACCGGTCAAGTAAACGTTCCCCTCGCTATCGAGAGTCATCCCGTCAGATCCCTGCTGACAAAAAACACTCCTGTCTAACAACTCCCCATCCCGTCCAATCGTGTACCGATACGTCTTGCGATCCCCGATATCCGCAACGTACATCAACCGCTTCTTCGCATCTCCTATGATTCCGTTCGGTTGCACCAGAGCATCGTCCACACACACCAAATTCTCGCCGTTGCGATCGACTTTATATACGGATTGCTTCCCCTGCGGCTGCTTCTTGTGCTCCCACCAAGGACGCTGATAATACGGATCGGTAAAGTAAATCGTGCCGTTGCTATCTAACCACACATCGTTCGGCCCATTGAGCCGCACACCCTGAAACTCCTTGAGCAACACCCGGTGCTTGCCTTCCCTATCCAACTCCCACAATTCGTTCGCTTCGTCCGCACAAGCAATCAGCTTGCCATCCGGAGCAAAATACATCCCATTGCTCCTCCCCGCAGGCTTGAGAAAATCAGACACACTCCCATCCACCGAAATCTTGACAATGCGATCGTTCGGCTGATCCGTGAAAAATACATTTCCTTCCCCATCGACACTCGGCCCCTCGGTAAACTTGTACCCGTCGGAAACCAACTTCACTTCCCCTTCCGTGACCCGCTTGAGAGATTCTTGATTGCTCACCTCCCCGCTCCCCGTCCCGCTAGCAAACACCACGCCATCGGGTAGCGAACATACATGATACATACTCATCCCAAAGCAAACTCCCAACCCAATGGCTCCTAACCCCGACACTCTTTTTGACTTCAGCATGTTATCTTCTCTCTTCACGTCACGTCGTTCTTGGTTCACCCAAGCTTCAAAACCTACCGATCGATCCTGTTTCCACAATCCCCACGAGTGTACCTTGAATCCACAGCGCCGAAAACCAAGCAGAACTTCTAGAGTGTTCGCTTTTCTAAGCCTACTTGCTATCGGACAGGCAATCCAACCCACCGTCGCCTTGGGGGATTGGCCAGAATTTCGTGGCCCAAACCAAAATGGCACTATCTCCAATAACCCCAACCTACCGATCGAATGGGCTGATGTGGATTCAACCCAAAAGAATGTCGCTTGGAAATCACCAACAAAAGGGCTCGGCTGGTCCTCACCCGTTA